>Ga0247610_10000160_pt1 | contig 111398 bp, 164 predicted proteins | sample 174DNAGHGhighgp2_FD_193483 | JGI IMG/M metagenome (GOLD analysis project Ga0247610, IMG submission 193483) | Sheep rumen microbial communities from Palmerston North, Manawatu-Wanganui, New Zealand - 1742 DNA GHGhigh gp2 | ecosystem: Host-associated > Mammals > Digestive system > Stomach >... | reverse complement strand
GTGATTTTTGGTCATGTAGTTATTGTTTTGCTAAAGTCAAAAATGAGATTAAAGATTACATAAACACAGAAGATGGAATTATAGATTGTGTCAATAACAAGCTGAACTATTGCCCTTGCTGTGGAGCAAGAATGAAAAGGTAAGAGAAATGTTTAATGATTATATATTCCGTAGTGATGCCTATGCGGCAGTAGATGAAAGAATTGAAGAGATTATACGGCAGTGCAGAAAGGCAAATATCCCACTAAGCAACGCCGTGGTCATCAATGTTTTCGGTGTTAAAAAGTTTATAGAATTTATTGATGCACAAGATGTAGTACCAATCAAGAATGGAATGTGGCTGTATGATGGTGAACATGGAGAGTATTATTGTTCAGAATGTATGCACCACAAAGATACCGAACTTCCGATGTATTTTCCACCTTACTGTAATTGCTGCGGTGCTTCTATGACGAAGGTTGAAGGCGATGACTAATTCAGTGATTGATGATGAAGTTGCTGAAATGATAATTAAAGCAGCTAATAAAGCGTGTTCTGAGTGTCAGGAATTTGACTGTTGGGAGTGTGAATATAGACATTGGAGAACGGAGAGATAAATGAAACTGATAGATGCTGATTTATTAAGTAAGGAATTAGAGAAAAAGATAAAGGTAAATGAATCTCACTTTGAACCTTGGTTAACATACGCAACTTGTACAGTGGATACAATAGCGACAACATGTAGCTATGGTATACCAATAGGAAGAAGATTTAGTCAATGTGAACACTGTGGTGCTCCTGGACAGATAATAGGTGGACTTTGTGAATATTGTGGACAGGTAATAGATGGATAATAGAATTTCTTTGGATGATGTAACCTTTTTAGGTGAAAGATTTATATTATACTGGTCAGATGATAAAGGAAATAGCTATGATTTAGAGGTAAATTTAAAAGACCTTTTCCGAAAGCACTTTTCAGAAGAGACAGAATATTATTTAAGTGAGCATAAATAAAATGAACGATTATAGTATAACAATAAACAGAGTAGACTTCGTAGATAAAGGCTTTGTAATAGAATGGTTTGACCCTGGTTGGGGTTGGGGTGAACTTACTGTTTTTAAAGATGAAGATGATGATATACGTATAGACGCTGAGCATATGGGTGAAGAATTCATCTTAGCATGCTTAGACGCTTTTAAAGAATATCTAGTAGCTAACTACTACTTCGTGTAAAATATGAAATTAACTGAAATATTAATGTTTTTAATAGGCACGATGGTTGGAATTATTTTCCAGATTACTTACGCCAGAATTGTACGCAGCGGCCGCTGGTTGCGTAAGTCGTATAAAAATTTAAACAACAAAGATTACCCCGATTGATATTGCTCTAAGTGTGGACAAAAGGCATTGATTAATGAGTGGCATTTATATGACTTATCACCTTTCTGTCCAAACTGCGGAGCGAGAATGGAAATTGAAAACGATAACAGAGATAAATAAATGGAAGAATGGATTTTCACTTTTGGTAGTGGTCACGAACTTGAAGGTAAATGTGTACGAATTCCAGGTACCTACGAAGAAGCTCGTAACAAGATGATAGAAAAATATGGACTACATTGAGCATTTCAATACTCGGCGGCTGAGTGGTTAAAAATGCACGATGAATGGTATGGAGAATTTTTGGAAAAAGAAATCGCTTTTTAAAGCAAGGTAGAAAGGATAAATGTCAGATGCTAAAATCACAACAAATTTCTTTCACAATAATGTGAAAACATTAGAGGAATTTAAACAAGTAGAACAAAAGTTATTCAGCTATGAATTTAATCAACCGATAAAGCTATCGGTTTTCTGTGAAGAAAACAATACAATTTACTTCTACAAAACTCAAAAGGTAAAAGGTCACCTCTTAATGATAACAGATGGTGAATATGTTAAGGAATAAAAGACTTCTAGTAAGTCTTTTTTTATTGTATATATTCTCCAGAAATCTTACTTTAATAATGGAAAAATTTAATGTATAATTATATATTAAGAGGTTAAATCATGGCAAAAACAAAAATTACCTATAACGGTATAGAGAAAGACTATATAGGTAGTAAAACTTTACAGACTGCAGGTAAAGTTATGGCAACCGATATGGTAATTGAACCTTCTGCCGAGGTTACAGCCACTACAGTATATCCAGTTGCGGCTGATACAGTTATTGAGCCAACAACAGGATATGACGGCTTTTCACAAGTAACACTTAAATCAGTTACCATATCTGGTATTAGTGCTGCTAATATCAAAGATGGCGTAACTGTTACGGTAGGTGATGCAAGTAATGCCGGAAAATTTGCCAATGTCACAGGTAGCTTTACACATGATGCTACAGCAACAAGTGCTGACATCTTACTTAACAAAACTGCTTATGTCAAAGGTGCAAAAGTAACCGGTTCTATTCCTACAAAAACAAGTGATGCACTTTCAGCTGATGGCTATACAAGCGAAGGTACAGCTTCCATTACGGTTCAGACTCCTTCTTATAAGTCTGGCGATAATGTCGCTGTTGTAGTTTCTCTTCCTGCTGGTTATTATGCAGATGACGTAAGTAAAACAGTTTATATTCCAAATATTTTACCAGATGTTGACCCGGATGCTACTGCTCCTTACATTCGTAATGGATATAAGGCATATAGCGAAACTGGTGCACAGTTAGTTGGTACTATGGTAGAAGGAAGCACAGCTCCTCTTACTATCACAAATGCCGCAGGTTCAATATCTGTTCCAAAGGGATACTATGATGATGCTGTTGTAGTAAGTGCTACTCCTGGTACAGTAACTTCTTCTTCAGCTACAATTTCAAGAGTAACAACAGCCTGGAGTGAAACAAATTCTAGATTTGAAGTTAGTGGTAATGAATCAATAGCTGCTCCGGCAGTTTCTAAGACTGGTTATATTTCTAGTTCAGTTGGTACAAAGACTGGAAGTACAGCTTATGTAGCTGCAAGTCTCCCACTTATTGGAGTTTCTGTTTCCAATAGTGCTGCTTCATTAGACCCAGCTCTTTCAAGAGTTACAAAGCCGGCGACAGAAACTTGGGTTGATGCTGCTAATGGTAATGCTACTGGTACAAAACCAACTTCTGGTGTTTATGTTGGAGTTTCTAGAGCACAGGCTTCTATTTCAGTTGTCCCAAGTGTTAGCGTAACCTCCGCTGGTTATGGTAATGCGGATCATTTCAGTCATACAGAAACTGGTGCAAATGTTAGTGTTTCTTCTGCTACTGTTTATGTTCCTATTAAGGGTGGTGCTTACTCAGTAAGTGCTAAGGCTGGTGCGACAGCTACTGGCAGTGCTCCAGCTTGGAACAGCACAGCAGGTAAATTCGAAGTTACTTCTACAGCTTCTGCAACTGCAAATGCTACTGCTACAATTGATACAGCTGGTTGGATTGCAGCAGGTAGTACACCAGCTTCTAATACAGCAAGTTCCACAACTGTAACTCAGATGAATAAGATTGCTATTCAGAGCAGTCTTGCTAATGGAACAAAACAGCCATCAATTGGTACTGTCACAATGGATTCTGGACTTACCAATGCCGCTAGTGGTGCAGCCGTAACAACAAAACCAGAATCTGGTGTATTCGTAAAAGTTAAGAGTGCTTCTAATACAGTTACTCTTACTGCTACAGCAACTGTTACTACAGCAGGTTATGGTACTACAGCAACATTTACTACAACTAATGCCACAGCTACAGCTGGTGCTTCTGCTTCTGCTGATACTTGGATTCCAATCACTACTTCTACTTATACAGTAGCTGCTAGTGCAAGTGCTACAATTACTGTTGGTAATCCAGTATATCAATCAACTGGTACTAACGCAGGCAAGTTTACAGTTGTCGGTAATGCTACTGGTTATGCTGATGCTACTGCCAATGTAGCAAGTGCAGGTTGGATTGGTTCTGGTTCTAAGTCTGCTACACAGGTTACTGGTGCTACATCTACTACATTAGTTCTGAATAAAGTTGGTGTTACTGCTACGGTTAGCGGTACACTTACTCAGAAACCTACTATTGCTACTAACACAGTTGGTACTGGAGTTACAAACGCAGCAAGCGGTGCGGCTACAACTAGTGCACCTTCTTTTGGCGTTTATGTAGCAGTTAAGAGTGCTGCTAAGACAGGCAGTATCACAGCTACAGGTTCAGTCAATGCTGCTGGTTATGGTACTACTACTCAGTACACTTCTGGAAGTGCTAATGCTACAGTTGGTGCTGATGCATCAGATGTTACTTATGTTCCTATTACAGTTAAAGACTTAGCTGCTCCTACATTAGATGGTGCTGCTAGCACAAATGCAAGTGCTGTTGCTCCTTCTATTGCTAGTGGTCAAGCTGCTGGATCCGTATACAGAATCACAGCTACTGAGACTCAAGCAGCAGGTTGGACAAGTGGTACAACAACTGGAACATTCGATATTCCAATTTATATTGAAGACTTCCATGCATAATGGATTCTTATATAAAAGAGAGACCTTCGGGTCTCTTTTTTATTTGATTTTTCTTAGTTTTTTTGATATAATAAATTAGAAAATGAAAAAAGGGAGAAATTATGCGATACTATGATATAAAATACAAGATACCCAATGACCCAGGTAATCCATCTGGTAATGGGATTATGATGGTTTATAGATTGTGCCCAGATAATCAAGCGGCATCTAAAATAAAAACACTTGAGGAAAACTGGGGTGCAATCATATTAGAAATAAAAGATACTGAATACTTAGATTTTATTAGAGAGGAAGAAGCACAATGTATATAGACTCTGATGTATTAATAGATGGAATTAGTAGCACTCTTAAAGGTGAAGTAGATGTTAAGTTAATTTGTGAATGTATCAAAGCAATCACAAAGATAAAAGGTATAGAAGTGCCGCCGCGTGTTAAAATGTAGCAACACTTTAAAGGAAGGAGAACAAAATGAAGGTAAAGCATCACAGACTGAATGGCGATGAAAGACCGCTGTTCGCTCCTGTACATACAGTACATAAGAGCAAGAAAGATTACAATAGACAGAAAGAAAAGTTAAGAACTAAAAAGGAAGTAGAAGAAAGGGAGTAAAATGATAAAGGTAAAAAGTAGTTGTATCTCCGCCGTTGGCTACGAAAGCAACTTTGGAGATTTGATTATAGAGTATAATACTGGTAATAGATTTGCTTATCAGAAAGTGCCTTATGAGATGTTTCAGAAGCTCATGAAAGCAGAGTCCAAAGGAAAGTTTGTAAATCAATTCATTAAAGGCAAGTATGATTTTAGGAGAATATAAATGTTATGTATAAATTGTAGGAAACCTACTGAGCTAGTAAATGTACATAGCACTCATTATACATATCAATCAGTAGGTGTCTGGATTGATGAATACGAATGTCCAGAATGTGGAAGAAAAGAAAAGACAACAACCGTTTGGGAATGTTTGGAAGAAGGTAAAAATGAAAAGATATAGATTAACAAAAAGAGCACAGATACTTTATGCAATACTTGGAGCAGTTACTTTCTGTTTTTTAGTAGGTTTAAGTGCCGCAGAGTTTACATTTGGTACGATTGTTTTAATCGCTGTAATGTTGATAATTTTTGGGGTCTGCGGCTATATGCTTAGCACTTATGGAAGGGAGAAGTAATGGATATAAAAAAGAAAACATTTAAAGAAATACTTAATGATATGAGTTTTTCTGATAAATGTGTAGCTATTGGTCTTATTTGCATAATGATTGCTTTTCTTATGTTATTTATAGTTGTAATAGCTATAGCGTATAGTAAATGTGGTATAGCTTGTGGTTTTATTGTCACATTATTTTCAATGGGTATATATGGTATTCTTATAGGATTATGTGATAGTTGGTTAGATGATAAAGTAGATTTCTACGATGTGGAGTGGAAAGACAATGAGTAATACAGAACATTTATTTGAAAACGCTTTACATAGCCTATGGCGTAATGAGAGTAAGGAAGAATGGAGAAAATGGGAAGATAAACGACATAATACTGACTATGTTTCAGAAGAAACCATAGATGCCATTTGGGAAGCGGCTGTATATGTAGTGTATACTTTATTTATTCCAAAGAATATATCTGATATACTCTATGCATATGATGACTTGATAGAAGGCAATTGGGATAACTTGTACAAATGGTATGAAAAAGAAGAAACTAAAGAGGTTTAACACCTCTTTTTTTATTTAAAACTTGAAAATTCATTAAAGATTTGTTATAATAAAAATATAGAATAAAGGAGGCGAATGAAATGAAATATTTTGTATGTTCTGACCCTCACGGTTTTACTTCAATAATGCAGAAGAATTTAGCGGAAGCCGGCTTCGTAGAAGGTGACCCTAATCAGAAACTGATAATTTGTGGAGATATTTTTGACCGTGGAGAGGAGCCGGTTGAAATGTATCAATACCTAAGGAAACTTGGCGACCAGTTTATCTTTATTAGGGGTAATCATGAAGATTTATTCTTTGACGCATTGAGAGAATATAAGGAGTGTGGCTATGTATATAGCTATCATCACAAGCACAATAGAACCAATCAAACAATCTTGGCATTAGACCAGGCTTTACTGTTAGATGAAGTAGCTGATTGGATACAAGAGAAATCCATCAATTTCTACGAAACAAAGCATTACATCTTTGTGCATGGTTGGGTACCTTTTGATAGTATCTACAACGATGAATATAACAGAGATGGAGTAATAACTAAAACCACAATGACTCTTGAAATACCGGAGAATTGGAGAGAAGATTATTACTTTTGGAGAGATGCTAGGTGGAATAATGGTATGCAGAGTTGGGCAAAAGGAATAAAAATTCCAGGAAAAACCATAGTCTGCGGTCATTGGCATTGTGGTTGGGGTAATTATTACTATCACGATGAGGTATCTCCAAAATGTAGTATAAGTAATGATGATTACCAAAAAATTTATCTTTCTGACCACCCATTTATAGATGATGGCATCATAGCTCTTGATGCCTGCACAGTCATCAACAAAAAAGTTAATGTTGTTGTACTGGAGGATTAATATGGGTGAGTGGATATATGATGAAGATAGAATAAATCATTGGCACTGCAGTGTGTGTGGACATACAATTGGCATCTCCGGAATTATGGAAGATGAATATTGTCCACACTGCGGCAGTCTGATGAATAGAAAACAAGCGATGGAAAAGTGGAAAGAAGGGTGCTGATGAGATGACTAGGAAAAAGTTGGGCAATAGAAAAAAGAAACAGATTGCCAAAGACTGTTGGGATTTAAACTATGCTTGGCTAAACTGGTTGAAAGAAAGATTACCAGTATATTTAAAAGATGCCGGTTCTTTTGTAGATTTAGAATTTAATAAATTTGTAGGATATAGAGGTGAAATCCTAACTGAAAAAGAAGTGGTAATCAAAATGATAGGATTAGTTAATTGGTTAACAAGTCCAGAGGTTAATGACTTAAGTGAAGAATATAGTAAAAAGTATAAGGAATTATTATATCTCTGGTCTATATCAATTAGAGCATTATGGTGGTAAAAATGACAACAAGAGAATATTTAAAATCAACAAATGAAGAAGAAAAGAAACAATTTAATAGAGAACTTTGTGAAAAATATCCATGGTTAATTCCCACCAATAAATGGTCTGGTATAAAAATTACAGAAGCACAAAATGGAGGCTTCTGGCCGGGTAGTCCCGAATCAATCCCAGAGTATGATTATGAATATACCGAGCTTGATAGTATGCCCAAGGGTTGGAGATTAGCTTTTGGCGATCAGATGATTGAGGAAATAGACCAAGAGTTAAGAAAATACGACTATGTGAATAAATACCAAATTATACAAATCAAAGAAAAGTATGGTTCGCTCCGTTGGTATGATAACGGATCACCTCGTGGAAAACTTTCAGACACTTATGAAATTGTAGAAGTAAAATATGGGGAACCCTCTCCTTGGAATCCAGAAAAAGTACTTATTTATGACCATTCTGAGCATTATTTGCCGCTTATCAACCTTGATGGGGATTTAAATCTTTCTGAGGAAGAGTTAGCTTATAGAAAAGAGTATAACAAAAATTCAGTACAGATATATCATGTATATGATTTACTTGAAAAGTGCCAGATGCCTGATATTATTCGTAAATATGAATTATTATCAGAAGAAACTTGTATAGACTGCGGCAAGCCTGCAAAGTATATTACAACAGGTTGGATTAGCCCTTATTGTGAAGATTGTGTGAAACATACATATGATTCTTATCTATCAATAGAAGAATATTATAAAGGTGGCAACTAATGAAGATAATAGATTTCACTAAAACAAGCAATTGCGTAAAATTTTTCTTAGGAGCTGATGACTGTGATGATTATCATGGTGATGATTGGAATGATACTCCATATGAAGACAACGCCGGCAAGGTATATGACAGATATGTACTTGGGACAAGAACAATTTACTTCGATATTGAAGATGTTATTCTTGAGCCAAGTGATTCATGGGGTACTTCTTGTCTTTCTATGAATGACTTGAAGGAAAGAAAATCACCTTGTTGTATAGTTGTCCTAAGTCAAGCCCTTGAGGGTAAAGAAGGACATATTACCTTTAATGATTGGGTCAATTATAAAGGTGCCATAAAGTATTATCTTGGTGATAATATGGAACCTGGTGTGGCTTATCACACAAATGACATTAACCTAATCTTTCCTCCAAAATAATACGCCTTTCATCAAAACAAAGAAAATTGATTTTTCTTTGTTTTTTTTATATAATATATTTGTAAGATGTGAAAGGAAAGAGAAATGAACTTTACAGAAGAAGATAGAGAACAAGTTAAGAGAGTTATGAATGACCTTTTAGCACACGAATTTGTTGCTGCTATTCAGGCTGACTTTTTCAACGAAGAGACAGGTTATTATGAGGACTTAGATGATAACCTTAGCTTTTGGGAGAATAAGCACAGAGACCTTCTTGATAAGTATGGCATCACTATTGCTAATGGCGTTACAAAAGTCTGCCTTATCTTCGATGATAACCACGATTGGGTTGTAAAGTTCGATGCTATCGACTTCGAGAATGAAGAAGAATATTGCAAACTTGAGGAGCAGCACTACAGAGAAGCAGTTAATGAAAATCTTGGAGTGTACTTTGCAGAGGAAATATTTGTTGATAGCTTTCCTATTGATGAAGATGAATCAATTGATGTCTATGTCCAGGAATATGCTGAACCTGACTATGACCGCATAGAGCGAATTCTGTGTGACTATGCCGCAGAGTATTATGGTGATGCAACAGAAGAAGTTTATGAGGATGCAGATAGACTTGAAGCAATCTTTGACGATTCAGACCTTATTGATTTCTGCTTCAAACATCACATCAATGACCTTCACGAAGCAAATTATGGTATCAAATCTGATGGACAAATAGTTATAATAGATTATTCGGGGTATTAATATGATTGCACACATTCATTCAGACAACTTTGCAACTTTTACTTATGAAACAGAGGACGAAAGAAACGCACATTGCCGCAGCATGGCAAAAGAAGGTTGGGTTATAACTAGTATTAAAGGAGGGGTAGGTGATCCACTGTATGCAGCATTTGAGAAATAAGTTACTCGTAGATTATACGGATTTGCCGACCTGCGGCATCATCAGATGGAAGCGTTTCGGTGATGAATTTTTCCAGACAGCTGATATCAGAACGATGGTACGGATATACGAAGCTTATACACGCGGGTTGCTCACCGATAAAAATTAAGGTCGGCGGCAAGTCTACATATAAAAAGTCGATGTTTTCCAGAAAAAAGAAAGCATTGACTTTTTTCAATTCTTTTGTTATAATATAAGTGTAAAATGAAAGGAGAAAAGAGATGTTTGATGATTATGCAACTTCAGTAAATTGTGAAGAAGTTTATCGTGAGGACGAATATGAATTCTTTCATAACTTATATAGACTGTTAGAAATGGAGAACGAAGATGGAAATAGAGAGTAAGGATATATACAAAGTTTTGTTTACTTATTATCATCATAGCGATGATGATGATGTAACAGAAAAGCAACTTGAGTGCTATGTTGTGGCAAATTCTTTTGCCAATGCAGTTACTAAAATAGAAGTAGTTTACAAAGATGAACTTATTTCTATTGATAAAGTAGAGTTCTTTGATTTTGGAGAAATTCTCTACAAAGAGGATATTATAGGAGAGGAAGAAGAGTAATGGGAAGAGATAGTGGAATAGTATTGGTTAAAAGAGATGAGTTTGACCCAGAACTTCTCAAGGACCCTTATGATAGATATGATGCATACGATATTCCTGAAGAGGTTCGTCCTATTAGGGAGATGGAAGGTGACGGATGGAACGAAGGAAAGATTCGTTTCCATTACTACGATATTCTTTATTGGAGAAAGGTCAATAGCATAGCTGACTTCTGCTCTAACTTGGTTGAGTTTAACGAAGATGAGTGGATAAAGGATATCACAATCAGTCAGCTAGAGGAAGTTCGTGAGGAAATTATTTCCGAGATAAGTTATCCGGATGAGTTTAGAAGTGGCGTATGGAGTTGGGACGAATATTCTAATCATCTCGCATTAGATTTAATGACTATTACTTGGTTGATTCGTTACCTTAAAGAGCACCCAGATGATAGGGCAATGTTTTATGATAGTTACTAGAGAGGAGTTAGTTATGAGATTAAATTATACTGTTGCCAATACCGTAAGCCAGTATTATGAAGTAGACCTTACCAAGGAATTTCTTGAGGAATTTAATACTTACATCAGAGATACGCTTGTGGATCCGAGTCAGGCTATCCATGTAGGTGAAGAGTTCATTAAGGACTTGATTGAAGAGCCGGCTAACCTTGAGGAAAGTGATTTTAGGGTCACTGTTAAGGATTATTTCGGTAGTAATTATACAATGTGGTTTACTGAGCTTGTTCAGCAAAACCTCGAACAGTTCGTGTTAGATTATCATTCATATTATGACGAGGATTGGGACACAGATGACGCCTGGTTCACTATAGACTAATATACTCCTAAAAGTCAGCACTTTCTAAAAAATAGAAAGTGTTGATTTTTTTTGTATTTTATGTTATACTAATTATAGAAAAGATGAGAAAGGAGAAAGTATGTATTACTATTTATATATTGATGATATAAGAGAAGATGATACTTTTTACCGTTCTCACATGGATATGAATCAATGGGAACCAATCGTCGTAAGAAATGGTTGGGATGCTATGGATTTCATTGATGCACATTCTACGGACACGATTTTTGTTGATTTGGATTACGACTTAGATTGCGAAAGCGAGATAGAATGTGCTCCTACTGGTTTGCAAGTTTGTATGCACATAGTAAACATGGAGCTGCCGCTGTATGGTTTTCACATTCATTCCGCTAATAGGGGTGGAAGTGAACTGATGAGAGAATTACTTACAGAGCACGGATATAAGGAAGTGTTTTAGTAAAGGGAAGGAATTATGGATAAGTTAAATTGGAAGAAGCACAATCAGGCGACACAAAATGATGTCGCCGCGGCTGTCAAAATCATCAAAGACTGCGTAAAGGAACATGGTTGGGAAGATAGAGTGATTTTTCTTTATTACAAAGAGAATATAATGGACTTCCTTAATAAAGATTGCTTCATCAACTTTGATGAATATACTTATGCAAGCAAGCGTTCAATTATCGCTTCACTTAACTCAGTAATTGACCAAGTAAATTTTTGGTTAGAAAGGAATGTATAAAATGCCTATTCATGAAAACTATTTTACTTATCTTTTAAACTGCGGCGACTACTACGAAAGACGCTATGTCCAATTTGACACTCCGGCAGAAATGTTTGAGAACGCAGCCCGCTGCATAGCTTTTGACGACTTAAGCGACGATGTATTTGAGAGCTGTTATGTTGATGGCAATGAATACCTCTATGCCGGCTGGCAACCAGGAATGGTGTATGAGTTCATAGACGAAGAAACAGGTAAGGTCGTCTACTCTACATGCCACCCGGAGTGGGATCACTAGTATATGGGGTATGTAGATTACCCCATTTTTAATTAATTGACTTTTTTCAGAAAATCTAGTATAATAAATATAGAAAATGAGAGAGGAGAAAAGACTATGGGAGTAAGTTTAATACCATCAAATGAAGTGTTAGTACATTCTTATGACGAAGCCGCTCAGCTCGCTAAGATTCTTATGGATAATAATTATGTAGTAATGCTCTCAATGGAGAATGGTAACTACATAGTGAACTGGACTTGGAGTGAGAATGGTGAAGAGCCGGATCGTAATGATGTAGTCTTCATGGATAGGTCGGATTTCGCTGATATCATATATGACGGTGAAGCCCGCGACAAATTCTTTGAGGAATATTGCTAATTTACACCATCGGCGGCACTTCTATTGAAGAAAGTCTGATTAGACTCAAAAATTTTTGAGAAAGTTACTGAAAAAATTCTAGTAACTGGTTTATAAGTTTACTTTTAATTGTAATTGATGAATATATATATTATATTATATATAATCTCTTATATATAAGTAAGTATATATAATTAAGGGGAGAAAAATCACTCAAAACCACTCAGAACGCCTGCCGGGACGATTTCCTCCCCGAAGGGGAAATTGTCGCGGTGCCGAAGGCAACGCGGTCGTCCGAAATTTTTGCTTTAGAGCGAGGGCTGCAAGCCCGAGCGAAAAAGGAAAAAGAGGGCGACATATCTGGTTGGGTCAAGTCAACGGCGAGAATCACTGTGGGTCAAAGGTAAATGCGGTGAAGTCTAGGAGTGGTGAAGTATACGGGCGGGAGTATACATATATGTATACTTATGCCGATTTATCCGCTTTCCATGCATTACACGAGACCTACCCCGAAATTGGGCAGTGATTAAGGGTCTCTGGCTCCGTATTTTCCAGAAAGTCAAATTTTAAAACTGAAAAAAATCAAGCACGAAATTTTGACTTTTCCTAAAAAATCAACTATAATATAAATGTAAAGATGAGAAAAGAAAAAACATTAAACACAACACAAAGGAGAAAAATTATGACAAAGAGAGAAATGTATGTTGCTATTCTTAATGGCGAAATCAATGACGAAGTAAAGACAATGGTTCAGGCTGAGCTTGACCACATGGACGCAGCTAACGAGAAGGCAGCCGCAAAGAGAGCAGAAAAGGCAGCTGAGGATGCTCCACTTTATGAAGCAGCTCTTGCTAACGCAGGCGACGGAATCACAGCTTCCGCTCTTGGTGAAATCCTTGAGGTCTCTACACAGAAGGCTTCTTATATCCTTCGTGCACTCGTAGCACAGGGCAAGATGACTTCAGAAGATGTCAAGATTGACAAGAGAAACTGCAAGCTCTACAAACTCGTTTAATCGAACGAATCCCCAAAGAATACACCCCAACCGGGGTGTATTTTTTTTTGAGGTGAATTTCCAGAATTTTCCAGCTCGTCAAATGTTGATTTTTCTTGAAAAAAGTCGTATAATATAGGTAGAATGGGGGTATTTAGGGTAAATAAGTGAAAATATGCGGCCGCGGGAGTGTACATACGTAAGAAAATTATGGAAATGCTTGATTTTTCTTGATTTTTGCGTTATAATAATAGTAGAATGGGAGATTTAACACGAATTTCCATAATTTTCCATCATAGCACAAAAAAAAAGAGATACAGCGTAGCTGTATCCCTTAATACTAGTGAACTGCCTTCTTTTCTGCCGCAGATGCCCTTCTTTTTTCGTCGCGAGCGATCTTTCTCTGCTTTTCAGCTTCCTTGGCAGCTGCTTTCTTTGCCTTTTCCTCAAGCTGGAACTTGTAGTTGGCAGCTTCTTCATATCCATCATAGGCATCGCCGTCCCTAGAGCCAGTTGGAGTGGAAACAGTGATGGTTGCGTAGCCTTCTTCTTCTCCAAAGAGAACTGGCAGAGCTATCACATTTTCCTTGGTCTTGCCGCAGACATCATATCCTGCTTCTTCCAGTGCCTTTACGATGATGTCAAGTACTTCGTTTTTTACAAGATTCTTTTCTTTGATTGTTGCCATAAAATTTTCCACCTTTCAAAATTTGCTTCTCTTTATTTTTTCTAATTATATTTTATCATAAATTTCTGAAAAAGTCAAGACTTGACGGCGTGGTATTTTCTGGAAATTTTTCCAAAATTTTCCTAGAATTTTTTCCAAAAATTTTTCTGGATTTTTCTAGAAATTTTCCAGCTTTTATGTCAATTGGAAAAATTTTCCAGTGCGACGCCCGTAGTAAATTAAAGAGTCATGAGGATCCGCACAATTTTGTCGTAGTTGTCCGGATCATGATTCCAGGTGCAGCTGCTGCAATCTTTCCAGCCGCCAGCCTCGAGCGGAGTACCGCCGTATTGGGCACAATCGTGCGAAAATAGCGGACAGTAGCAAAAAAGACAATTAATCTCGTCAGGCGAGATCCCTTTGTGACATGGGTAATATTCACATTCCCAATTGTTAAAAAACTTAAAGCTGTTTTTCATATCTATTTCTCCTACGCGAAAAAGGTAGCCTTGCGGCTACCCGTTTCGTATTATCAGTTGAACTACTCAGCAGAGAATCCCCATACGGTAGACTTCTTGCCGTTGACCTTTGCTTCACCGAGCTTGACAGCTCCTGCCTTCTTCATAAGCACAACTGCCTTAGAAGTGGAGACACCAAGTCTCTCTGCTACGACGCCGGCAGTGAGTCTTTCGCCATTACCGAGCACCTCAGTAACCTGAGCGACGAGTGGAGCGTCCTCATTGGACTTCTCGATTCTCTTCTCCTTTGCCTTAGCGTTCTTAGCGTCGATGGAAGCGATTTCCTTTCTGAAGAGGTCAACTACTTCCTGATTCTGTACATTAGCGATAACGAATTCCATTGCTTCTCTCTTAGTCATAATAGTAAGTCCTTTCTTTCTTAACTTCATCTTACACACTTATTATAACAAACATTTCCGAAAAAGTCAAGTGTTTTTCTATTTATTTCTTTTGGAAATTTATTCCGATCTTTCGGGTTCCTTCCTTAACTTTTTACAACTATATTATACTGGATTTTTTAGAAGAAGTCAACAGCTTCCAGCTTTTATGTGAAATGTAAAAATTTTCCAGTTCTTCCAGCTTCTGGGAAATTAGCAGCTTTTGCCGCAGCTTCCAGCTTTTACCAGCTCACCCATATTTTGGCAGCCCTGGGGATCATTACCTGGAAAAAATTACCACTGGTAAAAAATGGAAAAACGCTTGACAGACCTTAGACGTAATTACGTCTAAACTCCTTATAAAAAAAGAAGTGCCTTTCGGCACTTTTTATTCTTCTGTGCAAAAAATTTTTACTTCATTTGTTTCAGTATCTATTTCATAAATAGTATATATATGAAGTATTTTTGTGATACGATAATTAATACTTTTATTAACTTTCGTACTTTCTTTTATTGAAATGTTAATTGCTTCAAGTGCCTGTTCAAGATTATCACAGTCAAACTCATCTTCAACCGAATTATCTTCGGTATTGATAATTTCTATATAGTAATAAACTTTTGAATTAATAAAATTTATTAATTCTAATTCATTTAATACCTTATCAAATGCTTCGGTTTGATATTCTTTGTCATAAACAAAATACTTTTTCGCCATAATTCTTTCCCTTTCTTTTTATATGGTTAACTTCAATTGTTGATTTATTCTAACACACTATTATTATAATGTCAACCCCTTTATGAAAATTTTTTCTTAGACGTAATTACGTCTAAACCCTACACACAAAAAAAGGAAGTCTTGCGACTTCCAATTTTTTACTTGGCAAATGCTTCCTTTCGCATTTTCTTGTGTTGTGCGATACACTTGGCAAAGATTTCCTTTTCTATTAATACATCTTCAAGGGCGGTGTGACTTTCGCTGAAGTCGTCTTGACATGTAATGTATCTATAGAGTGCTTCGGCACTTTCCTTAACTCTTCCCGTCTTTGTTAAGTTGCCAGTTTGCTCACACCATTTCTTGTATGTTGGTTGCTTACAAATGGTATCCCTTGCCATTTTTTGGGTATCCCAAAGGGGTACGGACTTTGGAAGAAAACTACGGTATTTTGACTTTGTTAACCATCTTTGCGTGTTGGTTAATGCACCATAGTCAAAGCGGGCATTGTGGGCAATAATTGCTTTGACTTCGTACTTGTCGCAAAGGTCAAAGATTGTTTTGCGTGCAGTGTAAAAACTTACCATTTGACGCTTACCGCTTGATAAGTCTTGTACATACTGCGGTAACTTGTCGGCATAGTATGAACTTTTCATTAAATCGGTTTCCGCTTGGAATATGTCGCTAATGACATAAGAAAAAGTCTCATATACATTACCTTTTTTGTCGACGATAGCACCGCCTACATCATAGACAAACATTTGCCAAGGGTCAACTTTGTCCATTTTAACAAGTGGACAAGTTTCGGTATCGAGTGTTAAGTAGTAATTGCGTTTCATTGTAAAACCTCCTAAAAAATTACGCTTTGGACTTAGTCCCTTCGGACAAGTATATTATACTATAGGGGTACGAAGTTGTCAACAATTATTTTTTGGTAATTTATGGAAAATCGCCCGCGGTGGACTTAGACGTAATTACGTCTAAACTCGGCAAAAAGAAAAAGGTTGGAAGTTATTTCCAACCAATTTCTATATATATGGTATTGAAAGGAAAACCTAAAATAATAAACTGCGATTTTCACTTATGAAGTATTTACCATTATATGTTTTTATGAGTTTTGCCACATAAGCACTTTCTTTTTGTGTCTGGCAATAAATACCAAACATTGTATGCTTGCCATATTCATTATATGCAAATGGTATGTTGTGTGTTTCAAGTCTTTCTTTTATGATTTGACTATCAACTGTTAAAAATGTTGCGTCAATTTTCCAAAGTTTGTCTTTAGAAGTTTTTTCCTCTATGAGTTTTACTATATAAACACCGATTAAGTTGGTAAGTGCTACAATTACCACTTTTTGCCATAATGGCAAGTCTGCGTTAGTATATACAATAACAACTGTATACAAACCATAAGAAACGGCATTTACAACCGCGGCGGCGAGTTTACTACCCTTTACAGTTACAATTGACCTAAAAGTCGAAAGTATAACATTTAAAATGTTCAGTGCGATAAAGATTAATAGTAGTTTCATTTGTGTTTTCCCTTTCTTCATTTGATGATTTATTTTAACATTAATTTTAGAGTTTGTCAAGTACTTTTTTATGCTCGAGGTATGCTTAGACGTAATTACGTCTAAATATTTTCTATTAAAAAAATGCGGTTGCCCGCACTTTTCTAATAAAGTTCAGAATTGTTTTTCCTGCTATACTCGTTATAATACCAAGTCTTTTTTTCCTTTCTTGACGGTAAAATATCAATCTGAATTACATCTTCACTTTCGGGAGAAATACCGCTAATAATATGATTGCCAAACCTTTTATAAAAGTTGTTCCATTCTTTTTCGGTTGTGGTCGCACTGTTAAAAATTTCGTCTACATCTGCATATTCTTTTTCTTCGGGGTCATACACTTCCATAAATACCCTATAATCACAAGCACAAGGGTAGTGATAGAGGAAACTTTTTACAGTGATTTTTCTCTCTTCATTAAGTCCGAAAATTTCATTTACTTTCCAAGCAATTTTTTTAAAGATACGTTTCATTTTGGTTGTCTCCTTTCAAATTCTGATTTATTTTAACATATAAAAAATGATTTGTCAACCCCTTTTTGAAAATTTTTTCTTAGACGTAATTACGTCTAAACTCCATGCAGAAAAAAGGAAGATGTTTCCATCTTCCCATTTTCTACGCTTTGTGTTCTGCTTTAGACTTGGCAAGTTTTTCACGATTTTTCTTGTCACGCTCGATTTTCTTTGCCTTTTCTTCTGCTTTCTGTTTTGCCTTTTGTTCTTTTTCGGCAACCTTTTTCACATACTCTTCGGCAAGTGCATAACCATCGTATGCGTCACCATCTCTTGACCCTGTCGGCACTGATACTTTGATAGTGATAAAAATCTCTGTGCCGTTTTCGTTCACTTTTGGGATTGCGATTTCGTTGCTACCTACTCTCAAAGTATCCTCGCCATTCTCGGAAAGTATGCACCAAATGTCCGTTAGAATGTCATTTTTAACCCTTTCATTTGCTATTTTTTCGCTAACCATAATTATCTTCCTTTCTTATGTCAATTTCAACTTACACATAGATTATAAAGGGTTTTATGGAATTTGTCAACCCCTTTTTTGAAAAAAGTTTTTGGAAATTATTTACAATGCCGCCGCCCGTAAATCTTAGACGTAATTACGTCTAAACTATCCCCAAAAAATAACCGCCACTTTTTAGTGGCGGTCTTTGGAAAAACTATCCAATCAGTGAATACTGATTTCTTTCTCCAACCTTTGGCACTTTTACCTTTGCAACTGCGAGTGCGTTTCTTTCAACCATCTTGTTTGCTACTGCCACAATCTTTGAAGTGGTGAGACCCTGTGCGGTTGCGAGTTCGCTTGCGAGTGCGGTTCTATGCTCGGTAAGATACTCAACGATTGCCTTTTCAATCGGTTCGTTAGCGGCATTTTTTTCCATTCTCTTTTCTTTCGCCTTTGCGTTCTTGTTGTCGAGTGCCTTAAGTTCGCTCTGTGCTACTGCTTTTGCTTCCTCGCTCTCAACTGTTGCGATAACATACTCATAAAATTCTCTCTTAGTCATAATTTTTACTTCCTTTCTTTTGACTATCTCTTTGCTTTTTGTGATTTTATTATATCACTTTTTTGGTTTTTGTCAAGTGGTTTTTTCAACTTTTTTTATTTTTTTCTTTTTCTTTTTGTCTTTGTTTTTATCCCCTTGACAATTATTATTATACGCTTTTCCTTTGGAAAGTCAAGTGTTTTTTAAAAAGTTTTTAAAAATTTTTGAGGTCGCCCGCCTTAGACGTAATTACGTCTAAACTTTTTATGGTGCGAACAATTGTTCGCACTGTAAATAAATGGCAAGTCTTTCGACTTGCCACATTTTTACTTTTTAAGTACAATGGTATTTTTTGACTTGTATTCCCTTTTGGTAATGTATGGAAATTCATAACAGTTATCATCATCATACTTTATAATCAACTTTCTTTCAACTGTTCGGGGAATGGTCTTTTTTGCTTTATAATCTCCGTTGATGTCTGCCCCATTATCTAAACAGTTTAACAAAATTTGTAATTCTATTTCACTGTCTGAAAGTGCTGTGTGCTGTTCCTCAAAATCTGTATCACTTGAGATATAACGAAACATTGTTTCGGCGGTTGTTGAGTAGTTACCATTTTCTGTAAACTGTTGATGTTCCTCACAAAATGCTTTAAAATCATCAGTTATCATAAAGTTATGAACATATCCCATAATGTCAGAAATTGGAACTGTGTCGAATGGGTTTGAACATTTAAACCAATCTGTATTAAATTCAAATACGCTTTCATCAAAGTTAGAATTAAAAGCAAATGCTCTTTCTACATTGTAGTTTTTAAAATCTCTAATCATCTGTTGACAAATATATCCAAATTTGTCCATTTTTATAGTGCGTGTTCTCATTCTGCCTATATACAGTTTTTTCTTATTTTCATAGTAAGCAGTTGAGAAAAGCATCGGATTATGCCAGACCTGTTCTACCACAAATTCCCTTTTGGCGAGTATCTGTTCTGCGTAAAGGTCATAAATAATATAACCGATGTTATAACAAAATGGTTTAGCAAAAGTGCCGGCGGTTTCTGTGTCAAATACTACGATGTTCATAATTGTTTTCCTTTCTTGAACTCTTGATTTAAATTATACCTAATTATAACGCCGAGTTTAAATTTTGTCAATACCTTTTTAGAAAAAAGTTTTTTAAAAATTTTTTGAAATACCTATTGACAATTTGACAGAACTATATTATAATGTTAGTGGTGGAAAGGGTCGCCCGCTGTATGCTTGCACTCTTAGACGTAATTACGTCTAAGAATTATATAAAAAAATAGACCTTGTAAAAAGGTCTATTCTTTCGAACTAAAGATAATGTGCTACTCCATCATCTTCGATACACAAGAAATCATAATCGTCTTCTATGATACTGTGTCCGATACGATAGAGTTGTTCTTCCTCTCCAGATTCTTCCAAATCTTCTTTGATGTGGGCAAAAATTTCTTCTAATGTTGGTTCGTTCCAACTATCAAAGCAACAACCACGATTATCAACGAACTCGACATAATAAGAAGTGTTTTTCTTTCTAAAAGCGTCGAATTCTTCCTCATTCATAAGATGGTCTTGTGCCAAATCTCCGTCCTTGAAAAATACTAAATACTTTGCCATAATTATTTCTTCCTTTCTTTTTATGACCAACTTCAATTTACAGTTATATTATAATGGGTATGTTGTAATTTGTCAAGTAGTTTTTTCAAAAAAATCTGAAAAAATTTTTAAGCGAACAATTGTTCGCCATGCTCGAGGGTTAGACGTAATTACGTCTAAACTTTACGCACAAAGCGGGCGACTGTTAAAAGTCGCCTACTTTGAAACACTTGTATATTTTATAAAAGGAAAACCGCTTTTGGTTCAATTGCCATTCCTTTCCATTTGTCACGATTTGGTTTTTCATCGTCTACCAAGATACCATTTTTTTCTTTTGCTACTTTGTATTTTGGTGTTCCATATTTTACGATGTGTATTTCGCTAAAAGTGACATTTGGATAGTTTGTTTTTAACCATTCTTTTTTAGTTTGTCTAACTGCTTTATCAAATTCTTTGGTAGAATTTTTTGCTAACCAAGAAATAATTCCGAGTTCGTAACCTTTTTCCATTAACTGGATAAGGACATTTTCATTTACGAGGACATCAGCGTCTTTGTAGGGTTTGGGATTTTTTGCCAAAAGGCACTCTAACCATTCACCTTTATAGAAATTTGCGATTGTTCCGTCCATATCGAAGTAGATTGTCATTTTTTTGTTTCCTTTCCTTACTTTCTGACTTATTCTAACATACTTTTATTTTGTTGTCAATAGATTTTTGAAAAAAAGTTTTTGGAAATTTTTACCACGAACAATTGTTCGCACCCCGTCTGCCGCCTTAGACGTAATTACGTCTAAACCTCTTGAATAAAACAAGAGTGTACTTGTGTGCACTCTTGTTTTATTCAAGTTAGATACTGAGATAGTATTCTATTAACTTTCTAACAAATTCAATTGGAGAAAGTTCAGTAACATCTCCGTTATCCCAAGGGAAACCCATTGTTTCAACATTTCCATAATTTGCTCCATAAGTGCCACTGTGGCAAGCAACATCACCACCGCACCAAGGGAAACGCAATTGTGCCCCATCATATAAACTTTGAATGGTGTAATCTATGTTTAAATCTGCAAATAAGTGGGCAATTTCTTCAATTCTTTCTGTGTAATCCATTTTTATTTCTCCTTTCTTTCACCATCATTATTGTAATATAAAACAAAAAATTTGTCAATACTATTTTAGAAAAAATCAAAAAATTTTTTATGGAATTATTTTCCACAAACTATTTTCCAAAATTAGACGTAATTACGTCTAAACGCTCGAGGAAAGAAAAAGTGGACAATTGTCCACTACATTTCTTTTACTCTTTTCATTACCTCTTTTTCTACATCATCACGAATATTATCTCTATTATAAAAATCCGCATCATCATAACCAACCATTATATCGTAATAAACCGCCCCAAAGTGTTTACCTTTGGCAACATTTTGTGCCATATAATCTAAATCTTTTTCAGAAATATAGATACTATCAGTATATTCAAATTCCATTTTTTATTCCTTTCTAATCTCATCTAAAATTTCGCCAGTAAAACCGTCACAAACCATAACATATTTACAATCATCGCATCTACCCATAAATTTTGCAATAGTTTTTCCAAAATCATCGTTGAGATAATGTTTTTCGTAAAGATGTCCATTAAAAGTTGTTGCGTAAATGTCTATCATTTTTCTGTTCTCCTTTCATTTACTATAATCATTATAAATCATATTAAAATTTTTGTCAAGTCTTTTTTTCAAAAAATTTTTTGTTAGACGTAATTACGTCTAAATATTTCCAAAAAAATTAGGAAAAATTTCCAAGAAATTTTCCCTAACTTTCACAGAAAGAACAAAAAATGTTGTATGGAAAAAAGTACATTAATCTTTTATGTTTATTTCAATTGTAAATACATGACCTTCAAATCTGAAACCGCATTCTGCGGGAAAGGCTTCTTCAAAAAAGTCGCAATCTTCGTTCCAAAGTCTTTTTATATCGTCTGGTGTGTTAACGCTTATTTCGGCGAGTTCGGTTGCCTTTTCAACTACTCTGTCAATAAATTCTTTTTTCTGTTCGTTTGTAAGTGTCATTGTTGTGTTTTCCTTTCGTATGACTTCTGTATTTCTTTTGATGATTTATTCTAACATGGAAACAGTTTTTTGTCAAGTAGTTTTTTAAATTTTTTTTCGTAGCTTCTGCGTTTCGTAGCTTCGGCGGCTGTAGCTTAGACGCATGTCATCTTAGACGTCACATCCTTAGACGTCGATGTGTGTATGAGACCTTAGACGTCATCACGTCTAAGGTTTCACACATACGAAAAAAGCGACTCTTTCGAGTCGCTCGAGGTTTACTCGTGTTACTCTTCGCACTGCTTTATGATTATGTCATAAGTTCCGTAAGTGCTTCCATCATCATAGATATAATGATATTCACCATTGAACAGGAGTGTTTGCATTTTCATCTTTGGAGAAAGTTCGAGGAGTTTTCTGATGATGGAAACAACTTCCATTTTAGTGGTTCTTTCTTCTTCGGTTTCATCAGCGAAGAATTTTATTGTGATGGAGTTCCAAGCGTATTCGCTGACGTCTTCTTCTACTTTGTATTCGGTGTAGTCGAGTAGGTTATCAAGTAAATCGATAAGTGTTGCAAGTCTAACTTTTTTCATTTTTTTTGTTCTCCTTTTTGGGTTCGTGTTTTTGTTTTCTGTGATTATATGATAGCAAATTAATTTTAATCTGTCAATAGTTTTTTTTAAAAAAATAAAAATATTTTTGTAGCTTCTTTTTAAGTTAGTAGCTCCTATAGATACCTTAGACGGCTGAGCAGACCTTAGACGTACGGTTAGCAGTCGCTAACCCATACATCGGTTAGCGACTGCTAACTCATACATTAGTTAGCAACTGCTAACTTGTATATGTAGTTAGCAAGTGCTAACTCGTGTTGGCAGTATATGGTAACTCGCATACATTGGTTAGCAAGTGCTAACTCGTATGGTAATATATGGTAACGAAAAAAAGTTTAATAAAATGAAAAAAATATATTGACATACCTAAAAAAAAGCGTATAATCATAATTGCCAAGGGAAAAAGGCACACAAAAAAAACACTTGTAAAAATTGAAAGGAACAAAAAAAAATGGAAAGAGCAAAAGCACTTGAATTAATGAAACAATTTGAAATGATTAATTCCTATGTATCACCAACGGAAAAAGTGGACAGTGGGGCAAAAGGTAAATTGTTCGAGATGTTAGTAAAATTCTACTTGAATGGTAGAATAGCAACAAAAAACGGTGTGACCGCTAACAATGGAAAAGGTTATGACTTGACCCACAAGGGACATAAAATCGAGGTCAAAAGCGGTTGCGGTCAATTGGATAACATTACCAAAAGCGAGTATGTTATCTACTCGCCAACAAGCGAACTTGAAAATGCTCGCATATTCAAAGTTAACGACTTTATGAACATACTCGCAAGTATCAACCTAATCAGAACGAAAAAAGCAACAAACGGAAAAATGGTAACAAGTATACAATCATTCAAAAACAGTAAAAGCAAAACCGCAAAATTCTATCAACTATTAGAAACATACGGGACAAAAATATAAACCATACCGAAAACAAAAAAATAAAGAACTGGGAGAAAATCCCAGTTTTTTAATTCCTTGCTATTACCATTTTCTTACTGTCAGTATCTACCATAGGCTCGAACAATTGTTCGGTAGGGGGATACTTTAGTAAAATTTCCCAAAAAGAACAATTGTTCGACCCTGCCCTGGCACCAAAATCCCACGAAATAAAAATTTCGTCCACGAAATAAAAATTTTGACCACAAAATATCAACTCGCTCATCACTCCCAAAATTTGACTTTTGCCCCAAAATCGTATATAATAAAATCATAATAGGAGATAAATATGAACAGATTACGCCTTGATTTCTCCCTTGATACCCAAGAGGAACGAAATCATTTTTTAATGCAATATTTGGAATCCCCCCAATTCCAATCTAAACCACCCACAGAATCAGAGTTAGAGACGATGGGGAATTATCTGCTGTGAGGTAAAAAAGAAAACGGAAAAAACGTCGTTCAAGACAAAGAAATCGAACTCGACTCCAAATCAAAAATCTGGTATACGACCGAGTCCCAAAAAACCGATTCACTCGATGCATTACTCGACGACCCAGTCTTCTCAGAAAATTCACTGCGGCCGCTGTCTGCTCCGCAAATCAAGGTCTCATCCGAAAAGTTTTCACGTGCCAAAGCACGTAAATCAGCACCAGATTACCTTCTACCGATTTTCGAAGATCTTTGGAATCGGATTGATACCCTCGATCTAATTACATCATACTACGATTGACACAATGGTAAACGAAAAGAACCACCTCGCCAATCACTCATCGACTCTTTAGGACCGGACGCGGCTGTCAAAGCCGAAATCAAAGCTCAACATCTAGATCAAAAAACATATCTCAATCTCAAGCATAGGCTCGTAGAGTTAAGACGGGAACAATTCACATACAAAGATTCGTATGCGTCTCTAATACAGACGAACTCCACCCCGATCTTTTCTCCCGAACGCATAACCGATTTCCAGTCCGAAGTCCTTGTCTATCCCCTAGGTCTTTTCTCCAAACAAGAAATCCCAACTCTTATCTTCCAAAAAGACCTCACCCCGGATATGTTTTCGGAAAAACAACTTTCGCTCATCTCAAAGTACTACTGGTCAATTCAAGACAACACTTCCCCACTCTTCTTTGATTTTAGGGAACCGTCTCACCTCTACCAGTTATTCGCACTTTTCTTTGAGATGATCGACGCCGGCGAAGAAGGTTCGGTTGAATCAAACACAAGCGACTTCATGCGTACACTAGAGTTTTATGTGAGTTATGCCGAGCTTCCTGATATGTACATCGATATCTTGGAGATGAAGAAAAAGAAAAAAACAAACCAAGAAATCGTCAAATACGTCAACAAAACATACTGAAAATCATACTCCAGTAACTACATAAGCACCCTCTTCAACCAAAAAATCATTCCGGAAATATGCAATGCCGCCCGCATCCATTTCGAGATTGTCGGAAACCTATGATTCCCAGAAAACTTCAAACGGTGTAACACTTGCGGCCGCCTGTTCTTTGTGAGTGATGACTTTTTTGTACATAGGAGCAATAATAAAGACGGTTTCTCCAATAGATGCAAAGCATGTGATAAATTGTACAGAGAAAAGAAAAAACTTTTTGTATCAAAAATTCAGTAGGAGGAACATATGGAACATTTAAATATAGATAAATTCTTAGCGGCGGTCTCTAAACTGAGTCCAATTGACTTCATTGGCTTAGCAACTTACTTAGGAGTAAATTGTTATGAAGATGAAGAAAAGAAAACACCAAAAACCGGCGAGGTTCTTCTGTATGAAGCAACTCTGAAATACGCAGAACTACCTAGAAGAGAACGCCGTGCACTACTAAAGCACATTAAGGAGGCGGCAATATAATGGCTATTAACCCAGTCATAAAAGAACCAGAAGCTCCTTTTGCTACCCGAACTTGTATTAAGTGTGGAAAACCACGGTCGGCGGCCTCATACATCCCTCTTCGCTCTCCATTCGCCCATCAAGGTTGGTCTTCGATTTGTAATGATTGTATTGAGTCTTATCTGAAGCAGAACAACTTTGAGTGAGATGCCGTTGACAAGCTCTGCCAATATTTTGATTTACCCTTTATTCCCAAAGAATTTGAGCGTCTCCATGACGCTAATGGTGCAAACGTCTTTCCAATCTACGCCCGCACTTTCATGGGAAGTGAATTTGCCGGACTGGGGTGGAACGACTACTTTCAGGAGTTTAAGAAGTTACAGGAAGCAGGTAAGTTGGAAGAAGAATTACCACTGATTTCTGATGAAGAGCGTAATAAACTTCAACAAAAGTGGGGCTTCAACTATGATGATGAAGCACTTCATTATTTAGAGAATCTCTATGACGGATTACTGCTCACTCAGAATATAAACGGTGCTCTCCAATCCGACCAAGCCATCAAAATCTGCAAGATTTCTTATGAAATTGACTGCCGCATACGTGCCGGCTCCGACTTTGATAAGGTATTAAAGTCATATGATACTTTGGTAAAAACTGCGGAGTTTACTCCAAAAAATACAAAGAACGCAAATGACTTTGATTCAGTCGGCGAACTTGTTAAATGGTTAGAGAAGTGCGGCTGGAAAAATCAATTTTATGATGGGGTTACTCGTGATGTAGTAGACGAAACAATCAAAAACGTTCAAACTTATAACCAAAGACTTTATACAAACGAATCTGGCATAGGAGAACAAATCCATGAGCGTATTGAAGGTTTACGCAATATTGCCGACTCCGAATCATATTATGACCTCCAGCAATCATATGACATGGATGAATTCGAAAATGAAGGTTACGAAGATTTAATGAACGAAGACTTCGACCCAGAGGTGTAAAATGCCTAAATTAATTGACACTAAAGTTGAGCAACTTTTTACTGGGAATGTGAAGCCTCAAAGAGATGGTGTTGAGATTGATAAAGGGGTTATTCTTACTAAGGATTATATAGAAAAAAATAAAGAACATATAGAAGATGTTGTTACATACTGAACTGCCTATCCAGATATGTTCTTGGATTTGATAAAACCAGAAAATAGTAGTTGAACTCTTTTCTTTTATCAAAGAATTGTACTGCGGGCGATCATGCGTTTTAAGCGTGTCTATATCGTGGCTTGTCGTGCTTTCTCTAAGTCCTTTTTAACAATACTCGCTCTTTTTTTACAATGTGTATTTATACCCGGCACCAAACGATTTATTTGTGCTCCTGGTAAAAGCCAATCAGCTCAAATAACCAAAGAAAAACTTGGAGAAATTTTTGAACATTGACCGCTTTTACGACGAGAAGTAATTGGCGGCGATGTGTCTGATATGCCTGGTAACTACGGGAAGGATTATGTAACACTGAAATTTAGGAATGGCTCAGTACTAGACGTTGTTGGTGCTTTAGACTCACAGCGTGGTGGTCGTAGACATGGTGGTCTTTTGGACGAGTTAAGAGATCATGACGAATCTGCAATCAATGAAATTGTACTGCCGCTGATGAATGTTTCTCGTCGATTACCGGATAATACCGTAAATCCAAAAGAACCCAATCAACAAAGAATTTGTATGACATCTGCCGGCACCAAACTTTCTTTTGCTTATGATATGTTGATTGATATGTTTGAAACAGCTATCATCAATCCAGATGAAGCATTTGTTATGGGAGTTGACTATCGAGTACCGGTTATGCATGGACTTTTGGATAAGACTTATGTAAACGAATTAAAGATGTCCCCTTCGTACAACGAAGAAGCATTTGCTCGCGAATATATGTCCATTTGAAGTGGAGCTAGTGATGACTCCTGGTTTAATTTTGAAAAATTACAACGCTATAGAAAAATTAAAAATCCAGAATTGCACGCAAAAACTAGAGTCCAACCCAATGAATTTTACTTATTATCAGTAGACGTAGGTAGACTAAATGACCAAACGGTCGTTTGTGTTTTTAGAGTTAATATTCTTAAGGGAAGATATTATGCGACCTTAGTAAACTTAGTGGTACTAGGCCGCACTGCTGAAACTAAACCCTTTAGCGTTCAGGTCAGAGACCTTAAGATGATGATTCGTGACTATCAACCAAAAGAGGTCGTTATTGATACCAATGGCTTGGGTATTGGTTTTGCTGACGAAATCGTAAAAGAACATTACGATGATGAAGGTAATGTCCTACCAAGTTACGGTTTCTTCAATGATACCATGAGTGAATATAAAAAGATTCAACCAAAAAATTGTATCGCAATCCTCTATGGTATAAAAGCCAACGGGCCGCTTAACTCCAAAATACACAGTAATGCTTATACACGTACTAACAGTGGTATGGTACGTTTCCTAATAAAAGAGCAGGAAGCTAAGTCTGCTTTACTTGCTACAAAAGTAGGACAAAAAATGTCCTTAGAAGATCGTGTAAAACGATTAATGCCACATGAAATGACAACGCACCTATTCGAGGAAATGGCTAATCTGCGACTTAAGAAAACGGGAGTAGCTACTGACATAGCACTTGAACAGATTAATTCTCATTTTCCAAAAGATAAGTATTCTGCTTTTGCTTATGGACTATGAAGGATTAACGAACTGGAACAAGAGAGCATGCAGCGGGCACGCCGCCGTGGAACTAACGGAACGCGTAAGCTAGTTTTCTTTACAGGGGGATCTTAATGACTAATCACAATTTTACCTTAGATACTTTTACCAAGTCTATAGAGAATATGATCGCAGCGAGCGAAGTTGATCATATAGATACTTGGCGTTCCTATTTTAGTGAACGAACTCATTCATATACACAAGAAGAAATCGAGCAAATTATTAGCACTGGATCATTAGATGAACAAATTGCTCTTTCTCGTCACTTTTTTAATGTAGATGGATTATACAGACGAATTATTCTGCATTATGCAACTTTATTAAAATATCAGACTTTGTTGATCCCGAACCCATCTAGAGGTTCATCACTCTCCGACAAGAAACTCACAAAGAGATATCTTGATGCAGTTAACTTCGTTGATGATATGAATCTACAAGACAAAGCACAGAATTGAGCTTTAAAGGCACTCCGCGACGGTGCTTACTATGGTATCGCCATGGTAACCGAAGACGGTAAATTCTTTATGATGGATTTACCGGCTAGATACTGCCGCTGCCGCTTTAAAGATTTAGAAGGCAATAACATTGTTGAGTTTAATACCGCTTATTTTGACTCATTGATCAATGCCACTAGCAAAGAAACCGCTTTGAAAACATATCCTGATTTCATTACTCTGCATTATAAGAAGTGGAAGAAAGGAAAAGTAGAAGCTTGGTGTATGTTGCCGGCAGAGATGGGTGTTTGCTTCAAATTCTTTGATGGTTTACTGTTTGCCCCATTGTTCATTGATACTATTCCTGCTTCTCTTAATTACGATAAATCGGTAGACGCTGAAAACGAACGTGCCGCCGAGGAAATTCGTAAAATAATCGTTCAAAAGATACCTCATCTATCAGATGGCGGCCTACTGTTTGAACCAGAGGAAGCAGAACGTATGCATAAAGGAGCAGTTGGTATGCTTAAGGGTAATAAAAACTTAAGTGTATTAACCACATATGCCGACGTTGAAGGAATTGTGTCCAGAACCTCAAGCGATGCTGCCGCCGCCAACACTTTGGAAAAGATGATACAAAATGTGTATTATAAGACTGGTGTAAGTGGTCAAGTTTTTGGTTCGAACTCCAATCTTGCTCTCAAGATTTCTTTGGAAAACGATAAAGCATTAATGATGCTTTTAGTTACAAAATTTAACACTTTCATTGAGAAAGTTGTTAATAAAGTATATAGGGATAAAAGTATACGTTTTAGTTTTCAATTCTTACCTATATCATGGTACGATGATGAAGACGTTGCAAACGCTTGGTTCAAAATGGCGACTAGTGGTTATAGTTTCTTAATGCCGGCTTTGGCATTAGGGATTAGCCAAGCAGATTTCACAAATCTAAAAACCTTAGAAAATGACGTCTTGAAACTTCAAGACTTGTTAATTCCTTTGAAGTCTGCATATACGGATTCTGGAGAAAATGGTGCTCCCTCTAAAAATCCGGAAGATAAGTCGGATACAACTATAGCAAAAGAAAAATCTTTAGATACTGGAGGTTCTAATTAATGCAAAAAGAGTTATTAGAGTTTCCAATAGTTACTTTCGGTAATGTTGAAAAATTTAACGACACCCTTTCAAAAATAAGATGCCGTATCTTTTATAAAGGTGCAAATCGTAATGGTTCTTTTATTACCGATGATTTTGCTGAAAAGTTAATGTCTACTGTAGCATATGCCCCAATTAAGGGCATCTACGACAAAGAAGAAAAAGATTTTAGCGATCATGGCGAACAGCGTGATTTCGGTAGGATTTATGGTGTTGTTCCTGAGCAACATAATTTTGCTTGGGAGAAGCATCTAGATGAAGACGGAGTAGAGAGAGAATATGCTTGTGTTGATGTTTTACTTTATACGGCATTATATGAAGAGGCATCAGACATAGTAAACAAAGCTCAATCTATGGAATTATATGCACCTTCTATTAAAGGGGAATGAATAAATTATAATGGTCAACGTTATTTTGAGTTTACTGAAGGTTGCTTTCTTGGACTTCAAGTTTTAGGTGAGGACGTAGAACCTTGTTTTGAGGGTGCGGCCTTCTACACATTGATGGACAAGATGGAATATCTTCTTTCTAAGTTAAATGAATATGAACTTAAACTTCAGAATAACCTTGGAGGACACCTAATGGAAAAATTAAACTTTAAACTTTCTGACAATCAGAAGTTTGATTTACTCTGGAGTGCCTTAAATACCGAATTTGACGAAGAGCACGGTTATGTAGTATCTTATGCACTTTGTGATGTTTATGATGATTACGCAATTGCTTATAGCTATGAAAATAATCAGTATATGCGTGTTTACTACACAAAGAATGAAGATGACACTATTTCTTTAGGAGATATGGTCGAGTGCTACATAATAGACGTAACTGCTTCTGAAAAAGCTGCTTTAGAAGCACTTCAGAAATTAAATAATGGAAACTACGAAAAAGTAGATGAAGCTTTCGCTGCTTATCAAGAAGTTGAAGAAAAAGTTTCAGAATTTGAACACAAAATTGAAGAGCAAACGGAACAGATTTCTACTTTAAATATGGAGAAAGCTAATTTAACAAGTGAGAATGAACTTCTTACATCTAATTACACAAAATTAGAAGAAGAATTAGCCGAACTCAAATCTTATAAGTTAGCTAAGGAAAATCAAGCAAAGAATACTATTATTGATAAGTACGCTGCTCAGCTCGATGATGAGATTATCACAAGTTATCGTGAAAGAGTAGAAGAATTTGATGAAGTTTCACTTGAAAAAGAATTAGCTTATGAATTAGTTCAATCTAAACCAACCATTTTCTCAGTACAAGATCAATCACAATTAGTTCCTCAAGAGGAACCAGCTACTGGATTGGCTGCAGTATTAGAGAAGTATAGGAACAACGGAGGAAAATAAGATATGTCTGTAAGATTCGTAATTGACGGATTTGGTCAAGTCGAATTAAATAACGCCGCATTCCGTAGAGATGGTAGAATTGAAGCACAGTGCAAGCTTGATCCAGAAGATTTCGAGAAAATGCCTGCTGAAAATGGTATGCTTCTTGCCGTTGACAGAGTGAACCGCGTTGTTAAGCTTCCCACAGAAGAAGATACTTTAATTGCTCTTAACTATTCTGCTGAGCATCTTTATGATGAAAGAGCATATGGACTTAAGAACTTTAAGTTAGAGCTTGATGATTATCTTCCAAGACTTGGATATCTCTCTCGTGGGGACAAATTTACCAGCAACTGCATTAGCTATGACTTTGAAGAGTTTGATAGCGACGAAGCACTTATGGCTGCTGGACAAGAAATTAAGGACACTCCACTTTATGGTGGAATCGACACAGAACTTGGTTCTATTCTTGTTTCCAAGAATGAGCCGGCTGCAGGTCCTAAGCTTTTAGTAGTTGAAGCAACAACAATGCCTGATGGTCAGTTTGCTTTCATGTTCCAGGTACTGTAATTTAGGAGGAGTTAAAAATGACAATTAGTGAATTAAAACAATTAGCTCTTCACAGTGTACGTGGTACTGCTCCAGAAACTTTCTCTGTAGAGAATGTTAATGATGCATTAGTAGACGGCTTAAGAGCAATGTGTGGTTCTGTGAACCAATTTATGAAAAATAGATACGATATTTATGATATCGTTATCGTTGCTGCTGATGAAGCAGTTCCAAAGAGAGTTTCTGATGCTTTAATGCCTTTCGCAGAAGTTAAAACAGTTCCTCAAGGACAGAAAGCTATCTTCAGAATTAAGAAAGGTAGAGCAAGAGCAAGAAAGTTCTTCACACAGGTTGGACTTTCTGGCGTATATGAAACATTCAGACTTGATGTTGATACAGTAGAACTTAAACCGACAGCAATCGGTGGTGCTGCAACAATCGACTTCGAAAGAATGCTCGATGGTGCAGAAGTTATGGCAGAACTCGTTGATATTATTTCTGATGGACTCGTAGAAGGAATTTACGGTGAAGTTCAGAAAGCACTCAAGGCTGCTTTAACAAGCACATCAATGCCTGCTGCTAACAAAGTTATCAACGCTGGTTGGGATAAAGAAAAGATGATGAAGTTAATCGGTATCTGCCGTGCTTATGGCAACAATGCTGTTATCTTCGCACCACCTGAATTCGTTGCTGCAATGGGTCCAGATGACATCGTTCCTATCTCTGCTGCTGGTAACTATCCTGGAATTTATCATCCACAGGATATCGATGCTATTCACAATACTGGATACATCACACTTTTCAGAGGAACACCTATCGTTCAGATTCCTCAGTCATTCACTGACGAAAACAATATTAACACATTCGTAGATCCTCAGGTTGCTTATGTTCTTCCAACAGGCGACAACAAGATTGTTAAAATCGTTCTTGAAGGTCAGACACAAATGTGGGATTGGGTCAATAAAGACCAGTCTATGGAAATTGATGCATACAGAAAGCTTGGTGTTGGTATCATGACTTTCAACAATTGGTGCATCTATCAGAATACTGAAATTCCACAGACAATGCTCTAGGGGATTCGTTCTTTAAGCATATATACAATTTAGGAAAGGGGGATTGGGGAGTTATCCCCATCCCCTTTTATTTTTAATAAGGAGTTAAAAGGAGTAATTATGGAAAACAAACAAGTATTAATTAAGAGCAACACAATGCACACTGTAGGTATTACAAAACGTGAGCTTGGTGTAAACAAGACATGGGACAGATATGGTGTAGTAAGAAGTATAGATTTAGATACACTTAAAGAACTCATGTATGAAAATGGAGTTGCCCAGTTATTTACTGATGGTTATCTGAGTATTGATGATATGGAAGTAAAGAAAGAATTAGGTCTTGAGCCAGAAGATGCAAAAGAACCGGAAAATATCGTCATTCTCACTGAGACACAAAAGGAAAATCTTTTAAAGAATAAACCTTTTGTCGAGTTTAAGAAAACATTAGAAGGTTTAACTTATAATCAAGTATTAGAAATTGCCGAGTTCGCAATTGATAAGGATATCATGATTACCTATGATAAGAATGATTATATGCTTGAAAGAGTAAGTAAAAATGTTCTAGAGTGCATTAAAAACAAACAGTTAGCAAAGGAGGCGTAATATGACTTCTTTCCAATCGGTTTATGAAGCGTTTCTCGCTAAAATGACCGAAGACGAATGGGTCGCCTGGACGCAGGATGAAGTAGAAGCAGATTGGCGTTCTATATTGATGGCGGCGATCCCTCGCTTCAAATTTCCTCGTGTGTCTCTTGAGGTCAGCGGTGATAATTTCGTTGGCGACTTAGGAAACACAGAAATTCAAATACTCGCACAATACATGAAAGTAGAGTGGTTAAACCGCTCTATTTTGACATGGGAAAACATAAAGCCTTTATATACTGAACGTGATTTTTCACCGGCAAATATGCTGGATAAGTTGAGACAGTTACTTGAAATTGAAAAGAAAGACGCTTTAGAACAAGAGCGTATTTACTATCGCTCCATCGGCGGCAAGCCTTGGGAGTATGAGAGACTGGCTAAAAATTAATGGAAGTCGGCTTTGAAGGTTACTTAAATCAACTGAAAAATAAAATGTTCGGTTTGCTTTGCGAGTATGAGAAAGGAAGAAATTGAGAGAAATTTTTGGATGCTATTCTTATTGAGTTAAAAGGCTTTGACGATGGGAATAGACCAATTAATTTTTATAAATTATATTATAAACTTTCTGCCTGCCGCTATTTAAGTTACGATTACTTTAGGAAAACTATTTTTGATTGTATGGAATTGGTTGGACGAGGTATATAAATGGATTACTATGAAGATATTTATAAAAAAAGAGTCAACCGTTTTGGAACTGACTTTCAATCTCGTTTAATCGGAGAGAGGGAGTACGCTTTTGAGAACTATTTAAAGCGTTCTGTCTATACAAAGAATATTATGTACAATGGAGAGTTAATTACTGTAAGTTTTGAGCCTTACAAACAGGATGAAACTAAGTTACTTCACTACCTATTGACTAGACGTAATGTTCATATACCGAATGGTACAATTTTAGAAATTCCAAATCGTGTTAAAATAGGTGACACAGAAACAATAGAAAATGAGATTTGAATGTTATACTGAGCAGAAGAAAACGAGCCAAGCGGCTATAATCGTTATGTGATGCTAAGGATGACACATCGCATTGAATGAATAGGAAGAGATAAAAAGACTTATTCCAGTTGGGCGTATTTCTATGGACAAGAAGATAATATGCTAAAGGATGAGTTAAAATCAAGAAGCAGGTCAAAAGTGTTGTATAATGAAAATTTAAAGTTAAGTTTTTTAATTATGCCGAAGAATGAGCATATTAGAAAAGAAGATTATTTTGTTATACATCATTTATTTGAACCAAGTGGAGAAATTCAAGAAGGATACAGGGTTACTGGTTATGATTTGATTTCCACGATGGGAGTAGAATATGTCACAGTTGATCCTATGTATTTGAAAGATCTTACGCCGCCGCCGACCCCTCAAGAAGGCGATGATGAAGATGAGTTCTTCTGGATTAAATCAGGTGAATAATTATGTCAGTACGTTTTTATAGTGATATAGGTGAAAACGCTATGATAATTGTTAAAGCCTTGTTAGCTAATCAAAGGCTGATGAGACTCATTTATTATACCGATAAAGATCCTTTAGCAAACGATGCACAGCATCCAGACGTAAGTGATACAATTATTCAAGAGGAAATTTTTGGCAAAAGGTTGAAGATAGTACCACGTGTTGCTACTAACGAGACCGCTAATCCAACTGTAGTTATTAAATTTGATCGTTTCGTTCCTAATGAAGAAAATATTGAATTTAAGGATGTTAAGATTAATATTGAAGTAATGATTCCAATTTCCTCTTGGATTGTTAGAGATACGAATTTACGTCCTTTTTTATTAATGGGTGAAATTGAGAAAAGTTTAAAAGGTAAGAAGATTAATGGATTAGGTAAGATTGAAAGTGCCGGAGCACAGCTTAATTTCTTAACCGATGAAATTTCTGATTACGAGATGACTTTTTGGATTACTAGTTATGATTAGCGAAAAATTTTTTCTAGGTAAACCTTATAATTTTAAAGATATATGTTTTATTTATCCTCCTAAGGTAAATGACATACTTAGTAATGATAAATTTTGAGTTTATTATGACTTATTAACTAAGACGCAAGAAGAGATAGGAGATATGTATGAGAATGAGAAAGATAAGAAAAAAGATTTCAAATTCGAAGATTATCCTACTCCTTTTGAGTTTTTGTTAACTAGTTGCTATTTTAATAAAGAAATAGAGCAATTTGTTAAAGATGCTTTCTTTGCTTTTACCCATGAAGAAATTAATCTTCTTTACGAAGTAAAGATGATTGTTTTTGGTAATTTGAAGAAAGAATTGAAAGCAGTAAAAGATATAAGTCAACTAAAGTTATTGAAAGAGGAGGATTTTTTTGATTTCCAAAATGCAATACGACAGTGCATGGGAATACCAGAAGTTCAGCCGCCGGTCTTTGATAAAGACCCACGTGTACGACATATTAAAGCGATGGGCCGCTGGCGTGAAAGATTAAAAGCTAAAAAAGCTGGTGGAACTTCATTTTTTACTTCCTTAGTCGCAATTTGTTGTATGAATATGGGAATAAATCCACTTAATATTGGAGAGTTGAGTTATGCCGCAGTTAAAATGTTGATAACAATGTATCAACAACAAGAAGAGTATAGAATGGACATTGATACAATTCTTGCCGGCGGCGATTCTAAAAAGATTAAACCGAAATATTGGATAAGGGATCCACAAAAACAATAACGGAGGCTATAAATGGCTGAATTAAATATCCTTGAAAGATATGGTATCAAGGAAGTCTGTGACGTTACTTTTTATGAGATCATCACTGACAAAGATACTGGTAAGATTCGTCCTGGAAAACCAGTACTTTATCTTGATACTTTAAAAGTTTCCACTGTTGAACAGACAGCTGAAAATGTTGCTGCTCGTGGTGGTAAAGGAAATCCTGAGTTAGTTGTTTGGGATTATGGTAAAGAAATTACTCTTAATCTTGAAGATGCTGTATTCTCTTCTAAGTCATTAGCTTTAATGTATGGTACTTCACCAAAAGAAGCAGATGAAGAATATGGACTTTTAAGAAAAGTATTACCTAAATCTCAACTTACTGCTGATGGTGATAACTATAAGTTTACTATGCATGGACAAGAGTACAAGGTTGCTGCTGCTGATATTAAATGGTTTACAGTATCCAATAATGTAGACGGCGAACCTATGGAAAAGGAAGTAGACAGTATAGAAAAAGCTGATTATGCAGTATTTGCTTTAAAACTTAAAGAGCATACTCAGATTGATATTAACTCTGATACATTCCCTGGTACATATTATGTAACTGGTGATACATATGCTCGTTCAGAAGCTGATGGTCAGGATGAGTTCTTACAACTTATTATTCCAAAGGCAAAGATGCTTTCTGAAGTTACTCTTACAATGGAAGCAGAAGGAGATCCTTCTACATTCAATATGAGTATGAAAGTTTTAAGACCTACAGATAAGGTTATGATGAAACTTATCAAGTATGACGTAGACGGTACTGGTAAAGCTACATTCTATGAAAAAGCAGAGGAAGATGAGGAAGACGGTAACTAATCCTCGAACCTTGATAATTAAACACATCGGAGTGGGTAGTGATCTACCCACTCCACTTAGGTAAAAACAATGGAAAATGAATTTTCTTTTAAAGAATTATACGACGTGGTGCTAAAAGCCACACATCCATTCAAACTTGGCAATTACACATTTGCCACAGGAGAAGTCGTTGCTGCTTTTGATAAAATTCAAATTTCGTCATTTGATTTAAAAACTAAAGTTGTTACTGCACATGGAGGATACAACGATGCACCGCGAGTTGTATGAGAATCGGTGCAAGGTGCCGATATTACATTCGCACAAGGCATCTTTAGTGAATCTCAATTCGCATTAATGACTAATTCACGCATGGTAGATATAAAAAATGAAAATTTAAAAATACACCAACGTGAAAAATTGAATTTGGATGATAATGGTTATTTCTATCTAAAACATAAACCTGTTTTAGATGATAACTTTTTTATATATGATGAAGAAACTGGCGAGAAAAAAGACACTTCTAATATAGGAGAGCCTGAAGAAACTTTTGCTGGTTGGAAGATGAGCGTAGAAGGAGAACCTTTAGAATCAATTGTTGTGGACTACAATTTTGAAGTAGACAGCGGCCGCATGGTAGAAATCGGTGGTTTCTTAAATGCCGGATTTTTGAAACTAGAGGGGAGAACAAAAGTACAAGATGATATAACTGGAAATATGAGAACTGGTATTCTCACTATTTCTAAATTAAAACTAATATCAACATTATCTATGCGATTGGGTGCTTTAGCACAACCGGTCGTAGGTACTTTTAAAGCTATGGCACTGCCAGAAGGTGACAAAGGAGCAAGTAAAGTTATGGAAGTTGTCTTTTTAGACGATGATATAGATAGTGATTTATAGATTAATCGGTATTAGTTTTAGACTAATACCGATTTTTTTATAGGAGAAAAGAAGATGGCTATTAAAAGGGAAGATATAGAGTTAAGAATTAAACTCTTATCTGATACAAAAGACTTAAAAAATGGTATTCAAGAGGTGCAGAATACTATTAGTCAAATGGCTAAGGGTGGTGCGATTTCACCAAAAGAGTTTAGTAGGTTAAGTAATATAATAGGTGAAATAGCACAGAAATATCAAAAATATGTAAATTTACAAAATCAGCCAAATAAGACCAATGCTAATTTAAAGCAAATGGAAAATTTGATGGCTGGTATTAATAAAGAATTAAGTGACATTAGTCAAGAATTTAGTAATTTAGATTTTAGTAATTGAAATAATACTTTTAATCCAGAACAAATTGAAGAATGGACTAAAAATATTAGCGAAGCTCAAAAAGAATTAGGTAAAATTTTTAATTCGCAGATTTTAAAAGATTTTCAAAATGCTTTAAGTGGTACTAGTTCTAAAGCTAATTTTATTACTAATCTTAAAAAAGCTGATGTAACAAATGTAGAAGAATTAGAGAGAATTCTAAAGCAGATTCCTGATGATTTAAGTAGATTTAAGGGAAATCAAGAATCATTAGAATTAGTAAAATCTACTTTACAAAAATGAACTGTAGAGTTAAGAGAACACAGCAGCGAAATTGCTAAAAATAATAATATTATTGCTACAAATACATCACTAATACAAAAAGATGCAGAAGCAACTCGTCAAGCAGAACGAGCTATGGCTGATGCTGCTAGAGATTTAACTAGCATGAGTGGACCATTAGTTAGAGTTAATGGTGAAATGTTAGAAACTGATTTAGCAACAGGAAGAGCGGCTCAGACTGTAGATCGTTTTAGAGAAAGGCTTCTATATTTAGTTAGTGCAGCTAATGGTTTAGCCATAGTTCGTAGAGCATTTCAACAAACTTATCAAGCTGTAAAAGAATTAGATGATGTAATGACAGAAATGGCAGTTGTTACTGATTTATCTGTAGGAGATTATTGAAAACAACTACCTGAGTATACAAAACGTGCCTATGAGTTAGGTGCGGCAATTAAAGATGTATATGCATCTATGACTCTGTACTATCAACAGGGTTTAAATACACAACAGGCAACAGCACTTTCTAATGCTACTATGAAAATGGCACGTATTGCTAGTTTAGATGCGGCAGATGCTACTGATCGTATGACTGCGGCAATGCGTGGTTTCAATATGGCATTGAATGAAACTAATGCAGATAATGTTGCTGATGTATATAGTGCTTTAGCTGCTGCATCCGCTGCGGACGTTGATGAAATTTCAACTGCTATGACAAAAGTTGCTTCAATCGCTCATTCTGCTAACATGGAGTTTGAAACAACTTCTGCATTATTAACAGCAATTATTGAAACAACTCGTGAATCTGCAGAAACTGCCGGTACTGCTCTTAAAACTGTTATTGCTCGTTTCTCTGAAGTTAAATCTTTATATAGCAGTGGTGATCTTGTAGGACATGATGACGAGGGAGAAGAAATAGATGTAAATAATATTTCTAAAGCTCTTCGTGCTGCTGGAATCAACCTTAATGAATATTTAACTGGTGCTAAAGGGCTAGATGATATTTTCTTAGAGTTATCTAAAAAATGAGATGGATTAGATAATGTAACTCAAAGATATATAGCTACAATGGCGGCTGGTTCTCGTCAGCAATCTCGTTTTATTGCTATGATGCAGAACTATGCAAGAAATACAGAACTCGTAGGTATTGCCGAAAATGCTACAGGTGCTGCAACAGAGCAATTTAACAAGACACTTGAATCCTTAGATGCTAAATTAAATCAACTTCAAACTCAATGGCAAAGTTTTACTACTACTATTTTTGATCAGTCATTAATAAAGTTCGCTATTGATAGTGCTACTAATTTATTAAAGATAATTAATACATTAACTGGCAATAGCGGTCTTTTAAAGATAGGAGCTTTTGTAGGTACTTTTGCTTTATTAAAGAAAGGAGTTGAAGCAGCCAATAAACCTTTAGTACAATTAACAGAACATTTCAAGGCTCTTACCATTATAAATAAAGGTCAAAATGGTATAGGCGTAAGTCTTGAAGAATTTAAGAAAGCAAATCAATTTTTACAATCAGAAGTAACACTTAGACAAAGAATATATAATTTAACTCATCCACAACAAGTGATGGAAGAAAAAATCGCTGCAATACATGCACAAAATGTTGCTTTAATACAATCTACTGCTGCAAGTAAAGCAAAAGAGTTAATGAATATTACTTCTGAAACAGAATTAAATAAAATTTTAACTCAAGAGAATATTAGTCAAGCTACTCAAGAAAGAATTAAATTATATTATAAAAATGATAAAATAAATGCTGATACTAGAGAATTAGTTATTAATAGATTGCTTAGTTTTGAATATGGTCAGCAAACTAGAGAAATGGAAAAGCAAAATGCATTAGATGCAATTGCTAACCAAGCTGGTTTACTGGGTATAGCTCATCGTTTTTTATTAAAACAACTACAACAAGACGACAATGCATTAAAAGCAATAGGGGTTGGAGAACAGCAAATAGCTAATGCTAATTGAGTTCAGACCATAAAATATATGGTTACTGCGATTGGATTAGAAAAAATCTTAGTTGGAGGAGCTATCGCTTTAGCGGCAGCTGTTGCTATTGCTGGTGTTGCTTGACTAGCTTATGAAAATTCAGCTACTCGTATAAATGAAAAATGAGAAGAACAACAAGAAGCATTACAAGAAAATCAAAGTGCGTTAAATGATATTAATTCTAAATTAGCAGAAACTCAAAAACGCATAAAAGAATTAAAAGAATTAGGACCTCTAAGTTTAACAGAACAAGATGAACTTAAAAATTTACAGGCTCAACAAACTGCTTTAAAAGTACAACAAGCTGCTAAAGAGCGTGCTATAAAAGAAAATCAGCAAATGACTGATGTATGAGCCGAGCAATGATTAGGAAAAACTCAGTGGCAAGGACGAGAACTTGTTGATTATGATCCAGTCAGCGGTGCAGCTATTATTCATAATATTTTACCTTCTGAAACAGAAATTGCTGATGCTTGAGAAAAAATTGCTTCTATGTCAAAAGAAGCAAGAGAAAAATACTTTAGTTCTGAAAATGGACAAAGTTTAGTAAAAGAATCAGTTTCTCGTGGCTTAGTAGATTATGATGATGCTTATAAATATATAACTGGTGGAGATTTAGCTAGTACTTTACAAGATATTACTAATAGTAATTTAAATACTGAAGAAAAAACTGCTAAATTAAAAGAGTTAGCTGATGTTTTAGGAATAGATGTAGAGAGATTAGAAGAGTATAGACAATCTTTAATAATCAATGCTGAATCAAAAGCGTTAGGCGATAGTATTACAAATTTATCTAAAAAATTTGGTTTATTAGAAGAAGCATCCGATGAAGTTAATCAAGTTTTTGAAGATTTAGATAAGCATGGATATGTTACTACTGATACTATTAATAAACTAAAAGAACAATTTAGTGATGTTGAAGATTTTGAAGAATATGCAGCACGCCTTAGTGATGTAGGAGCTTCAGAAGAACAACATAAACAAGCACTAAATGAATTATATACTGCTTATATAGATCAAAAAGGCATTTTAAACAATTTAAGTGAAGAAACTAAAGATTTAGCTATTGCTGAACTTAAACGTTTAGGTGTAGAAAATGCTGAACAAGTAGTGTTATCTAGGTTATTAGAAACTGAAATTAGACATTTACATGAAAATAATAACTTAGTTGATAGCACTGGAGCTGTTACAAATTCTGCTCAGCAATTAATAAATAAATGAATTGAGCAAGGATATACATCAGAACAAGTCAAAAATAAAATAATAGCTGTAGCTGTTGCTGATTTTAATGTAGCTAATGCTAATCAAGCTCAAATAGAATCTATTCGTTCGGTTATTAATGCTTATGCTGCCCAAGGGTCAGCCGCTTCTAAATTAGCTACAGCTTTAAGTTTATTGAATAAAGTTAATAATGAAGGTTATTCAATAAATCAAGCATTAAAGGATTTAGGATTTGGTGGAGGTTATGGAGATCCTAAAGCATTATTAGAAGGATATATAAATTCATTAAGAAGAGAAATTCAAAATGAAGTAGCTAATATTAGTTATACTCCAATTTCTATAGGTTATATAGGTGGAGGTGGTTCTTCTAGTGGTGGAGGTTCTTCTCAAGCAGATGAATGAGAAAATGATTATGATCGTCTCTACAACTTACTCGAAAAAATAGAAGATGAGCAACGTATTCTCAATCATCTCCAAGAACAATATAACGATCTTCTAAAAGATCCAGACACACACGAAGCACTTGTTCAAAATCTCAAAGAACAAGAAGCGTCACTTCAACGTCAACAAAAATACTATCAAGAACTTAAGCGTTATCGTGAACAAGAACTTGCAAATGCTCAAAGTCGTTATTCCGGACTTTCTCGTTATATAACAGTTCAAAATGGTTTAGTCCGAATCGACTGAGAGAATATTGATGCAATAGACAACTCAGACCTCTATGATTCAGTTAAAGCAGCAGAGGATGACTACAATAAAATTCTTGATTCCCTAAAGGAAGCAAACGAAAAACTTGACACCGTAGATGATGACCTCATCAAACTTCGTGATTCTTGGCGTAAAGACATAATCGACTTCAAAAACCGCATCAAAGAAGCTCTCGTAAAACAAGCACAAGATCAAATTGATGCTCAAGAAAATACAAACAAAGCAATAGACGATGCCAACAAGGCATTGCTCGATAACATAAATCAACAAATCTCCGAAGCACGTACACAGCGTGAGCGTGAGCAACAAGAACAGGATCTTGCAGATCAACGCCGCAGACTTGCATATCTCATGCAAGACACAACCGGCGGCAATGCTTTAGAGATTTTAAAGTTACAGAAAGAAATAGAAGAAGGCGAAAGAGATTATACAGATCAATTAATAGATGATAAGATTAATGAATTAGAAAAACAAAATGACAAAGCAGCAGAAGATAGAGAAAAGCAGATAGAGATTGCTCAAGATCAGTTAGATTTCTTGGAGTCAAATGGTGGATTCTGGGCACAGGTAAGTAACCTCATTGGTAATGGAGATGATTTACTACCAGATAAAGAAGCGTTATTTGAGTTGTTTAAGAATTTTGATAACTTTAAGTCTATGTCTGAAGAAGAGCAAGAACAGTTTGAGGAAGAACTTTTAAAAGATATTGAGAACGTAAGTGCTGAATTAGGTGCTTATGGTGATGAAATTCCGAATCCAGATATAGAAACAGGTATTAATGAAAATGGTAATTCATTTATAGATGTTGGTAACGGCGGTGGCGGTGGAAACACTGGTTCATCCGGCGGTGGTGGCAATATGACTTCTGATGGTTATAGGAAACTAGAAGGAAGTGACTTTAATGGAGTTGTTGGTGCTGTCTGGCAAGGATGGTGGAGTTCTAATGCTCAACGTGCTGCATGGTTAACTGAAGCTTTCGGTGCTCAACAAGCGGCAGCGATTCAAAATAAGGTTAACGAAGGTTGGAATGATAGTTACTATAATACACCTTATAAATATAGTTATGCTCAGTTCAGAAGTTGGTATAGTAGATACAAAAACGGTGGTCTTGCTGATTACACTGGTCCGGCATGGTTAGATGGTTCTAAATCACGTCCAGAACTTGTACTTGATGCCGCAGACACTCGAAACTTCATCGAACTTAAAGATGTTCTTTCTCATCTCAAAGATACAAATGGCTCAATGAACTCTTTTGGAGATTCATATTATACCTTCCAAATTCAAGTAGATCAACTTGCAAATGATTATGACGTAGACCAAATGATTGAAAGAATTGAGGAAAGAATAAATCAATCTGCTAGATATAGAAATGTAAATGCGATAAACTTAATGAGGTAGGGTGAAAACCCTACCTCTTAGGAGGAGAAAATGCCTGATTACTCAAAATTAATGGATGACTTTGTGGGTTTTCATTTTAATAATATAAACTCCAAAGATTATCATATTTACCATGTAAGTAATGGCTCACGTTATATAGATAACCTGGTACCTACTACTCAGCACAAAACAGTTCAAGTGCCTGGTGGTGATGGTAGTTATTACTTTGGAACTTATTTTACTCAAAGAGTCTTTGATGTTCAGATTGCTTATGACTCAATGACTGAACAAGATTTACGTGACATGCGTAGATGACTTGGAGATAAGGATATTCATCAGTTATGGTTTGATGAAGAACCTTATAAGGTTTATGATGCGAAATGTACGAGTGTTCCTCGTTTAGAATATATATGTTTTGACCAACCAGATGGAAGCAGGGTTTATAAAGGTGAAGGAAGTATTCAGTTTACTGTTTATAGTCCTTATGCTTATACACCGAATGATAGGAAATATTTAGATCAGTATAGTGATTATACTAATGTAGACGAGTGGGGTCCTGCTTCTGGATTATTAGCAACTCAAGGAGATTATGATAAAGAGCCTGGCGAAGAATCTGAGATTGGAGCTGAGGCACTTATTACTTTTTGGAATCCTGGAGATGTCGCAACTGATTTGAAGATTTATTTTTCAGGAACGGTGGAAAACATTGTGGTGGGAGATACGAGTAAAGAAACAAAATATTATTTATCAGCAGAACATATTGTTAATAAAGGAAATGACGCATATTATAGAGTTAATACTAAAAATCATTTAATTGAGGGATGTGATGCTAATTTTAATCCTACTGGTAATATTTATAATGAATATATAACTGGTGGTAATTTCTTTAAGTTACCTACTAATAAAGAATGAGTAGAGCAATTCCCTGGTACAGGGCAAAGTCCTCAATTTTATGCATCTTCAAAAGTAGAATATAATTATCTATATTATTAAGGAGTTAAAATGAGTATTTTAAAGAAAGACTATGAAGTCTCATTATGAGGTTACATAGAAGTAACACAAGGGGAGGGAGAACAACAGAAAACTGTTCTTGAGGAACAAAAGTTAGCTGTAATTGGTGCTTCCGATATGACTGCACTTTCTCGTTGCGTACAACCTAACTTAATAACAAAGATAAATGGTGATAACAGTTTTACTTTTACATTATATACAAAGTATTATGAAGATGGTGAAAAAGTAGACAATCCATTTATCAATTTATTATGCGACGGTCGCCGTGTGAAAGTAAGAGTAGAAGATGAGTGGTATGAGTTTGTAGTTACAGGAATGGTGGAATCAAGTGATAGTAAACAAATTAATTACACTTGTGTTGATGCCTTTAACTATGAACTTGGTAAAGCTGGTTATGAACTTGAGTTTGCTGATGAATTAGAAAGTCAAGGCACTGCTACTGAATTAGCTAAGAATATTTTAGCAGGAACTGATTGGAAAATTGATGAAGATAAAAATCAAAGGATTCTTCAGTATAATGAAGAACAATTAGTTGAATATGAAACTGCTTTTGGTGTTCCTGTTACTTTTGTAGGAGTTTTAGATAATACCCCACCCAAAACTTTAGGAGATGGAAAATATTATTATGGTTTCTACTCTCAAAGAGTTGTTAATAGTTCTGATGTAGGCGAAGATACTAGTTTTAAACAATTTATTATCTATGGAGATGGAGAGCAAATTCCATCTGATGAGCCTATACATTTAGATAAATTAGATTATCCGCTTTATAAAATTAACGGAGATCAAGTTCCTGGTAGTGGACAAATAATACCAATTAAAGCAAGTAGATTAATTGATACTCCAGATTCTAATATTGATAAAAAGATTGATAAGTATTACACTACTTATCAAGATGAAAATGAAAAACAATATAGAGTATTTTCAGATGTAGAATATATTACACCTCAGCACGTTGTAAATTACATAAATGTTAATGGATTTACTGGATACTCTACTGATGATGGTACTGAAGCTGGTAATTTACCTGCTGCTCGTGTAACAGAATATTATGACCCGGAAGTTGATCCAGGAGCAACTAATCCTGAATGGGTAGTTGACAATAGAATTTGCGGTAGAGAATGAAGATTTCAATCTGCTGGTTTAGATTATATTTATTATAATTTAAATAGTTTAAAAAGTACAATAGGTGAATTTTCAATAGGAAAGAAGTATATTCTTGCTTTAAAAACTAATAATAGCTTAAGTTCTGATAATGTAACGATAGAAATTATTAATTTCTTTAAAAATAGAACCTTATCTGATACTGTATATTTTAATAATACAACTTGAACTCATGAAAATGGAGTATATTATATATTATTAGAATGTAGTACACCTTTATCCTATGATGAAGTTTTAAGATTACAGAATCTTAAATTACGTATTACTGTAAATAATATGAATACTCCGATTAGAGTCGAAAAGGCTGAACTTTATGAGTATAGTCCTAAGGAAGGTGGAGGTTTTTACAAGCCAGAAGATGAATGAGTCAATAGTGAAACAAGAGCATTAGAAGGAGTTACTATAAAAACTTGGTATAATGTTTATGATCCTAACCAAGACCCAGAATACACAAGTATTGATGACTTAAAAATTCTTGAGCGTTTAACTAAAGAGGAATTGGATAGTAAATATACAGTTGTAACTCGTAATTATGAAAAAATTCGTAGTTTAACTGGTAGTAAATCTAATAGATTCAATTTACTTCAAACTATATGCGAAAAGTTTCAATGCTGGATGCATTATTCTATTAAGCATGATGAAATCGGTAGAACAGGAGATAAAAAAATATACTTCACAGAAACTCAAGGACAATCTATTCCTTACGGGTTTATTAGTGGATTAAATCTTAAAAATGCACAACGCACAACTAAATCAGATAATATAGTCACACGCTTAATTGTTTCTCCCAATGCAAATGAATTTGCAGACGGCGGCAGTTGTAATATAGCACTTTCTCAATATAATTATCCAAGAGAAAATGTATTATATAACTTCGATTATTACATTTCTAAAGGAATGTTAGATAGGCAAAATGTAATAGATGATTTCTATGGTAGTGGCGGTGGATGATATAATATTATTAGGCTTATCAATAGAAATAGAGAGCAAAAAATTCAATATTTAACTGAATATTATTCTTCTTTAAATAAAGTAAATGCCCAGTTAGACCTTGCCGCAGCCGGTAAAGTTGCTGCATTAGATGAATTAGAAAAATATGATAGTTATATCTTCGGTAGAACAGGACTTACATATAACGAAATAGTAAAAATTTTAAAAGATACTAATAATTCAAGTTATGCTGAAGTAAAAGAATTAATGACGTTGCTAAAAGATGATGATGGTTTTGTTCGTAATTGATATATGTATGAAGTTACAACAACGCAGTATAACAATTACGAAGCAATTGAAACATCTCTTACTCCGCAGAAAGCTGCTTTAGAAGAAGAAATTGGTTCAATAGTTGAAGAATTGAATTTTAAAGCAGAAACAAAGCGTCAAATTTATGAAGATATTTATAAGAAATACTTTCCATTCATTCAAGAAGGAAGTTGGATTGATGAGTCTTACTTTGATGAAGATTTATATTATGTCGATGCTGAAACAACTTTATATGCTTCCGCATACCCACAAGTATCTTATAGTTTAAGTGTAGTCGATATAGGTGCTTTAGAAGAGTTTAAGGCATATCAATTCCAGCCAGGTGATATTACTTTTGTAGAAGATACAGAGTTCTTTGGTTGGGAAGATGACGATATAACTCCGACTCACTTAAAAGTTTATATTTCAGAAATAAAAGAAAACTTAGATGATCCAACCGCTTCTACAATCACTATTCAAAATTATTTAAATGATTTTGATACACTATTCCAGAAGATGAGTGCCGCAACACAAACTCTTCAATATAAAGAGGGTGTTTATAACCGTGCCGGCCGCATAGTATCAGATGATGGAAAGGTTACTTATGAATCTATTGCTGATACATTAAAGATAAGCCCAGTATCTCTTGAGAATATAGGAGCACAATCTGTAACAGTTGGTGAAGATGGTATTACTGTTACTGATCAATTACAACCAAATAATAGAGTACGTATTATTGGTGGTGGTATTTATATTAGTACAAATAATGGTGAAGATTATGTCCCAGTTATTACTGGTGCTGGTACCAATAGTTCTAAATTAACTGCTGGACAAATTGATGCTGGAAGTATTAATATTGTTGATGGTAATTTTTCTCGATTTAGATGGGATGGTAATGGTATTAATGCTTATTGGTATGATACAACTGGTAATATAACAAGTATTGATTATAAAAAATTTGTTCGTTTTGATAGATTTGGTTTGTATGGATATCATGATGATACTATGGCTACGTTATTTAAACCACAAAATATAGATGAAGTTATTAATAATGATTCTGTACTTTTTGCTTTAACTTGAAAGGGTTTAAATTTTAAAAGCAAAGATGGTATTATTAAATTTGATTCAGATAATAACAGATTAACTATTTCCAATGGAAGTTCTACTATGGAACTAGGTTCTTTATCTAATGGATCATTTGGTTTTAATATAGGTAATATTGAAAATATACCCCAATTAAATGATTTAAATACTGATTATGCCAATCATAAACAAGCCCAAGATATGTGAATTCATTATGATGGTGAAACTGGTTTAATAATTGGTAAAAAAAATGGTTCTACTTCAACTAAATTAACTAATGAACAATTACAATTTTTAGATGCGACTGGAGATATTAAAGGATTTATAGGTTTTGATATTAATGATCAAACATACAAATATTATATAACTAATGGACATATTATTAATTATCTAGAAATAGGAGACATTTTCAGTATTATAGCTAGTGATGATGGACATCATTTAACCATTAAGGGGAGAGAATAATAATGGCATATTTTGAATCAGCTCATATATGAGGTGCTTATGGATCAGGTACAGAACCACCAGCCCAGTGGTGCAGTATAGAGATAGCCATAAATCAGAATACTCAAAAGATTGATTATACATTAAAAATATATTCAGAATATAGTAGCGTAAGATATATTCTTCATAATATAAGTGCTTCTATTGGTGGTACAAATGTATATTATAATTCTTATATAGATTATAATAGTTATTCTACACCATGAACAGTAAAAACAGGCTCTATAGATATGAGTTCTGTTACTATAAATAATGGTTATATACCTTGCTCTTTTTCTATTGGGGTTGGTGCTAACTGGAATACAACTACTGCTTCAGGCTCGATACCAGCAATAATACCTACCGTAAATACTCCTACTTATAGTATTGTTAGTGGTGGATATGGAACTACCATAGTCGGTGGTAGATCTACAATAAAAATTACTATGTCTGGTTCTACTAGTGGCGGTACTATTACTCAATATAGATTACTTGAAGATAATACTCAATTATACAGCGGCGGTGGTAATACTTATTCTTTCATTCCTTCTAGTGGTTCTCATACCTATAAAGCACAAGTTAGAAATAGTTATGGAGTTTGAAGTAACACTTCTTCAAATTTATCAATAACTGCTCAAACATATACTCCTCCAGTGATTACTAAAACAGTTTCTCAAAGATGGAGTAATAATAATCCTAGTACTGGTCATGCACAAGATGATGGTAAATATGGTAAATTATCTCTTTCTTTCACACCAGGAAAAATAGGTACAACTCCTCTTACCACTTATTGAAAAGTGACTGTAGGTTCTTATACTAGTCCTAATCAGACCCGTAGTGGTGCGGCAGTATGTACACCTGGAGCTATATTGGGAGATGGTACTTATCAAGTAAAATATTCAGTTTGGGATGCTTATATTTCTTCGCCAACCATAGATAGAAATGATGTTATATCAATGGCTGGTAGAGGAGCGATAGATTTTTATTATAATAATGGAGTGCATGGAATAGGATTTGGTATGGCTGGTGAAGCTGGAAAAGCTAATTTCAAATTTACTCCATACTTTGAGTGCAACGACGGGATGCATTCATTGGTGGATATTGTTTATCCAATTGGTTCTATATATATGTCTGTAAATAATGTAAATCCATCTTCATTATTCCCAAATACAAAGTGAGATAGAATTACAGATACTTTTTTATATGCTGGTACCGATAGTGGAACTTATAAGGTAGGTAATACTGGCGGTTCTAAAAATAGTGTTGCTGCTCATACTCACCCAGATGCTGTATTCAATATGAGAGGTAACTCAGAAGGGTCTACATACGACAATATAGCTCCAGTTTCAAATGTAAGTAGAACATTCCCTGGTAACTGGGGAAATGGTTTATATAACTATGGGGCATCAACTCCTTATGAACAGGTAACAATAAAAACAGCAAGTGAAGGAATTACAGATGGTAATATGCCACCTTGGTTAGCAGTATATATATGAAAAAGAAGAGAATAAAACTTGAAAAACTCCAAAATTTATAGTATAATAAAATCAGAAAATAAAAGAGGAGAATATTCATGAACATTCAATGCATCTTAGGATTTAACAAAGGCTATGAGCTTATAAAAGACCACAAACTCCCTATTCAGGTAGCGTACAGAATGGCAAAGCTCACAAAGAAATGCCAAGAAGATTATGACTTTTATCGTAAAAAAATGAACGAAATCATCCAAGAATATGGTCAAAGAGATGAACAAGGAAATTATGTTTACGATGAGCAAGGAGTTAGCATCCTTATCCAGGAAGATAAAAAGAAAGAGTGCAGACAAGCTATGCTTGAACTTGAAAATCTTGATTGTGATGGATATAACAACATTCTAATCCCAATCACAGCACTCGCAGATATGGAATTTACACCTGAGGAATTAGAGCCTCTCGTTCCTTTCTTAGAAGAATAATCTTACACGAAAAAAGAGTAGTCGCTTGACTACTCTTTTTTCTTACTCTCATTCAACTATTTCGCTCGCATTTATTGTGTCTACTGCGTATTGACCTATCAATACAGCATCTGCCTCATCGTCAGTAACTTGAACGTCATATTTTTCTTTTATGATTAATTGAGCACTTCTTTTTCTATCGGCTCGTGCTCTACCTTTTACTCCCACACGATTTCTTCATGTATTAGTTGGACAAATCATAAATAATACTTTTTGTTCATAACAGCACTCCATTAAAATACCTTGAAGGCGGGCGAGTGTCTGAAATACTGTTACTCCGAACTTTTGGTCATATTGAATACCTTCAATTGCAACATAGTCTGGTTTTCAGTTATAAATCATTGATACCAGTCAATTTTTGACCGCATCAAATCTTTCTATATCTTCTCTATCCGGTGCTATAAAAGTTCCATATTTAATGAGTTCATGTCCGTCATACATACTCCAGCCAGTTATGTGACTTGACTGGTCTAAACCAAGTACTCTAGTAGTCCCGTTTTTCTTCGGGACTACTTTTGTAGTGGTTAATTTAGTGGCAATGTCATCACATTGCTTACAGTAGGCATGCCCACGCATTTTACGTCAGCTGGAGAATACTTGATGACCTTCGGGACATTTGAACTCTAACTGCTCATCTAAATTTTTATAGCTATCAGAAAGCAGAACTCAGCCATCTGGAAGTTCTGCTTTTATCTGTTCTATACTAATTTTGGACATTATTTTGTTCCTGTGCTGCCGAAGCCGCCTCCTCTGTCTCCACTGAAGAGGTTAATATCTTCAACTTGCTGCCAAGCGACATGAGGAACTTTTACGAGGACAAGTTGAGCAAATTTTTCTCCTTTTCCAATTGTGTAAGAAGTACCATATTCTACTCCAACTACTGCTCCATCATCTCTTATACCAAAGCCCTTAATAGGTGGGTCAATGTTATCAATGATGACACCGATTTCATCACGATAGCCGGCGTCGATTGTTCCTGGTGTATTAGCAACACGAAGTTTTGTCTTTAGACAGCGGCCGCTCTTAGGTCTGACTTGAAGTTCGTAGCCCTCAGGAATAGCAACTTTAATGCCAGTCGGCACTAGAACTGTTGTTCCTGGACGAATTGTAATATCTTCAAGTGCATATAAATCCATACCAGAGTCTGTTAGATGAGCATATTCTGGAAGTTTTGCTTTCTCTGATACGAGTTGAATTGGGATTGAAACCAATGTTTCGCCCATAAAGTCACGTGCGGCATTAGCAAAAATTTCAAAGAAACTATCAATAAAGTCGAGTTTTATTTGAGATATTCCTTCTACATCTTTAAGTGATTCAATGATTTCATCTTTTGCTTTGGTGATGTCATCAGGTGTGCCGCCGTTCAATTTAAGTTGCTTCATATAGTCAGCCATGGTAGAAGGTTCTTTTGTTATCATGGCGATATTTTCTAGTATCATCGGTGCAACTATTTTAAATTCTTCATCTGGTAAGCTGATTATTCCGATGAAAGCCTTGATATCCTCGGAAGTTACTCCTTCCGGCAGCGGTGTGTTATCTATATCACTTGTATCTATATTTTTAAAGTATTCCTCAAGTGCTTTTGAAAGAGTCATAATTTCTTCTGCCATTATACTAAGTCCTCCCAAAGTTCTCCGAATACCTGTGTAACACTCACGACCCAAGCTTCTGCTATAACTTCTCCTTTAGCTTTCTTGGTTTTGTATTCGTATCCTGCTTTTTTAACTACGTAGCCTTTTTCTCTTGCTTGTGCTCTAAACTGTTCAATAAGGTCTTTAGCCTGCTCTTCAGAGTCTACACGATATTTTTGCGTGGTTTCTAGTAACATTATGCTTTCTCCTCTTGTAATTTTGATACTTTTGTCATTATTTCGGTATCTTTTAACATCATCTTTCTTGACCAATCACCTTCGTAGTTGAATGTAATTGAACGATCTGCGTATCCTTTTTCTTCTATTTTTTTGACGTAATTAACGAGATTTTGGAATTCGTGAGAATAACAGTGAAAACTGTTAGCTCGTAAAGTGAAAGTTCCTACTTTTCTTCCAATGGCGTCGGCTATGAATTTTTGAAGCATTATTAGACCGAAACAATTCATAAAATTTGCTCTGGTTGCGTCGTTACTTCGGAATAATACGCAGCAATCTAATTTATCTTCTCTTATGAAATATTGAATATGTTGTAGACATGCCGGATCGCTTGAATACGCATCATCTGAATTATCTCTGACATCAATAACCGCACGTCTTGAGTTTGGATTTTTTAGGAGTTCATTTATTACGAAGTCTACTTGATTTAGAGAATGTGTCTCCGGGAATTTATCACAATTATCTACATAGTAATTTGCTATTCTATCGTGATAAGTATAATCCCATCCATGTCCAATCTTAAAGTCCAATATTCCGTATATTAACTCTAGTTTATATTGTTCTAATGATTCTGGTGAACAAATGCAGCATCTACTTATCATAGGCTCTGACAATGGTTCATTAATAACCATTGTCATTGCCGATTCTATACAAGAGCACTTCCAATCATCACTATCGACTGTTTCGCCAAATTTAGAAAGTTCTACTAATGCTTTATGATAAGTTTCTGCTAAACCTCTTCCTCTAACTACTAATTCTTTCATATTAATCACAATGTGTATAGCCGCAGTCCTTGCAGATGTCACATCCACCTTCGTGAATTAGTGGAGCACCGCATTCAGGACATTTAGGCTCATTCTTTGAAATTTTTTCTTTGCTTTTAACTTTTACTACTTCTGGAGGAGTACCAAGTGGACGACCATTAAATTCTTCCCACATTTCTTTTAAGGCATATCCAACTGCTACTGGACAGCAAGAACCTTTTGAGGTGTCTTTCTTTACTGCTTTTCTTGTGGCATAGGATGGACATACACCAGTACTCATCAATTGGTCTATAATAACTTCTATTGGAACACCAGCACGTGCTGACATTGATATCATACGAGAAAGACCAACCATAAAGTTGTTGCAGCCACCTGTGGAACCTTTACTGAGGTAAGTTTCTACCAGGTCGCCAGTACTTGTATCAAAGAAGGCTGAACAATGTAGAGAGCCACAGCCTGTTACAAGTTTTCTCTTGAAGCCAATGGCATCAGTGTCTTCAATTTGAAGAACTTCGCCACGTTTGAGTTCATCATGACTTATTGGTTCATCTAATGAAGTTTCGGGTGATTCTTCTTTCTTTGGCTCAGCAACTAATACGCCTTCACGTTTACAGCCGGCACGGTATATTGTGACACCTTTGAGTCCATACTTCCATGCATTCATATAGATATTTTCTACATCTTCAACAGTTGCTTCATTGGGCAGGTTGATTGTTGAAGAAATGGAAGCATCAATATGTTTCTGCCAAGTTCCTTGCATCTTGATACGATCAATTGGTGCAATTTCTGGAGCGGTTATAAAGTAATTTGGAAGGTCGGCATCATCTCTAATGTTGTGTTCTTCCATGTACTTCTTAACAATTGGAGTATATACTTTATACCATTCTTCATGTCCATGAAGTGATTCTGTTTTTCTCTCATAGTAATTAGCAAAGATTGGTTCAATGCCGCCGCTAATACCTAACATTGTACTTAATGAACCGGTTGGGGCACAGGTAAGTAATTGAGAATTACGTAATCCACTAACAAATACATGGAATTTTGTATCTTTTTTAGTATTATTGACGAAAAAGTCGTTATCTATGATATATGTTGAGTTGTATCCCTCAAAAGGTTCTTTTTCAGCAGCCAATTTACTTGAAGCATCGATGGCTGCATCAGCCATTACTGAACCAAGATAATCACAAAAATCAATTGCTTCTTCTGAACCATATCTGAGTTCCATTTCAATTAAGCAATCAGCAAGACCCATAATTCCAAGTCCTATCTGACGCCATTTTGATACAGATTCTTTTTGGATATCAAGTGGATGAAGTTTAAGTCCTTCTTCTAGTATATCATTTAAGAAACGAACAGCAGTATGAACGTCTTTGATGAACTCATCATATAAGAATATACCCTCACCTTCTTTTACATACGCCGCTAAGTTCATAGAACCAAGTAAGCAACTGCCGCCAGATGGTAACGGTTCTTCAGCACAAGGATTAACTCCAGCATAGTCGAAGTCAGGATTATCACTTAACAAGTTGTTTCTCTGAATAGTATCCCAGAATAGAATACCTGGTTCAGCATAATCCCAGTTCATCTCGCATAATTTATGAAATAATTCTTTTGCTCTTACAGTTTTCTGTATTGTTTCACCTGTTTCGGGGCGATGGAAAGATAAGAGGAAGTCTTCGTCTTTTACAACAGCTTCCATAAAGTCATCTGTTACTTTAACAGAAATATTTGCTTTTGTTACTCTATTAAGGTCTGATTTAAGTTCAATAAATTTTTCTATATCAGGGTGGAAGCAGTCCATAGAAATCATCAGAGCACCGCGTCTTCCATTCTGACCTATAAGTCCTGTTACCATTGAATATAAGTCCATAAATGATGTAGCACCGCTGGTATGTTTTGCTGTGTTATTGACTTTTGCCCCATCTGGTGCGAGTTTAGAGATATCTATACCCACACCGCCGCCATATGAGAAAGTACGTGCCATCTGAGAAGCTGTTTCAAAGATGGATTCGATGTTGTCTTCCGGAGCGGGTATAACATAACAGTTGGAATAAGTAACCTTGAGACCATCATATTGAAGACCACGGTTAGCTAAAATTCTTCCTCCAGGAAGGAATTTCTTGTTGTAGATTAATTCTTTATATTCTTCTACACCATCAGTTATTCTATTTACCCATTCATCAAAAGTTTCGTTATCGTACTGATATTTCTTATGCCAGATATCTATACCTATTTGATTGTCTTTTCCTAACCAATTTTCTACTGTCATTAATTTTCTTCTCCTGCGTTTGGGTCGATTGTGTCACAATAAATGCAATATCCTTCTACAAATTTGTGATTACATTCTTTTCTTAATTGTCTGTTTTCTTCTAATAAGGCATTGATTCTTTTGTTTAGAGTGAAGCGAACTGTTGACATCGCTTCTTCTATCTCTTTGTTATTAGAATCAATTTTATGCCTAATTTCTTCATTAGTCATGTATTTTTCCTCCTTTGATTTGATAGAGATGACGAGTGTACATTTGAGAGAAAAGTTCATAATTTGTGGTTTTTACGTAGTTGAAAATATCACGAATATGTTGTTTGTATTCTTCTGTCATATAAGGATGAGCAGCGATATTTTTAGCGTAATCAAACAATGAATTTCTCCCATTCTTTATTTCTTGTATATATAAACCATATTTATTAATCAGTGTCAATAAATCAAGAATGTACTGATTATTAAATAATTTTGGGTCGTAAGATAATTGTAGGGATGAAATTGAGTTTGCTTTTTGAATTTGAGTGAATAATTTTGGTAGGACTTCTTTGTAGAATTGTTCTTCGTCTATTTTGTTAGGGGTTACATTGTATGTAAATTGCTTCATCTTGGAAGTATGTTGAGTCTGTAGGAGTAATTCATCCATCTGCGGCTCAGACATAATTCCTTGATATTCGATATTATAGAAGAAGCCTGACGTCTTAAAATCATTCCATTCTATTAACTCATCAAAATCAGTTAAAATAATTGGTCATTTCATGCCCAACTTTCGTTCACTAGAGAATTTAGTGTATCTTGTGAACAAGTCATGAATTACATAGCGGGCGTCCTTAATTTTACTCAAGTCGTAATCATGTAATAAGACTGTATTTCTATTAGTATTAAAATCAATTTTAGAAAATGCTTTGTTCCAAATGTTTTCACCATCTAATGATAATCTAATATGATCAGTATGTTTCAACAACTTAAACAATCTTTCGCTTTCTTTTCCATTTATAAAGCGTGGTCGCCATACATCATATATATCTACATCAGGCGAAACATTTTCTACATCTTCTGGTAAAGGAACATATTTATTCGGATTGAACACTCTGCCGCCGTATTTTACATTTGGCATCATAAGTATTTCTGAAGGAATACTCATAGTGTTATAATCTTGGCGATAGAAAAATTTGGAGTAGCGTTGAGGCTCAAGAGTGGTATTAAAAACGACAATCTCTCTGTGCCGTTTGTAATATGCGGATATTTTCATAATATCTATATTAAAAGGTATTTGATTATATCCGCACATATCTCTATCATACAAACCGACACTCATTACTCGTCATTTCTATTATCAATAGTTAACAATCCATTTTTAATTTCAGAGATTGTTTCAACTAAATGATAAGGCGTATTACTGTATTTCTTTGCCACAAACATATTATCTTGTTTAATGCCGCAGACTATAATTTTATTACCACGAGAGAATTCACTCTTTCTTATGACATGCTTCTTACCATCTGCCCCGCGTTCACTTATTTGTTTATCATAATTCGCAAACGCTCCATATATTTTTACTGTTACTACTCCGTTTGTTGTTAACAAACTAACAGTTTTCTTACTTTTATCTCTATCTAATACTGTTCCTGCTATTCTGAATAATTTATATATCGGAATCCTCTTTCCTTTAATTGTGATTACTCTATCAACTATCGGATTATCGGGTAGACTATAAAAATCTACAAAACTGTAATAATTATTATCTACTTCGTACATTTCGTGAGGATGGATATATGCACTTAAACTATCCATTTCCCATTTACTTATATTACCTAAACAATATTTATTATAAGTTTCTTGATATAAAATGTTGTTCAAATTTGCTAAGATTTCACTTTGATTTTGTTTAAAATAATTCCTAACAGGATCCATCTCCTTGGAATACATCGCATCCCAAAGAACCTGACGAATCTTAGCCGTCCCATTCTCAAATATAATATCATCTACATTATAATTATTCTCATAAAAACGATAAGTATTTTCATCTAAATCATAATATACACCATCTTTAAACTTTTTTAAATACTTATTGAAGTTAAATACTTTTATCTGATGAGTATATTCTTGAGGAATCAGATTATACTTAATCAACATCGCCATATTCTGTAATGTGATTCTTTTCTTTTTATCACTAATCAAATCAATATAATATTTCATTACATCAATTCGCAATTTTCCAAAATTATCAAATGCTCCAGACTTGATTAAATTAACCATCTGCGGTTTTGTAATCTTGACTTTACTTAAAAAATCATCAATCGTTTCATATGGTCTATTTGCTATGATTGTTTTGACTAAATCTTCTCCGATTCTCGTTATTCCGTTTAAACCGAACAAAATCGCATTATGTTCTATATCCGGAGAAAAAGTATAATTACTATGATTGATATCCGGAGGACTAATTGTTACACCTGTTGATTGAATCTTACCAATAGCTGTACTAATTTTTCCGTAGTTTGTTGCCTTCGTCTTTTTCTTTTTTGACTTGACTTCTACTTCTTCTTCCTCTTCTTCATCATCATCTTCTTCTTCATCAACATCGAAATCTTCCATCTCATCATAACAAGTTTCCTCGTTTATGATTTCTTCTTCTTCATCCTCTTCCTCACTTACATTGCCGCCGGCATCGCTTATTAAACAAGCACAGTTCCAAAAAGTTATTGGATACTTATATGCCAAATTCATTTCTTGTAAGGCTATCAATGAATAAGCAAGGGTATGAGATTGATTGAATCCATAACCTTTACTCATCGCAATCAGAACATCCCATACATAATGAGCAAACTTCTGATCTACGCCTTTCTGAATTGTGGTTTCATAAAATTCCTTTGTCAACGCATCATATTCTTTCGGATTCTTTTTTGCTATACTTTTTCTCAACTTATCAGCCCAAGTCAATGAGAATCCGCCCAACTCTGGAAGTTGAACTAATTCCATAAACTGTTCCTGAGCTATACATAATCCATAAGACATTCCCAAAACTGGTTCAAGTATATTCTTTTCTTTTTCACCCAAACCATAACTCTTCATTTCCTTTATCCATTCAGATGGATTTGCCTTAAAACGAGCTAACTTATCAGTTGGCATCTCGCCACCCTTTGTTTGAGCCATCAACCTAATTGTTGAGTTTAAGATTGCTAAATCGTCAACAGATGTTGGCTTCAAAGTTGCTATACCCTGAATACCAGATTGTTTTTCCATTTGAAACAATGAATTAATCTCATGGTTCCAAACCATCTTCCACATCTCAGGATTATCTCTTTCTATATTATAAATTCCGATTAAACTTTCATAAGTTTCTTTTAATGTTGATTTTCTTTCAGCATATCCATAATCACATAACAAATCTATACAATTATGAATTTTATCCATCGCTTCAACAGATAACGCATCGTACTTAATCAAACTTACATCTTCACAATCGTGAAGTTCAAAAGCTGTACAAATTGTACCATCTGGTGCTCTCATTAATGCTGTTGATTCTGTGAATGGTTCATCAACAAATATGACACCGCCGGCATGAATACCACTTCCACAAATTAAACCTTCAATTCCACGAGCAACATTCCATAACTCTGGATAGTTCTCTTTCATCTCAATTTGAAATTGTTTTATTGGTGCCCAATCATTTTCTTTATCACCATTCATACATTGATCTAATGTACGAAGTTGACCTCTATCGGCCGGTATTAAACTTGCTATATACTGAGCTATATCAACATCAATTCCTAAACCACGTGCCGCTGTTAATATTGCTGACTTTGATTTTTCTGTTCTGAAAGTTGCTACGTTCGCAACTCTATCATTTCCATAAAAATTTCTGAACTTATTCAGAACATCATTTCTCCTTGAACCTTCTATATCAAAGTCAACATCAAGAACTGATACACGGTCTGGATTCAAAAACCTCCAACTAAAAGTTCTTGTCTTTTCTCTTAACGGGTTTATTTGTGTTATTCCTAACACATACAAAAGTATAAAACCTACACCAGAACCTCTTCCTGGACCTACTAAACTACCTGCTTCCCAACATAAATCAATAATCTGTTGAAGATTCAGATAATATGCACTCCAATGAGCATTATTTACTTTTGATGAAATCCAAGTCATCTCTAGGTTTGAGTTTATTTCATCATATGCTTCTTGATTCTGAAGATCTGGATGATTTTTTATTCCTTCAACTATCGCGTCACATAATCTATGGTCACCGACATAATCTGATTCCATAAAAGTTTTTAAATACGGAATCTTATCAAAATATTCATATGGTGCCGCACCTGGATGTTCTTTCCAAATCAAGTTTGGAATCTTTAATGGTTTCAATAAACTAAAATCTTCTATTTTATCTAAGATACCATTAATATTCTCATATCCCTTTTGCAAAACATCACTACCAAAGTAAGAAAAATAACTTTCAAGTTCCGCAGTTGACATCATATAAGTTGTTGCATAAAATTCATCAACTTCTCTATCACCTGACTGTGCATTAAGATATGCCTTATGAATAACTCTGTCATTTTTCTTTAGATAATGTGAGTCTGTTGTTATGATATATGGAATATCAAATTGTTTTGAAAATTCTAACAGCCTTTTATTTACTATTATCTGGTCTTTATTATTTGAAGGTTGCATCTCCAAATAAAAATTTCCGTGACCAAATATTTTGTCCATTTGACGAATCCAAATCTCAAGTTTTGCTGGATCGGTTCCTTTCAAAATCTGAACCGGTAATGCACCACCTAAACATGCTGTACTTCCTATGACATGTCCTGGATTCTTTCCTATTATATCTATTAAATCTTGATAATAAGTTGGAACTCTTCTCATACCACGAGCCATATAACTTCTCTGCCATGCTCGCGTTGATATTTCAAATATCTGTTTTGCTCCAACTAAGTCTTTTGCTAATAATATAAAATGATAATATCTATCATTTTCTCTATTATAATTTTGAGCATTTAGACCATTTCTACAAAGATAAATCTCATTTCCTCTTACTACTTTGAAGTCTGGATGAGTTTCTTTTATCTTCTTATAATATTTCTCTACTTTAACCCAACTAGAGATACATTCATGGTCTGTTATTGCTACACCTTTATGTCCTAATTCTATTGCGTAATCAATTAAATCATTTTCTTTTATAATACAATCTCTAAGACGAATGTTACTATATTGAGTATGATTATGTAGTGAAGCTGGGTATTGTATCATATAATGAACTCTCCTTTTCTTTACATTATACTTTTATTATACAACAAAATTGGAAGAAAGTAAAGTTTTACTTCTCCCATTCTGTAATATACATGCCATTCTCTTTGAACCAGTGCTGAATTACTGGACGCTCTGCACAATCACATGATTTTGGCTCGTGAACTATTAACACAACAGAGAGTTCATCTTCTGTAAGTCCTGGAACAGTGATGGCGGCAGCACGTTTTGCTAAGTCAACACATCTGTGATAAAATTCTTCAAAATTGAGCGAACTGAGGTAATCATAGTATGCAAGCATGAAGTTGCAATCTGGTGCACTATATTTACATGGCTTACTACATTCTATTTTATCTAGGTAGCCATCGGGTAGAACCATGATCGGTGCCCTAAGTCCGTTAATGACTCCTCTTTTGTCCACATAAGGCTCGCCAGAGTGGGAATACCACTTTGGGTCCCACTTGGCGGTGCTTATGGGTATCATATTTGGAGTGAAGAATCTAATTTGATAGAAGTATGAAGTATAAAATTTCATAGATTTTTCCTTTCCATTTTTATTTTATACTTTATTATATCATTTTTTTAAAAATTTTTCAAGTTTAGAAGTCGAGTATACTGTCCCTCTTCCACTCTAGGTCTTCAATCATAATCTGCGGCGTATATCTACCCATCCATTCATTTAGATTGGGCTTTCCAACTAAATTGATAACAATTTCGCCTTTATCTTCTAATTCTTCAATTAAATCAGTAGCAAAAAACTTGATATAGCTAATGCCACAATAGTTAAATTTGAGTGTATTGGAGTTTTTACCCATAATTTCTATGTCAGAGGTCTTAATGTGAATATTTTTCACGTAAATTAACACTTCATTATTATTCTGACCCCAAACTTGAGAGTAATTATCTAAATCTATTACTAAATCAGTCAATAGTTGAGTGTTACTTCCATCACAAATAAAGTTAACATCATAACAATTTTCATTAAAGTCAATATTTTTTAAATCTTCGTTAGCTTTTTTATGAAAATCAGATAAATAATCATCTTTTATAGAGAAGCCGGCGGCATTGTCATGTCCTTGAACATACTCAAAATACCCAGTACTTTCTAAATAATCCTTTAATGACACTAAAGCACTATCATTTAAACCACGTATAGAGCCGCGGTCGTATCCTTCAGAGTTTAGACGACCCACCAGAGTTGGTTTCTTGTATTCAGCACTTAGCTGCATAGCCACTAAACCGACTAATTCAGGTGGAAAATCATCATCATCGTCTAATCTAACAAAAAGTATCTTATTTTCAAGTAAATCATACTTAAAAATCTTTTGCTTTAGCTTTTCAACCATCTGGTCTTTTGCTTTATTTTGATGGGTGCGGGCATTTGTACATTCTCTTGCCGATTCAACAGCTCTAAATTCTAAAGTGCCTTTTGCTCCACGTTTTTGGCTAGGAATTTTTTCTTCACCTTTGATATATGCTTCAAATAGTCGAGTTTTTTCTTCCATTGTGCCGACACGAATCATAGCATTTGTGAGTGGAACTATGTAAAATGCGACGCTTATTGGGTTTACTTGATTCTTCATTGAATACGCTTGCTTTTCGCATAATGCACGGAAGAAAAAGTTTTCTATATTGTTGAAGCCATTATAAATGATGTATCTATTCTCTAAAGAAAGAACAGAACCCATGTCGCCTACTATACCCCAGGCGGCTAAGTCCATATAGTTTTTACTAAAGTGGAGATTTAGCTGACTATCACAATATCTACAAAATTGCCATACAACGCCGGCACCTGTTAATTCTTTGTTTTTGTAATTTTCAGATAATTGGTTGTTGATAATACAAGCATTATCAGCAAAAGGCGGCTCAGCTAAATGGTGGTCTAATACCAAATATTGAAGGTGTGGTGTCTGAATCATAAATTGATAGTCATTACTACCAGCATCGGGAATTATGACTAATTCATATTCATCTTGGACGTCCATAAGACGTTCAATGTGGTCTTCCAAACCATGCTGCTTACCTTCATGTAACCAATAATCTATTTCTACATCTGTCTTTAAGTCTTTTATATATAAATAAGTGATTGCCGCTGATGTAAAACCATCGTTATCACTATCTACTATTATTAAAAGTTTTTTATGATTAACATCTATCTTCTTTAAGGCGTTTATCAAAATATGGAAGCCTTTATCCATATTATTTAATCCCGTCGGCTCTTGAAGATATTTTGGAGTAGAGGGATCCATATACCAATCTATATCTTCTACCCCTCTATATTTCAAAATATTCCTACCAAAGTTATCTTTGAACTCTGGATTTACTAACTTTACTTGCAATTACTTCACTCTTACCCTTTCTTCAACTAATTGTCTAAAAATTTCTTCACCTTTGTCGCAAGGTGCATCTTTTAATTCTAATAATTTCTTTCTATCATAAACAAAAGAAAAATTACAATATTTTTTATATTTCTCACAAATCTTGTATAGCTTATTAAAATATTTTTCTTCACCTGGAAGTTCTTCTTTATCATAACAAATCACAATTTCTTTCGGATGACAATATTTTATGAGTAACTTGACTTGATAAATATTTAGATTGCTGCCGCAGGATGCTACGGCACAATTTGGAGTAGAAAAATTTTCATTAAGAAGAACACTTTTTTCTCCTTCAAAGATATAAGCGATGCCATACTTCGCTATATTTTCTTTATTTTGATTTAATCCATAAAGATTAAGACTTAGGGCGTGACTATACCATTTATCCTCTATTTTTACAGGCATATATTTTCCGAATTGCTCGATTTCTTCTTCATTTAATGCTCGTCCTCTAATACCTACAAGGCCGCCATCGGCATTATAATGCGGAATGATGATTTTATTACGACTTGAAGAGAAAAGTATATTATACTTATCCATCGCTTCTTTTGTAATTCCATCATTCAACCATTCAACTGGATAATATTTGTTAAAAACATCTAAAATACCTGTCGGATAAGTCTGTAAGGTTGGTTGCTCCTTTTTAGCATACTTATCTCTTTTTAATTCTCTTTTCGGAGTAAAATCAAATGTATGAGCAGAACAACTTTCTACTACTTGGTAGATATCTTTATACCAATCATAAACATAATTCCTACACTGGTAATAATGTTCTAGAAACTTGAAGATAGTCTGCGGTCCATCTTCAGTATAACACACAAACAACTTTGTATCTTTATAAAAATACAACTTTGGACTCGCTTCTGAAGGGTCGGGATTATGACAAATTGTGTTATACAAGCAATAATCGTCAGTTTCCTTATATAAAGTTGCTCCTAACTGTTCCATTAAGTTTTTAACATCTTCTACTCTTAAATTGTCTATTAAATTAGAGTAACGACTCAAAACTTATCTCCTTTTCTTGTTCTATATCATCTAAGTTGATTAATTCTACTGGCTGCGGCTCGTTAAATTGATCAATCGTGGTTAATGTTCCTCTTTCAGAGTTTAAACTATCAACCATCTTCATAATTAAATCAAGACCGTCTTGTTCCTTAAATTCAAATCTCATCAATTCAAACTCAGGTAATTGCCAATAATTCACGTCAGTTATGAATAAATCATTTTTTCTACAAGTACCTAAGTCTAATTCAGACCAAATCTTGACTTTTGTATATCTTCCTCGTCTAACTTTATATATATCTGTTACATGAGTTGGTTTTAATCCTGTTTCATCTATGAAAGACTTCAATAATTCTAATTCATCTTGAGTTACCGGAGAAACAATACAGCCCAAGTCGCATTTATCTATGATTGCCCTTGAACCTCTAATTGCTCCTTCATCTCTTTCATCTTCATCTTTAGCTTTCGCATTAGTTTGTGTTCCAGATTCAACAAACAAATTCATTTCTACTGCCAAATCTTTCAAAGCTGTTGATAACATTCCTAATGCTACATCTTCTCTTATTCTTAAATCTCTAAACTCATTTAACAAATTCGGACTTGAGAAAATATAATCATAGAAAACATTTTCTATATTATGTAATAACCAATTTTGACGAACTACCGCCTTAATTTGTTCAATACTTGGGTTCGGCAAAGTTACAATAAAAACATTATCCTCAAAAGTTTTCATTACCTTTACCGCCTGCTGAACTACTGTTCTTTCCAAATCACTGAAGTTATTATATATAAACTTCTCTTCATTAAAACCTGTGAGATATGCCAAAATCATGGTCTGTATCTCATCTTTTTTCTGCTCTGTGGCTATAAACAAACTCTTCTCATTAGAACCATTATATTCCCACATCCACTGTTCTACATTAAATCTCAATGGATAAGAAAGATAACACATATCTCCAACTGCTTGACGAGTTTTACCTACACCACTACTACAAGTTCTTATATAAAATTTTCCTTTTCTCGCACCTCTACTTACTGTATTAAAAATCTCACCTTGAAGTGGTGCTCCCACCTCTGGTCTTATTCTTAACTCTTCAAGTAAGTCAACAATTCCATCTGAAGCTGATTCTGTTTCTGAAGCATCACCAGTTGAATAATTCACCTCTAATTTCATAATTCTGCGGCGAACCATCTCAAAAATATCTGATACTTCTAATTCCTCAAACTTATCATTAATTTGTTTTGCTTTTTCATTAGTTAAATCTTCACAATATAACCAACTTGTATCAAAACCAGCTTTCTGTAAGTCATGTATCGCATTAAATTTCTTTAATCTACGATAATAAAAAGGAAAATTCTCCTCTGATGTAAAATCTAATGCATCTTGAAGATACTCAACACCATTTTCTTTTTCAAAAACACTTTTCGCAACTTCATGAGCATTAAAATAGTTATCTATATCACTAACGGTTATGACTGCCGCACCGCCTTGATACAGATTATATATAGCAGAAAATACGTACTTCTCAAAGTACGTAGTAAAATCTGCTGTTGTTAAACTATACTTATCTTTTTCACTAAGATATTGAGGATGACGCATTAAGCCACAAAGAACTTGTAAAATAGTTTCTTTGTCTACCATTCTTCCTCCTTTCTAATGTCGTCTAAATCAATAAGATTTTTAACTTCATGTTTCGGTGCCTTACCGATTGTGATTGTTTGTGCTTCTTTCTTTAATGAGTCTTGAATTGAAGCACTAATCGCTTTTTGATTCTTCGCTAAATCTTTATAATAATTTTGTGCATCTTGATAGATGTATGGAACTATACCTATGCCGCCATTTGCCTTATCTGGCGAAGATTTTTTTACTAGATACCAATATTTTAAAGCCTGTAAGATTCCGGCATTTGTATATCCATTCTTTTTTACCATATTTGCTCGTTGACTTTCAAATAATTTATAATCAACTACTAAATGTATTTCATCTTTCAAAAAATAATATATATCGTCAGGTAATAAATCACTTCCTGGTTTTCTCTTTTCTTCGTAGCACGCTTTATGGGCATAACGAGTCGTATTCGGTTTTACCCATTCGTCTTTTGTTATATCCAAGTCCTTTCCACAGAAAAAACACTTCTTAATATCAGCAGATTTATGCTGTGTTGCGGGCACTTCCGTAGTTCCAAATTTTTCTATATAACATTTTTCGTGATAATAAAACCCCTTTGAGGGCATAATATACTTTTCTTTATTTATATCAAATCGCTCTTTGCAATATCTACAGAGCTTCATATTTTGAGCCATAGTCTTTTTCTCCTTATATTCTTTATACATTTATTATATCAAATAAAAGAAAAAAAGTCAAATTTAAAAGCACGAACTTGCGTCCGTGCCTTAAAAACTATTGTATATAAAATTTTATTTTGCTAAATCACGCATATCAACGACTAAGAGATTCATTAAGTCGACTTGATCTTCTGTGATTTCAGAAAGCTTGATACGTCTACCAAAGATCATTTCAGCCTTTTTAAGAATAGCATTAGCCATTTCTGTATTGGGGTTCTCGCTGTTTGGTTTAACTAGTTTATTCCATAAATCAAGTGCTTCAGCACGAACTTGATTGAAATCAAGAGTTTCAGCAGTCTTTATTTCAGCCGTATCAACTACTGTTGCTCCATTACGTTCTGCTTCATCAATAGCATCAGAAATTGCTTTAACTAATTCATTATAACCAAACTTAACCTTTGGTGCCAGGTATTTAAATCTTGAACCGGCAAAGAGAGTAGATGTAGGTCTAGTATATAACCATTGCTGCGGCTCACCATCAACATACTCAGTACCAATGTAACCAAGAATATCGACAAGACCATTGCAGATCTCGGCGGCACGCTTAGGTAATTCTGGACTGATAACTTCTGTTTCGGTACCATCAGCTAATTTTTCAATATGAGAAGCACTGTGGGCAATAAGTACAAGACCATAACCCATCTGAGTAATTTTTCTTAAAGCATTCTCAAACTCCTTTTTACAAACTGTATAGCCACGTCCATAAGGAATATCGCCTATAGTTTGTACACCATTCTGAGCACATACAAATTGTTCGCATAGGTCATATGCAATAGAAACAGTATCAATAACTATAGTTTCATATATTTCATGTGCTTCCGGGCTTTCAAGTTGACGAAGAATCAACTTGAAATCTGACCATTTAAGAATATCTGCGGCTCTTACACCAGCAATAGCGTTATAACCTTTTTCAAAAGCACATAACAGAGTTTTTGGGAAAGATGCGGCAGCCGTTGTCTTTCCAGACTTTGGCTTGCCGTATAACAATACATACTTTCCTTTTAAATCTCTGGAGATAACTGATGGTTTAATATTGAGAATATCAATGCCCATAAGTTGTACCTCCTATTAGAATCCTAAATCGTTGCTATCGAAAGTCGGTGTTGCGGGTGATTTTGGAGTTCTATTCTTCTGATCTTCAAGTCTCTGCTTTCTCTGTGCGAGAGCAGCCTTGATTTCGTTACCATCAAATGCGAAGTCGCCTTCAAGAGGTGTCTGACTTCCGCCAGTGATAACGAGTTCACTTACGTGAGATGTATATGTCTTTACATCAGGTTCACCAAAATCAACTTCTGTTGTTACTGTTCTTGTTGTGGAAGTAAAGTTGAGTTTACCCTGTGCACGGAAAGTCTCGCCAACTGTCCAATACTTAGACAGAGCATCTACAACACCCTTGGACATACCAATAAAGTCCATAACGTCAACTTTTCCACCATACTGAGGAACAATACCCTTCACAACGTATCTACCTGTCTCAACTCCATCCTTGTCCACTTCTGGATTCTTAGATGCAACAACAAGTTCAATTGTAAATGTTGCCTTTGGTGTGCAATCAGATGCATTTATCTTATTAACGAAAGATGCTCTTACTCTTGGATAAGAAGTGATATCACCATTTCTGCCTGGGAACGCATTTTCTACGAGGTCACCAGTAAGTCTTACTCTATCAGCACCTGCTTCACCACCGGCTGCGGCGATTGAAGTGAAATCTGTTGTGAGAGCTTTGATAGACTTATAAGCAGGGTTAGGTGTACCTTTCTTGGTAAGTTTTGTAGCATACATATTTACTGGAACTTCAATGTCCTTTGTTTCTCCGTTAAGTTCCTGAGAAACCTTTACCTTGATGTCACCACTAATGTAATCTACATTAGAACCATCTCTAACGAAAGAGCCTTCTTTGATGTCTACTTCTGCAAGAATACCTTCAATGTAAACTTTGTTTTCTGCTTGTCTCATTTTTTCTCCTTTGTTTTGTTTATTGCGGTTTGTTTATAAAAAATTTGTTAATTAAGCGTTAAATGCCTTACCTTCGTCTGTCAGAACTACATAAGTAATAGTTTCGTCTTCAACTTCTCTCTTATCTCTTACGATGAGACTCTTCTTCTGAAGATCTGTAACATTAGCATTAATGCTTCTGCTTGTTCTTCCTGTTGCACTTACGAGTTCAGGAATAGATGCTTCTCCACCATTGTTCTTTACATAGTTAAAAATCTCTGTGCTCATTGGGGAAAGCTTAATTTCTTTTTCTTCTGCCATTTTTCTTCTCCTTTAAATAGGTCTTTTTTCATTTTACACTTTATTATACCGTAAATTTTTACAAAATTCAAATTATAACTTTGATATTTTCATAATGTTGTCGGTAATCGGCATTTTTATCGACTTCACTCCAAGGGTAGCTTTGCCGAGAGTCGGAATTTCGATGACTTTCATCTTAAGGCAAGAGCTAGTAGATACCACTAATATTTCGGAGTCAGTAGTGGCTATGAAATCTGCCATCCAATCATTTGTATTTAATTTTTGAATTTTAGAACCTTTCGTGTTCTTAGACTGAACATTAAATTCGTCTATTGATGTTTGTTTGATTAGACCGTTACCACTAATTGAGATAATTGTTTGAGCAGTAGAAGGAATTATGTGTGCTGAAATAATGGAATCTCCATCATTTAGCTTCATACCAATAATTCCTCTTGCGGTACGACCAATCGGTCTGACGTCTTTAGTTTCAGTCATTAAGAAGTTGCCGCTTTCTGCGAGAATTCCTATACGTTCTTCGTTAGTGAAAAGAACAGAAACTATTTCATCATCCGCATCCAATTTGATAGCCGCAGCCCCTCCATTTCGTCTAAGGTTGTATTCAGAAATTTCGGACTTTTTCAAAATTCCCTTTTTCGTTATAAAGATGAGATATTTTTTAGGATTATCCTTTGACAAAACAGTTGAGGCGACTATGTGGTCATAATCGGGGATTGATAAAATTGTTGAGATATACTGCTCTTCTTCTACTTTAAAATCGTTTAGGCGGGCGTGGTAATAATTTCCACGAGAACTGAAGAAGAGAATACTGTCAGTATTATTTCCTACAAAGTTATCTACTACATATTCATTTTTATTTAATTTGAATTTTGTTCCGGTTCCATTACGCTTCTGTGTATAAAGCGTACTTGTTTCTGTTGTAAATATCTTTCCTTGATTGGTGATATTTATAGACAGTTGTTTTTGTTCGATGGGTTCTTCACCGCCGCTTAGATTCATAATTTTGGTACGTCTTTCATCACCAAATTGCTTTATGACGGTACGCCATCCATTTTTGAGTTCTTCTTTGAAGAGTTCTTCGTTATCCAGGATGTTGTGGATACGTTGTGACTCTACAAGGAGTTTAGCTTTTTCATCTTCGAGTTTTTTAACTTCTAGATGAGCAAGTCTACTGAGTTTCATGTCCAAAACTGCTTTCGCCTGCTCTTCATCTAACAGAAACTTAGATTGAAGAGAAACACTGGCGGCCGCAGTGGACTCAGATGACTTAATTGTTTGAACTACTTCATCTATTGAAGCAAGACAGACAAGTAAGCCATCTATGATGTGGATTCTATTGTCGATTTTACGCAAATCGAATTCAAATCCTCTGCGGTACACAACACGTTCATGGTCTATGTGGGCCTGTAGCATTTCCTTCCAAGTAAAAACTTTTGGGAAACGACCATTTTCAAGCATTGTAAAATTTATAGAAAAGTGATGCTGAAGAGATGTATTTTTGTACATATACTTCAGGACTTTATCTGGCTGTGCTGTTTTGGTTAAGTAAATCTTAATAAGAGGTGTTTTTCCGGTTAAGTCATTGAAACGGTCTATACCAGGATTTACCAAACCATCTTCTTCGTTTATGATGCTTTCTAGCTGACTACAAATTGTGTTTGTATAAACACTATAAGGAATTTCAGTTACTATAAAACATTTTTCTTTTGGGTCAAAATCAATGACACTTCTCAGTTTGCATGCGAAACCAGTTCCATTCTTCATTGATTCTTTGACTTCATCTTCATTGTATAGGATACCGCCAGTAGCGAAATCTGGTGCACAATATATATCTTCAAAACTACAATCCGGATGGTCGATTAAATAGATTAAAGCATTATTTACATCTACCAAGTTATACTGTGGTATTGAAGATGCCATACCAACACCAATACCCATTGTTCCATTACAAATATTGTAGAATCCTTTAGAAGGAAGAACTCCAGGATATTGTTTAGTATTATCATATGAATCTCTCCAATCTAAAATTGTTTCTTTATCTAAATCAGAAAACAGTAAACTAGAGATTTTTGATAAACGAGATTCAGTATAACGCATCGCAGCCCAGTTGCCGCTTTCTATTAAGGAACCTGCGTTACCTTTGACATCTACTAATGGATAACGCATAGCAAAATTTTGACCTGCACGCATAATAACTCCTTCACAAGAAGAGTCACCATGAATGTAGAAGTCAGCCATTGCCATACCTACGGCATTAGCAGTTTTCTTATATGGATTTTTGGAAGTCAGCTTATGAAGCAACATAGAATAGAATATTTGACGTGCTGATGGTTTTAATCCATCACGAGCGTCAATCAATGCTCTATTCTGAAGAACTGCTCCAGTATACTGTATCATTGATTCTTCTATTATTGGTTTTAGTTTGCTCATATTATTCTCTTATTGTACTAAAATCTATCTTCTGTGTAATAAAATTCTTTCTTGGTTCTACATTTTCGCCCATCAAATCATATAATAGGTCAATTCCTTCTTCGGAATATTCAATTCTTTCCATTCTTTGGTATTCCGGAGTGAACATTGAAGTATGGGCAGTTTCAGGCTCCAATTCACCTAAGCCTTTAGCTCTTGTGACTTCACCTTTTATTTTACCACGAACTTTTGAAAATTCTTCATCAGTAAAATAATAAGTTTCTTGCTTTCCGTTATTCACTATGTACAAAGGTGAACGTAACCAGTACAATCTACCTTCTTGAATAAACTTTGGAGCTATATGTGCCAGTGCCGCCATGATTAAAAGACCGATATGATATCCATCTGCATCGGAATCGGTACAGATAGCTAACTTTCCATAACGAAGTTTCTTACTATCATACTTACCAGGCGTAATATTCATAGCACTTAATAATAACTTAATTTCTTCGTTGTTATAAATTTTTTCATCATCGTTGCTTAAACAATTGATGATTTTTCCTCGTATAGCCATTAAACCATACTTAGTATAATCACGTGCTTGGGACATACCACCAAGAGCTGAATCACCCTCACAAATCAATAGAATAGAATCTTGTCCTAAGAACTCAGCATCTTTTAACTTATCAGAAGCAAAAACTTTTTTCTTTTGATTCTTTTCAATCTCTTTGGATGCATTTAAGATTTGCTTTCTTGCACGCTCTGCCGCAGCATCTGCTTTTATTTCTTTGCCAAGTAACTCAATAATCTTATCAAGTTCATCCGGATAACGTCTACTAAACTCCTCAAGCATTTGAGTAGTCAGCCGCTGACATAAACCTCTTAACTCTGGGTTAGTAATCTTAGATTTTGTTTGACCATCATAAATCGGATCTTTTAAGTCTACTGAACAAACATACTGTAAACCTTTTCTAATAATATCTGTATCAAAATCACCTTTAATCTTCTTTTTAAAGAAATTTGTGATACTTGTCTTAATACCAGTTATTGGAGTGCCGCCGTTTTCATTTTCTCCTCCGTTTGAGAAGAGATAAAACTTTTCTTTGCCTTTAGCAGTCCACTGCATAATAATTTCAACATCTATATCATTTTCACTATCTTTTATGTGAAGTGGGTGAGCGTGAACTGGTTTATCTATATTTTCTTTTGCGAAATCTACTAATCCATTTTTACTTAAATATCTATTTGTAATTTTATTTTTATTATTAGTAACTATGAATTCAATTCCAGGATTGAAGTAAGAGTATTCACGCATCTGAGCACATATCTCATCGTAATCAAACCTAACTGGTTCTGATTTGAATACTTCTTGACTTGGCTTATAAATAATATAAGTACCTGTTTTCTGTCCATTTAATGGTTTCTTAACACATTCAGACCATTTTGGTATACCTTTTTCAAATTCCATATACCATTCTGCTCCATCTCTATAACTAGAGATTTTAAACCAATCAGAAGAACAGCATGTTGCCGCGGATCCCGTACCATTTAAACCACGGGACTTGCCGCCATATGCTTTATCATTAAATTTAGCACCTGAATGGTTTTCAGTAAGCAAGTTTATCATTACTTCATTGGTAAAGTCGTTTGGACCATGCGGCATACCTCTACCATAATCCCTACAACTTGCCCATTCTTCATCTATTACTAATTCAATTTTGTTTGCCGCAGGATATACCTTTCCTTCATCGGTAGCATTATTTACCAACTCAAGAAGTCCTGCTAAAACTCCCGTGTGATCGGCACTTCCAAGGTATATTCCTACCCTTTGACGCACGCCTTCACGGAAGGTGAGTTGCTGTATACTTTTCGCTCCGTATTCTTCCATAAGAGCCTCCTTTTTATTTTCATATTTATTATACTAAACTTACAATAAAAAATCAAATTTCTGGAACTTACCGCCAGTTTTACTACTTTTTAATGAGATAATGTAATTTTATATGTTTAAAGGAGAATTGCTATGAAAATTAAGTATAATGGTAAAGTAAGAGAGATTACTGAAAAAACTGTCTTACATACTGGCGGAAAATTCGTTAAAACTGATATTATCATTTATCCAGACGGAGTAGAAGTGGAAGATGATGATATCCTTTAGAGGTACAGTAAAGAGGTAAAGAAATGGATTTCCAAATAGATATGGGGTTAGTTGCTAATATTTTAGCAGTCGCCGCACTGATGCTTGCTAATACTTTATTTAGACTTGCACTTTCAGTAAAAATTGGCGATTTTGATTTTAGCGAACTAACAAGAGGATTGCTTAAATACTTCCTTACTCTTATAGGAATAGCTTTATTCTACGCAGCAGGTCAATTTGCACCAGATGCCGGCGTTGAAATTGCGGGCGAGCTTGTTACTATTGATACTTTCTTAAATATGGTAGCACTTGGTCTTATTGGTGTGTACACAGTAAAGTGCTTTGATAACATTAAAGATATTTTCAGAGATACTGGACTTGTAATGATGGAAAGAGCAGAGAAGGCTAATAAGCACTTATAAAAGGAGAATTGTATATGTTTGAAGACGATCTCATGTTAGATGAAAAACATGTTCAGGCTCAAACTAAGATAGAAGCACCCAAGTTTAGCGAAATTATTGATTTCGCTTTCTTGGGTGATATTAATAAGCCTGATGAAAATGCGGTATTCAGCACCGCTTGGCAAACACCTTTCACAATTAGAACAAGTAGACCTTTAGCTAGTGATAAAAACGCAAAGTGTTATATAAATTATGAAACAGGTGGTTGGTCTGGAGCAATTGTTTGTTCTAGTGATGCTATCAACGTTCTTCCAAACTGCGTTGGTTATGCTAATGGAAGGTTCAATGAAATTTATAATGAAATGAAAGGTACCACAGGTAGTAAATATCCTTGGTTCAATTGTAATGCTTGTAATTTTATAGCAAGAAGAAATGAAATGTATCCAGAGCTGGAAGTTGGTTCTGAGCCAGTTCCTGGTGCTATTATTGTGTGGACTGGCGGCTGGGGTGATTATGGTCATGTTGCCATAGTTGAACGTATTAATGCCGACGGTTCTATATTTACATCCGAATCCGCATATGGCGGCAGCTTTTTCTATACTGCTACTCGTTATCCCGCCAATCAGTGGGGCATGGGCGGCACATATAAGTTTGCCGGATTCATTTACAACCCAGCAGTTCCAAAGATTCAGCCTGATGTTACACCAGATACTGAAAGAGATGCAAAAAAGAATCAGTTAATTTGTAGGATTCCAGACCTTAGGGTAAGAACTTCCCCAAGTTTAGCTGATGATACTAATATTGTTGATTTATTACCACAAGATTGCTACTATAATTACAGTGAAGTAAAAGTCGCTGATGGTTATGAGTGGTTCAAGATTGCTAATAATCAGTGGTGTGCAAGAGTAGATGAAAATGCTCCCGAAATTCTGCCTTATAACTTATTCCCACCTAAGTATAAAGTAAATGTCACAGAGTACAAAGAAGGAAAGATTGAGACAGATGCTACTGAGGCTTGTGCTTATACTACAGTTCATGTACATGGAGCACCAGCGGCAGGATACACATGCACCAAGATTATGGTAAATGGTAAAGAAGTCAAAGACTCCTTCAAGATGCCGAGAATGGGTAATGTCACTCTTACTGCTGAGTTTAAGCAAGCTACTTATAAAGTGACTTGTCACGAAACATTCTATGGAACACTTGAAACTGATAAGACTTCTGCAAAGATGGGAGAAACAGTAGCAGTTAAGGCAATTCCAGTTGAAGGTTACAGATTAGCAAAGATTTACTCTGAACAGGTTGTAATAGAAGGACATACTTTTGTAATGCCTGCTAAGTCAGTTGAAATTTTTGCTGAATTTGAACCAATTCAAGAACCAAAGTTTAAAATAGGTGAAAAAGTTGTCGTTACTAAAGTTGGTAATGCTATGAGCGATGGTAGCGGCATTAGTACTTTCTATATAGGTCAAGAGTTCCTTGTTACTAATATTGTATGGAAAGCTAACTTCTCATTAGATAAATTCCCTTATCAGTTAAGTGGATATGAAGGAAATGTCATAGGTTACTATGAAGAGTCTGGTATTGATTATCCAAAAGAAATAGACCCTGATGTAGAACATGAGTTCGAAATCGGAGATACAGTTAGAATCAAGGGAAGAGGTAACTCAAAAGCTAATGGCAGCGGCATAACAACATTTGGAATCGGTTGGAAAAAACAGGTTCTTGATTACGTAGCCGGAGCCGCATATCCATATAAGGTAGGAACAGAAAAAGTAACTCAAGGATACTATAAAGAAAAAGATTTAAAAAGAGTTTAAAGAGGTAAAAATGGAAGAACTAGGTTTAGGTTGTCTGCCTGGTAAATTTGATATTAGAGATTATAAAATAAAAAAAGATGTAGCAATGGCAATGCAATATCCCGAATCTTATGAAGCGAAGAGAGGACCTTATCTTAAGAGTCAAGGATCAGTCGGGTCATGCGTTGCACATGCTACATCTGAAATATTAGAATCTCACAGGACAGATGGAGTTAAATTATCTACTAATTTTATTTATGGTATTCATAAAAAACTTTATGGCACAGTAGGGCCAGGAATGTATTTACGTGATGCATGTAATATTGCTCTTCATTATGGTGATCCCGCTTATGAATTATGTCCAGGAAATGTGGAGGTAAATAGGGTTTACGAACTTGCCGAAGAGGCTTTTGCAAAGGAAGACGTGTTGAAGAGTGCCGCATCCAATACCATAGAAAGTTATGCTAAGTTAAAAACGATAGATGACATCAAATTTGCCATTATGAATTACGGACCGGTTCTTGCCGCTGTTGAATGGTACAGTGGTAATAAAGTAAAGGAAGGTAAGTTAATTCAAGATGGAAATAAGAGTGGTGGTCACGCTATCATGTTATACGGTTGGAATAAAGACGGATTTTTAATGCAGAACTCCTGAGGTAAATCTTGGGGCGTCGGCGGCTTATGTATAATTCCTTATGACTACAAGATTAGGGAAGCATATGCTTTAGTGCCGAAGCAGCATAATCCGGAAGATATAGTGATTCCAAAGCGTAGTTTCATACAAGATTTATTCTATGATTTAATTAACGCTTTTATTAATTTCTTTCTTAATATGAAGAAATAGGTGAACAATATGAATGTAAGTGAATATTTAAGACAGACACCGCAGAATACTAATATTAGTGTTTTGAGAAGATTATGGGCTGAAGAAGAAGGTGAAGGTGGCGGTGGTGATGCTGACCAAGACAAACTTTCTGCTAAATACTATAATGTTTGGATTGATTTAAGCGACTTAAGAGATGAAGACCAAGCTGAAGTTGTTGGATTAATGAGAAGGTTTGGAATCATTGTTTATAAAGATGAAATACCTAATGCTATTCATTACATAACAGATCAAGTAGATGAAACACCTTTACCAGATGGTGTTGAACTTCCTGAGGGTTGGTATTGGATTGAGGCGGTTAGTGTAGAAGATGCATCTTCTATCATATTTATAAAAAACGATTATTGCTGAGCAGATTATCAAGAAGAAATACCAGAGCAATATGAAAATTTCTTTATAGATGATAATGGTCGTGGATTATATGTATATGGTGATTCTATAGTTAGACTAACATATCCATCAGAATAAAAAAAGAGAGTGGAACCAACCACTCTCTTTTCTTTTACCATTTTTGCATTTTTCTTTTCTTTATCGGTTTCTTCGTCCAGTATAATTCATGTTTTGCACGAGTGGCGGCGACGTAACTGATTCTACATTCTTCTTCGTATCTCATTGTTGCGTCTACTACTATTACTTTATTTGCTTCAAGTCCTTTTGAAGCATGAATAGTTAATACTTTAACAGTATTATCGTGCATCTTTTGTTGAAGTTCTTTATGACTCAAGTCTGCTTTTTTAAAGGTATCTACGGGAACTTCGTATTTTTTTAGGTAATTATATATTTCATCAACTCTATCGTTTGTTCTTGCGAGTATAAACCAATCTGAATAATTTTCGTCTAAAGTGACTAATCTAACAATTTCTCGTAAATCATACTCTAAAGTTGTTTTATATCCTTTATTTTTAACTATTCCTATTGAATCATCATAATATGGTATACTGCCGCACTCCTTTAATTTTACATCAACTATCCATTTTGCGAAATTGAGGATTTCTTTTGAATTACGGAAGTTTTCTGTTAATTCGTACATTTGTGCTCCGTAACGGGCGGCGGCTCCATAAAATAGGTCAGGTCTACTTCCTTTCCATGCATAAATACATTGCTTTACATCGCCGCAGAGGAAGAAATGCTTTGGTTTGAGCATATCCAAGATAAACTCAAACTGTTCTTCATCTGAATCTTGTGCTTCATCTAAGCACAAATATTCAACAGGTTCTATTACTTCTGGATGTGCTTTGATTAATTGGAATAGTCCATCAAAATTTTCTTGTTCAAGATATTCTTTGGTGTCTATACTATGTGATAAAAGAAGATAGTTTGCATATGCGTGTACAGTAGAACAAAACATACCTTGTGCTTTATCTCCAAGTCTTTCACGCATTTCTTCTCCAGCTTGAACCGTGAATGTGATAGCTACTATATCTTCTGGTTTTGCCCCGTTTTCTAACCAATATTTGATTCTTTCGGTTAATACTGTTGTTTTAGAAGTGCCGGCACTTGCCATTACTGTAATCTTATCTTCTGGGGCGTGTATAATTTTTAACTGTTCTTTGGTTAAGTTCATTGATTCTCCTTACGCTCACCATAATGTGGCGTCTTACTGACCAAAATTGGTTCAGTCTATCCATTTCTTTCATTTAGACCGAATTTTTTACTATCATAAAAATCAATTCAATATTTTTCTCTTTCGCTTAGTTTATCTTTAGGAACTTGTTCAAGTAATTCAAAGGTAAAATTTCATATTCCGTCTTTTTCCATTATGGTATGTAGTAAAGCATGTGAAATAGTGCCGCAGTGGTATGCTGATTTACAATGTTGTTGCCAACGAGACTTTACATCAGTTGATTTTCCTATATATACTTCACCAGTTTTTAGTCTAGTTATTTTGTATATACCACTAGGTGCTCCATCTAATACTCTTTTTATCATTTCATTTACAGGTTTGGAGATATAATTATCATAAATTAGTTTATCTATTAAATCTCTTTTAATAAGTTGCATTTTGATGGAGTCAAGAATTTCTAAGTCATGTTTTGCTGTTTCATCTATATTAATAGTATAAAATGCTTGATTTTCTTGAATTTCTCTATTGCGACGTATTTCTTCATTTATGGCATTTCTTTTTTGTCTTAATTCTGATAATGTTTGTTCTATATTTTCTATTTCTAATGTATATATTTCTTTTGTACTATTAATATTATCATAAAAGACTTGTAATGATTTTACCATTTTATCACTTTCTGATTGTAGTTCGTCTTTTATTTTTTGTTCTTGTTGTGTTTTGTATAATTGTAGTTGTTTTTGTAATATTTCTTCTTCTTTTTGAACTATAGTATCTCGTAATAGTTCTTTTTCCTTAATTGAATTGACTATATTATTTAGTTGTGTTTTATACCTATACTTTTGATTATTATAATCATCTTCAATTTCTTGTATTCTTCTTTGTTTATATTCTTCTATTCAACTTTTATTTTTTCTTCATTTATTTATTAAATTTGCTATTATATAAATAACTATAATAAATCATAATATAAGTAGAATAATATACATATACTTTTCCATTATTTTTACCTATATTCTCTCATTATTTACAATTAATTATATCATTCATTAAAATAAAAGTCAAATTTTCGTTATTTCCGAGAAGCAAACTGAAAATCTATTCAGTCTTTGTCGTTTTTTCAACGGTCGCGGGCTATGAATTTGGGGTTTAATACATCAGAAATTGTGCTGATTTTATCTATCTCCCAAAAAGGAATACAATATAAAGTCATACCATGACTCAAAGCATAAGAAATCTTTTTTCTATCTCTTTCTTGTTGTTGAAGAAGGTCTTCTCTATGTTTTTGATAACGGCTAACCTGTTTATAATGTTGTTCCCCTTGAACTTCTATCAAAATCTTTTTAGAAGGAATATAAAAATCAAACCTCAACTTTCCGCCACCAAGGTCTGAAAAACTTTTCTCTTTTTGTATAGAATATTTTTGTATAAGAATACGAAATATCTTTTCTTCATATTTACTCATTCGCTCACCCAAAATTTGAATTATTGGAAAAATCTTGCTATAATTAAGTAGTAAAAAAGAATAATGTAAACAGATAATTCCTACTTATTTAAGGAAAAATATTTTAAGTAAGAATTATAGGAGATAAAATGGCAGACGTAGAACAAATTAAGGAAAGAATTGTTCAATATGTTATGCATACTCCTGGAAACAGTAATCCTTCTGTTATTAGAACAATGTTGGATTTACTTGCTAGTTCTAGTGGGTCTGAAAACGTTATTGAAGAAATTCAGATTGCGGGTGTTACCATCACACCTGACGAAAACAAAGCTGTCAATATCACCAATATAGATGGTGTTAATATCGGCGGCTCAACAGTAGTCGTAGGGCAGGATGAGCATGGTGATGACATAGTTAAAACTATTAACGAAATCCTCGTAGATATTCCTTCTAAAGAACTTGTTTCTGACGAGAAAGATGGACTTGCTCCAAAGCTACATGGTAATGAAGTTAATTTGTTTGAAGACGGAGATTACGTCTTAGCTATGCGTCATGGTGCTCCAGTATGAGCCTTACTTGATTTCTATGATATAGATGATGATACAATCAATCTATAAAGTTCACTAAATTTTTCTAAATTTACAGTTATTTTTTTAGGAGATTATATTACAAATGGCAAAAGTAAAAGTTACTTATAATGGCAAGACAGTTACTTATGGTGCCGAACATACCTTCTTAACACAAGGTAAGTTAATGGCTTCTGACTTTATTGTCACACCAGAGCAAGATGCTGCTGGTGATATCGAAGCTTTAAGAACTGTTACTCCTACAGAATCTTTACAATCTATCGTTCCTGCTGAAGGTAAGATTGGTATTGGACAAGTAGACGTACTTGCTATTACACCTACATACGTAGGTACTGGCATTCAAAGAAAAGATGCTGCTAGCGTTACTGATGCAGATTGGTCTGGTCAAGCAAGCGGAGATAGCGTAGCTGTTACAGTTACAATCCCTGCTGGTTACTATGAGAATCCAACAACAGTTAGTTACACAGTAGCAAATGTACTTCCAGATGTTGATCCAGATGCTGGTAATGGAAATATTCTTATTGGATATCATGCTTATGATGACCAAGGAAATGAATTAGTTGGTACAATGCCCAATAATGGTGCTTCTAACCTTCAAATTAATAACGAAGCTGGTACAGTTGCTATCGGTGAAGGTTATTACAACGGTCAAGGTATTGTTACAGCAACTCCTGGTTCTATTAAGTCTGGTGCAGCTACAATTGCAGACCCAGTATTCTCTGCTGATCACTTCGAACAAGCAGTTTCTATCGATGCTCCTTCCGTAGAAGCAACAGGTTACATTTCTGGCACAGTTGGAACAAAAGCTGGAAACAACGTTACAGCAAAATCTTTAGACGTTATTGAAATTGGTGCTGTTATTGAAGATGCTACTCTTACAGTTAAACCAGTCATCCATAAACAAGCAGTAAGTGGTGCTATTGATGCTGCAGCTGGCGAAGCTGTTTCCGCAGTTAAAGCTGGAAAACCATTCGTAGCAGTTGATACTGCTGCTATATCTAGTTCAACTAATGTTAGTGTTGGAGTTACTAAAGCTGGTTATGGTAACGCAGAGCACTTCGAAGGTGGTGCTGTTCAGAGCATTGCAGCAGGTGCACAAGCTGCTGATATGGCTTACATTCCTATTAAGGAAGGTGCTTACAGTGCTGCAGGTACAGCATCTGGTGTTATCACACTTAATGCTCCAAGCTGGAATAGCACAAATGAAAATTATGATTATTCTGCAAGCGATTCTATCACAGGTACAGCAACTGCAACAGTTGGTACTGCTGGTTGGTTAGAAGCTGGTAGTGCAACTGGTAATATTACTGGTAGTGCTTCTAAGGCTGGTGTCTTAAATAGACTTGCTGTTACAGTAAGTGCAGAAGATAAAGCCTTAACACCTGCAATTTCTAGAGAAGCTTTCACAATCGCAAACGTAAGCGATGCTGCAAGTGGTGCCGCAGTTACAACTGCTCCTACAACTGGTGTTTACGTAAAGATTAAGTCTGCTGCAGGTAGTGCAGTAGCTCAGGCTTCCGCAACAGCTGGTGAAGGTTACAGTGATGGTCAAGCAGGTCACTACAGTGTAAGTGGTGCACAAGCTAACTTCACAATGAACGCTTCTGCTGATACATATGTTCCTATTACAGAAGTTGCTCTTGCAACTCCAGCATTAACTGGTGCAGCTAACTCTAATGCAACTGCTCCAGCACTCAACATCGGAACAGTCGCAGAAAACGCTGTATGGAGAATTACCGCTACAGAAACACAGGCTGAAGGATGGACAAAGGGTACAGAAACTGCACACGTTGATATCCCAGTCTTCGTAGGTGAATTCGCATAAACTAATTAACTTTTTAAATAAAAAGGAGATAACATGGCTCAAAGAGGTGAAACAGTTACCTATGGTGGAAAGACATATACTTATGTCCAAACAAAAATAAACTATAATGGTAACTCAGTTACATACGCCGGCAGTAAGACTCTTCCTACTGCCGGCAGAGTCATGTCAACAGACATGACCGTAGAGCCGCTGGCTCAATTAGAAGAAGTCACACTTACTTCTAATCAAACTATTGTATATAATGGCGAAGGCGACGGTTGAAATAAAGTGACTGTAGCTGTGCCTTCAGATATAAATAACGAATCAAGAGAAGCTAATCCATCTTTGACCGACCAAACAATTTCCCCAAGTTCGGCAGAGTACTCTGGATTATCTTCAGTAAAAATTAATAAAGTAATTGTTGATGGATTAACTGCCGATAAAGTTGTTTCTGGACATACAGTAAGCGTCGGATTCACAGGTTCTCCTTCTGGTCTTGTAGAAATCACTGGAAGTTTTGGCTCTGATGCTAGTGCCACTCCCGGTGATTTGTTATATGGAAAGAGTGCTTATACAGCAGATGGAAAGATTGAAGGTCAAATTGAGACTAAGACTTCTTCCAATGTTAGTGCAAATGGTCCGACAGTTAATATTCCAGTAGGATATTATCCAAGTGGAGCAGTTTATACAATTGATAGTGCACCACATAATGCACCAAGTATTAGTGTAGATAATTCAGGATTAGTCAAGGCTGTTCATACACAGGCGGCCGGCTATGTAAGTGCTGGTTCTGTTACTAATACAATGCAGTTAAGTACAGAAGCAGAAAAAACAGTTACACCTACTACTTCAGAGCAATTAGTAGTTGGAGAACATAAGTATACTTTAGGAGATATTAAAGTTGCTCCAATTCCGGCTCAGTATGTAGTTCCTTCTGGTACATTACCTATTGTGGATAATGGTACTTATCCCGTTGGTCAATATGCTAACGTAGAAGTTAATGTTCCGGTTGGTGAAACAATTAATAATCAGAACAAGAGTGTTACTATGGGTCGTCCATCAGTTACTGTGACAGCAGATGCGGGTTATACGGGCTTAGGTACCGTAGAAGTTAGTGCTCCTACTGCTAGTATTGTAGCCTCCGGCGGCGACATTAATTGCGAAGTACAAGGTATAGATTTTGCTACTTGAGACCCAGATGGTATTTGAACTGGTAATAATTATGATACACATGGTATACCTATAGATTTAAAGGCTTATGTCCAAGTATCTAGAGGTGATGTTGTATACAATCAAAATGTAAATGGTTGAGTTGTAGAATCTACTAATGATGTAATTTTATCTAATACCAGTACGTCTACAAATAGCATAGCTCCTACTTTTTACTTAACTAAAGTAAATATTCCTTATGGAAAAACTTTCACAGCTAATGCTACAGATGGAACATTAGTTGTTGATACCGATGCCGGTGAAGGAAATGTACAAATAGAACATTCTGAAGTATCAATAGGAGGTACGTTAGTTACTAATTCAAGTGGTAATTTAATAACTGCATCTTTACCAGCACCATCAATAACACAAAGTGGAAATACTGTTACTGCTCAAGTTAATTTAACAGATAGTGGTTGAATTACACCTGGCATTGCAACTGCTTCATTTACGGTGTCTGGTGATACACCAACTTTTACAAACATTGGAACAGCTACAACAAATGTTTCTGGTGCCTACGTAACAAGCGGCAGCAATTATTATGTCAATAGTATTACAGTACCTTCCGGCAAGACAATTACTATTACAAATAATGGTACTGCTAACATCAACGGCGGCAATGTTGATAAAGGAATTCAATTAAATGGTCGTACTGCAATAGTTGATAGATATACTGTTACAGACTCTAATGGTGATTTATTAGTTCCAACTTATAATTCTACTACTAAAGCATTAAATTATCCAACAACATGGACTTCTGCTTCTGGATCTACTAGTACATATCCAACTCTTTCTGGTGAGGTAACTACAATAAATGGTTTAGCTGTTAAAGATACTAATGCCGTTACAGGTTCAGGTACAGCAGCAGCTAGCACATATAGCTACAATCTTGCTAAAATTTCTTCAAGTAAAGTATTATCTAATGGTGCACATGTTACTATTTCTGAAAATGCTCCTTCTGGTGGATCAAGTGGAGATATTTGGTTCGAAATTGCGTAGGAGGTAGAAAATGGCAACATATAGTGGTACAAGTAGATTAGGTACTTTTAATGTAGTTATAAACACTACATCATCATCAATTACCGTCACTGCCACAAGTGATTCTCCCCATCAATTTGCGATGAGGGTTGCTGGTCAAACCTACTCTGAACCTGGAGAAACTGCTAATTTTTCACATACTTTTAGTGGATTACAATCTAATACGGGATATTCTGCTGAAATTTGGACTTCTGGTGGAGATAGTTATACAAATTTAGTACCAACAGAAGGTTCTAGTGGCGGTGGCGGCCAGGGTGGTAGTGCTGGTGGTGCTGGCGACTTAGGTGAAAAAATTACTACTTTCAATTGGAACTCTACCAATTGATGAACTGCAAGGACTGTATGAGCTGAAGAGCATGGTACTGGAGAATTTAATGATTATGGTGGTAGACATGATGACCCAGGTTATGCAATTGTTCCTGGCTATTCTATAGATAAAGGTTGAGTAAGTCCTTCTGGAACATATGATAAAAAGCAAGGTGTTCTTTATGCTAAATCTACTTCAGGTGCAGATTTAGCCGCTGTTACTGTAACAGATTCAGAAGTTACTATCAATCTTACTACTAGGGCAAGAAGCAGACTATATGCTAATTTCCCTTGGCATGGTATGAGAGTAGTATATGAAGATGATGATGGTAATGAAGTTACATACTTTGACAATAAAACTAGTCAATCAGGATTAACTAATTCCAATAGTAGTTGGTCTGGTAATATAACTGATGCTTATTGGTGCCCATTAACTACAGCTTGGTCTAATGTTCCCGTTTCAATACCTTATAAGAGAGGTGAAACAGATAAAGTTAGAAAAATAAAAGTTCAGTTATATGGTGATATTGGTGGTTTTATTTCAACCTCTCAAGGCACTAAAGAATTTAGAACTTTCGTAAATACTTTGCAGATAAATGTTACAGTGCCGGCCATCGAAGGTTACAGAATTTCAGTTAATACTGATGGACATGGTTCTGCTACTGTTACAGATGGAACTACAACAGATACTTCAATTGTAGTACGTCAAAATACAAGTGTGACATGTTCTGCTACACCTCAAACAGATTATATTTTTTCTGGTTGGTACAATAATTCAACAGATGCTTTAGTATCTACAAATAATCCATACACCTTTAATGCTTCAGCAAATCTAGATTTAATAGCTAAGTTCATCGAAGATCCTACAGATAAAGCTGTATATCTTAATGAATTACAAACTACAAAACGTTCTTATCAATTAAGAACTAAAAATGGTGTTAAAGGAACCGCAACTTCTGGTAAGTCTATTTGGTCTACAAGTGATACAGTTGCGAATGGATTTAATATTAATTATACAACAAATAATATTCATCAAGGAGATAGTAGTAGTACTGCTTCTTATGGAGATATTCTAATCTCATCTAATGGAAAAGTATTTGTATATTATGATTTTGAAGATGCTTGGGAAGAAGTTAATGTATGAGTAAATCATAATGGAACTTGGAAACAAGCAAATTTACATTATAATAATAATGGAACTTGAGTCCAAGGAAATTAAACAACCGCGGCGTCTCTTATACAAAGGGACGCCGCTAAAAATAAACTTTAAGGAGAAATAAAATGCCAAAAGTAACAGTCAATTATAATGGTGTTACAAAAGAGTATACGACAGAGCAGACACTAGCTACTGACGGTCATATTATGGCTGGTGACATGACATTAACTCCAGGTCTTACTAGTGATGAATCAGCAATTATGAGCGGTGGTAATGCTGCCGCGGCTGATATTAGAAATGGTAAAACCGCATATGTTCAAGGTAGTAAGATAACAGGTACTATGCCAGACGCCACAGTGCGAGAAAATGCTGGTGCTGTAAGTGGTACAACATTTACTCAAGGAACAGTTAGTGTACCGACAGCTGGCTATGTGACATCAGGCACAAAAGTAAGTGGTGCTACTTTTAAGAATAGTGCTACTAATGGAGTTACATACAAGGATATCAGTGGCACAGCCGCGGCACCTATACTTGTGTCCGGTGATGCTCTTTACATAAATAAAGGTTATACAGATAACGTAAAAATTAGTTTAGCACGCTTAGTACCTGATGATGTTAGTTCCCCAACAGCAATTCAGGGCGGTATGCTACAAAACATTAGTGCATATGATGCTAATGGTAATAAAGTTACAGGTAATATAGGAACTACAAGTAGAACTGCTGGTGCAGGTACAGTTACATTAACTAAAGGTGCCGGTAGTGTATCAGTTACAGGTTCTAACATCTCTCTTACAAATGTTACAACAGCACCAACACAAGGTTATTGGATTACTGCTACTGGTTCTGGTACTGTTAGTGGTGTTGGTTCTGGTCAGGTAAGCACTGGCACAGGCTACATTACAGAGGGAACAACAAGTTCAAATAATTCTGAAACAGCTTCTCTGAGTTCTAATACAGCAACAAAATATTATACACTGCCAGCAGGTGGTTGCACAGTAGCTGGTGGTGGTTTAACTAAAGGAGACGCTTCCGGTGGTGGATTATCTGGTGGTGCTTTATCTGGTGGTGGATTATCAGGCGGCGGCTTAACAGCTGGTGCTGGTGAAGTTTCTGTTACTGCTCCAACAGTTACTCCTACAATTGGAGGTAGTGGTGTAGGTTCCACAGCTACAACTAGCTATGGCGTTACTACTACAAAACCTAGTGGTACTGATGGTACTAACTATTTTACATTTGACCCAAATGCAACAAAAGTTGATGGTAGTGCAAAAGGTAGAGGTTCAGTTAATAGAGCAGCAGTTACAAGAGCAAAAATAGATAGAGCAGCAGTAAACAGAGCTGCTTTCTCTCAAACAGTAACTAGAGCTAATATTACAGATGCTCATACTGCCGGATATATTTCTGCTAAAACTGCTACTACTGTAATTTCTGCAACTAGTGCAACAGTTACATTAGATGCAGATTCCATTGCAGCAGCTTCTATCGCGGCAGATAGTACAACTATTGGTGCTACTTCTGCTACTTCTAATTGGTCAAGTGATGCAGCTATTACGCCTAATATTACATCAGGTACTAATTACTACATTCCAATTGTTACAGCTAGTGCAACTAATGGTACTGCTAGTGCTACTGCAACAGCTACAATTACAACACAACCAAGTGCTAGTGCTTCTATGACTCGCACAGGTAATATTGGTACAACTACTGCACCAGGTAGCGGCACAGCAGGAACTGATTACTGGGTATTTGAATCCAGTGCATCTGCTAATTCCGGTGTAGTTACTGCTTCATCTAGTGCTTCTGCTACTGGTGGTAATGCAAGTGTTGGAAAAGGTATTACTAGTGGAGCTAGTGCAACTGGTAATAATGCAAGTACAGGTAATAAATCTGCTACTACTACTGCACAGACAGCAAGTGATAGTTCAAAAGTTTATATTACTAAAGCAGCAATTACAACTAATTTAAGTTCATTACCAAGCGGCGGTACTTCTTCGGGAACAATTAATAGAGGAACATATATTAAAGTTGGAGCAGGTTATAATGCTTCTGATAAATATTATCTTGCTCAAGGAGATGCTCATAGTACTTATACACCAAGCAGTACTTATTTCCAAACAAGTACAAGTGGTGCAGTGAGTGCGGCAGTAATTACTGCAAATAAATATACAACAAGTAATTACTATGTGAAAGCAGGTAGTGTTGGTGAAAATGGTGTATCACAAGTAGTTGGTACAACTACAACTGCTGCGACTGCCCTAACAATTTCTACACCGACTGCATCGGCAATCAGAGTATCAGCTTCAGGCAGTTGTGTTGTTGGTACTGGTTGGGTTACAGGAGCAACAAAGACTGGTTCATCAGTTACAGATATTCCAATCTATCATTTACCTGCATAAAAGGAGAAAAAATAAAAAATGGCAATTAATGTTACGTATGGAACAGAAACTGCCTCTATTGCCAACGGTAGTACACTTACTACCGCTGGCAAAGTTATGGCAAAAGATTTAACAATTACGGTACCAACAGTTAATCCGGCTTTTGATGGTGGAGGAGTGACGATTGAAGATACCGATATGGCTATAGTTGCTGCTAATGCATCAGTAACAACTACCAATACTAGTGGTGTTGCAGTTACGTCAGATGTAGACGCTTATATAGTAACATCACCTGTTTTATATAACGGGGCGGTAGACGGATACGTTTCTAAACCAGATAATGCTACAGCTTTACCAGGATGAGATATAGGTGATTATACTCCAATCGGTACTATGACCCGATATGTAGATAATATAACTGTTCCTACCGAAAAAACACTTACAGTTACTACTCTAACTGGTAGATTAAATGTTTCAGCTGGAGCTGGTTCATTATATAGAACGGGTAAGATTGGAACTACATATATTAACGGAACAGCTGCTGGAGATAAAGTAGTGGTAGCTGGAGATAAAGTTTCGGTCGATGGAACTATAGTAACTGATTCAGATTGAAATCTAAAGACAGCTAACCCAGCATTTACAGGTGGAGATGCTTCTGCTACTGCTGACTTCTCTCATACTGAAACTAATGTAACAATTAGTGATATTGATACTGGTATTTCTATTCAGCCAAATATTTCTGTAGATTATAGTCGAGCTTCCGTTCTATATAATGGAGCTGTTAATGGCTGAGTAAATAAAGCCAATAATGATGTAGCTATGGAAGCTGAAACTTATATGCCAGAAATGGGTTTCTATGACCCTATTTATATTTCTGGTGTCACAGTTCCATCCGGTAAGACCTTCACCGTTAATAGTCTAGCCGGTAGATTAAATGTTAATGCTGGTAGTGGTAGTTTATATAGACTGAATACATCTGGATATAACTATATTAACGGTACTTCCGCGGGTAATCGTACTGTTTATACTGATACTAAAGGTGTAACTGTAGATGGAGTCAAGGTAACTGACACAAACTGGGATCTGCTTACGGCTAACCCGGCTTTTGATGGCGGAGCGATTAGTTTAAGTGGTAGTGCTACTTATACCAGTACGAATGTAACAGCTAGTAGCAGCAATACTTCGGGTATTTCAATAGTACCTAGTGCTAACATAATACCTACTAGAGCTTCAGTATTATATAACGGAGCTGTAGCCGGCTGAGTAAGTAAAGCTGATAATACAGTAGCTTTAAGTGCTGATACGGGTACTTCTATACCTTATACTGGTAGTACAGTATATATAACTGGTGTTTCTGTACCTTCAGGCAAAACATTCACTGTTAATGGTGGTGGAGATAAAGGCGTAAAAGTAGAATACAAAAAAGTTACAGTTGATACTTTCCCAGTAACAAACAGTAATGGTGACTTATTATTACCTTCTTATAATTCTACAACTAAGGTTTTAACTTACCCAATGGTTGAGGTATTTACAAGTCCAACTACAACTTATACTGCCACAGTTACAGGTAATGTTACTAGTATAAATGGTATGACAATAAAGGATAATACCGGTGCCGTTACTGGTAGTGGTACAGCTCCAAGTAATGCTACTTATGGCTACTATTTAGCAAAGTGAACTTCTGCTTCAGCATTAGGTACAGGATCAAAAGTTACAATGTCAACTAGTGCTCCATCAGGCGGTTCAAATGGCGATATTTGATATCAAATTTTATAGATAGCGAAATAATTATATAAACATTAATTTTGATTATTATACTATCTTATGGGAGATAAGATATAAATGAATAGTGTTCAAGGAACATTTACTGTTACCTGGTCGGTAACAGCATCATCTGTAACATTAAATATAAGTAAAAGTGGTCAAGGTGATTATTTTACAGCTCAATTAACTACCCTTAAAAATTCTGGAGATTCAGTTAATACTTGGAATCCACAATGGACTGGTCTACAATCTGATACTATATATTCATGTTACGTAAGATGTAGAAATGGAGACTCTGCCGCCTTCCAAGTACAGACCTCTGCAGGAGGTGGATCTGGCGGAGGTGGTAGCACAGCTACTACAGACATTGGAGATCAAACTACTACATTAGCTTGGTCAAAAGGTTCAACACTATGAGCTGATGAAAACCATGCCGCCGGAGCTTCTAAAGACTCATATACTGGTTATTGGCATGGCTCTGCAAAAGCAGTAGTTCCAGGTTATAGCTGGCAAATTGGTTATATAGCTCAAGATGGTTGAACTGTAGATCATGGATATGTATATGCTAAATCTACTGTAGGAGCCTATTGTGAAGATTATGTTGAGAATGATGATAATACAGTTACTTATACTTTAACTACGAGAGTTAGAAGTAGGTTGTATCAGAATTATCCCTGGCACGGTATTAAGGTTACATATGTTGATGATAGTGGTACAACCCAGACAAAATTACAAAGTGTAGCTAACTTCCAAAGCGGTGTATTTAATAATGGTTTATCCGGTTCAGCTAGTTCAACTTGGAGCTTTCTTTCATGTACTAGCGGTTGGGCAAATCAAAGTTTTAGTTTAACTTTTACACGGGGTGCCACAGCAGTAAACAGAAGTTGTACTATCCAATTAAGTAATATTGGTGGTACACCAAGTAATAACTCAAATACTATTAATAAGTTTACTAATACCTTGGTAGTAACATTACCAGTTCCAGCAAGCCCAGTTTCTACAATTACGGCAGCTACAGAATCCTCTACAAGGGGTACGGCTAAAGTAAATAATACTTCTAGTGTAACTGTTCAGAATGGAACTGTCGTCACTTTTAGTGCTACGGCTAACACTGGTTGAGGATTTACTGGTTGGTATAATGGATCCACTCTGGTATCTCAAAGTAACCCATATTCTCATACAGCTAATGGAAATATTACATTAACTGCTCATTTTGAAGATATTACTCCAAAAGTAAGTTATCTTATAGAGCATGTTACAAATAAGGCATATGCATTAAGAGATGGTACACTTGCTCATGGTAGTGGAACAACTAATAGAATGGCTAGATGGAGTGCTGCTGATACATTAAATGCTGCACCAATAATTACTGGAGCTACTACAGTACCAACTAGTTTGACTAATGGTTATGTAACTGCTGTTAATAATGAAAGCAGTCATAGTTCCACTACATATGTTAATAATACTAGCTGGCAATATGGTCCACAAGCCGACTATGGTGGAGGTGACCTTATTAGAGCTTCTATTAGAGTTGTATTCCAAAGGGAAACAGCTACGACTATAACTTATAGAGTATATTCTTCATTATCACATAAATGTTATTATGTAAATGCTTCTGGCGGAATAACTTGGAGATATTTAGAAAATGGCGTTAATAAAACACCATATAAAAATAATCCAAATTTATCATCTTCAGATTTTGTATATAATAACTATACTAGTGATAGTGGTTGGAGTTATTGGGCAAAAGGTAATGGAAGTGCATGGTATGATGTTATAGATAATGTTAATAATGCTAGTGCTCCATTGCCGGCTACAAGCAGTGCTTCTCCTTGTAATTTCTATAAGGATGTTACTATAAGTAAAACTGCGGCGGCTCAAACTTTTACTTTTAGCACTTACGTAGCTACTACATATAGCAGTCAGACATCTACTGCTACAGTAACAGTTACTATCCCACCTTTAGGTTACACAGTCGCAGTGGGTTATAGCAGTAGTGTTAAAAAGGGAAGACCGTATGTAAAATATAATAATGCTTGGCATGATGCTATCATGTGGGTTAAGGTTAATGGCACTTGAATTAAGGGTCATTATTATTAATAAAAATTGAAAATTCCCAAATTTTCTGTTATAATAAAATCAGAAAATAAGGAGATTACATATATGAATAAAATTTGTGTATACGCAATAGCAAAGAACGAATCAGAAAACGTAGAAAAATGACTTGAGTCAATGTCCGAAGCCGACTACATAGTCGTTCTCGATACTGGCTCAACTGATGGTACTCTGGAGTTGTTACAAAACGACCCCAGAGTTACTTGCGTTGGACAACAAATCATTGACCCGTGGCGTTTTGACGTCGCCCGCAATGAAAGTATGAAATTATGTCCTGACGATGCAAATATTCTTGTAAGCACTGACTTCGATGAATTATTTGAACCTGGCTGGGCAGACAAAATGCGTGAATTATGGATTGAAGGCGAAACCACTCGTCTACATTATACATATGCTTGGTCTCATAACGATTTAGGTGAGCCGCAAGATGTGTTTATGTATGACAAAGCTCATACCAGAGATTATCATTGAATTTTTCCAGTCCACGAAGTTCTTTATCCAATTCACCCCGAAGATTTTGTAGAAAATGCCGCTGAAGCAGGTCAATCTATTTATCTTCATCACTATCAAGATAAAGATAAAGAAAGAAAGTATTACTTTGATTTACTTGAACTTGCAGTAGAGGAAAATCCAGGCAATTCCCATGTCCGTATGCTTTTAGCTCGTGAATATTTTCTGAAAAAAGATTACGAAAAAGCATATTCTGAATATTTGGAGTGCTTAAATCTGCCAGAGATTCGTCTGCCGCATCGTAAACTTGTTTTACTTGAAACAATTGGTAAATTAGGTGATTTATGTGCTTTAGAAAAAGATTATGATAAGGCTATTGAATATTATAATCTTTTTATACAAGAAGATAAGACATACAGAGAACCATATTTCTGTATAGGAGAAATCTATAATCAAAGAGGTATGTATGCTATGGCAAAAGCTATAGTAGAACTTGGCATAAAAGAGAGTTATCAGCACTTTGATTGGGTAGAAAGAAAAGATAATTGGCTCTATAAAGCATATGATATTCTTTCTGTATCAGAATATTACCTTGGAGATTTAGATAAAGCAGTTGCTTATGGAAGCGTATCAGCGAGACATAATCCAAATGATTTAAGAATACTGAAAAACTATATAGTTTTTCTTGAAGATAAATTAAAAACTTTTGAGCCAAAAAAAGAAGAGGACGAATAAGTCCTCTTTTTTTATTACAGATTTTCAAGTTGTGACCATTCACATTCTTTCCAGAGTTTATCTTCTCTGAATTGAATCATCTTAGCATGACGTAATGCTTTCGTATCTTCTTCTACTTGCATTGCCGACACTTCTATTACTTTTCCTTTATAAGCGGTTGGATTTGCTTTTATTTCGTCAGCTAAACCGCTTAGATATCCAATCGGAACCACTTTATCGTCTTTGACTAATCCAATCTCTAGACTGCCGCACCACTTATAATAATATGGTTTAGTAACTGGCATAACAGGTTCGCCTTCCATATACTCTCTGTAGTAGCTTTGTATTGGCAATCTATCGTCTGATATTGGATTTACCCAATACTGCCAATTTTTGAGTTCTTTACCAGTATAATTTTTTGTAGGAGCTGTGCCGCGTCCCGTGAAGAAACAGTCAATTGTATCAGCTATCTCTTTTTTAATTTTGATACTGACACGAGCCGGAGTGCGTTTTTGATATACAATTGCGTCTTTACGCATGATTACCATACCCTCGCGGCCTTCTGCTAAATATTCTGCAAGCTTATCCCATAATTCTTGTCCTTCGTATGGTTCAGCATAATCCACATACTGGCAAGGATATGCTCTCCAATAGCTATTGAGCAATTCAACTCTATCCTCGTAGTGAGTATTCAGTAATGATTTACCCTGATCCGCAATTACATCAAAAACATGAAAATACAAAGGTGTTTTGACCTGTCTAGAGATCGCTTTTGCCTGTAAACAGCCTAAGATAGATGTTACATTTTTACTCCCCTCTTTACCTGGCAAATAAGCCTCGCACAACAGGCATGTACCTAAAGGCAGCTCGGACATCCACTCATGAATTTGTGGTACCCACTCATATTTGTCTACGACTTCACCCTTTACATTGCGGGAGCGGGCTATCATAAAGCAATTGCCATCTTCATCTTTAACAAGTCTTTGATAATATCCATCAACTTTAAGAGTACCGATATACTCACCACTAAAAATGGCATTTCGTACAGTATCTTTTTTGGTGGTCTGAGACGTAGAGGAGCTAAACGACCAATATTTCATTGGCTCCAACTCTACAAAATCAATTCCATCTATATATCCTTTCATTATTCTCCTTTCAAGAAAGTGTCACAAAAATCTTTTACTTTTTCTTTTAGTTCTTCTAAAGTACCATCATTATCTATATAACATTCATAGTCGTAATTATATACGTTGGCATCTGCATGGTTGCTCTGTTCGTTGTTTTCAACGGACGGCCGCCTTATACATAATGTGATTGCGTCATAATAATCAACATATCTTTGAATCTCTTCAGGTTCTCTTGTGTGTATAAATAAAGTTGCATGCGGGAACGCTGAAGCCCAGGCATCTATCAACTTATCATTATATTTCCAAATCAAATCACCATGCGTGGTAAAGAAATCCTTACAATCACTTAACCATTTACGAGCTTCTGGTGTTTTTTCTCCGTTTCAACCAAATGTTCTATATACTGTTTTTACTACATCAACTGTACTGATTTGACCACTATGGTTATCTAAGTAATCAATGCACATTTGTACCACAGTATCCTTTCCAGATGTTGGTTTACCATTTACTACTACAATATTCATTATTTTATTAAACTCCTTGAGATTTCTTGTACAATCCCGTCTACTACACAATTCCATTTATCTCCAGCGTGACCTTTTACTTTACTAAAAGTGAAATTTGCTGTTATAAAAAATGGAATTAACTTTTTCCATAAATCAATATTTTTAACTATTCCATTATTGGAAGTAGTCCAACTGTTTCTTAACCATTTTTCGTACCATTTTTGACTATAACAGTTAATTACATAAGCACTGTCGCTATAAATAATAATATCAGTAAAAGAATCATACTTCTCTTTTGCCCATTGACATGCTTCTATAATAGCTTGAAGTTCCATTCGTTGATTTGTTGTACCCTCAACGCCTTCTGCTTCACGATGAATAATTTTTTCATCTTCTATTGCTACGAAACCCCAGGCTCCGACCGCATCTTCACTTCCATTTTTTCTTGTGCTACCATCTGTATAAATTTTAATCATTGTAATATTCGTTATAAATTTCTTCAAAAATTGTTTCGTCTTTTTCAAAGCCGGCGGCTATCTGCTTTAGAAATGTGTTAGGAATAACATTCGGTTTTTTCGTAAGTTTTTCATACTGAATATGGAACTTACCCTTTTTTCTCCTCCATTCCATTTTAACCTTTTCTATCCAATTATAATACAATTGAATTTTAATACCAAAGCATGCTTGTGTATACTCTAGCATTTTCCACATAAAAGGACTAATAGAACTTTCGCTCATAATTCCTATGTATCCATCTTCTTTATATTTTTCAACTAAAGAAGTCATACAAGCAGCAACTATAGTATCGTATAAATGATATTTCTCATTGTACTCCATAATATTTTCTCCTTTTTCAACTTTATTTATATTATATCATTATTTCGCCCAAAAAGCAATTTTACCAAATTTTTTAGAATTTGATTTTTCTCGTAAAATTTATTATAATCGCGTGCACGCACACGCGTAATATATAAAGGAAGAAATTTTACGGTAAAAGCATTTTTTAGTAGTAAATAATCAGTTTTGTTACTTTTAAATGGAAGGTATTACTATATATTTGGAGAATAAAATGAGTATTAAGGATATAATCGAGGGTTTGCAGCTACTCCAGATGTTGGACATAGCAAGACCACTTTTAGTCATATTTGTCATTTGGACAATTGGCTTTATTAAAGTTGATGGCGAGAAATTATGAGCCAGACTTTTAAAGAAAATAGGAGAAGATATCAACTGAAAGGTTCTTAAAGAAGTTGATAAATTAGATAAGAAACTTGATTCTCACATTGAGGAAAGTGAAGTAAAAGAGATGCGTGAGATTCGTAGCAAGATCATTAGGTTTGCAGACGAGATCTACCAAGGACGTGTTCATACTAAAGAACATTTTGAAGAAATGCTAAAGATGACTAATAATTATAAAAATTATTCTGAGACGCATCCGAACTTTCCAAATAATCAAGCTGAGCTTAGCATACAAAAAATTGAGGAAGATTACAAAGATGGAAAATTTGTAATTGAAACTGTTAAAGCGGTGGAGAAGTAGAAAAGAGTATTCTTAATACTCTTTTTTTATTTGCTTTTTTCTGAAAATTTTGATATACTTAATGTAGAATGAGTTAAGAGGTAAGAAAATGGCAAATAAAATTACTAATGAAGATATCATTAATATAAACAAAGTTTATCTAAAATTAGGTACGTATGCAGCCGCAGCCCGTGAATTAGGGTTTTCGGCAGGTACAATAAAGAAATACATTATTCCTGGTTTTAAGTATGTAGATGAATCAGATATTCAGCCTTTTGACCCTTCTTCTCTTCAAGACTTTGACCCTTCAGAATTTGATGAAGTGGAAGACTTCGGAGATATCTGCGAATTTTCCGAAGAAGAAACAGCTGAAGTACAAGATTTATGGAAGGAATTAATACTATAATGAAGATTTATTTTTACATTGATAGTTGTATGCAACCGAATAAATATATGGTTTTTTTAAATCATAAAGAAATAGGTACACATCGCCTAAAAGGTTCGTATAATGTATTGATGGCCCGCCTTATGCATCTTTCTTATCCTCAATATTGTAGGATGTGTAGAGATATGTATCACGGTGAAATAGTAGGTAAAAATCACAAATACCCAGTAGTGTACTTCAATAACAGAACAGATGCACAAGATCTTGTGAATGAACTTAATAGAAGAATGGATATATTGAAAAGAGGTTAGAATGGTTTATAGACTAATTTTGGAGAAGTTAGAGAAACATGCGGCACCCATATATGTTGAATGGGAAACAGATACGGATGATATGCGTTCGATAATCATGACTTTATCACATCGTTTACAGGAAAGGATAGACTAATGGACAAAGAATTTGAAAGAAGCCTAATTAAGTTCATCAATATTCTTAGTTATCATTTTGAAGATGAATTTAAGGATATGCCAGTAGGTACAAAAGTAATCGTAGATGAAAAAGGTAAAATTGTCCCAACCGAAGACGCAAACTTTCTTGATATGGTAGTTGAATGTCCAGTTTGCGGCACTCATCACCTAATTATGGATGCCTGCGGCAAGTGTGGTTGGGAAATTAATCAGTCTATAACTGACCCAGACGCTTATGACGAATGGAACTTCGGTTCTATGAATGACTACAAAAAAATTTATAAAAAAATAGAGAATATGAGGATGTTACATGGAATTGATTACAGTCATGGCTTTGCTGCCGGTTATGAGGAAGGTTACGAGATGGGCACGCAGGCTGCTAAGGAAAATAGTACACTGGACGTCAAACTTCCTTAAACAAATCATTCAATTTTTATCTGTTTACGAGAACCGTGAAAATTTGAAAAAAATTTGTCTTTGGAGTATTATATTTATAATAACATTTGTTCCTTATTTTACTTCAAATCAGCGAGTTTCCTCTGAAGATTATCAAGAAGATATATCGCATAATATGAGTATAGATACCGAAGATTTGGAACCTGTAGAAGAAATTGAATATAATGTTAGTATAATTTTAGATGATTGTACTAAATATATTTGGGAGAATTTTCACGGATATTATACTATTAATCGAATATCTTATAGACACAATGTCATAAATATTTGGGTATATTCTAATGATTATAGATGTAGTTGGTATGACTTAAAGTCTATAGGAGACCACGTCAAACAAACTATGCCAGATTGTTTTGTAGTTGTTATCTATAATTATCCAAATAGATTACTATATAGCGTACTTGACTATGCTATATAGTCATTTAGCCGTTTAGCCAAGCGGAAAGGCAACGGGTTTTGATCCCGTGACGCATAGGTTCAAATCCTATAACGGCTGCCATGCAGATGTAGTTCAACGGTAGAATGTCTGCCTTCCAAGCAGAAGATATGGGTTCGATTCCCATTATTTGCTCCATTCAAATTTTGATTTTTTTAAAAACATTTTATATAATTAAATCACAATTTAAGTTCGGGTACCCAAGAGGTTTAAGGGAGCAGGCTGCAACCCTGTTATTCGTCAGTTCGAATCTGACCCCGTACTCCACGTGCCACCTTCAACAGAAGGTCAGAGAAAGTTAGCTTAGGCAACTCGTACTAGCGGCGTGCTAGGCGTTTTCTGGTAGTTTCGTACTTCTTACAATAAAAAGTATTATATACTTCGTTAGTATAATGGTATTACAGTTGACTCTTAATCAACGAGATGTGGGTTCAAGTCCCATGCGGAGTACCATATATCTCTATAGTTCAACGGACTAGAACAAGGGTCTTCTAAACCCTAAATGAAGGTTCGATTCCTTCTAGGGATACCAATTTTATATGGGGAGATACCCAAGTGGCTAAAGGGAACGGGCCGTAACCCCGCTGTCTAAGACTTCGTTAGTTCAAATCTAACTCTCCTCACCATTTTCGGGGTGTAGCTCAGTTTGGTAGAGCACCTGCTTTGGGAGCAGGGTGCCGAAGGTTCAAATCCTTCTACTCCGACCACATATAGTACCATAGCTCAGTTGGTTAGAGCGTTCGCCTGATAAGCGAAAGGTCGGTTGTTCAAGTCAACTTGGTACTACCAATATACCTGGGTAGTGTAACGGCAGCACAGCAGTCTCCAAAACTGTTAGGTGAGAGTTCGAATCTTTCCCTGGGTGCCATTAAAAGAATATGGTTTAGTCCTCATGCACCGAATGGACTGGGCAGTATAAAAACGCTAACTCTTTCAATCAAAGGACAAGAGGAAATAAGTCTCCGAAGTTTTGTATAGATGCGGAAGGATACGGAAGGTGGGCCTCTATATTCTTTTATTTTTTGGGGAGATAAGCCTAATGGTAAGGCAGCGGTTTGCTAAACCGTGAGTAAGGTTTTCGCCTGTGTGGGTTCGAGTCCCACTCTTCCCGCCAATGAGCAGACGGTCTGCTTCAGAGTAAGCAAGGTTCAATTCCCCGTGTGCAAAGTTCGACTCTTTGCATAGTGGTACTAGACTCTGAATAACAGGTTACAGGTTAGAGTTCATGAGACACCTGACAGTAAAAACTCATTAAACTTCTCCATACTCAGAGCCTGGCTGAGTTAAATGGGAAATTGGCGGAATTGGCATACGCACTAGTCTTAGGAACTAGCGTTTCGGCATAAGAGTTCGACTCTCTTATTTCCCACCATATACAGGTTTAGCTCAGTTGGTTAGAGCATCTGCCTTACAAGCAGAGGGTCATTGGTTCAAATCCGATAATCTGTACCATTTAAAAGTTGGTAGACAAGCATTAAAAGTCACTAAGACAATAGGAGCTGTGTACGTGGAAAGCAGTGGAGAGACACCACAGAGGGCGTCGGTGGACAACTTGTGGAAACGTTAGATACACAAGAGCAAAACAAATCCGTATAAGCTACCCCAGTTACAAATCGTTGAATCCACAGCAGATACGTGTGATTGAAACTGCACACCCAACTTTTTATACGTCGGTGTACTCAAGTGGCTTAAGAGATCAGTCTTGAAAACTGAGAGACGTGCAAGCGTGCGTGGGTTCAAATCCTACCACCGACGCCATTAACATGGGTCATGTAGAATAAAAATTGACTACATTAAGAGGAGTCATGACCTCATCAATTTTTCGAGAAAGAAAACCAGGAAAACCGCGTAGCATCTCGTTAATCACTGCGGCGGTACGCGTGGGCGGTTAGTTCAGTTGGGAGAACGCCTGCCTTGCAAGCAGGAGGTCACGGGTTCGAGTCCCGTACGGTCCAGAGGTGTGATATTGTAACCTCCACGTGGTACACCTCGGGTAATGCTAATAACAATAAGGAGAAAAAATGGCTTATAAATATATTTGGAAATTTGTTGATGAATAAATATACAATGTTATCTTTATCCGAAGGCTATATGATTGCGTAGCTCAGCAGGTAGAGCACCTGACTTTTAATCAGGGTGTCGTGAGTTCGAATCTCACCGTAGTCACCATTTTTATTTGTGGGTGTACTCAAGTGGCTGAAGAGGATGGTTTGCTAAACCATTAGAACTGAATAGTTGCGTGAGTTCGAATTCCACCACCCACGCCATATGTTGGGGTTCGCCAAGTTAGGTCAAAGGCACTAGATTGTGGCTCTAGTATTCGTGGGTTCAAATCCCACACCTCAACCCAGTCATAAAGGAGGGAAGTATATGAAAGATAGTTCTAAATTTGTCATATATATCTTAATTGTACTTTTAAGTTTACTTATTATAGGTTCAGTAGGAGCTAAACAAAAAAGTAATAGCGGAATATATGATGCACCAGGTGTTTGTGAATATTGTAATACTAAATTAGAAAAAACTGCTATTGGCCTTTATGGAGCATCAAGCAAAGTAGTATGGTATTGCCCAAACCCGGATTGTGAGCATTAATAGGTAGATTTCTACCTATTTTTGGGTCGATAGCTTATGCGGTCTGAGCGTGGGTCTGAAAAACCCAAGGATAGTGGTTCGACACCACTTCGACCCACCAAAGGAGATAAAATGCAAAGAGAAGACTATGCTGAGACATTGGTGATTGATGGTCGTTTAGTGCCGGTTGGTCTTGATGACTATGGTCAGTGTTATTACTTTGAATATGTTGATGAAAACGGACAGCTACAAGAGATGAGCTGCGGCAGTTATAATTTTAATTATAAGCAAGAGATAAAGGACTTTTTGAGTTTACTCTCATAGGCTAACGGATAGACCGTTCGGCTACGGACCGAAAGGTGAGGGTTCGATTCCTTCTGGGAGTACCATTATTAAGGAGAAAAAATGGGTAAGTATAAGTTGATACCAATGAAAGATGGAAAAGTAGATCTTTCTTTAGATGAACTCAATGAAATGTTGGAAAATGCCTATAATGATGGGTATAAAGATGGTAAAGAAGCCATGCCAAAAGCTAGCCCATTTCCATTTGAACCAGCTTGGACTTATAATCGTGGTCCAGATACATTAAACATATCTGACCCAGATATGTTCAGAGTTCATTATGATAGACCTAATGCTGTGTGGTATGGACCTGATTGGGATTCTGATTGGAATTATAAGACTTCTAACCCCGATTGGACTTATAAGCCTTCTTCAACTACAGCCTCACCTGATACTCATGATGGCGATTATGTTGTAGTAAATTCTAATACATATACTACAGGTAAAGGTAGTAATGACACTACAACAAAGTTTAATGACGAAAATTCTACTCCGACAACGCATAAATTTGTCGTAACTCAAAAAGATTTAGACGATGCGGCGGAGTTAAGTAAGTACATTAACGATTTAATTAATTCACTAACCTCAAAATAATTGACTTTTTCTAAAAATTTTTATATAATATAAGTACAAAATGAGTTAAGAAACACATCAATGTAAATCTATATTAGACTAGTCAATGATATAGAAGAGAACAGTCCGAAGAGTGATGGAGCTGAAAGGCTAGCAGATATTCGATCGTAGCTGTTTCTAGAGAAAAATAGAGGGAATAAAAAGACGACAGCGGCCCTCAGAATATAAGTTCGAAGATGTGTTTTTTTAAAAGGTTAAACTTATATAGAAAGTGGCGGCACAGGTCGAGACCTTATGTGCGATGGGTTCAAGTCCCTTAAATGACGATTTAGATTCTATATAAGTTTGGGCTGGTCGAATAGACCTGGGTCCAACCTCATCGGCGGGAAGACTTCCCGTCATATGCAGTATTAGTTTAGTGGTAAAACGCGACCTTGCCAAGGTTGAGTCACCAGTTCGACTCTGGTATATTGCTCCATTTATAAACATATCAATGTTTAACTTGTACTAACCGGTCAATGGTACGAGAGAAGCAACCCATTGCAAAGGGTGTCAAAAAAATAGGACTGGACATAAAAAGTTAACTGTATTGTATACAAAAAATTGTGGGAATAAAAATAAGCAGCGGCCCACTAAAAGGGTAAGCTAAAGGTATGTTTGTGTTTTATGCCTGAGTGGCGGAATAGGCAGACGCCCGGGACTTAAAATCCCGTGTTCTTCGGGACGTACCGGTTCGACTCCGGTTTCAGGCACCATTTCATAACTATGCTAACGACTCAGTTTATGAGACTCCCAAGCATGAGTTTAAACTGCTTTGTATATGGGCTATTAGTACATCAGTAGTACAGCGGACTGTTAATTCGTAAAGGTAGGAGCGTCACCTACATAGCCCGCCATTTCAGAACTTTAGTTACGACTCAGCTTATGAGACTCCTGGGCAAGAGTAAAACTACCCACTCCGCTTGGTGAGTTAGTTCAGATGGCTAGAATGCCAGCCTGTCACGCTGGAGGTCACGAGTTCGAAACTCGTACTCACCGCCAATTTTTGCTCTATTAGGTTTGAGCCTTGGTTCAAGTCCGATTTTGAGCACCATCAAAAGAACAATTACTTGAGGTAATAGTCAGGGTATGGAGTTCTCCCTTATGAGTAGAGAGCCGGTAATATATCCGCTCGGAGTTCCCCTCTGAAAATAAGGTTTTATAAATATACAGCTATTACCTTTATACTTATCGCGTCATGGTGAAGTGGCAAACACAGTAGGTTTTCATCCTGCCATTCGTGGGTTCGAGTCCCGCTGGCGTGACCAATTTTAGCAGAATGGATCTTATATCCGTTTTGCATTTATGCTCCTATAGCTCAAAGGTAGAGCACTCGGCTCATAACCGAATGGTTCTTGGTTCAACCCCAAGTGGGAGTACCATTTTTAGAGAGGTAATTATTATGTCATATGAAGAAGCAAGAGCATTATGCATAGAATTTGCTAATAATTTTAACCTGGAATTAACTGAAAGTTATGGCAAAGGTGAAGATAAAATTATAGAGGTTATCTGTAACGAGGCGGCTGCTCAGTCTGAGGAGTTTATTGCACTCAATCATGAATTGACGAATGGAGTAATAAATATCTGGAAAGATGATGTAGAACACAGATGTGGTTATGTGTATGAACATTTTGTTATTGCCTTTTATAATATTTAATTTTGACTTTTTCTTAAATTTTTAGTATAATAATTATACAAAATGAGTTAAGAAACATATTAATGTAATTCTTAGTCCATCATATGACTATTCCCACTAAGCGACCACAATTAGCCGTAGTCATGATGAAGCATAACGAAAAGGGATAATCTTCATCAGTATATTTAATATCGCAGAGTAGTGTAATGGTAAAATGTTGGGTTCATATCCCAAAGACTGCGGGTTCGACTCCCACCTCTGCAACCACACTAAACTAGAGATTTGATGTCGTTTCACTAGTACATATATAATAAAGAAGACATCACTTATGCTGGAGTAACATCAATGGTAGATGCTCTGACTTGTAATCAGAATGTTGCGGGTTCGACTCCTGTCTCCAGCTCCAATAAGCATATTTACTAAGCCGACTTGTCAATGTCGTTAAACTTGATAAGAGATACCTTCTTGAAAGGTCTATGGTATTCGGGTTCAACTCCCAACCAACGGGTATTGTAGTCATGGCACTACAGTCTAAACATAGATTAAAAGGGAATCCCCAGTGCTGTCACAAATTTGCATTAGTTGATTCATGAGCAGGGAATAGGTTGTTTGGTAGATGCAAATACCAACTTCCAAAAGGTGTTAGGGATATCACCTATTTTTATAGGGGTCTGAGAGCAACGGTAGCGTACCGGTCCTCAAAACCGCGTGATGTGGGTTCGAATCCTACGGCCCCTGCCAGTTGATTTATTTCTTTCCGTAGTGGTTGGTAGGGTTGGCATCCTACTGTGAAAGATGCCAATTTTGAAAATTTCGGATATGAAAATTTGAAAAAATTCTAATTATCTGATATAATAAATACAGAAAGTGAGAAAAGACAATGATTTTAATGATTGGTTTAATGATTTATTTAGGTGTTGTCATTGTTAACTTACTCGCTGAAATATTAGGAGAATTAACAAATGGCAAGAATACACACTAAGGAAGAATTAGAATTAAGAAAGAAGATTTTATCGGAGAGACCCACATTTACTCTTCGCATAGAAAACAAACTCACAAGAAAAATTCGTGAGTTAGAAAATTTGCAAAATTCCTAAATTTTTTATATAATATATACATCAAGAGTTGAGAGAGTTCTTTTTCACCTTCCTTTCAAATCTCTCTCAACTCGCCTCGCTAGGTGAAGCACATAAGTTACAACCTCCACGCGGTGTGCTTTGGATAACGCTAATGTAACTTGAATACAATTGAATATTTTAGCAACTCGGTGGAGAGGTAATTCCATACTGCCGAGAATCTATCCTTAAACGACAATATCGTGCTTATTGGGATACTGATAACGACACTGAAAGTTTCTATTAGGTGACTTTTAGAAATGGTTCTACAAAGGTAGAACCTGCGGATAGATGTGCTAAACTAGTCGCGTGTAAAGACACAGTTCTCATCGCTTCGATAATAGAAGGCTTGGTTAATAGCCGAAGCTGCGAATCCCGATAACCTACGGATTGGTAACCCGTAGTAATGTCTGGAAATTACCAAATAAGAAGTAGCATCGCCGTTGATGTTGCGAAAGCAACTATAAGATGAGGTCGTGGTCTGAGTAGCCCAAATCGGCGAAGACTCTTATACTCCGCAAAAGTATAGGTTCTTTTTGTTAGGATTTTTGTGAATGGTGGGTGAAAGGTAGAGGAAACAAGTCCTCTATAAGCATCGGTCTTGGACAAGGTTGATAGTATTGAGTTAGCTACTCGATGCTCACATCAATTTTCTTAGTGGTCGAATATATGCGAAGGCTAGCGAGGTAAGGCGAAGGTCTGCTAAAAAGTTATTCATTGTATACCCCAAGAGATTTGGTTTTTTTCACTTAGTAAAGAAATAATCACGCATATAGGACAAAACAGGGTCTTGAAAATTCACTGGTGGCAGAGTCCTATCAAAACTAAACAGGCAGAGATTTGAATTTTCACACGGGTGGACGGTACCCAGTAGCTTACTAAAACCGTCTTTTTTTTTATGTTCAAAGAAAACGATATGGATTGAACAAGAGGAGGCGTTTCAATGAAGTATTATAGTGAACATACCAGACAATTTTACGACAGTGTGGAAGAGTGCGAAAAAGCTGAAAACGAACTTGTAGAAGCAAAGAAAAAGGCAGAACTTGAAGCGAAAGCAAAATCCGAAGCTCGTGAGAAGAGAGCAAAAGAAGTTGAGGAAGCCATGAAAAACGCACACGAAGCCTACGAAAAGTTTGACAAACTGCTTAAGGAGTTTGTTAAGGATTATGGTTCTTTCCATTATTCCTACACGGATAAAGACCATGATCTTTCTTTCCTAGACCCCTGGGGATTTTTCTTTAATATTTTTTAAGTAAAATGGAGCCACATTTTGTGGCTCTTTTTTATTGAAGGAATTATGGATTTGATTACTTATTAATAGCAATATCTTTGCCAAGTCTTGGGTGGTAATTAGCCGCCTTGTACTTTTTATATATACGAGGCTCGCAAGAGCCTTACAAATACGTCTGGGCAACCAGTTTTTATAGATAGGAGGCGGTTGCGTCTCCTTTTTTTTTGTAGGAGGAAATATGGCTTTAACTGATTTTTATGAAAGCGGTCCATATGTCCATAGTCATTTATTTAATTTTCGTGCTAATGTAGGTGAAATTCTACAAACACCTTCTAAAGATGCTTATAAAGAATCTATTGACAGATTAAAAAAAGTACGAGATAATTTAGAAAGAGAAGCCCGCATCTTTTTAGATATGAGAGGTACCGATAGCTGAGAAAGTGTATCTGAAGAATTATTCTTTCCTAAAAATAATTGTAGAGAAATTGCTATGATTATTTTACGTAGTAGAGAATTTCTCAATATTTTGACTACTGGTAGTTTTGATTGGGAAAAATTTAGAGCAGATAACGACTTAAATGATGCAATTTGAGATGTTATAAATGAAGTTAGCAGTAATGAAAAAATACCTTTGCTCGCCGCAAAGATGGTAGAAATGACTTTCAAAGATGCTGAGCTAAAAAAGTATAATGCTAGCGATTTACAAAAGCATTTTAAGAAATTTTACGATAGCACTTTTGGCGATGAAAAAGTCTGAAAATATGCTACGAAAAAAGCGAATTTCCAAAAGAAGTTAGAACAATCTATTAGGAGAAATGCTCCGAAATCAACAGATAATATTTGAAATTATTTTGAACGAAAATATCGTGAAATCGCTCGTGAAAAATGAGTTTTGACATATAATCAAAGACAAAATGAAATAGATAATTTTTTAAAGACTCTTAAACCTAAATTTGAAGCTGCGTTAGCAAAAGCAAATATAGGAGATGTTAGTAATGCTACTGGTTCTTTAGGAGAAGAATTACTTGAACCTATTTTTGAGTCTGATGATACAATAAAATGGAAATTTTATAATGTTGGTGCTAAAACTGAAAAAGAGTTACAGGAAGAAATGAAACAATTAGGAATAGATATAGATACTATGAATTTCAAAGGTTCTCCTAGCTCTACTAAAAGTGGAAGTGACTGAATTATAGTTAATAGTAGAGGAGAAGCGACACGTGCACAAGCAAAAAATAGTGTAGATTTTATTAATGAATTAATTGATAAAACTAAAACTTCTCGTCTTCAGTTTTTAAAAATTCAAGACAGTATTAAATATGTTACTTTACGTAATAGTATTATAAATAGTAATCAGAATTTTATCAGTAATGAGGATTGACGACAAATAGAATATCTAATTAGTAACGTAATCTGATTCCGCAGCGGCGGCTTTATGCAAGAGGAGTCTGATATTTTAAAACATAGACATAAAGGAGACTATAAATCTGTTGCTGAAAATAAAGAAATGAGTCGTTATAAATTAACTGGAATTCAAGAAGAATTAAACAGAAAAATAAGTCAAGCTATTACTTATTTTATAGGTGTTGATTTAAAAGAATTAACTAATGTAAAAATTAAAAGTAGTAACTTGTTCTTTATGGTAGATAACGTTTTCTTATTCCCAACTTCACTATTATTAACTTATATTATTAATCAACTAGAAGATGCAGCTGAGCAATTAGATAGACTATATGCAACTTTAAATACAATGACAACCTCAGTAATAAATTCTGAAGAACTTTGAAGGAAAAAACAACAAGGTTATATCTTAAATTGGCGTAGAGGTGATCCCTACGGTAGCAAAGTCTTGGCAGCAGGTATAGAAAAAGGAGAACAAATAATTAAAGATGCTACTTTTGCCAGAATTAATTTACGATTAGATGTATCACAAATTCTAAAAAGTGCTTATCAAATTAGCCTGAATCAATTGAGATAAATCTTGAAAAATTCTGAAATTTATTGTATAATAAATTATACAATGAAACAAAGGAGAAAAAATTATGGAATTAGAAGAACTTTTAGAAAACCTTGCTGACGATAGTGATAAAGTTCCCAATCCCAGTTGGGTCAAATACTATGAAGAACTTCAAGACCGCTGCTATTGGCTTGTTGACAGCGTCGATGATGATCTTCTCTATCTCGTAGATAAAATCCTCAGATGGAACAAAGAAGATGCAGGAATTCCAATAGAAGAACGCAAGCCTATAAAGATATATATTAATAGCCCTGGCGGCTCTATTGATATAGAGGAAACTGTTGTTTCCATAATACATTTATCAAAAACACCTGTATATGGAATAGCTCTAGGCATGGTAGCATCTGCGGCAAGTCTTATTTATCTTTCCTGCCACAAGAAGCTCGCTCTACCAAATGCTTACTTCATACTCCATAAAGGTTCACTCAGCAATATGTCCGGTGACTTCAACACAGTCCAGGCGGCAATGGCTGATTATAAAAAGCAGGTGGATAGAATGATAGAGTATTATATCAGCAACACAAAATACACCGAAGAAGAGATAAGAAAGAATATTGAAACAGACTGGTACGTAAGAGACGACGAAATGGTAAAATTCGGTCTTGTAGATGAAATAATTACTGATATTGACTCTATCTTGTAAAGGAGGCTTTATGATAGAACAATATACGGGATGAATCACTCTTGACAACGAAGAAATGGAATTGTTTTACACAGATAAGTTTGACCGTTCCATTTTAAAGGAAAATCAATATGTACTCTGCGGCAATGAAGTCTACAGATACGAAAATGGTTTTATAAAAAGAGTAGAATATCCATCTATCTCCAACAAGTACACAGACAACATCAAACCTTTTGACATCTATCAATATTGTGCGATTGATATGCTGAAGTCACGTCAATCCAAAGTCAAGCTCATCCGTGGAGTTTATGGCAGCGGCAAAGATTACTTAATGTTTAACGAAGCCTTAACTCTAATTGAAGACGGCGAATTTGATAGAATAATCTATGTTAGACCTAATTGGACTTTGAAGAATGTCCCAACTATCGGAGCATTACCTGGAGATGTAGAGGACAAACTCGATTGGACCTTTGCTCCATTATATGACAAAGTCGGTGGAAAAGACGGTGTTGACTATTTAGTCAGTCATGGTTTGTTAGAAATGATTCCTTTGCTCTATATACGTGGATATTCCACAATGCCGCGGTCCATTGTATATGTCACCGAGGCTCAAAACATAGATAGCGAAATCGCTAAGATACTACTTAGTAGAATCGGCGAAGGAAGTGAACTGTGGTTAAACGGAGATAATCACCAAACTGATAGCAGAATATTTGATAGAGATAACGGTTTAACAAAGATGATTAGCCGCCTTCAAGGTAATCCTTTGTTTGGATATGTTTATCTACCTGTTACACATAGAAGTGATGTTGCTAATTTAGCCAATTTACTTGATGATTAAGAGAAAGAGGGAGAGAATTAAATTCTCTCTCTTTTTTTGACATTTGCGAAAAAATATGTTATAATTAATTGTAAAAATGAAATAATTGATTGGAATAAAAAGGCTGTTTTATTACTTTATAATTGGAAATGTTTAATAATTTATAAGAGGATTAATATATAATGGCTAATGTCAAAATTACATATAATGGAACAACGATAAATAGGGGTGGTGTTAATTCTCCTTATAGATTGGGAACAGCAGGAAAGTTATTAACTACTGAAATTCTTGTGCAGCCGGTACTTGAAGAAGAAAAGGTGATTAATAATCAATCTAAAACAGTTACCCCTACAGTTGGAAATCAAACTGTTACTTATGATACAGGTTATACAGGATTAGAGCAAGTAACAGTAAATGGAGATGAAAATTTAGTACCAGCAAATATTGCTAATGGTGTAACTATATTTGGTGTAACAGGTACACATTCAGGTGGTAGCGGTGGTGGCACTGATACTTCTGATGCTAATGCTACTGCTGATGATATACTTGCTAATAAAACAGCATATGTCAAAGGTAGTAAAATAACAGGAAATATACAAACAAGAACTTTACCAAACCCAACACTTACATTAGATTCTACTACTGGTGTTGTTACTGCTACTGAAACATTAACAGACAGCGGCTATATAAATAGTGCCACCAAGACAGGTAGTCTTAGTTTAGATACAGAGAGTAGTAAAACAATAATTCCTTCTACCGCTGCACAGACAGCAGTGGGAGCAGGCAAATATACTTTAGGAGCAATTACAGTTGCCGGCGACCCTAATTTAGTTGGGTCTAATATTCTAGATAGTGTATCTATATTTGGAGTAACGGGTACTTTGAACGTTCATGATTATTATGTAGTATCAACTACACCAGACCCAAATTTAGGGGAAGATGGAGATTTATGTTTGAGGTTATAATAGATGAAAGTAGTTACAGCTAGATTTCCATGTGTTGGGTTAGACGAAACAGATTTCCATTTAGCACATACAACATTTGAAGATAACTTCACTTCCACTACATACCCATACGATAACTTAAAAGATACTGGTATCTATGGTGAAACAGGTGGTAATAACTATGCTCGTATAAATGTGGATAAAGCAGTAAACTCTGACTCATATTGTTATGCAGTATTTGATTTATCTTCAATACCTGATGATGCTACTATTACGAGTGTTTCTGGTAAGATAAGATTATATTCAAGTGGTACTAAAGCCAAGTTTAGACAAATCAGATGGTGTATAGGCAATATAGATGACGGCCCACTGAGAACTAGTGAAGCATATTCTACTTCTTCTAACCCAGTAGAAATAGAAGTCACACCATTAAGAACAAGTCCACCTCTAACTCCACAGGAAATGAAACAACTAAAGTGTTATATCCATTATCAGAGAAATAATCAAACGGATAACACCCAAAGATATATTTATATGTATGGTGCTTGTTTAGATGTTACCTATGAAGTACCAGAATTATATGTAAAAGAAAATGGTCTTTGGACACCAGTTCAACAATTATATGTTAAACAAAATGGTGAATGAGTAGAAGAACACCCAAGTTATATACAAGACCATCAATTGACTAATTTGATTAGAAAAAATTAGAAAAGGACGCTTTAGCGTAAAGGAGTAAAAATGAAGTTACAAATTTTAGTGCCGCAGTATCAAGAAACAGACGAAATAATAAAACCACTTTTAGATTCAATAGCAATTCAGCAAAATGTAGATTTCAATGAAATAGGCGTTATTATTACAAATGACGGATCAGATGTAAAATTATCTGAATCACTTCTTAATTCCTATCCTTTTAAGATTGACTATTATCAAAACGAACATAAAGGAGTTTCAGCAACGAGAAATGCCTGTTTAGATAAGGCGGCGGCTGACTACGTAATGTTCTGTGATGCAGATGATATGTTTTATAACGCCTGCGGCTTATGGATGGTATTCCGTGAGATTGATGATATGGGTGGTTTTGATGGATTAGTTTCTGCTTTTGTGGAAGAAACAAGAAATCCCGAAGATAAGGAAGAAATTGTTTATATCACAAGAGAAATGGATTCTACCTTTGTACATGGAAAATTTTACAGAAGAAAATATTTGAAGAATCAAAAGATAAGATGGAATGATAATCTTACTATACACGAAGATTCATACTTTAATTGTCTTGCACAACACTTAAGTCCAAATATCAAATATTGTCAAACTCCTTTTTATCTTTGGAGATGGAGAGATGAATCAGTCTGCCGCCATGACCCAAAGTATATACTTAAGATTTATAATAATATGTTAGATAGTAATACTGCTT
>Ga0247610_10000158_pt1 | contig 111880 bp, 118 predicted proteins | sample 174DNAGHGhighgp2_FD_193483 | JGI IMG/M metagenome (GOLD analysis project Ga0247610, IMG submission 193483) | Sheep rumen microbial communities from Palmerston North, Manawatu-Wanganui, New Zealand - 1742 DNA GHGhigh gp2 | ecosystem: Host-associated > Mammals > Digestive system > Stomach >... | reverse complement strand
ACAGGGTCGTTAAGCTCAGCAACGCCGATGGTACTGCACTGCGTTGTGGGAGAGTAGGTAGCCGCCACTTTGAGAGAGTCTAAGTTTACTTAGGCTCTCTTTTTTATTATGTTTGCAAAAAAAAATAGCCGGAATCTATTTGAATCCGGCTATAAATATAAGTTCTTGTTTTTATCCCGCGTAATTATTCCTATCTAAAGAACGATACGAGATAGCTTCAAGCATGTGCTTCTTCTGAATGTTCTCGGAGCCTTCCAAATCCGCAATTGTACGTGCTACCTTGAGGATTCGATCATAGGCACGTGCCGAAAAACCTAACTTGGTCATCGTGAATTCCAGCAGTTTATCTGACTCGGCATCCAAGGCACAGTACTGACGTACCATCTTGGTATTCATCATAGCATTGCAATGGACGAGTTTGCTGTGCTTGAAGCGCTCTGTCTGAATGGCTCTGGCGCGTAGCACTCGTTCGCGAATAGCTGCTGAAGTCTCACCCGGTTGATTATCACGTAGTTGATCATAAGGCACGGCTTCAATCTCACATTGGATATCGATTCGATCGAGTAGCGGACCACTGATTTTACTCATATACCGATGCACTTGCGCCGGAGTACAGGTACAGGGATGAGCAGGATTGTTCTCTCCGTAATGGCCACACGGACAGGGGTTCATGGCAGCTACGAGCATGAACGATGCCGGATAATCAACCGTCTCCTTGGTACGTGCTACGGTGATATGCCGATCCTCCAGCGGTTGACGCATGACTTCGAGTACAGATCGCTTATATTCAGGGAGTTCGTCGAGGAAGAGCACGCCATTATGAGCCAATGAGATCTCTCCGGGATGGGGATTGGTACCTCCTCCTACAAGTGCCGTGTCGGTAATCGTATGGTGTGGACTTCTAAACGGTCGTTGCACAATCAATGCACTGCTTGCGCCTTTCTTTTTATTTGTCAAACCCACGATTGAATGGATCTTCGTCGTCTCCAGCGCCTCCTCCAATGTCAGTGGAGGAAGAATCGTCGGGATTCGCTTGGCAATCATTGATTTACCGGCTCCGGGAGGACCAATCATAATCATATTATGTCCACCTGCAGCAGCAATCTCTACGGCTCGACGTACCTTGAATTGTCCGCGTACATCCGAGAAATCGACATCTGTCGGGAAGGCTAATTCATCAAACAGTCTCTGTGTATCTACTTGCGTTGGCGTCCACGGTTCATCCGGATGAACTTCATCCTTCGGCTCTCCGTTTAAGAAACGAATAACTTCATACAGATCTTTCATTCCATATACTTCCAGCCCATCCACCACAGCAGCTTCCTCTGCATTTACCTCTGGCAAAATAAGACCCTTGAAGCCCTCTTGACGAGCACAAAGAGCGATAGGTAATGCTCCACGAATAGGTCGCAATGAACCATCCAGAGACAACTCACCCACCATCATATAGTTTGCCAATTCCTTGGATTTCATCTTCTCCCCTGCTGCCAGCATACCAATTGCCAACGGAAGGTCATATAGTGCGCCTTCCTTCTTAATGTCCGCAGGAGCCATGTTGATCGTGTATGAGCGGTGCAACGCCTCTAATCCGTTGACGGTCAGCGCAGCCATGATTCGTTCATGTGACTCTTTGACGGACACATCCGGCAAACCTACCATAATGAACTCAAATCCCGGCTTCGAATGCACCTCTATCGTTACTTTTACAGCCTCTATTCCAACCGGAGCAGCACTATAGATTTTGATTAACATATACGCGTGTATATTTAAGGTGATATAAATTTGAGTGCAAAAGTACTACAATTATTTGAATTATGCAAATCTTTCTCTACAATATTACATTTTTTCTTGCGTATATGAGATTTTTTTCGTACCTTTGCAGCCGATAAGTATAACCCTATAAAAACTCGCAGCGATTATGAAAGATTTAAAAGGAACAAAAACCGAGAAGAACCTCATGGAGGCTTTTGCCGGTGAATCAATGGCACGTAACAAATACACCTATTTCGCATCGAAGGCAAAAAAGGATGGTTATGTGCAGATTAGCAAGATTTTTGAGGAGACTGCTGCCAACGAGAAAGAGCATGCAGAACTCTGGTACAAATACTTGAACGGAGGCAAGATCAGCGACACTGCTACCAATCTCGCGGACGCTGCAGCAGGTGAGAATGCCGAGTGGACGGACATGTATGCTCGCATGGCAGCCGAAGCTCGTGCTGAGGGATTTGACGAGATTGCAGAGAAGTTCGAGCAGGTAGGTGCCATCGAGAAACACCACGAAGAGCGTTACCGCAAACTGCTCCAGAACATCGAGGATAAGGTTGTCTTCTCGCGTGAAGGTGATTGCATCTGGCAGTGCTCCAACTGTGGCCATATCGTTGTCGGCAAGGCCGCTCCGGAAGAGTGTCCTGTTTGCCACCACGCACAGGCTTATTTCCAACTGTTGGCAGAGAATTATTGATCGTTAATTCGTTAACTCTTTAATTCGTTAAACGTTATGATCGAGGTATTATTTACTCTAATCACTTTGCCCTACGCACCGAATGCGTTGGAGCCGGTGATTAGTCAAGAAACGATTGAATATCACCATGGTAAGCATTTGCAGACCTACGTGGATAACCTCAATAAACTCGTTGCCGGAACGGAATTCGAGTCCATGCCGTTGGAGGAGATTGTTGCGAAGTCGCAAGGTGGCATTTTTAACAATGCCGGACAGATCCTGAACCACAACTTGTACTTCTTGCAGTTTTCTCCGGTAGCAGCCAACAACCACACGCCGAAAGGTGCTATCCTCGAGGCAATTAATAGGGATTTTGGTTCGTTTGATGCCTTCAAAGCGGAGTTTGAACAGAAAGGTACCACGCTCTTCGGTTCCGGATGGGTGTGGCTCGCAGCAGACAAGGACGGCAAACTCGTCATTACGCAGGAACCCAATGCCGGAAATCCCGTTACCAAAGGCCTAAAACCGCTGCTGACGATGGACGTCTGGGAGCATGCTTATTACATCGACTATCGCAATCGTCGTGCTGCTCATCTCCAATCCCTCTGGCAGATCATCAATTGGGACGAAATCAATCGTCGTTATTTGGAGAAATAAGCGAGTACACTACGTGTATTAAAGTCATTATTTTGCATCTCGGCCACATTTTGTGGCCGTTTTGCATTTAAGAAAAGATACTAAAAATGATGTTTTATGCTCCAAAGGGATGCGATTGGCGGTATTCGAACTGGAGGGAGTTGAATTTCCACGACCTGTCCAATTATGCAAATATTTTGGCAAAATTATTACATTTTTATGCAAATTTTAGCACAAAAAGAGTTTGCAAACTCGTTTTTCCGTTTGATTTTAGAGTTTTGAAACTCTTTAAATAATCAAAATCGAGAGTTTCCATACTCTAATTACGGTAAATCCAGTATGTCAAAGAGCATCTTGCGGGAAGATCCACAAGATGCTCTTTGTTAGAATCAGCGACTAATTGATCTTCGCTCTTTCTTCCTCATGCAGCCTTTTCCGCTCAGCGCGGTTGCGTTTGATGGTTGTGTAGTAGGCAAATCCGGCCATACTGCCATGACCTCCGAAACCTTCCGCATCCTCAATTATTCTTTCTAACTCTGCATCCTCTTTACTGCGGAGTTTGAGTTCCTGACACCAGAAACGGATGTCTGACAAAAGTCGTTTAGTGTATTTGAACATAATCGTAATGTTTAATGTTTAAGGGACTTTAGTTTACGCTTCAAGAAGCGGATGACGCGTTGGTAGAAGTAGTAGCACTTGAACCATGCGTAGTAGAGAGGAAATGGTAGGAGATGATACATACGAACGATGTGGTTCGGTTTGATCTCCGGATAGTTCTCCTTCAGGAACTTGTCCCAAGCAGCAAGACGCGGTTTGGCGGTTACTGCATCAAAGAGACTCAGTTCATAATAATGCCAAGTGCCCATCGATTGGTAATTCTCTTCGGTATAGGCTTCTCGTGTACCGCCTTTGGGTACGACATGACGGTTACGGCGCACCCAATCAAGGAGGAATGTGAGCACTTTGGTGACATCATCTGCTGCCCTGACAGCACGCACTTTAGGATCAAACGATTGTCCCGGACGACCTATATAGTAGCGATAGACGTTTAGCTTGGTGTAGATGAAGTCTTTGGCAATAGCGATAGGAATGGCTTGAAGCGAGACATCATCGTACATCACGTGTTCGCAGAAAAGCGGCAAGTAGGCTTGCATCATGGACGTACGATAAACAGTGTCGTGCGCATAAGTCATGTCATAGCCATGTCCTGTTCCGAGCCAATCGAAGGTGTCGGCATCGTAGTGATGTTCGGGTGTCAGTTCCCAATGTTTCTTCTTTTCCTCGTAGGTGTCGGTTGCAGCATGGTAGTTTTGTCCGTCAAGCATGACCATATCGACATCCACTTTGCCGAGATAGGTGATCAGTTTGGATAGTTGGTCGGTGTCGAACCAATCATCAGAGTCGAGGTAAAAGAGGTACTTACCGACAGCCAGTTCAGTACCGTGGTTCCATGCACCGCCGTGACCACGATTCTCTTGGTCAATGACACGAACGATTCCGGGATACTGCTTCTCGTAGGCTTTGGCAAGGATGGCCGAGTTGTCAGGTGTACCATCATTGATGACCACGATATCAAGCAGTTGTAGTTGTTGCTTGTCCGGTACAAGAAGCGAAGAGATACACTTGTCGATGAATTTCTCGACCTTGTACACAGGGATTACAATGGATAATAGTTTTTCCATATTTGTGTTATTTTGTTTGTTGTCAGTCGCAGGACATATTTCTAACAATAATCTTGTTTTGGTGCATTTCAAAAACATAAATAATCATGTTTTGGTGCAAAAGGGAAAAAACAGACACTTACCAATCGACATAACATCAGTCCTCTGGAAGTCAAATCCGGTCAGAGATATACGACAAGTTCGTTGGACAAATTCCGCAAGAAGTTTGCCGAACAGTTATCTATGCCCTATATCATTCATTCCGGGGACTATCAAGAGAAAGAAGGCATCATCTATTTGCCGTTCTATATGGTACCGCTCCTATAGTGATACTGTTAGAAATATGTCAAAGATCGTCTTGCGGGAAAAACCCCCGCGAGGTGTTTTTATTGGTGTTATCTAAATTTTATATACATTCGATAAAATAGCAATGCCGGAGTATTTCGTGAATGAAAACGTCTATAACTACGAATGAACCGAATTGGAATACGCTTGGAGATCCACATTGAATTGGCTAAATTGCGAGACAATGGATATCTCTCACACATAATCGCATCAAAACTATTCAAAGACTCCATACCTAAAGTCATTCCTTCTTTTAACAAGAATGCAGAATACACCAAATGAATACGAGTATTTAAGCGCCATGTTAGATACTCAAGATGTTCTTTGTCAACAAGTGAAGCAATATTTTCATACTGTTGCATCATGGTATCTGTCCCTTTCATCTCGTGGGAGAAATTCTTGTAAAATACGGCCGGGTCCATTGTCTGGCCTTCTCTGCCAATCATATACTTGTACACCACTTCGTTAAAATAACTGATTTTCCGAACAGTGGTCATCGGGAGAAATATCCACTCTTGATCCGTATAACTGATTCCCTCTGTTTGGTGATAATTAATATCGCGCAGGTTTCGTGTGCGATACGCCACCGCGTGCATCAAGAATAACTTATCCGTTTGCAAATCCGACAAAGACACCTTACTACCAAAAGCATAGTGTATATGGTTCAACACAACTCCATCGCCATTCACTTGGTCAAAATCCGATAATACCATATCTACATCCGTTTTAGCAAGGAATTGCAAATATTTCTCGAAATTAGCAGTATCAAACCGATCATCCGCGTCCAGCACTTTGATATATTTGCCTGTTGCCTCCTTTAGCCCGCGATTGACGCATGAGCCGTAGTTCCCATTCTCCTTATCAATTACATGGAATGTGTTAGGACACTTCGCCTCATACTCATGAGCGATAGCAGATGAGTTATCCTTGCTGCCATCATTAATGACCAATACTTCTAATTGGCTCATCAACTGCTCGTCTTTAAGCACGAGCGAGTCCAAACACCTATGCAGATAATCCTGCATGTTGTATGTTGGTATGACTATGGTTAAAAGTTTTTGCATATTTTATTGATCTTTCTTTCAAATTTATCTATCCAGCGTTTTACATATAAGCGCAGACCTACTGCCTTGTAGAAACGACTTTCTATATCATATCGCCACTTCATATTGAGTTGTCCAAATTGTCTACAAATCGAGTACATTCTTCCCACAGAGCATAACAACGATTGCATATGTGCCTCTCTCAATGTTTCATTCAGTTTACTTGTTCTCAACACATCTCCCATCTTTACAAACGCATCCAAATCTGTGAGGAAATCCGGATTAAATCGTTGCGTCAATGATGCCATTGCACTAGAGGATCGCTCAACATAATGATACACAGGAACTGTGGTATATGCCACATTTCCTTTTATGCCGCATAGATATTCCACATTATACAATCTATCTTCATTAAACTTAATTCCTTTCACAAAGCGCAAGTTATTATCTCGGATGATAGACACCATAAACAACTTATTCCATAAATAACCTTGGTATCTATAATCTGTAGGAGCAAACATCTCCATAAGTGCGTCTTCTCTCGATATTACGCGCTCCTGTCTTTCTGGGATTGTATAAGAACAATTGCCATTCTCATCATACACCTCATATCCGCACATCACATAATCTATATCCTCTACACACATCTTCATCATTATCTCTAATGCATTCTCAACAACTATATCATCTGAGTCTGGGAAATAAATCCATTCCCCTTGTGCATGTTCCAACCCCACATTTCTCGCAACAGATACTCCTTGATTCTCTTGATGCCAAACGCTTACTCGTTTATCGTTTTCTGCATATTCATCACATATCTTTCCGCTCCTATCCTTACTTCCGTCATCTATAAGCAATAGTTCAAAATCCTTGAACGATTGATTCAAGATGCTATCCAGACATTGACGCAGATACTTCTCCGCATTATAGACTGGAACTATTACAGATAAGGAAGGATGGCTTTTTTCAGTTTGAGTACACATTATGTAATATAATCTTACTTATAGTTCCAGTATTTTTGAATTACTTGCATATTTCTATTAGCATATACTCGGGCTGGCATAATAATGCGTTTGATACACTGTTTGAGGTATTTGGTATATGGTACTTTAATATCTATTTCCCACGACGATTTTCTATTATAGAACATCCATGTTTTAAAGAACGGATATCCCAAATATCTAAATGTCCATGGTTTTATTGGACTACAGAAATGAACTACAACTGCATTTTCGCATTCTGTTTCAATTATCTTTTGATACTCTTTTGTATATAAGTCCCAATAAGATTTGTTTAAAAACTTTACCTGAAAATTATATCGGAGACCTAGATTGTATCTTTTGTCGTGGAGAAACATATTAGCCGCATCCTGATCCATCCATTTGAATTTTTCGGGTTCTTCGGAAATGCGCTGAAGCATTTTTTCTGAAATATTATTTTTACGCCAGAAATCAAAATTGTACAATGAAACACCTGCATTGAAATAGCCATATTTCTTATCAAATCCTAAGCGCGTATAATTTTCATCGTAAATAGATTCTGTATCGTCTATCGCGGCTAAAGCATATCCCTCTAAATCAATTTCCCAGAGAGGACGAATATCTCCCGTTACAATCATATCTCCGTCGAGATAGAGAATTTTATGAATATAAGAAGGTAAAATATTGCATGCTTGTAGACGATAGTATGTAGGTAGCGCAATATGAAGAATTTTAGGAAAATCTTTAACTAAATCTACGTTTACAACATAGACAAAGAAGCGCGAATTGTAATCTTCACACATTTTTTCAAACTTACGAGTTTCCTCCGTTGTCCATGAGTTGTCAGTAAGTAAATATACATCAAATTGGCTCTCAGTGTTATTCATAAAGAGAGATGTTAACATCACACCATAGTAAGGCGCATAGTTGATGTCAGAACCGATTAGAATATTTATCCTGTCTTTTTCCATTATATAATAGTTTTAGTCCATTGATATGTTTTTTGCAGTCCCTCAGCAAATGGGCAAAATTCGTAATCTCCGATAAGATTACGCAATTTCGTTGTGTCAAGAGAGAAATGGGAAGCATCATATTTATCTGCTTCGACATGATTTACATCGAAAGTCGGAACTACATCCCGTATGGCAGAAACAACATCATTTACAGAAAGAAGTTGACCACTTGCTATATTCACGACCTCGTTTGTTGTATTGTTGTTCAATAAGGCAAATAGGATCTTCACAAAGTCCTCAACATATATGTAGTCTTTCCTTCCATTACCATCTCCCCAAATCTCCATTTGCTCTTTTTTTAGAGCTTTTGTGAGAGCAACATTTACTACTCCTTGTTTCATACTATAATGGTATGGTCCATATGGATTACTTAATCGAATTATCAAAGGCTTAATACCATATAGCTGCGCATATTGCACCATGTATTTCTCAATTGTCAGTTTTACTACACCATAACTACTTACAGGAAATACATCATCACTTTCTTTATGGATCATGCCACTTGTTCCGTATATAGCTCCACCTGAGGACATATAGACTATATGCTGTACATGAAATTCAACCATTAAGTTAAGAATGTCTAATGTCGGCAATAGGTTTGTCTCTACATCATATCGGGCATTACGCGAACTTACAGGTATAGTCGTACTTAAAGAGTGCAATACGATATCTATGGCATTTTCCTCGAAAACTTTCTTTAACAGCATTGTGTCCGCAAAGTCTCCCGCGTAGGTTTTAATCACACTATTAAATGTGATACCTCCGAGATGGCGCGCAAACTTATCGAACACTATCACTTGATACTGTTCCATTAAATGGGCATCAATGAATTTGATGATATTTGTGCCCAAAAATCCGTATCCGCCTAATAGTAAAATCGTTTTCATGCCTTTTTCTTGTGTTTTAAATTGGATACCATACAAAATAAGGGTAAAAACGCTGCATATGAGCCGAGTATAATCCACAACATATGTGGATATAGATTTGCAAGTTCAAAATACTCTACGATAAAGGCACAAGTCAGCAAAATTAGAATATGTGTAACATAAATGGTCATTGCATTTTGTCCCGCTAATTCAAGTGGCTTAATGCGGATATGTTTGCAGAGTACTCTACAAAACGCATTGAATGTGATAATCCCACAGAACGCGACCGGCATCCATAACAGATAGTTACCTGCAACTAATCTATTAAAAATCATATCAACCATTGGGAAACCGATAAAACAACAGGTCAGGTATACCACTACACACGGAGCTATTAGCCACCATTTGTTTTCATAGTCTCTCAAAGCATACCCAAGAGAAAAGAAGACCAATCCTGAAGCCCCATTTGAGACCCAATAAGGTAATAGTCTATGATTCCAGCAGAAACAAGCATACGCGATAATGTATCCCACAATTATAATACACGCCACTATAGGCCATCGATACTTGTTGTCTTTGTTTGGGAGTAACCAATTCGCCACAAAGCGGACTCCGAATAAAGTCAGTAAGAACCACAAAGGTTCGTTGATGGGAACTTTTCCCGTTAGAAATAATCCTCGAACGATACTATATGTAGATCCTCGTAACGTTAGGGTATGCTGAAATGCGCCGAATACCAGATAGAACACATAACCTATAGCAGACCATATTACGAACGTTAGCAGCAACTTACGCGAGTCTTTCGCCAGTAGTTCTTTGCACGAACGTTTCTTGAAGAACTGACCGGACTTATAGAAAAACCATGGCATAAAGAAACTGAGGTAAGGATAAACAACGAGTACATTAATGGCTTCTAATTTGCCGTCCTCGTTAATAAATGCTCTCGCTCCTTCAGGCAACATTGATAAATCTGTGACATTCCAATAGTCGCGTAAATTAAATCCCCATGTGTAACCCAATGCGTGGTAGATAATCATCCATAAAATCATTATCCCTGCAGCTAGATCTATATGTGCATAACGTTTTGATATTTCCATACTTTGTTATAACCCGTTACAAAGTGATAAATTCACATTCAGTAGATTTCTTATAACCTAACGGCCATAAGACAAATCGCTTGACAATCTTTCGCGTAAGATGTCTCTTGTTGCAAAAGTGATATACTTGCCACCTCCATGGTGATTTTCGTTTATACTGCATCCATAATTGAGCAAATGGATAATTATAATAGTCTAACATCCAAGGTCTAATTATAGTACCGCAATAGTGGATAATTGTTGGCTGAAGACCAATAATCTGATTCTGGACATCCAAAGGAAAGGATTCGTAGTATTGTTTTGCGTATCCAACTATCTCAAAATTCCATTTTAGTGAAACATGAACTTTAGAATCCGCTAGTATTACGTTAAGTACATCTTGATCATGAGCCTCTATGATATCTTTATTCTGACGGATGTAATCGAAAAATTTGTCTTGCAAATTATGTCTTCGCCAGTAATCTAAATTAATAAGAAGCATTCCAGCATTAAAATATTTCAACTTTGGATTATATCCTAATCTCTCATAAATATCCATTCTCTGACACCATACGTCAGAAACCACAGCCGCACTATGATTATTCAAATTGGTGTTCCATAGTTCTTGCAGACTACCATTGACGATTATGTCACAATCCAAATAAAGACATCTATTGATTTTTTGTGGTAATATCTGTGCGGCACATAATCGAAAGTAGGTAGTCATTGATAATTTTCTATATCCCGCAGGCATGTTACTAAACAAATCTTCTGATACGGTTATAAAATAGATGTCTGTCTTAAATATACGCTGAAGTTCATTGAAACGACGCAGATTTCTGGCTGATAACGGGCTGCTAACAAGCACATATACATCTATATCAGGGTTATTATACAAAACCGATGTTAGCATAATGCCACACTGCGAGGCATAATTATTATCGGTAGCGCACAGTATGTGTATTTTATCTTCTAAAATCATATGTTATCAATGCATTCTTGACGCAAGTTGTTTATAAATCGCTGTATTTCGTATGCTCTCTATCATCCAAAACATACAAAATGGATACTTAATGAAACGGTTGTAGGTTTTTCCTTTCGGATTTTTTATTTGTCGATAGCATCTTGAATACGCTTCCTGACATTCATTGTATGGAAGTGAGAGTAAGGATAGTGATAAAATATGGGCAGCTCTCTCACTCATATATCTATTAATAAATTCTTTGACTCGCGGATATAAACATAAGCTGGCATTGTTTTCCCAATATTGCGAACAATATTCATGAGTTTTCCAGAGTGCCCTTGTTTGACGTTTGCTTACATCTGCGCTCACGCTTTGCCCCGGTCTGCCAATGAGATAGTTATACAAGATACAATCCTTTATAATATATGATTTGGCAGTAGTTAACGGAGCGACAAATAAAATTGTATCATCATAAAAATATTTTTCTATAAATAAAGGCTTTTTCTTCTTGAGAAGGGATGTCTTATATGTGCAATAACTCAATCCTGTTATCCATATCGGATTATCTTCAAATGGGAACTCATTTATATTTTTTTCTTTACCACACTCCCCTATAACTTGATGCAGATCTTTGTGTCCATCAACATGACAGTCCAGAGTATGCGTGAACACTAAATCCACATCCGTCTTAGATAATGTTTCTAGAAGTAAATCCAAATTACTTAGCCAATCGTCAGAATCCAAAAAACGCACGTATTTCCCCGTGGCTCCTTTTAGACCAACATTACATGCAGAGCCATGTCCGCCATTTTCTTTATCTATTTGATGGAAGGTTTGCGGATAACGCTTCACGTATTCGCGAGACATCTCTGCGGAGTTATCCGGTGTTCCATCGTTAACGATGATCACTTCCAATTGGTTCATCAATTGCTCATCATCCAAGACGCAGGAGTCGAGGCACTTGTTGATGTACGGTTCTACCTTGTAAACAGGTACTACTATGGTTAATAATTTATTCATTTTGATTATTCTTTTTGCTTAATTCAATAGCCTCTTTCATATTGTCCTCAATACTGCTGTAATTCCAACTGCCGTAGCGTCCGATAGAATAGACATCATGTTTAGCAAGAACCTCTTTTTGCCGTTGTACTTCTTTGAGACCCTTCTCGCTCACATGTACATACGCCGGATTCATTACCACTGAATGCCATGAGATGAGTTTCTCACCATGTAGAATCTCCGCTTCCTTCAAACACGATAGAGTTATATCTAACATTTCATTTATATCTATCTCTGCATCTGGTTTAAAACCAATCTCCACATATAGCGACATCCTGTCTGCTGGAATGATGTTACTATAGAATCCTACGCGATAGAAGCAATACTTATCTTCTGGGAAATAAATCCAGTGATTCTTCCTATCTGTGCCTTTCCCGTCAAAACCTAAATTGAACACTAGCACCTTATTCCATGTTAGCGCCTTTTCATCGTACTCTCTATGACATAAGTGTAATAATTGCGGCAGAGGTATAGAAGATATAATATGATTATATGGAATCGTGCGTTTATCTGTCTGTACCAAGTGGTTCTCCATATCGACGGAAATCACTTGCTCATTGAGGCAAATCTTATCCTTCCGTATATCTTGTTCTAATGCATGGACATATTCTATTGCTCCACCCATGTGATACAAGAAGGAACCATTGTATGATTCGTTGCGTGATTGCCTAAAATTCCTTATTATGTCCTCCTTATCCGCATAGGGGAAGAAACGCCCCATCGCATCCGCATCCAAGTTATCCAAATCCGTTGCGTAGAGTTTCGTGTTATAAGGGATCAAGAACTTCTCTGCTATCGACTTGCCAAATTTTGCGTACAGCATTGATTTAAATGAAACGATATCTATGGTATCATTCTCAAATAAGTCACATAGGCAGTCGATAAACTCCTCATACGGCAACTGGTGTATATTCTTTTGAAAAGGAAAATCAACCAATCTATCTTTGTATCGAATTTGCGTGTGCTTATCAACTTTTACCAAACGAGATTCATCTATTCGTTCACTGATAAACCGAGCTATTTTCGGATCTTGAAAATGAAAGAAATGTCCGGAATAATCCCACACAAAACCATCTTGCTCGATGGTATTGCACAATCCTCCCGTATGACTTTCTTTTTCTAAGATCAAATAGTCATTGTTCGTAAAGTTTGCGTATGTTAATCCGGAAACTCCGGCTCCTATGATAATGTCCATATATAATATTAATGTTTCTACTCGATTGATAACCCTAATACTTTTTCAATCACCGGAGCCATGTCATAGTACTTATACTCCGCTAGTCGTCCTCCGAAGATCACATTCTCATCTTTCATCGCCAACTCCCTATATTGATCAGCTAATGCATTGTTCCGCTCATCGTTGACAGGATAGTACGGTTCCATGCCGGGTTTGAACTCTGTGGAATATTCTTCGCTGATGACTGTTTTGGGATTGTCATAGACAGATTGGCCAAAAGATTCGAAGTGCTTATGCTCGATGACGCGGGTATAAGGCACATCGTGTGAGGTGTAGTTAACGACCGCATTTCCTTGGTAGTTCGGTGTGTCTTCAATGCGAGTTTTGAAGGAAACCGTGCGCCAATCGAGACGACCTAACCGGAAGTCGAAATATTCGTCGAGTTGTCCGGTATATACAATCGTGGTTGCAAGAGCATGAGCAGCTTGCACACGATTGTGGTTGAAAGTTCTTAGCCCATCATGGGCGCGATCTGAAGGTATGGAAAGTTGAAAGTTGAAAGAATTTAATAACTCCTCAAAACCCTCCCCAAAGAAATCGCAGTTGGTTTTAACTTCTGCGCCTTCGAGGAGTTTGTTGATAAGGAGATTGTAACCGCCGATGGGGATGCCTTGGTATGGATCGTTGAAATAATTGTTGTCAAAGACAAAGCGCAAAGGCAGACGACGAATGATGAAAGCCGGAAGTTCGGTGCAAGGTCGTCCCCATTGTTTCTCGGTGTACTCCTTGATAAGTTTCTCGTAGATATCGCGACCGACGAGCAGCAAGGCTTGTTCCTCCAAATTGCGAGGCTCAGATCCGTCAAGCTTGGCAGATACAGCTGCACGTTGTTCGGCGATTTTCGCTTGTGCTTCTTCAGGAGTATGAACGCCCCACATCTGATAGAAGGTGTTCATGTTGAAGGGCAGGTTGTATAGTTCACCGTGGTAATTGGCTACAGGGCAGTTGGTGTAGCGATTGAAGGGCACAAGGGAATTGACGAAATCCCACACGGCTTTGTTGGCAGTATGGAAGATGTGCGCACCGTACTTGTGGACGTTGATGCCTTCGGTTTGCTCGCAATAGACATTGCCACCGAGTTGTGAACGTTTGTCTATGACGAGACATGACTTGCCTGCCTGGTGGGCTTTGTAGGCAAAGGTTGCTCCGAACAAGCCGGAACCAACAATAAGAAAATCGTACTTCGGACCTTTATACATAAAACGCGGATTCCTTTTATTGCTTATCCGTCGTTTGAGGTCCTGAGAAAACCCTTGTTGTCAAATAAGCAATGCAGAAACCCACGCTGTGTATATACTGAACTACACGCGTACATTATACGCGCGAGTGTATAGTACACCCAATGGGCATCTACGCTACTTGTTTTTGAACAACAAATTTGAAGTTTCTCAGGTTCCAAACGATCAAAAACAAGCGTTAGTAAACGCCATTAAATATGTCTGTCGTCGGAAGCGACAATCCATGATTAAGTTGCTACGCAACAAATGTAATGGTTGTGCTTCCTCCTCTTCCCACAAAATAAATTTTGCGGGAGCCCTAAAGCCGCTTCACAGCGAGAGGATTGACGCCAACAAACCCAACCCTTAAAGCAAAATTGCCCCCAGCGTGAGTTTGCGGGTGCAAAGGTACAACAAAAAAATGAGATATGCAAGAAAATTAAACAAAAACTTGTGTATGTCAATATTTTTTCGTATCTTTGCACGCAAAATAGATTTGATATGTACAACTGGGAAGAACCGAAACAGAAGCCGTATGCCATGTATATCCATGGTTTTGCATCAAGTCCGAAGTCCGGAACAAGGGCGTCGTTGGCACGTGCCTTGCCTGAATACGAATGGCTTGCTCCGGAAGTGACGCATGATCCGTTTGAGTCGCTGGAGATCATCAACGAATGGGCGCGGACTTTTGAACCGGAAGTGATTGTCGGGACGTCGATGGGAGGCATGTTGGCATTGTATGTCGATGCACCCAAAGCCACAAAGATTGTCCTCAATCCCTCCTTGGAGATGGATCGTACGCTACGCAAGATGGGGTATGGCAAACATCCGTACTTGCAAGAACGTGCAGACGGAGCCACAGAATTCATCATCGACGAACCGATGGTTCAGCGGTTTGTGGCATTCAAAAAAGAGCATGCGTTTGTGCTCGGTTCGCGCAATATCGGATTGTTTTCGACGGACGATGAGTTACTTGGGCATGAGATGAGCAAACGTAACGCCAAAGTTATAGAAGAAGCCGGATTCGACATCATATGGTCTGCGAAGTTCGGTCACCGCTGCAACGACAGCGCAGTAAAAGAGATTGTGAGACAACTGAAGAGTATATAAAATGCCCACAACCCCAACAATAGAACGTCATCCGCTGCAACCGACTCAACTGAGAAGAATTGAAGTCGTCGCTGCGGTGATTTTTGATGAGCAAGGACGCATCTTTGCCACCCAACGCGGATATGGCGAGTGGAAGGATTGGTGGGAGTTTCCCGGGGGAAAAATGGAATCCGGAGAAACACCCCAGCAAGCCTTGCATCGTGAGATCCAGGAGGAGTTAGACGCAGAGATCGAAGTCGGCAAACTCTTGCGAACCATCGACTATGACTATCCGAACTTCCATCTGACGATGCATTGCTTCAAGTGCAAACTTGCCGGAAGTCATGTTACGCTTTTGGAGCACAAAGCAGCCAAATGGCTTGCTCCCAACGAATTGCAATCCGTCCGTTGGCTCCCTGCTGACGAAGATCTTATTGACGAATTGGCTTGCACCCACCCACAATAAATCTGGAATATGACGAAGATACTTTTTATATGTCACGGCAACATCTGCCGCTCTCCGATGGCTGAGTTTATCATGAAGCATTTGGTCGCGCAAGCCGGTCGCGCAAATGAGTTTGAGATTGCATCGGCAGCCGTTTCTACCGAGGAAATCGGCAACGACATCTATCCTCCGGCTAAGCGGATGTTAGCGTCGAAAGGAGTGCCGTTTGAGCATCGTTCCGCACGTCAAATGACGCGTACCGACTATGCGTATTACGACTATATCGTCTGCATGGACCAGAGCAATCTGCGGTGGATGCGCTACATCATTGGCGAGGACACGGACCATAAAGTCTCGCTCATGATGGCTTGGGCAGGAAAGAGTAGGGACGTTGCCGATCCGTGGTACACAGGTGATTTCACAAAAGCCTACGACGATATCCTCGAAGGTTGCCAAGGCATGTTACAACAAATCTAATCGTATGGAAATGAACAAAATCGAAACATACCAATCCTTGCTTCCGCAGATTGAATCACTAATCTCCGGAGAATCAGACCCAATTGCCAACATGGCAAACGTGGCTGCTGCTTTGCACGAAGCCTTTGGCTTCTGGTGGACAGGCTTCTATCGCGTGGAAGGGCAACAACTGGTCTTGGGTCCGTTCCAAGGTCCTATCGCGTGTACGCGCATTTCTTATGGAAAAGGTGTTTGTGGCACGGCCTGGCAACGCGCTCAAACCGTCATCGTGCCCAACGTCCATGACTTCCCCGGACATATTGCCTGTTCTTCCGCTTCCAATAGCGAGATAGTCGTGCCGATTTTGCATGACGGACAAGTCGTCGCAGTCCTCGACATCGACAGCAAGGACTTTAATACTTTTGACGAGACGGACCAACTCTATCTGGAACAAATCGCAGAAATGCTAAAATAAACGTCTTAGCCACATGGGCACGATTATTTTGATAAAATCTATCAAAATCTTGCGTATATCCGAAAAAAGCAACTATTTGTGTAACTTCGACCACCTCCCCCATAGATGGGGACCCCTTCGAATTTACGTTCGCAAAATTTTGCGAACACCAATCTTTTTAGCAGAAAAATTCACACTTAAGCAAGCTTAGAATAACTTTTTCTGCTAAAAATCTTGCACATTCAAATTTTTTGTAGTAAATTTGCAGTCGAAATTTAATAATGACACATATCCTGACATATAACCAAATTGATCGGCAGCAATGGAGTGAGTTGGTGCGGACGAGTGAGACGGGAACTTGGTTTCAGTCTCCGGAGGCGTATGACTTTTATGCGTCCTTGCCGGAACTCATGGAACCGTTTGCGTATGGGGTAGAAAGTACCGGAAAACTACGTGCCGTTTGTGTCGGATATGTAACCAAAGAGCGGAGTGCTATCAAACAATTCTTTACGCGTCGTGCGATTATAATAGGTGGGGTCGTGGTGGCTGCGAATTGCGCGAAAGAGGATATTGCAATATTGTTGAGCTATATTCGCGAAGATTTAGAGCAAAAATCCATCTACATCGAGACTCGCAATTTTAATGACTTCAGTCCTTGGAAAGAGGCGTTTGAAACTGCGGGATTTACCTATCAACCGCACCTGAATTTCCATTTCGATTGCACGGATCGTGAGGCGATGTTTGCGCGTTTAAGTGAGACCCGACGCAGACAAATCCACAAAGCACAGAAGAACGGTGTAGTCATCGAGGAAGCCCAAACAGAACAAGAAGTGGCAGATTGGTATGCGATATTATTGGACCTATATCGCCGCAAAGTGAAGACGCCGCTCTTTCCGCTATCCTTCTTCCTGGCGTTCTTCCGTCAAAAAAGAGGCATCTATCTGTTGATCAAAACAGAAGGCAAAGTGATCGGTGGAATTATGTGTCCGATTAAGGAAGAGCAATGTATCTACGAGTGGTTCGTGTGCGGAATGGATACCCAATATAAAGCGTTTTCTCCGTCCGTCATGGCGACTTGGGCTGCGATGGAATATGCTCATACGCACCAATTACCTCGCTTCGATATCATGGGTGCCGGAGAACCCGGAGTGCCTTATGGAGTACGCGATTTCAAGGCAGAGTTCGGAGGTAAACTCGTCGAACACGGACGATTCATCCATATCTGTAAACCAAGTCTTTACCGGCTTGGCACATGTGTTGTAAAATTCTTAAAACGCAAATAATTATGTTACAAGTTGGAGACAAGATGCCGAGTTTTGCGGCAGTAGATGAGACCGGTAAGATGGTCACGGAAAAGGACCTGGTTGGTAAGAAAACAGTCATATATTTCTACCCGAAAGATTCCACTCCGGGGTGTACGGCTGAAGCATGTAACATCCGCGACAACTACCATGCTTTCTTGGCGCAGGGTTATCAAGTGTTTGGTGTCAGCAAGGACAGCCAGGCTTCGCATATTAAGTTCATAGAGAAATATGACTTACCTTTCCCGCTGCTCAGCGACCCTACAACCGAAATGCTGCAAGCCTTCGGTGCATGGGGAGAGAAGAAAAACTACGGCAAAGTGACGATGGGAACGCTGCGCAAGACGTTCATCTTTGATGAAACCGGCATCTTAGTGCGTATCATCGAGAAAGTGGATACCAAAAATCACACGGAGCAGATCTTATAATGACGATTATTTTTGACTTGGACGGAACGCTGCTCAATTCCATTGACGACTTGGGTTATGCGTGTAACTATGCGCTGGAGCAGACGGGATATGTGACGCACCCGATTGCGGACTATCCACGGATGGTAGGCAACGGCATCAATAATCTCATTCGTCGTGCCTTGCCTTTGGATCAGCAGACGGAAGAGAATATCTTACGCGTACGTGCGCATTTCGTACCTTATTATAATGAGCACAACTGCGACTATACGCGTCCGTATGGAGGGATACCCGAATTGTTAGCGACGCTCAAATCGCAGGGCCATCACCTGGCTGTGGCAAGCAATAAGTACCAAGCAGCGACGGAGAAGATTGTGGAGCACTTTTTCCCGGGAGTGTTTGACGTCATCTTGGGTGAACGCGAAGGCATCGAACGGAAGCCGAATCCGCAAATCGTTTACGATATCCTTTCAACATTAAACATTCATCATTCCACATTATATATAGGCGATAGCCTTGTCGATAAAGAGACTGCTGCGAATGCGAATGTGCCATTCGTGGCGTGTTCATGGGGATTTGTGGATAGGGATGTGCTGATTGAGAATGGTGTAGGACGTATCATCGATAAGCCGGAAGATCTGCTTTTGGACGTATATATTCAGCAAGAGATTCTTCCCCAGTACGATAATTTCGATGGAGGACATAAGCGTAATCATGCAGAGACAGTCATCCGCGAAAGCCTCAAACTGGCACGTGCTTATGATGCCGATGAGACTATGGCCTACGTCATTGCGGCGTATCATGATTTGGGATTGAAGTTCGATCGGGAGACGCATCATATCCATTCCGGTGAGATCCTGATGGCAGATGCGAACTTGCGAAAATGGTTCACCGAAGAGCAGTTAATGACCATGCGTGATGCAGTAGAAGATCATCGTGCAAGCAGCAAGAATCCACCACGAACGATCTATGGTGCTATCGTCGCTGAAGCCGATCGGCAGATAGATCCGCTTACTGTCGTGCATCGAACGATGGCTTATAGTCAGAAGTTGTATCCGGATGGAGATTTTGAGACGCTCTATCAACGCAGCCTCGATCATCTCCACGAGAAATATGCGGAAGGAGGTTATTTGAAACTTTGGCTCAACAGTGAACGCAATGTGCAAGGACTTGCGCAACTCCGTGCGCTCATTCATAACGAACCAGAACTGCGGAAACTCTGCCGCGAATGGTATGACAAGCAACGAAATGACTAAGATGAATAACTACGAAACAATCGTGCCCCAAAGGGGCTTAGAAATTATATCCGATCGACAAGAGCGTGTCTTGCGCTATTTGGACGAACACAACATACCGTTTACTACCTACAATCACCCCGAAGGAAAGACGATAGAGGAGGCGAAACGGTGGTGGCACGACGATGGGAGTGTACATTGCAAGAACATTTTCATGCGCAATCACAAGGGTGACCAACATTACCTGATTTGTTTCCCGTGCGACTACGATTTGGCGATTCATGACATCGAGCATTGGTTGAAAGATGTGCTGGTTTCGCAGGGTCTGAATGCACCCGGCAAACTGTCTTTTGCTTCTCCGGAACGAATGATGAAGTACCTGGGGCTTGAACCGGGTAGCGTCAGTCCTTTCGGACTCATCAACGATTCGGATCACCACGTCATCCTCTTTCTCGACAGCCGTTTGAAAGATGCCGAATCGCTGAGTTTTCACCCGAATGACTGTAGGGGTACCGTAGTTATCTCGCAAGCCGCTTTTCAGCAGTATTTGGCGAGTGTAGGCAATAAAATCGAGTACATCACAACTTGTTAAATGGCCTATTCGTTTCGTGCATATTATCCGTACTACAAACGCAACTTGAAGTTAGCGTTTCCGGTGATGCTGACTCAGTTTGGTGCCGCGTTGGTGGGACTTGCTGACTCGGTCATGGTGGGGCACTACGGCACAACAGACTTGGCTGCTGTTAGTTTCTCTAACGCCCTGTTTTTCACGGTAATGGTCTTTGCGATGGGGGCACTCATGGGCATCACTCCGCTTGTGGGACACGTCCACGGACGACTCGAAAAACTGCTAAAGGCCGGCACCACGGACGAAGAGATTGCGCATAAGCACGAGCAGATCACGTCGTACCTAACGAACGGACTGGTGTTCACGGTTTTGATGAGCATCCTGTCGTTGGCGCTGTTGGCTCCGTGTATCGGTTTTCTGGACGCGTTCGGACAAGAACCCGAAGTCGTCACCTGCGCACGGCCCTATTACATCCTCATCGTGCTCTCTATCGTGCCATTTCTGCTGTTCACCTTCAGCAAACAATTTTTGGAAGGACTCGGCAACACGACCATCGCCATGCTCATCACGATTGGTTGTAACTTGCTCAATATCTTGCTGAACTGGGTGTTCATCTTTGGGCACTGGGGTTGCCAACCGATGGGTGCAGAAGGAGCAGGGTGGGCAAGTCTGATTGCGCGCTGTCTGATGCCGGTTTGTTACTTTATCGCCATGCTTTGCAAGGCCGATTGGCGTCGTTACATCACGTCCATGCGTCGCTATCTGATCACCCGTCGCGAAGTGGAACACCTCCTCACCATCGGTATGCCGATTGGTTTGCAGTCCTTCGCGGAAGCCTTCCTTTTCACGGCTTCGTTCGTCATCATCGGTTGGATCAGCAAGGAGTCCCTGGCTGCGCACCATATTGCCAACCAGATGGCAGATTTGACGTTTATGTTGGCGCTGGGCATCGGTTCAGCAACCACCATCCGCGTCTCGCATCAACTGGGTAAAGGTGACCTGCAAGCCGTGCGTATGGCGAGTCATGCATCGGTACACTTGTGTCTGCTGATGAACACGATTGGTGCGGCTATTATGATCTTCGGACGCAACGTGATACCGTATATCTTTACGAGTGATCCGGAGGTGATCCCTATCGCTTCGACGCTGCTCATTATTGCCGGAACATTCCAGTACGCGGACGGACTGCAATGTATCGGTGCGGCAATGCTTCGCGGCATCCAGGATGTACGCGTTCCGATGCGAATCGCGTTGTTTGCGTATATCGGTGTGGCGCTGCCGCTGGGAATATATTTAACATTCTATTACCCCCTTCCTTTCGGGGAAGGGTTGGGGTTAGGCTCTGTGGGTCTCGGAGCGAAAGGTATGTGGATTGCGTTCGTCATCGCCTTGGCTATCCCGGCAGTCCTCTTCCATGTGCGGTTCCATCGCCAAATGAAACGACTAAAATTCAACGGTTTAGACGAAATAGATTGATATGAAGAACGAAGTTAATCGTGCCTTTATGGCTAAGAAAAAGATTATTTTATGCGCAGCTTTGGCCGTGGTTCTTGCGGCATGTCAGAAGACGCAGACACTCGAAGAACGAGCTGCTGAGTTATGTGCGTACATCCCCGATCATGAGTTGCTGGAGAAGTCCCGTGACTACATGACGAAGGACTTTTATGCGGTGCTCGACACGATGTTCTATCGTCTGCAGCAACACGAAGCACTGGATCATGAGTGGCTCTATTATTTCGTCACCGGCAACGGAGGTACGATTGCTGATTATGAAGTAGTTAAGGTCGAACAAACGGACAAAGACCATGCGGTTGCTATTATCTCTGTGCGTCAAAAATGGGCGGAGTGTCCTCCCGATGAAACGGGAGGAACGGCCTCCGCCGAGGAGGGAGAAATTCCGGAGGAGCACATCCTATCCATGGAGCGCGTGAATGGCGAGTGGTTAATGTCCGATTTTGACAACCACAAAGCGGATTGTATCCGCTATATAGCCATCAATCGCAAAGAACAAGCCATCCGTCAAGCGATCAGCGATTACCTGTTGCGCGAGATTGCTCCGTACTATCTCCAAGGCGAACTTTGTGTTCCGGCGCTCATGATGGTGCACGAAGAAGACTCCTTTGTGATGGGTGATTTCTGGGTGTTCTGGTACAATATCGCAGGAGATACCCTCAAGACGGTTTCCGGTGGAGATCATCCGGGAATGATGACGCTTCGGTATGAGAATGGTCAACCGCAAGTCGTTGCTTTTGAGCGCGTAGAGGATGGTTCGCGGTTCATGCCGACTGCCCAACGGATCTTCGGCGATTACCTCGATATCTTCATGAATATGCATTCCAACGAGTCCGTCCGCGAAGCCGTTCGTCGTGAACAGTTATATGAGTACGTGCAGCAAAACGGTTTGAATGTCCGATACTATCAAGACTACGTCTGGGAGGCAAAAGAATTAGAATTATGATTAACGAACAAACGGATAAAAACCATGCTAACCATCAAACACACAGAATCAGAACGCAACGGCATTTTCGAGGCGTGGCTGGACGATGTCCATGTCGGAGAATTGACCTACCAACGTCCCACCCCGGAGCGGATGATCATCGACCATACGCGTGTCTTCGAAGGCACCATCATCCCTGTCTGTTCCTATGCACGCAACGTCCTCACCCGCACAAATGACTATAAGGACATCCTTGCCTAACAACCTGTCACAAACTGCCTTGTATTTTCGGAATTTTTTGGCATTTTTCTCTTCCTTTTTTGATTACCAACACCCCTTCCACCATACGTTGAAAAATTTTTTGATAGTGCAGTGCAGCGGAACGCTTTTTTGTGAGTCATGCAATGACGTGTTTTTGTAAGCAGCCAAGCGAGTACCTGCAAGGTAGTCGATTAAGTGGAATGGACTATTAAGGGTGCTGCAAGCTTGCTTGTAAGCACAATGAAGAGGCTATTACACTCCAGAGCCTGGTGGGCTCGATAGGCTGCGCGTTTTTGATTAACTATATTTAACTATATAATTATTATAATTGCCGCGACGCGGTATAATTTCTATCATTTTCTTTTGGGATTATTTTCCGCTTTTTTGGTTACCTAAAATCATTACCTAAATCTATAATTTCTATAATCTCCGCGCAGCGTTATCATCGCTATAATTTTCCCAATCCACCACCTCTTTGCTCTCAAAACCCTCCCATTTCCCTTACAAAATTCAAAAATTCCGCACTTTTCCCCTCATATATTTGCATATATGAATTTTTTTTTGTAATTTTGCGACTCGAATTGCTGTGCGTGCATGTATGTACATATACGTACATGTGTGACGCAACAACTAACAAACGCAAAGCCAATGGAACTGCAAACATTGCCAATAGGAGAACAATCGTTCGTCAAACTGCGTACCAAGAACCGCTTGTACGTGGATAAGACTGAATTCATCTATCGGATGATTCAGGATGGCACGTGCTATTTCCTTTCCCGTCCTCGTCGTTTCGGCAAGTCACTCCTCCTCAACACTATCGAAGCGTACTTCCAGGGCAAAAAGGAACTTTTCAACGGCTTGTACATCGCCACCAAAGAGCAGGACTGGGCCGTGCATCCGGTTCTGCACCTGGATTTCAGTTCCATGATAGAGGCTTCTGAGGAGAACCTATTCCGCATCATCAACGACTTTCTCGATGAACAGGAGGCATTATACGGAGGCAAAGAAGGTGAGACGGACATTGCTTTGCGTTTCAAATGGGTTATCCGCAATGCATACGAGAAAATCCAACAGCCGGTTGTGATCTTGGTGGATGAATACGATAAACCGTTACTGATGTCCATTAACAATCCTGATCTTCAGGACAAGTACCGTGAGATACTGCGTGGGTTCTATAGTATGCTGAAGATGCAGGATACGTATATCGGTTTCGCTTTGCTTACCGGTGTCACCAAGTTCAGCAAGGTAAGTATCTTCAGTGATTTGAATAATCTTCGGGATATATCCATGACAAAACAGTACTCCTCAATCTGCGGCTTGACGGACGAGGAGGTGGATAGAGATTTGGCACCATATATAGCCAACTATGCAGAAGAGAAATGTGTGTCGTATGAAGAGGCGCGAGAAGAGATGCGGAAGATGTACGACGGATATCATTTTGCGGCAGACACTCCCGGGTTGTACAATCCGTTTAGTCTGATGAATGCGTTGTGGTGGAAGGATAGTAAGGGGTATTGGTTTGAGTCTGGTACACCTACAATGCTTGTAGAGATGCTGAAACGTCAGCATTATGTGTTGTCGGATTTCGATGAGTCGATAGACACGACACGTTTGGATAGTAAGGATGGCAGTGGTGATAGTATCGTTCCGTTGCTGTATCAGAGCGGATATTTGTCGATAGACAAGATGAGTGAGGATGGTAAGACTTGTTGGCTCACGTTCCCCAATAATGAGGTGCGGGATGGGTTCTTTAAATTCCTGCTTCCGTACTACACGTCTGTGCAAAAGGATCGGAAGAACCCGGCAATAGATGAGTTTGTCGCAGATATCCGTTCCGGCAATGTCGAACAGTTCCTTCAGCGTTTACAATCGTTCTTCGCGGACTTCCAATACGATGCACAAACCACACCGGAATCTCACTTCCGCAATGTCCTCTACATCCTATGCAAACTTATTGGTCTAAAAGTGGATGCGGAGTATCAGACATCGGATGGTAGGATAGATCTATTGCTGCGGACGGAGAAGTTTGTGTATGTGATAGAATGCAAAATAGACAGCTCAGCTAAGATTGCGTTACAACAAATCAAAGATAAAGAATATTCGCTCCCGTGGGCATTGGACGGAAGAGAGAAGATCCTCATCGGTATCAGCTTCTCCACCACCACTCGTCGTCCAGACGATTGGATCATTGAGCGTGGTGATGGCAGTGTTGTCGCACAAAGTGGACATGATGGTGGACATGATGTGGACATGATGAAAGAACTTGTTTTGGCAATAGGAGATGCTTCTAAATCACGAGAAGAACTAGCTAAAGCAGTGGATATAAGCAGTAGAGGTTATTTCCAAGATAACTATCTTACCCCGGCTCTCCGATATGGGTATATTGCACGGACACTCCCGGACAAGCCAAAGAGTAAGAATCAACGTTACTATCTAACCGATAAAGGCTTAGCGCTATTGGCCGAATTGACTAAAGGGTGATAATGTTGCACGATAAATTGCACGATAAGTTGCACGATAAATTGCACGATAAGTTGCACGATAAAATGGACAAAACCACCATCCATATGGTCCCGGAACCCCGCAAGTCCGAACTGGTCCAAGCCACTTACGGCATCATTGGCGCGATGATCGAGGTGTATAAGAACCTCGGTGCCGGGATGCCGGAGTATATTTACCAAGAGGCGCTGCTAACTGAACTGCAAGCCAATGGTTTCACCGCGCACAAGGAGTTGGAGTATCACCCCTTCTACAAGGGCAAACCCCTCAACGCCTACTTGAAAATGGATCTCGTGGTGGAGACGCCTATTGGCAATGTGATTGTGGAATGTAAGGCTTTGTCGGCTCTCACCGAACGGGAGCATTATCAAACCTTCGGCTACATGCGTGGAACGGGATGGCCTGTGGCGATACTGGTCAATTTTGGTGCCAGTCCCCGTGCCCAGATCGAACGTTTTTATAATGACAACTACACCATAGCGGTGTTCTGATAAATGTTTTTGGCCGTTTTTTACATTGTTTTTGTAAAGCGGTTGAATATGAAATATTGGTGGTGTCGAATGGCTTGAATATGAAAACTTGTTTGCGATAGACAAGTCATCGATAGCACAGAACCGAAGGGTTAACCGCTGCGTTTTTGGTTAACTCGGAAATGATTAAAAGAAAGGATATGTAATCAAAAACACGGAATCAACGGTGCCAAGCCACCTGTGCGTAAGACCAATAAGCTGCTTATGAGCAAGCTCCTAGATATCTTATCAGTCCTTCCGCACCGCAGGTACCGATAAATCGCCCCTGCTGATTCCTCACAAAAACGCACTACGTTTACAAAAAGCGCTACGCTTTCAAAAACCAATGTAGCGTGTGAGTGTTGAAAAAAAAGAAATCGTTTTTGGGAGTGAAGTAATCGTTACACCCCGCGTTGAGAACCGTTTTTGGGAGTGAAGTGAAACGAAACGCTTTTTTGATCTTTGGAATAGGAATTGGTTAGTGCAGGAATTGTGACAACGGAGGTTGAAAGTGAAATTGATGATCAGGCTATCTGAAAATTTACTTTCAAGTAGACTGAGCAGCAATTGCACGCAAGGCTGATAAGCCGTAATTCCGAAATAACCAATACCTATGGAAAAGAGTTTTATGTAAGCGAAGCGCGTTTTTGGTTTACTAATAACGTTTTTGGTTTACTAATAAAAAGAATTTAAAGAGAGAAAACGAATATATGAGTACAGCGATTGAGTTCAGTCATGTGAGCAAACAGTACAGACTTGGTCTGGTATCAACCAAGACTCTCTCACATGACATAAGAAGATTTTGGATAACGAATGTTCTCGGCAAGGAGGATCCGTATCTCAAGATCGGAGAGACGAATGACAGAGCCTCCAAAGGCACCTCTGACTACGTCTGGGCCCTCCGCGACATCGACTTTAAAGTCGAGCAAGGCGACGTCGTCGGCATCATCGGCAAGAACGGTGCCGGCAAATCGACCCTCTTGAAACTCTTGAGCCGCGTCACCGGTCCAACGACAGGGACCATAAGAGCCCATGGCCGTATCGGCTCCTTGCTCGAAGTAGGCACCGGCTTCCATGGCGAGATGACGGGACGGGAGAATATCTTCATGAACGGCGCCATCCTGGGCATGAGCCGCGCAGAGATCCAGTCCAAGCTCGATGAGATCATCGATTTCTCCGGCTGTGAACGGTATATCGACACCCCGGTTAAGCGCTATAGCTCGGGAATGACGGTGCGACTGGGATTTGCGGTGGCAGCCTTCCTAGAACCCGAGATCCTCGTCGTAGACGAAGTCCTCGCCGTTGGCGATGCCGAGTTCCAAAAGAAAGCGATAGGTAAGATGAAAGACGTTTCCCAAGGCCAAGGCCGAACAGTCCTCTTCGTTAGTCATAATATGGCAAGTATAATGCAGTTATGCAAGCACGGTGTGCTCCTGGATAAGGGAACGGTAGTGAAGAGTGGAGATATTGATGAGGTGGTGAAATACTATCTGCATGACTCTCGCATGCTGCAAAACGATGATTTGTTGTCTCGCAGAGATAGAACAGGAAATGGAAAAGTGAAACTGGAGAATGTGTTGTTCTACAATGGCGAAGGTCAGCGTGTAGATCGAGTGGTGTCCGGTGAACCATGCACCATCTCGGTGGTAGTACACAATTACAACTGGGATCCTCGTGACGAGGTAGATCAGTTTACGATAGCGGTGAATGATGCTTATGGTGAGAGAGCTTTGGTGATGAGCAACACGTTCATCGGCAAGAAGGTTACAATCGATGCGGATAAGGAGCAGACGATAGTGAACTTCACATTAGACAGATGTCCGCTTAATGCCGGTGAGTTCGGTATGGCATTTTATCTGTCGGATAAGTTTGGAAATGTGATAGACTGGATTGATAATGTTGCAACCATCAGTATATCAGCAGGTGATTTTTATCATTCAGGGAATATCATCCGCAATGGTTTGGGTAATTTCTTAACAGATTTCAAGGTAGAGAATGCATAAGTTAGTACGGATATATTATCGAAAGTGCAGAGGGATATTCTTATCGAAAGATGTTTCGCTGCAAGGAGACTTATCTTGTATCAAAGATAGTCAGGTCAATTTTGGTCCCAAATCAAAGGTTTCAATAGGTAAGGATGTATCGATTCGTAATTCTAAGATTGAAGTAACAGGTGGGGAGTTAATTGTTGAAGATGGCGTTTGCATATCAGATTATGATATTACGGTGTCGAAAGGTTGTCGTTTGCATATTGGAGCTAATTGTTATTTAGAGAGAGGTGACAATTGGCGAAATCCATACATCATGATGTGGCATGCCAGTTTGCTAGTCATTGCAAATAATAATCGTTTAAGATGTGATATCGAGTGCCGTTTTGGTGGATATTGCGAGATAGGAGAATATAATTGTATGAATGAGCGAACGGAGATTAGATGTGATGAAAGTGTAAAAATTGGGGCATTCAATATGATTAGTTACAACTGCCGTATATGGGATACTGATACGCATGCTTTTTACTCAGATGATACTCGCCGGAGAATGACGCGAGAGATGTATCCGAATATCGGAACAGAGAAAGATAAACCAAATACCAAATCGGTGGTTATCGGTTCTGATAATCTTATTGGCGAGAAAGCCGCAGTATTGAAAGGCAGTACGATAGGAAATCGCTGCAAGATAGGTTTTAGAACAGTGGTAGCGAATAAAAATATAGCGAACGAAAGTACATTTGTAGGAAAGTGAAAGAGAATATCCCGATATTATCAATTATCGTCATCTGTCATGAGCAGAGAGATGAGTTGCGGAGATGCTTGGATAGTATCTTAGCGATGCAGATGCCGTTTGAATATGAGATTATCGTGAGTGATGATCGCTCGACGGATGGAACGCGTGAGATGCTGGAGAAGGAGTATGCGGATAAAGTGATAGCGACTTATTGTAACTCGGACGAAGGTGATTGCGCAAATAATAGTCAGCGCAGCGGATATAACCGTTGTAATGCTTATCCATTGGCAAAAGGCAAATATATAGCCCACGTAGATGCAGATGATTATTTCCGAGACGGGGCAGAGGTATATACAAAGCAGGTCGAAGCACTTGAGAATCACCCCGAATGTGCGTTGGCTATGAGTAGTGTTCTTTGGTTAGATGTAGATTGCGAGGAAAAAGATGCCAGACCATGGGCTAGAAATCATTCATATCATAATGGAGACGTGTTCTCATCATCAGACTATATAAAAAATAATATTTTTATTATCAATCAGGCTTTTATCCAACGAAGAAACCCTGAAGTGAATCCTGTCTTTTTATATGGGAAGCGATATGTAGATGCAGTGATTACTTTTCATCATATGCAGTATGGCAATATAATATATGTTGAGGCATGCGATTATGTATACGTGCAGCATAGAGAATCGGTTACGGGAAATATGTCAAAAAGTTATAATGATACCAATATTTTATGGTGTATGCCCTTATACATAGGTGCATTAATCCCATGTTTTTGGCAAGACTATGTCTCTTCGGAAACAGGTTATTGGTCAGTTCGAAGAGTCATTGATATAGCATTAAAAGGCTACAAATTAACCGAAAAGAATAAAAATAGTCTATTAGATATGCCTGTTTGGATTTACGGGTGCTTTTCGAGGGAGATTGGTATTTGTGATATAATGCGTCTCAAAACAATTCGCATGTATATGAAGTTAATGAAAAAATTTCATTTGTTTAGTGCTAAGCATGTGAATTTTCTAAAAAAACTAATATTTTAGATGGATAATATAACTGTAACATCGCCCTTATTGCCCAACTTAGACGAGTTGAACAAGTTGATGCAGGATATTTGGAGCCGCAAGTGGATTACCAATATGGGGCATTATCACGAGATGCTGGAGGCAGAACTGGCAAAGTACCTCGGAGTAGAGTATATATCACTCTTTACCAATGGTACGCTGCCGTTGATTACAGCGCTGCAAGCATTAGGTTTAACGAAGGGAGAGGTGATAACCACTCCGTATTCGTTCGTAGCCACAACGCATAGCATCTGGTGGAATCAGTTGACACCGGTGTTTGTGGACATCGAGGAAGAGACATGCGGAATGGATCCGGCAAAGATTGAAGCGGCCATCACACCGAACACCGTAGCTATCATGCCGGTACATTGCTATGGCAAGCCATGCAAGACAAAGGAGATCGATGCTATCGCCAAGAAGCATGGACTGAAAGTGATCTATGACGCAGCGCATGCTTTTGGTGTAAAAATCAACGGAGTATCAATTCTCAATGCTGGAGATATAAGCACTTTATCATTCCACGCTACCAAAGTTTACAATACCATCGAAGGAGGAGCATTGGTATGCCACACAAAGGAGATGAAGGAGAAGATCGATCATCTGAAGAACTTCGGTTTCGAGGATGAGGTGACAGTAGTTGCACCTGGTATCAATAGTAAGATGGATGAGGTACGTGCTGCGTATGGATTGCTGAATTTGAAGCAAGTAGATGCAGCTATTGAGGCACGCCAGAAGGTAGCGAATGCATATCGAGAGGCATTGCGGAATGTAAAAGGTATCCGCTTCTTCGATGATATGCCGGGAGTGAAGCATAACTATAGTTACTTCCCCATCTTCATCAACGAAGCAGAGTATGGCATGAGCCGCGATGCACTCTATGAGAAAATGAAGGCACAAGGAATACTCGGACGAAGATACTTCTATCCACTTATAAGTACTTTCGAGCCGTATCGAGAGTACCCGACAGCAGCAGAGGCTAATTTGCCGGTGGCGACGAAAGTAGCGAACGAAGTGCTGTGCTTACCGATGCATCATGCATTAAGCGAAGATGATTTGAAACGAATTATTGATTGTATAGTGAAGTGAGATTATGACAGTAGGAATCATGCAACCATACTTTATGCCCTATATAGGGTATATCAGTTTGATAAAGCATACGGATCGGTTTATACTATTCGATACGGTTCAGTTCATTCGTCACGGATGGATTGAGCGTAATCGGATGTTGAAACAGAATGAGGGGTGGCAATATATACAAGTACCGTTGATTAAGGAAGATGGCCGAGATACACTAATCCAAAACGTACGCATCAATAATGCGGAACCATGGAAGAAAAAGATGTTGTCTCAGATACAGCATTACAAGAAGGTGGCGCCTCATTATTACGGAGTGATGCGATTGCTGAATGAGGTGTTTGAGCAGGAATATGAAGATATCACATCGCTCAATAAGGCATCATTAGAGGCGGTATGTAGGTATTTGGGTTTTCCGCGCGAGTTGGAAGTGTTCTCCAAGATGAACTTACTGATTGATCCGGTGAATGCTCCTGATGAATGGGCACTGAATATATGCAAGGCATTGCCGGATGTGACGCACTATATCAATCCTATAGGAGGAACAGAGTTTTTTGATAGAAGCAAGTATGAAAATGCGGGTATTCCTATCGGTTTTCAGCAGATGGAGATAACTGAATATGATCAAAAACGTCCTATCTTTGAGCCCGGGTTATCGATTTTGGATGTGATGATGTGGAATGATGTAGAATATATCAATGCAATGTTGGATAAATTTACACTGGTATAAATTATGAAGGCATCCATTATATGCGTAACCTATAATCACGCTCAGTATATCCGGCAAGCGTTGGATGGTTTTCTTATGCAGAAGACAACTTTCCCATACGAGATAATCATTGCGGATGATTGCAGTTCGGATGGGACGAGTGCTATCTGCGCCGAGTATGAGGAAAGGTATCCGGATAAAATTCGGCACTTAAAGGGAGAGTATAATGTGGGAGGTGTAGAGAATGAGCGTTGTGCGATAGAAGCGTCGCAAGGAGAGTATATTGCGGTGTGTGAGGGTGATGACTATTGGATAGATCCGAAGAAACTTCAAAAGCAGGTAGATTTCTTGGATGCTCATCCGGATTATTCGGTTACATGGACGCGGTATGAGAAATATCTCCAAACAGAAGATAAGTACTTGTCGGATGGTAATGGGGATTTGTTTACAGAAGAGCAAGAGAGCATAGATATAACGACGCATATGTTCCTGCATCGATGGATTACGCAATATCTGACGATGGTGTTCCGCCGAAGTGCGTATGATAATACTTGGTGTAAGCAATACAAGTATTATCGAGACTCGCATCAGTTCTATCATTTGTTGCATAACGGGAAAGGAGCCATCTTGAATTTCATTGGGGGGGTATATCGTCAGACGGGGGAAGGTATCTATTCCGACTTGGATCACTTGAAGAGACAAAAGATACAGATAGAGGTATTCAAAGAGTTGTGGAAGGTAAATCACGATGATGATGCTAAAAGCATGTACGAACGAAACATCCGTTACATACTAGAACAGATGCGAAAGGCGAAAGCTCCGAAGCGTGAGCAGTACAAGTATGCATGGCGGTTATTTACAGCATCACGAGATTTTAAAGGGTGGTTGTCTAATATAATAAAAATATAAGCAATGAATAAATATGTTGAAAAAATTGAGCGATTCTTATTAAAGGTACTGCGTTATGTGTATAATGGTGGTAAGACCCCTATTTGCTATCATACTACAATAGAGGGGAAGCAGGTCAATGATTATATACGAGAGCATCTTTTAGAAGATCGTCCTTTTATGGTTGGTAGGCTTGGTACAGAATTATACACAGCAATTTATCCATATACAATAGAGCAACCATTGTTGAAAAGGTATAGCATATACATACACGGATTTAGTCCGGTTATTAGAGAGAATAGGGCTTTCGCAGAACAAAAAATTTCTGTGTTTTGCAATAACTGTGGTTTTTTCCCTAATAACGTTGAGTTGCTGAAGGAGTATAAGGATTTGTTATGGAAGGATATACCTGAGGTCGATTTATTGGGCTGTTTTTCGAATGAAGATATATTAATGCCTTATTTTAAGGGAGAAGAAACATGTCCATTAATAGATCTGGAGCCATACGATTATGCGCAACCTTGGTCAAGGACTTTGGCTGGTAAGAAAGTGCTGATTGTGCACCCATTTGCCGAAACGATAGAGAAGCAATATCAGAAACGTGAAAATTTATGGGAGAATAAGGATGTGCTACCAGAGTTTGAATTAAAGACTATTAAAGCAGTGCAGTCTCTTGCCGGAGAGAAAACTCCGTTTCATGATTGGTTTGAAGCCTTGCATCATATGGAAGAGCAGATGGATGCCATTGATTATGATATCGCTATCATAGGCTGCGGCGCATATGGATTCCATCTTGCGGCTCATGCAAAACGGATGGGAAAGAAAGCTATTCATTTAGGAGGTGCGACGCAGATACTTTTTGGCATCAAAGGAAAGAGATGGGACGAGAATCCTGAAGTTAATAAATTTTATAATGAGTATTGGGTATATCCATCAGCAGACGAGACACCTCAATTCGCCCAAAATGTGGAAGGTGGCTGTTATTGGTAAAATGTTAAAATTTTAGTAGTATGATACCGAAAATTATTCATTTTTGTTGGATGAGCGACGATGCATTTCCTGAAAAAATACAAAATTGTATAAATAGTTGGAAACGCAACCTCCCAGAGTATGAAATTATTCAATGGAGTTATAGGAACTTTCCAAAGGGGCAATCTAAATGGGTGGATCAGGCGTTTGAAGCTAAGAAGTATGCTTTCTGTGCCGATTATATAAGATGCTACTCTGTTTATAACTATGGAGGTATCTATTTGGATTCAGATGTGGAAGTCATTAAAAAATTTGATGATTTGTTAAATAGAGCATATTTCATAGGACAAGAAGCCTCAGTAGCAGGAATAGAGGCGGCAGTAATTGGCGCAGCAAAAGGGAATCCTATACTCAAGGCAATGTTGGACTATTATGCTGAAAGAGAATTTGTTAAGCAAGATGGAACATTCGATACAACGCCAATGCCCATACTGTTAAGGCGTGTGATAGATTCAGAATTCCCGGAAACAGAAATATTTCCGGTAGATTATTTTAGTCCAAAAGATTTTATGAAAGGAGATATACATACAACAAGCAATACATACTCGATACATCATTTTGCCGGTACATGGATGACAGCCGATGACATATGGAGACCAGAAAAAACGACTTTTAAGAAAGGCATATATAGAGCTATTAAAAAATTATTACCGATAAATCGAAAGATGAATCTATTATCAAATACAGATATAGACAAGCGTTTAGCCTCAATTGCAATGTTGAAAACTGTTCTGCCTTTGAAAGATGTCATAATAACTGAAAAAGACATGAATATATTAAGTAGATACTTGCGTGACAATGTCAACTTGACTCCACAATTTGTGAAGCGCTCCCAAGCCCAAAATAAAGCGACGGGATACTATCCAATTTTAACGTTTGTAGAAGTCCCTGAAATTGAAATACATTATCCTACATATTATTCAAACAAAGTTGTTGAAGCATTATGGAAGCGTTATTTAATCGAAAGAAACGAGAATACCACAGTAATATTGCGAAATGAACAAGGAGAAAAAATCGGAAGAATTGCAATTATAAAAGCAATAATATCTATAATGATGACGGTGAAACGCGATTTTGTTGAAATATATGTATAATTCATTGAAGGAAAGTAAAAAACCAAGTTTGATAATGAACTATAATTTACTTCGTCAATTTTATCGCAAGGCTCACCGGTATTTCTTGCGGAGAAGATTGAAGAATAGGAATTTTACTATTCTTGCCCCTACCTGTATTGCAGGAGTGATGTATCATGAGTTAGGGCAACAGTTTGCTTCTCCTACCATCAACCTATGGATGTATGATAAGGACTTTCTCAAGTTCGTGCATAACTTGCCGCATTACTTGAATGCGCCATTGCGGTTTGTACGGGGCATAGATAAGACACCAACCGCCTATTGCGATGATATACTGATACATTTTAATCACTATCACTCGGATGAGGAAGCTAATGCCAAATGGGAGGAGCGGAAGAAACGCGTGAATTTGGATAACCTCTATATCATCATGGCGGATCAGCCGGATGGGGGTATCGTAACAGATGAAGATATTCGTTCGTTGAGGGATGTGAAATGCAAGAACCGGATGGTATTTACGATACGGGAGTTGCCAGATGTAGATTATACAATGGCGTTGCCGAAAGATCCGAAGAAGGAATGCGTGAATATGTATATGTTTGATAAGAGTCCGATATTGGGAAGGTATAGATGGGAAAGAGAGTGGGACTATGTCAAATGGTTGAACGAATGAAAGAATGAACGAGTTAAAGAGTTAAGGATATGAAGATATCGATAATTACTATAAACTACAATAATGTAGCCGGATTGAAGGCGACGTTGGAGTCTGTGGCAAAACAATCATGCCATGAATTTGAGCATATCATCATTGATGGTGGTTCGAATGATGGGTCTGTGGAAATAATCCGAGAATATGAATCGATAATCTCTAATCGAAAATCGATAATCCTTAAGTGGGTGTCAGAGAAAGATCATGGTATATACGACGGGATGAACAAGGGCGTTGAGATTGCGTCTGGCATTCGCGTTGTCAACGCACTTAATCGTTCCGAGTTTCTCGAGGATAAGAACAAGGGCGTTGAGATTGCTTCAGGAATTCGCGTCGTCAACGCCCTTAATCGTTCCGAGCTTGTCGAGGATAAGAATAAGGGTGTAAAAAAAGCATCAGGAGAATATGTGTATTTTCTCAACAGCGGAGATACGTTGGCTACAGATGATACGATACAAGAGATGATAGATGCAATAGATGGCTCGGATTTTGTGATAGGCCGAGTGAATAAGACATATCAGGGGAGAGTAGTGGGACAAACAGACATGCTGTCAGAAGAGGACATGTCGCTCTATCAGATGTTCTTGCATGGTATCAATCACCAAGCCGCATTAATCAAACGTCCGTTATTAGTGACGACACCGTATGATGTTAACGTACGATTGAGTGCTGATTGGAAGTTTTTCGTGCAAAAGATAGTATTAGAGAGCGCTTCGGTGAAGTTTATGGATATAACTTTTGCTAATTTTGATATGTCGGGAGTCAGTTCTAATGCTGATACCCTAAGAAGAGAACGCATGCAGATACTGGAAACCTTTGTGCCAGAGCGAATAGCGCGTGATTATTTGGCGATAGCGCCACACTATTACGAAGTTATTCGGGTGCAATGGTTGCTAAAGCATCCGTTCTGGTATAAGTTGTATAGAGGGATGACGACATTGGGGAGAAAAATAATGAGTGTATGAGTGAAAGAATGAATGAGTTAATGAATAGTAAATGTGCAATCATAAATTTGAAATGAAACATATACTTATTTTAGGTGGTTATGGGTTCTTGGGAACCAACATTATGCATTATGTAGATGAACATCTGCATGGTGAGTATCGCTTTATTGTGTTTGACAAGTGCGCAAAACACATGGGCGAAGTAGAGTTCGGATGTGTAGAGAAGACGTATGCTGGAGACTTTACGGATAAAGAGTTGATTGAGTCTATCTTCAGTGAAAACAAGATAGATTTGGTAATTCACTCGCTCAGTACTACTGTGCCGGTGGATTCCGCCAATGCGCGGTATGATGTAGAGACAAACCTGCTGCCGACATTGGATGTGTTGGCGCTGATGGTGAAGTATAACGTCAAAGACATCGTCTATATCTCTTCCGGAGGTGCAGTTTATGGTACGCGAGATAATAAGGCGCATGAGGAGTCGGATGCGGTATATCCGATTAGTTCGTATGGGGTAGTGAAGGTAGCCACAGAGAAATACATGATGCAGTATGGTCAGTTGTATGGTCTCCGTCCGCTGATTGTGCGACTGAGCAATCCATATGGCGCATACCATTATAGCATGAAGCAGGGTGTTATCAATATCGCCATGACGAAAGCCTTGCGCAATGAGACCTTGCAGATTTGGGGCGATGGTAACGATAAGAAGGACTATATCTATGTGGAGGACTTCGTGGATATATTGTTCAAACTACTGGATAAGGGAGTATCGAACCAAGTTATCAATATCGGTAGTGGCACTCTCCTCTCCGTCAACGAAATCGCTAATGCTGTCCGTGCCCTTGTTCCTACCTTCCATGCAGAACACGAAGCTAATCAGCAGTTTGATGCGTTGCATTTTGAGCTCAATACCGATAAACTGAAATCTATTATTGGTAAATACCATTTCACCCCCTTCAAAGAAGGCCTCAACAAAACCTATCTATGGACTATAGTGTATTATAACAAGAAATAATACGTAGCACAGATAATAATGAGCAAAGACGAATTATTAGATAAGTGTATTCAGTTTTCGATTAAAATTAATAAACTGAGGAAATACTTGCGTGAGAAGCAACACGAGTTTAATAACTCGGACCAAATTCAGCGTGCCGGAACAAGTATTGGCGCAAACTATAGCGAAGCTTGTAATGCGGTGAGTAAGGCCGATTTTGCTAACAAGTTGGCTATTGCGCAGAAAGAAGCACATGAAACTATATATTGGCTCAAAGTTCTTTATGGTTCTGAGTTGATTTCTAAAGAGCAGTACGATGATCTTATGTCTGATGTGCAAAGCCTTCATAGGATATTATCTGCAAGCGTGGCTACACTTAAGAGCAGCGAAGAAAAATAAATTTGAAATAATCGTTCTGTAAGGATAAGAAATTTGAATCTTGAAATTCATATCATAAATTTGAAATTTGAATCTTGAAATTCATATCATAAATTTGAAATTTGAATCTTGAAATTCATATCATAAATTTGAAATTTGAATCTTGAAATTCATATCATAAATTTGAAATTTGAATCTTGAAATTTGAAATATAGCATGATTAGATTATCAATAATCGTGAACATGTTCAATACTGCGAAGTACATGCCTCGCTGCATGGAGACGCTGTTAGAGCAGGATATTCCTCAGTCGGATTATGAGATTATCTTGGTGGACGACTGTTCGCCGGATAATTCCTTGGAGATGGCGAAAGAATATGCTGCACAATATCAGAATGTACGCGTATGTTCGCACGAGAAGAATAAGGGGTTAGCTGCGGCTCGGAATACGGGTATAGATGCCGCTAAGGGACAATATCTCTGTTTCGTAGATCCGGATGATTATATCGAGAAGAATAGTTTGGCAGCATTGCTGAAGCAAATGGATGATGAGCAACTGGATATGCTGCGGTTCAACTATCAAAAGGTAGATGAGGATTATAACAACATGCCTGATTCGGAGATAGAGGCTAAATTTGATTATTCTCCCAAAATCATGACAGGCACCGAGTTTTTGGCGCATCGATTAGGAGTAGGGTGCTATGTATGGGCATATATCTATCGGTTGGAATTTATTAAGAGTACCGGTATTCGGTTTTTTGAGGGGTGCTTTTTCGATGATACGCCTTGGTTGCCGAGAGTGTTGCAGAAAGCACAGCGCGTGAATGTGAATCCGGTTCGGCACCAGTATTATCTGCAACGTACCGGTTCGATGGTGCATTCGCATAATAATCAGGCTATCATGCGCAAAGCCGATACACAGATGCAGTTGATTGATATATTGTTGGATGAAAAGAAAGAAGCTCCACAAGAGACATACGGATGGTTTGATATGATGTTGGCGCATTCAGCGGTGTCGCTTTTGACATCGGTGGCATGTGTGGACTTTCGATTGAGTGTTGATTATTATAAGCGATTAAAGGGTAAAGGTATATTCCCATTAACGACTAATCGTGCATCTACGAAGAATACACGCAAGATCAAGATGCTGAATCTGTGCCCGAGATTGTTGCTAATATTAGTACATTTCCATAATCGTTAATCGCTAATTCCTCATCGTTCATTCATGATAAGTGTCGTAATACCATTATATAATAAAGAGAAGTCTATTCGAGCAACTCTCGAATCGGTGTTGGCGCAAACCTATACGGATTATGAGATTGTCATCGTCAATGATGGCTCTACAGATAACAGTATAGCTGTCTGCGAGGAGTATATAGCAAATTTGAAATTTGAAACCATAAATTTGAAACAAGAAAAAATCCACCTTTTCTCTAAGCCTAACGGCGGTGTTTCCTCTGCGCGGAACTTCGGAGTTGAGAAAAGTCGCGGTGAGTATGTGGCATTTTTGGATGGAGATGATTTGTGGGAACCGACGTATTTGGAAGAAGCAGCGAAGTTGATTCAGGATTTTTCCGGAGCAGCTATCTATGGATTAGGGTTAGGTAGTATGACAAATGGCGAGAAGCATCCTGCGCCGGAATTTGTTCCAGCGGGTTATAGAGGAGTTGTGAGAAATCTATGGGATAATCCGAATACTATGTTAGCATGGACGAGTAGTGGCTCGATTAGTCCGAGGGAGTTATTACTTAAGACACCTGCAAACACGCAATTGACGCACGGGGAAGACTTGGATCAATGGTTACGATTGATGTTGCAGGGAGATGCAGTATTCTTCAATAAGACATTAGCTTATTATGTAAAGGATGCAGAGAATAGGGCGATGTATAAGATGCCGCCTATTGAGAGACATATAGTGTCAGTTATAGGCGATTATGCAGAGGCGCGTAAAAGTAATGCGCAGTTTAGGAAGGCATTCGATACGCAGATGATTTATTTCTTGTATCAATACTTGTTTACGTCCTATAAGAAGGAGGCACAGCGTTTAGCGGAATTGTTGGATTATTCTCAACTTAAAAGGTCTTTGCATTTTAGGATGAAATATCCGCGTCTGTATCGAATGTATGAAAGAATGAAGGAGTTAAAGAGTGAAAGAATGAAAGAATGAATGAGAAAATTGTATATATTGATTGGCTGAAGATCATTGCTGCTTTGATGGTGGTAATGATTCATACTTCCGGTATGTTGTACATAAATAATCCGGAGGACTCGTTATCGTATCTATTGGGTTTTTGGAATGCCGAAATAGTACGCTCTGCTGTACCTATTTTCTTTATGATTAGCGGTGCGTTACTATTGCGTCCAGGGTATGATGCCCATCCTCGAAAGATGGTGCGTAAAGCACTTAAGGTACTGGTTCTTATGCTGATATGGAGTTTCGTATATGCGATAGTTAACGTACATCCGATGACGCTGAAAGGACTTGTGTTCGCAACAATAAAGGGACATTTCCATTTCTGGTTCTTTGAGTACCTCATAGGTCTCTATCTACTGACTCCGTTATTTAAAGCTCTAGCGGATTATAAAGACGGACTATTGGTTCATTATTATTTAGCATTATTTGCCTTCTTTGGTATCGCAGTAGCTTCTTTGCAGGCATTGCCGTTTGGACATAAGTGGATTATGGACGTAACGACCAAGGTGCGGTTCGAATGGTTAGGATTTGCAGGGTATTTCTTCCTGGGGCATTATTTGAATCAAAAACAGATAAAGATATCTCCATGGCTTTTTATTGGTGCTTTTTCGGTAGCCGTACTATTGCAAGGTTTTATCTTTACAAATATGGGATTGCTTTATTCGTCCGATAAATTTTGGTGGCTAACTATTATCGAAGCTGCATCACTTTTCATTCTCTTTAAGAATATCGATTGGCAACGAATGGCATGGGGGGGGGCAAAACTCCTGTCTTCGTTAGTGATGGGTATATATATTCTGCATCCAATTATATTGGAAGCAATTCCAACGGATTGGTGGACAGCATCGCTCTACGGAGCAGATTTGCTATTGGTGTACGGAGGTGCGTTACTGATAAGTTATGTGATTTGGAAGATTCCGGTTGTCGGGAAATGGCTGTTGAAGGTTTAATGAGCTAAAGAGTGAAGGAATTAATGAGTTAATAATTTAATGATGGAATGATGAAAGTACAAGAGATATATTTGGAATTGCTAAAGACGGCAATATGGGGTGGCGAGTTTACGAGTGAACGAGTGAATGAATTAGCGAATGAACGAGTTAACAAGGTTATCCAGCTGGCGGCGTTTCAGGGAACGGGTCCGTTGGTGTATGACCAATTGCTGAAGTTGAAGGATGTGGAGCTACCGGATGCATTACGTATGCAGATGAAGCAGCAGTGCATGATGAGTATGATGCAGCAGAATGCGATGATGCCGCTTCTGGCGCAAGCATGGAAGGCTTTGACAGAAGCAGGGATTGATCCTGTGCTGCTGAAAGGTTTTGGTTTGGCGCAATATTATCCGCAGCCGCACCTGCGCCAGTGGGGCGATATGGATGTGTATGTAGGGCAGAAGAACTACCATTTAGGTTGTGAAACGTTGCGTGCTGCATTTCCGGGAGTAAAACACATGGCGGAGGAAGGTGATGATTACAAGCACTATAATTTTGAGTTTGGAAATGCAGTTTTGGAGATGCATAGAATAAGTATGGCCTTTGCGCATCCAAGAGATAGACGATACTACGAGAAATGGGAGGAACAAAGTCTGACTAAGGACGGACCAAATATAAATGTTGGCGATTTGAAAGTAACCGTACCGGAAGATACGTTTAATGTGTTTTTTGTGTTCCTGCATGCATGGCATCATTTCATAGAAACGGGCATGAATATGAAGCAAATGTGTGATATAGCCGTCATACTGCATGCGAAAAGAGATGTGATAGACAAGAATCGATTGCATGAGGCATTGAAGAAATTGCATCTGATGGAGGTATGGCAGCAGATTATGTATATCTTGGTGAAATATCTGGGTGTGGCGAAAGAAGAATGTCCATACTATACGGACAAATTGGCGAAACGAGCAGAGTTACTATTTGAACGAATCATGCAAGAAGGTTCATCGCGTCGTCATGAAGAAATTAATGCAGAGGGTGTATCCTATATTAAACGTAAATGGATAACTTTCCAATTGCGAATGGCAGATAGTCGATTAGTCAAACCGTATGCTCCTGCATATGCCCGACATATGAAAGTGAGCGATATCATGCATGGTATTGAGCGTGTGATAAAGGGGAAATGATGAAATGATGTAATGATGCAAATGATGAAATTATGAAAACGATATTATTAGTATTTGGAACAAGGCCGGAAGCCATCAAGATGGCGCCGCTGGTGAAGAAGTTGCAATCGCTGCCGGAGCAATTCAAAACCGTTGTAGCCGTAACCGGTCAGCATCGTCAGATGCTAGATCAGGTGCTGCGGATATTTGACATCGTGCCGGATTATGATCTCAACATCATGCAAGCCAATCAGGACTTGTACGATGTGACGAGTCGCGTGCTGGTAGGTATGCGGGATGTGCTGAAAGCAGTTCAACCCGATGTGGTGTTGGTACACGGAGACACGACGACGAGTACGGCTGCGGCATTGGCTGCATTCTATCAGCAGATACCGGTGGGGCATGTGGAAGCCGGGTTACGGACGGGGAACATCTACAGTCCATGGCCTGAGGAGATGAACCGACTGATGACGGGACGGATTGCGACCTACCATTTTGCTCCGACACCGTTGGCGAAGTCCAATTTAGTCAAAGAGAACGTTTCAGAGGATCGGATCCTTGTGACGGGGAATACGGTGATTGATGCATTGCATATCGTGACGAAACGCTTGGCTGAGGATGCTACTTTGCAGCAATCTGTACAAGGCGAGTTGGCTGATTTTGGGTATGATGTGAAACGATTGGATAACGGACGGAAGTTGGTGCTCATCACAGGGCATCGACGTGAGAACTTTGGAGAAGGGTTCTTGAACATATGTCATGCGATTAAGAGTTTGGCAGAGCGTTGTCCGGATACGGACTTTGTGTACCCGGTGCATCTGAATCCGAATGTGCGGAAGCCGGTGTTTGAGATTTTGGGTGACGGAGCGGAGAAGAATATCTTCTTGATAGAGCCGTTGCAATACTTGCCGTTCGTGTATATGATGGAGCGGAGTTATTTGATATTGACAGACTCAGGGGGAGTACAGGAGGAAGCTCCGGGACTTGGGAAACCGGTACTGGTAATGCGGAATACGACAGAGCGTCCCGAGGCTGTGGAAGCAGGAACGGTGCTGTTGGTTGGTACGGATAGATTGAAGATAGAACAAGGTGTAATTGATCTGATGGAAAAGCCGGAGGTATATCGAAAGATGAGCGAAGCCGTGAATCCGTATGGGGATGGTTTGGCTTGTAGTCGTATTTGCGACTACTTAGCCAATGTATGATGTATTGTGTATGATGTATGAATGAGTATCAGAAACAAATACAAGAAAAGTGCATAGACTTTGCGGTTAGGGTTGATGCTTTGCGTAAGGATCTTAATAAGAGGCATCATGAGTACAATAAAGCTGACCAAGTAGATCGATGCGCGAGTTCAATAGGCGCGAACTATAGTGAGGCTGTATTTGCAGAGAGTGAATCGGATTATATTCATAAATTGGGCATTGCTCAGAAGGAAGCAAACGAAACAATCTATTGGTTAAAGGTGATTTCCCGCTGTGGTTATATTGATGACCAATTATACGGAAGTTTAGTCGCGGATGCTGAGGAGTTAATCCGCATTATAACCTCAATAATCCTTTCTCTGAAACGAAAACATAAAACATAAAACATAATACTTAATACATAATACATAAAACATAAAACATGACACATAATACATCAATCCCACGGATTGTCCATTATTGTTGGTTCGGAAAGAAGCCAATGCCTGAACTGGCGCAGAAATGTATAGAGAGTTGGAAAAAGTACTTGCCAGAGTACGAATTGCGTTTATGGAACGAGGAAACCTTCGATCTCGATATGTATCCGTATGCGCGGGAAGCATACGATAACCGTAAGTTTGCGTTTGTCACCGATGTGGTTCGTCTATGGGCATTAGAGAAGTTTGGAGGCGTGTATATGGATACGGATGTAGAGATACTGCGTCCGTTAGGTGAGTTGATGGAGTTGCCGGCATTTACCGGTTATGAGGCAAGTCAGAGTAATGCACCTGTAACCGGATTGATGGCGAGTGCTCCGCATGGAGTATGGGTAAAAGAGCAGTTAGCGTATTACGAGGGTAGGCATTTTGTGAAAGAAGATGGTACGCTCGATATGACAACGAATACGATTACTATTTCACGTATCATGCAGGAGAATGGGTTCGTGGTAAACGGGAAATATGGGGTATATAAGAATGATATGCATGTGTTCCCGGTGGACTATTTCTGTCCGTTGACTTCGACGCGAGTGCTGAAGTTAACGAAGAATACCTACTGCATCCATCACTTTGCCGGAAGTTGGGTAGAGAAGACGAGGGGGCAGATTGTAAAAGACTGGATTGTGGAGCATATTATAGGTCGTAAACTAACGGACAAACTCGTTCGGTTTAAGAGAAAACTGAAACGAGTTAAATGATGAAATAAGCCACAACTATAGTGCTTAATGATACAAAACAGCGCAGACACATTTACGTGCCTGCGCTGTCGTTTTAATCGTTAACTCGTTAAACGTTCATTCGTTAACTCGTTAGCCGTTCAACGCTTCGTCGTACGCTTCTCCTTCGACTTTCCAGAGCCAAGAATAGAAGGTCTTTTTGCCGCCGGAGAGGTCTTTCTGCGCGAGGAACGCTGCTTGGTCTTGCGCCAAGGTGGCGAGGTTCTTTGCACGGGCGTTGACCGCTGCGTGAACGGTTGTGAAACGGGTGCGAGCGTTCAGCTCTTTGGTCGTCACCTCGGTTGCGCGTTTCACTTTCTTACGCAGGTACAAGCGGTTACACTTGTTACTTTCGGTAGGTGCTACACGGTGCGTGCCAAGTAACATCTTGTTGCAACTGTGTTGACCATTTTTACCGGGTTTACTTAATGCGCCGGAAACGGAATCAATACCGGCGCTCCATTCTACATGTGCCATATTAGTTCGGCGTTTGCCGAACAGACCGATTTAGTCTGCTCGACCTCCACGCCGTGGGAGGGAAAAATAGTTAATGGTTTAGGTTGATCTTTTTTCTTTAATAAGCAATTTTTAAAAGATCACTTTTTGACTCCCTGATACTCTTCGACCGTTTTGGTCGAAATGGTAGTCGTCACTTTGGATGAGTCACCTACTTGCGTGTAGGTCGATGTGGTGCTGATGGTTCGCCAAGCCTTGCAACTCGTCATCCCCATCGCCACTGCTCCGATCAGGAGCGTGATAAAAAGTCTTTTCATTGGTCTTGATTGTTTTTGTGTTTGTAGGTGTAATCGACACCCATAATTGCACCGGCAAAAGTCACTACTTCGCCAAAGCCGATAAGCAAGGTCTCGTGGATCTGTCCTTGCGGGTCAATGTACACTCCGCAAAAGAGCAACACCAACCCTCCGATGGACAATACCGCAGCTGTGATTAACTGGATGTTAAACTTCATAATCATTCGATTTTTCTCGGCTGACTCCTCTTTTTTGGAAGTGTAATGCAATGAAACGTTTTTTTGTCATCTGATAACAATGACATCTGTTGATGTGAATGTTTGTTGTAGATAGACTACTGCAAATTTATTTGTGAGTAGGCTATATAGAACAGAGATTCGGAGTACTGAAAGTACTATTGTTATTAGATGGTTTTCTTTTATGTTTTTTTGATTACGTTTTCTTTTAAATATAAGGAGTCAAGCCGCGAGGTTAATCACCAATCAGATCACCGTTCGCATCATACTGGTCGTTCAGCTTATGCATCGCATAGCCGAACAGCGAACCGTACTTCGTCTGACTCTTGTACTCCGCGACCAACTGAGTCTTCTGCTCGCTTGATCCTGCCAGGATAGCACGTACCGCCGCTTGCACTTTCGTGAAGCGAGCCTTCGCTTTCACTTGGTTCTCAGATGGTTCCTTCGTGGATGGGTTACACAACTTACCGGTCGTCACCTTGCCGGTACGTTTGTTGGTGCGGAAGTACACATCGCTGTGCTCGCACACCTTTTTGCGCATTGATTCGATCAATGCCATAGGTTTGATTTCTGCCATTTGAAAATTAAAAGTTTAGGTTTAACAATATTTTATCTCGTGGTTTCACCACTTTTTCAATTTTATTATAAGGAAACTAAAAAAAATCTTACTTGCCGCATGGGTTTTCGGTTCGTTTTCCTTAATCATACAATCTCAATGCGAACATCGAAGCGCATGGCGAGATCCTGACGTAACTCGGGAAGAAAGGCATCTCGTGCGGAGATGTCGATGAGATGCAGTGCCGACTTCCGGTTGGGGTCACCGAAGGTAAGCCGCAGATAGCCGTTGATCTGCACCACCTGCGCTTGATAGATGAGGGGAAGAGGATACCTCTCCATTTGTGATTGGTGATTGGTGATTGGAGATTGTCGTACGGAGAGTGGAATCTCGTATGCGTCGCTGATAATCGTCAACTGTTCGTTGTAGTCACCCATTTCATTGGGTTGAAAGTGAACGCTGTAGAGAGTGCCACGTTGAACCTCCCCGCACGGCTGTATGTTTCTAACAAATTTCAGGTACATATTCAATTGTTTTCGTTTGTTTTCGTATTTGTTTTCGTAAGGAATCGACACCTTAGATTGTTTTTTGGCGTTTTTGTCATTAGATAGCAATATCATTTTCGGCATTTTTTGATATTTTCGCCATTGATAGTAATGTCATCCGGGGATGTGAGATTATGTTATGTAGAGTGTACTGCAAATTTATTTGTGTGTAGTCTGTACAGAACATAAGCTCAGAGTACTGCAAGTACTATTACTATCAATGTTATTTTTCTTTATAATTTTGGTTATATCAAACTGCGAGTACTATTGCTATCAATGATTTTTCTTTATGTCTTTTTGATTGCATATATTCCAAATCACCTGTCGATTCCACGTTTTCGATTACATAATCTCGAAAATCGACTGCAAAGATAAGGGGTTTTTGAACGAAAGTGTTAGTGATTTTCACCAATCGTGCATAAACCCCCTTATTTTTGCTATTTGCGCATAGCGATTATCTGCCGAATCCTCTCCACACTCATGCAAAATTCATCACCCAACCGGTAGTAGATATTCATCACCGTATCCGTGCCTAACAGTTCCTTGTACCGCTTCCTAATCATGCGGTGTCGTCTGATTGTCGTTTCTCTCATGGGCATTTAATACACTTTACACTTTACACTTTACACTTTACACTTTACACTTTACACATTACACTTTACACTTTACACTTTACACTTTACACTTTACACTTTACACCATCTACAATGCCTGCTCCGCTAATTTCCAAAGTTCTTTTGCCGTCATCTTGACCCCTGCTTGACGCATGATCTTTACGATCCGGGCTTTTCGCGCAAACCGCTCACGAGCCTCTATCTCGCTTGCACTGGGTTGCGTCTTCCGTACTTGAGGCATACTGACCATGTACACTTTTCCTGTTGCTTTCATTGTTCGGAAACACACGTTTCCTACTTTCCCGGAGATACTTTTTATCCCCATCGGTAATGTTACTTTTGCCATAACTCATTAAACTTTAAACATTAATTCTTTAATTCTTTAACTCTTTAATTCGTTAAACTTATGTTTACCGGCATATCGGGCTGCAAACATTCTTTGATTCGCTGCCTCTGCCTCTGTCTTGACATGCTTCGACCTGTCCGGACATCGCTGCACGATCTGCATGCCCTTATACATCCGGAAATAGTATCCGTCGTTTTCTAACTTTCCCCTCAGACTGTCAATGGGTATAATCAATTCTGCTTTCATCTCTTCTGTTTTGTATGTTTTCTTCTAACTCTTAGATTCATCAGCCGCGACCATCCCGCGACCATCCTGAACGTCACAATACCGTTCCACCTTGACGAGACCCGGTTCGTTTAGTACTGTCAGTCCCCCTAAGAAGGGGGATGACGTACGTACTAAAGAACGTTCGGGTCTGTCAAAAAATCGTTTGTTCGCACAGAGCGTAGTATTTGTTGTTATGGTCATAGATTTGTCCAATGACCCCCTGCGTTTTGGCTTCTTCGATGAGTTTGCCGGCGAAGTTAAAACTGCGGATGTTACCGACGCGCATGACTACTTGCCGGAGTTGTTCGGGTGACATACGCTTGCCATCTTGAAGTATGTAGGTAAATAGTTTGCGTTGGTCAAAGCGTCCTTCGGGTAGGAGGTAAGCGGAGTTGAACTTTGAATTAGAATTTCCTTCAGAAGATAAACTATCGTCTCCAATGTATGGGACAGGTAAACCGTCCGGATTGACGATGAATTTCTGCTTGTTAGGAATGTCGTATTTGCGCGTGGCGGACTGGCGAATGGTGAAGACACGATCGTCATCTTTGGAGCACTCGTAGGTCTCAAAACTTTTGTTCTGCAGCTCTGTTCCCAATGCACCGCGAAGGGTCTTATCTTCGATGGCTTTGTTCTGGTGCAGTACGCAGACAATGCAAGTGCGTTTGTCTGAGGCGATGGAGAGGAGGATGCCGATCACTCTTTGTGCCTCGGCATAGTCGTTGATGTCTGACACAATATCGCGGATGCCATCGAAGATGACCAAGTCCGGTTGGTAACAGTAAATAGCCGTCTCAACCATCAACTCTCTGTCCTTCAAATTCACCTGTCGGAGGTTAAACACGTAGAACCGCTCCTGCGATGGCTCTTCGCCTATCATCGCGCCTATTCTATCCCGCAATATCTCATGTGTCGAGTCCTCACTCTGCTCCGTATCAATCCATAGCACCGTCAGCGGCTCTTCCTGCATACGTTCCAAACCCAAGAAATGCCCTTTGTCTCCTGCTCCACGTGATAACGCGGAGATACCCGCGGCACTCATGAGAATAGAGTTGAGGTATGTCTTACCCGACTTGGCTTTACCGGTGACTGCAACGAGTTCGCCCCTTGCAAAGCAAGGGATGTCGTGCCATGTAAACAAAAACTCATGCGGCGGTATCTCCGATGATGGCAATATCCGCTGCTTCTGCAATCTGTCAAAAGTACATTCCGTTGTATCCATATTCTTCTTTGTTAGTTGGGTCGGATAGTATCCGACAATTAGTTCGTTTTCTGCTCATCGTGACATCGATGAGATTTCAATTCCGGCTGCAAAGGTACGGCTTTTTGAACCAACTAACAAGAACTTAGTTCCGAGTTGTCATTTTTGTGCATTTTTGTTGCGATTTTTTATGATTTTGTTCACAGAACGTGGCTCGTAGTGGAGCGCATAACCCGTGTCACGCGTTGCATGACGGAAATGCCGATCATGGAGGAAATCGTACACAAAGGTGACTACGAACAGGACAAAATCACGCGCGTCGAAATGGAAGTGATCCACTTTTTCTACATCGTCATCGACAAAGGCGTTGAACTGGGCAACAAACCACTCTTTAGCGAGTGGAGTAAGATCTAAATTTTTCATAAACCGGATAATTTTAATTAGTATGTGTTGTTATTTTTTTTCCCTTTGCGCATCGGCAAAAGGATCGCAAAGTTATTCCAATTCTGCTTCAAAATGAAGGAATAATCGTGCAAAGTTAAGAAAAATGAAAGAATTCAGCATGTGCGCTTGCGTATGTGGGAAATTTTTCGTACCTTTGCAGCGAAAAAAATCGTTCGAAGATGAAGAGAGACGAGAGTAATATCATCATTTACAACACCATCGACGGAAAGGCGAGTGTTGTACTATATGCGCGAGATGGGAACGTGTGGATGAACCAAAATCAACTTGCGGAACTTTTTGATACCTCTGTGCCAAATGTGTGTATGCATATAGCTAATGTGCTGAAAGAAGGGGAGTTACAAAGAAATTCAGTTATTAAGAATTACTTAACAACTGCCGCAGATGGGAAGAATTATGAGGTGACGTTTTACTCGCTGGAGATGATCATGGCTATCGGTTTTCGTGTACGGAGTAAACGTGGTACGCAGTTCCGTATGTGGGCCAATCAGCACCTGACGGAGTATCTGGTGAAGGGTTTCACGATGGACGATGAGCGGCTGAAGAACCCGGACGGACGACCGGATTACTTCGATGAACTGCTGGAACGGATACGCGAGATCCGTGCATCCGAGAAGCGTTTCTACCAGAAAGTGCGAGACTTGTTGGCGCTGAGTAGCGATTACGACAAGACTGACAAAGCGACGCAGATGTTCTTTGCCGAGACGCAGAACAAGTTGCTGTACGCTGTGACTGGCCAAACGGCAGCGGAGATCATTGTTGGTCGTGCTGATGCGTCGAAACCGAACATGGCGTTGACATCGTGGCAAGGGAGTATCGTGCGGAAGGGGGATATTTACACGGCTAAGAACTACCTGCACCAAGACGAAATAGACACGCTGAACAGACTTACGACGATATTCTTAGACTCGGCTGAGTTGCGCGTGAGGGAGCGGAAAGACCTGACGCTGCGTTATTGGCGCGAAACAGTGGATTCTCTGTTGAACTTCCAAGGGAAGGTTGTGCTGCAAGGTGCCGGGAGCATCAGCAACAAGCAGATGGAGGCGCAAGTGGATTCGGTGTATGAGACGTTTAATGCGAGAAGGAAGGCATTGGCTGCTGCGGAAGCGGATGAGGCAGATCGGGAGTTGTTCGCAATGAAGAAAAGTGATGAGGATTTTGACCATTTTTTAGAACTGGAGGAAGAAGTGAAGCCGGATGAGGAGGGGGACAATTGAAATGAAAGAACAAAAATTTACCAAAATGAAATATGACTATCTGATCGTAGGATCCGGTCTGTTCGGAGCAACGTTCGCGTATAAGGCTACGCAAGCAGGAAAGAAGTGTCTGGTGATTGACAAACGTCCGCATGCCGGAGGAAATGTGTATTGTAGCCCTATCTCCGTCCCTTCCCCCGCAGGGAAGGGGGAATGTGTCATCAACGTCCATACGTACGGTGCGCATATCTTCCATACGAGTAATAAGGAGGTGTGGGACTTTGTGAACTCGCTGGTGCCGTTCAACCGTTATACCAACAGTCCGATAGCGAACTATAAAGGTGAATTGTACAATCTGCCGTTCAATATGAACACGTTTTGCCAAATCTGGCCGGATGTGAAGACACCGGCAGAGGCAAAAGCTCGTATAAACGAGCAAGTGAATGATGCAATAAAATTGCTGAATGGTGAGAATGGTGCTAATGGTGAATATGTGCCACGCAATCTGGAAGAACAAGCCCTGCTGTTGGTGGGTCGCGATATATATGAGAAACTCATCAAAGAATATACAGAGAAACAGTGGGGTAGGAAATGCACGGAGTTACCGGCATTTATCATTCGCCGTTTGCCGTTGCGATTTGTGTTTGATAATAACTACTTCAACGATCTGTATCAAGGCATTCCGATTGGGGGTTACAATGCGCTGATTGCAAAGCTTCTCGAAGGATCGGAAGTCCGTACAAACGTGGACTTCTTTGGGTCTGGTTTTGAGGAGTTATTAAAAACTTTCAACCTTCAACTTTCCACTTTCAACCACAATCGTGTGCAAGCTGCCAAAGCACTTGCTGACACGATTGTCTATACCGGACAGTTGGATGAATACTTTGACTATAAATTGGGACGATTGGATTGGCGAACGGTGTCGTTTAAGACGCGTGTGGAGGATATGCCTAATTATCAAGGGAATGCGGTAGTGAACTACACGTCGCACGAGGTGCCCTATACCCGTGTTATTGAGCATAAACATTTCGAGCTGTTCGGTCAAGCTGTGTACGATGTACCCAAGACAGTAGTCAGCGAAGAATATTCCACCGAGTTCAAACCCGGCATGGAGCCGTATTATCCGGTGAATGACGAGCGCAACAACTCCCTTGCTGATCAATACCGTGCCCTCGCAGATGCAGAGCCAAACGTTATCTTCGGTGGCCGCCTTGCTGAGTACAAATATTACGACATGGACAAAGTCATTGAGAGAGCACTGGCTCAGTTCAAGGAAAAAGGAAATTAAAGGTGCTCAGATCGAACGCTACCATTATTCTAACGGCAAACCACCGACCAATGAGCGTGAAGCGGAATAGCCGCACCGCGGAGTGTCCGATGGACAGTCAAAGAGTAAGTGCGACTCGCGAGTTTCGGAGAAACATAGTAAGCCTAAAAACACTTAAAATGAGCAATGACAAATAACAACTGTCAAATGACCAATTGAAAGAAATTATGATGAAAGAAGAATTTCTTGATAAATGCATCGCCTTTTTGGTAAAGATTAACAAACTGCGCAAATACTTGCGAGAGAAACAGCACGAGTACAACAACTCAGACCAGATTCAACGTAGCGGAACCAGTATTGGCGCCAACTACAGTGAAGCATGTGATGCCGAAAGCAAAGCCGACTTTGTGCATAAGTTGCACATTGCACTCAAAGAGGCAAATGAGACAATGTACTGGCTCAAAGTTCTATATGGCTCTGAATTTATATCAAAGAATCAGTATGAAGAGTTAATGAATGATCTGGATGAGATTTATAAGATTCTATTCTCAAGTGTTAAAACAGCGAAAGAGAAACTCAAATCTTAAATCTGCAATCTCCAATCTTCAATCTCCAATCTTCAATCTCCAATCTTCAATCTTCAATCTTCAATCTCCAATCTCCAATGACCAATAACCAATTACCAATTGAAAACAGCCCAATCTTCGTTTTTAGATTAAAAATCTAATTTTTTAAACGAATATTGGGCTTTTTTCTTGCATATGTGGGATTTTTTTTGAAAAATATTTCTGTAACTTCGGCACGCCCCTAAAGGGTATCCACTCCGAAATTACAGAGCACAGTTGTGCGAATAACAAGCATTTCCCGCTAAAACTACAAATAAATTTAATTTTTTGCAGCAAAAATTTGCTCATTCCAAATTTTTGTAGTATCTTTGCACTTGAATTTGTGGCGTAAAGATAAAGTATGGCTTTAGAAACAAGAAATAAATTAAATAATTTGCTCTCGGAAGGGATACCCAATGGATTGTACTTCTCAGAGTGGTTGATTGCGCATGGGTACTCCTCGCAATTACTACAGCAATATCGGAACTCAGACTGGCTGAAGTTGCTGACACGGGGTGTGTACTACCGTTCTGGAGAAGAGTTATCGGCATACGCAGCATTGATGTGCAGTGCCAAACAGACACAGACGCAGTTGCGATTGGCAGCGCATAGTGCGCTGGAGGTTCATGGGGTAATGCATTTTGTGCCTATGGGCAAGCCGCAATGCGTCGTGACAACAGATCAGAGGAGGAAGATAGGATGGTTGGAGTCGGAGTTGTTCGACAGGACATTCGAGTATTTCTACACGCCCCAGTTGGCAACAGCAGAGTCGGAAGAGATACCGTATCGCGGTTTGACGTTACCAGCTTCAACGAATGAGTTGGCGATATTGGAATGCTTATACCTGGCACCGAGACGTTACAGCTACATGGACGTGTACTACCTGATGGAGCAGTTGAGCGGTTTGCGTCCGGAGCTGATGCAGTCGTTGCTGGAGCGTACGACGAGTTATCGGGTAAAGCGGATGTTTATGTACATGGCTGAGAAAGCGAATTATGCATGGTTGGAGGACATAGACGTGACGAAGGTGGATCTGGGAACGGCAGTGATGCAGTTGGCAGAGACGGATGGGGTGTATGTGAGTAAATATAAGATGACGATACCGAGGGAATTGAAGGAATATGAATAAGCACGAGGAATACAGGGAACAGGTGGCGTTGGTGCTACGGATATTGCCGCACATCTATGAGTTGGAGCAGTTGGCAGTGCATGGTGGTACGGCCATCAACCTGTTTCATAAGAACATGCCGCGATATTCGGTGGACATTGACCTGACGTACTTGCCAATAGAGGATCGGGAGACGAGTCTGCGTGAGATAAATAGGCTGCTTGGTGAGTTGCGGTTGCGTCTGCTGGAACGTGTTAAAGGGATCCGTGTAATCCACAAGCCGGATGTATGGAAATTGCTGTGTACGCTGGATATGGCGATGGTGAAAGTGGAGGTGAACGGGACGAAACGCGGTGCGTTGGGAGCCGTGGAGACGCGGAGTCTGTGTGTGGCAGCAGAAACGGACTTTCATACGAAATGTAAAGCGCATGTAGTGGGACTGTCGCAGTTATATGGTGGGAAATTGTCAGCAGCATTGTCGCGGCAGCATCCGAGGGACTTGTTCGATTTTGTGCATATGGGGTGTGGTTTTGACGAGGTGCGTGACGGGTTACTGTTGGCACTGGCCGGAAGTGACAAACCGATCATTGAGTCGTTGGCACCGAATGCGATAGATCAGCATGATGCGCTGGAGAAGCAGTTTGTGGGGATGACGGACGAGCCGTTTTCGTATGCGGATTATGAGGCAGCGCGTGTGGCTCTGCACCGGTTTGTAATGGAGGGACTGAGTGATGCGGACAAGTGGTTCTTGGTGTCGCTGGAGAAGGGTGAACCGGATTGGAGTGTGTGCAGCGCAGGGGATCTGAGTCGATTCCCGTCTGTGCAGTGGAAACAGCGGAATATTGAGAAGTTGCGGGATTTGAATCCGGAGAAATACGTGCAAGGAGTGGAGAAATTGGAACGGTATCTGGACGGAAGAAGATAGTTGTGATAGATGAACTTTTAAATAGAAGATAGCTGGAGGAAATTTATGGAGGATACTATTCAAACATTTCTTGTTCCTGAGATCTTAATCTGTTGGACAAAAACTATGGTATGGCTGAGAATAGTTTAATGGCGGAATGGTGACGCAAACGGAGTTTGCTAAATGGTGAAATGACAAACGAAAAAGATCAAATATACAAAGAAAAATTTATGGCCTTCGCAATTCGGATGGTGAAACTGAAGAACTATCTGAATGAGCAAAAACATGAATATAACATAGCTGACCAGATCCAACGCTCCGGTACTGCTATAGGCGCCAATCACCGCGAGGCTATTGCCGCTGAAAGTGAGATTGATTTCGTGCACAAGTTGGCTATCGCTCAGAAGGAATGTAACGAAACGTTGTATTGGCTTGAACTCCTCAAGGCGACAGATTATTTAGATGAGAAACTATTTAATAGCCTTTATTCAGATGCAGAAGAAATAATGCGTATGCTTACCGCGAGTATCATAACTGTCAAAAAACGTTTAAAGAAATAATCACCATTAAGTAGCTCTGCTGCGTCACCATTTAGCAAAAAGCAATAAGATAGTTCACCATTAGCGCGAAGCGCGCTCACCATTAATCAATTAGCAATACTATCGCATCATTCTCCCAAATAATCGCAAAATTCACAAAAATCAAAGATTTTTATGCGATTATTTGGATATGTCATTTTTTTTTTGTAATTTTGCCCCCGATAAGGTATAAAAACGGCACGAAAGCATAATATTATACCCGTAAGGGTGTAGATGTGGATGTTCTATTGCAAATTATACCCGATAGGATGCAATTATGAAAACATTAGCTACTTTTGTCAAAGCCAAACGCAAACAGTTTGGATTGACGCAGGAAGAATTGAGTCGCAAATCCGGTGTCGGCTTGCGCTTCGTCAGAGAATTAGAGCAAGGCAAAGAGACGCTGCGGATGGACAAAGTGAATCAGGTGCTTAGTCTGTTCGGCGCTGAGTTAGGGCCTATGGAAGGAGATAGATCATGAAACAGGGTAACGTATATTTTAAGAATATCCTTGCCGGAACGATACGCGAGGATGAGGATGGATTCACCTTCCAATATGATCATGATTACCTGCAGCGCGATGATGCGCAGCCGGTTAGTCTCACTCTACCCTTACGTGAAGAACCATACGTATCGCAAGTGATATTCCCGTTCTTTGACGGACTGATACCGGAAGGGTGGTTGTTAGATGTGGCGACAAAGAGTTGGAAGATCAATGAACGAGATAGAATGGGACTATTATTGGCGTGTTGCAACGATTGTATAGGGGCCGTTAGCATCGAAGAAATGGTAAATGGTAAATGACAAAATGTTAAATGTTATGCGATGTTTATGTTGCTATAGAGAATTGATGGCCGGACAGGTGGATTACCATCCCGCTTGTGCTAAGAAGATGTTCGGTTCTGCGGAAGTCCCGGAACTGCCATACGACCATAGTCAGATCCGGCAAATCGCCAAAACTGTCATCCGAACCAAGACAACCGTTCCCGGAGTGCAAGCGAAGTTGTCCATGGATATCCAGAAAGTGGAAGGCGAGATCAAACGCTTTACCATTGTGGGATTGCAAGGACGGTTTATCTTGAAACCCCAGACGGATCACTATGCAGAACTGCCTGAGAACGAGGACCTGACGATGCATCTGGCACAGCAAGCCGGAATAGCCGTTGTGCCCCATTGTCTGGCACGGTTCACGGATGGAAGGCTGGTCTACCTAACAAAACGTATTGATCGGACAAAGAAAAACGAGAAGATTCCAATGGAGGATCTTTGTCAGTTGTCGGAGCAGTTGACGGACAGCAAGTATCGCGGCTCGTATGATAAGATCAGCAAGGTGGTCAAGCAATACTCTGCTGCTCCAATGCTGGACGTGGTGAACTTCTGGCAAGTGGTGTTGTTCAGCTGGATAGTCGGCAACAGCGATATGCACCTCAAGAACTTCTCCTTATACGCACCGGATGGACAGCATATCTTAAGTCCGGCTTATGATATGATCAACACCCTGATTGTCATGCCGGAGGATACTGAAGAGTTAGCACTCAGCCTTAACGGTAGACAACGCAAGATCACATGGCGCGATTTTGTGCAATCCATGACGCGCAGTGGTGTACCGGAAAAAGTGCAAGAGAATATGCGTGCACAGTTCACGAAAGTGCTTCCGCAATGGGAAGAGACGATACGCAACTCCTTCCTGTCCGAAGAGATGCAAGACCAGTATATCGCTATGATCCATGAGCGCTTGACACGACTGAATAAATGAGATATGTACACGCAAAACAAGTGCAATATGAAAAATCTGTACTTCATAGAAACCATACAGACGTATCGTAAGGCAGAATGGAAGGAGATATCTTCCATCTTGTTTGAACATGTGGATGCGCAAGGTGAACTGGTGACATTTTCTCCAATAGAGTATGAAAAAATGCCGACATTAAAGGGGACAGATAGGAAATTGCACGAAGGGCAGTATGTGTATTATGATACTGAAACGAGACAATTCACACCGGCATATAATGCCCCTTTAGCGAGAACGAGACAGCGAAAGAATTTCTATTATAGAAATCGCCTATACAGCAAACAAAATCCAGTGGATGCAGAACAGCTAGGAGAAATACTGGCCGTTCAATCATACCATGTAAACGTTGGGCATGGGAATTGTAGCTTGTTGCTTGTGCAGTATAGGCGTATGCTACGAGATGACTATCAGATATGGATGGTAGATTGTGGGGCTATTGATTATGGAGTCGGGAATTTATATTCGAATATAGATGCATGTTTTGCGGATATTGCTAAAAGATTGAATGACAATATCGCAAATCTGAAAATATCTCGTTTCTTTCTTACGCATTGGCATTATGACCATATATCCGGAATACCATTCTTAATCTCCAATCTTCATATAACGAATCGGACGAAATTCTACATGAATTTGTATTATGCACATTCGTCAAAATGCGCGAATGAAGTGTTGCGTGAGTTGGATTCGATGGGTGTGGCATGTTATGAACCGATTATTGGTCTTTCTGTAAATACATGGTTGTCTATACTCTATCCGGAATGTAGGATACGTAAGCAGCAGTATAATGAAGCAGTGACTAATAGGGTGGTGAAGAAAATGAATAACAGTTCCGCAGTTTATGCGTTTAAATTTTGGGATAAACAAATGATCTATCCGGGTGATCTGGAGCAGGACGGGTGGGCTGTGTTTATGATGCGAGCTAACTCGATGAAGGTTATGTCTGATGCTGACTACTATTGTGTGTCGCATCATGGCAGCGAAAATGGTCATGTGGATGTTCCGAATCATATTCACAATGCTATACTAATGGGAAGAGATGGAGCCTATAACGGTATATATAGTCCAACGGTGATGCAGTATTGGAGTTCGGTGTTGAGTTTTTCGGAGTGGGATAATAATAAGCGAGCATGTATAGCCGTAGTTCTTGATTGGAATACGGGAAGAACAAGATATATTTATTAAAAGGTTGAAAAAATACATACGGAAAGAAGGAATTGTTTATGGAACAGCAATTTACAATATTTTTCTCGTGGCAGTCAGATGTAAAACCGAATAGAAATGTTATTAAAAAGGGACTAAAGAGTTCGTGTGCAGCATTATCCAGGAACTTCGGTTATACATTTAAGTATGACGAATCGACAAGGGGGAAACCCGGATCTCCGAAAATTGAGGATTCGGTACAAGATAAGATAGATAACTGCGATATTTTTGTAGCTGATATAACTCCTATCGCATATGCGGGAGAAAAAGCACTGCCAAATCCTAATGTGGTAACAGAGTTGGGATATGCATTGAAATGCCTCGGACATGAACGAATAATTCTCCTTGCCAGTGTAGGCGACTATAAGGATTATCAATTGCCTTTTGATATTAACCACATGCATCATGGTAAGATTGACGCAACTGAGAAAACGTGTGATTTACAAAAGGAGATTGCCGAATGTGTAAAATTCATTTTAGATAATGGCAAATTTCAGTACAAGCGGTTCTTTAATGAGTTTCATCTAAAGCAAAACCTCGATACGAAGAAGTATTTGCCGAATGTATTTTTAGAGGATGATGAATTAAAAGAGAATTTGCGCTATTTTGTAGATCCGTTTTTCTTTTATCCAAAGTTCTACAAAGAAACGGCTGCATTGAATTATGATTATTACAATCAGAAATGCAAATTAAAAGGTTGGCCTATATTTAAATATTCGTTAAAGCAATACCCGAGGGACATAAAAGACTCAGATTTTGTAAAGCTGCGGCAAACAGTTAATAAGATATCAGCATATCTCCAGTCTAAAAAAGGAGAATTGAATGATGACTATACACTTGGGTATTTTGCTGTCAAAAAGATAGAGCGACAGATTGAAAGCGCTCGATACTTTTCCTCGAACGTATGCTTGTTAACAGCTAAAGCCGGTCAAGGGAAGACGAATGTAGTATGCGATATAGTAGATCATGTACTGATTCCTCATTATATCCCGTTTGCCTATATCAATGGCTACGAGATAGATGCCAATAATGTTGGGAATTCTCTTGCTCGTATGATATATCCGGAGCAGAATTATTCTATTGGCGAGTTAATTGGGTATGTAGAGCGGTTTTGTGTTCAACAAAGAAAATACTTTGTGTTGATTATTGACGGACTGAATGAGAATACCAATCCTGGAGCATTTGCAAGTAACCTGCAGAACTTGTTAAATATATTATTGCAAAAGGAGTTTATTAAGGTAATATTGACCTGTAGAACAGAATACTATAATCTACATTATCCCGATTTACTTACCTCGTTCAATAGAAAGATAATAATCAAGGATATATACTATCATTTACGAGATACTCAAGAGAATATTCTGATAGGAAACTACTGTGAGTATTTTAACATCAACGCAACATTCTCATCCAAGGTCAAAACACAATTAGGTAAAAATCTTCTATTACTGCGAATCTTTAGCGAAGCTTATGAGAATGAATCGTTAGGCTTGGTGACACATTTGCAGAAAGAGCAGCTTTTTTGTGCATACTATAGTAAGATGCAGAGCAGCGTAGTTGCTCAATTTAGGCAAAACGGATATGAAATATCGAGTTCTGATATCGCGTTCTTCATAAAGACCATTGTTCGACTGATGATAGAGCATGATTCGTTCATGAATGTCAAGATGGATGAGATATTACCTGTTCTTAATTCCGACCAACGACGAATTATTCATAGATTTATTGATTCTAATATTATCGTCAGGAAGGATTTGAGTAGTGAAGTCTTTGGAAGTGAAGTGGTGAATTTTACATATGACGAATTTAGAGACTTCTTGATAGCGCATTATCTAATAGATGTAATTGCGGCAGAATCTTTTGAACGCTTTAAGGAACTGGTGGAAAAGTATACGGCAGAAAAACATACGCTCAGAGAGGGTTTGATTGGTTTTCTGTTTCTATACAGTAAGGACTCACACAAAAGTGAAATTGTTGATTATATACGCACACAACCATGGTATGAGGCAGCTTTTTTGAGGTATATATGGGATGTGCGAGAAGACCAAATTTCTGATACGGATATTGCAGATATGAGGCGATATTTGCGAGAGGACATGGATATTGCCTCAATGCTTGTTTATGGAGATCGGTGGAATGAGAAGATACATAAATTAAGCATACGAATACTGCTAGATATGCTCGAATCATTTGATGATGCCGAATTAGCAACATATGTAGATACGGCATGGCCTAACACGAGAACATTGGGACGGAAAAATAGCGTTAGGGATCACTTGTTAGAACAAACGCAAAAAGTATTAGATAATATGGATGAGAGCTCAGAAATGCATGCTGTTTTAGAGCATTTGTTATACCTCGTACCGTTTGATGTAGATGCCAGCCGCATTTATCGTCAGTACTATAGTCGGTTTAAGCCAAAGGATCAAGTAGGGCACGTTTACGGGAAGACAAAGAGTGTGAAACTAAAATCGTTTATTATGACACTATGAGATACGGATATGATTCATATAAATTTCTAATGGTGGTGAATAGGAATCTTACCTTAGATTTGTTTCTCCGACGTGCAGGAGCGGAACGCGGGTATGCAAAGGCTATGTTTACGAATATGTACAATAGTATCTTTGCCGAGTGCCATTTCGTGGAAGATGAGTATGTGCAGTATTATAAATCCGAGTATGATGACTTGAAACAATATCTGCACGTACGGTATTGTATTAGCAAGAAATGGGCAGATAAGTTGATTGCAGAGAAAGAGGCAAATCCAGACTATACGATTATTGCTTATGATTCGCTGTCATTCGGTGACGGGAGCATAGATAGCCTGATGTTTGAAGATAAATTGGCTGACCGGATAGAAAATTTATTATTGCTAAAAGAACAGTTATGAAGATAAAGACAGATTTTGTTACAAATAGTTCATCAACATGCTTTGTGGTGATGACAAAAGGTGAATTAACTTTGCCACAATTCATTAAGGCTGTCGGAATTAGTCCGGATTCGGCCTTTAAGGATATATACGAAGATTTATTCAATCAGATTAAAAACGACCTGGAGCCTATTGATTCATTTGTCGGAGGAGACAAATGGAACGAAACTGGAGTATCTACAGATACATATATTAAGCGAGTTTTCTCGGAGCAAAGCTATCGGAGATTGAAGGAGGCTCAAGAAAATGGATACGATGTATATATGGGACGCTTACATAGTGATGTAGATGAGATTCAAACTTATTTCTGTACTTCGTGCTTTGTGATTGAGGGAGATAACTTGATTTTTGATGCTACAAACGATGGCTGGTGATTTGATTATAACGCAGCATCCGGAGCAGCATTATCGAACTCTTTTCAATCAAAAAACGGGTATGTTTATCCGAATGGAGGAGAAGGGTTATGAAGAACCATTCTGGTCGAAGGATAGTCCGGAATTGTTGGATATCTCCATTACTAACTATTGTGAGAGAGGCTGTGGTTTTTGTTATCGCCAATCCAGTAGGCGAGGAACACACATGGCTATGGACGATTTGCAGCGAGTTGTCGAGCAAGCACGGGATTTAGGTGTATTGCAAATAGCATTGGGAGGAGGCAATCCTAATCAGCATCCTGAGTTTTGCGAGATATTGCGGCTGATAAGAGAGCATAAAATAGTGCCATCTTATACCACAAACGGGGATGGCTTGACGGATGAAATATTGCGATGTACAGCAGAGAACTGTGGTGCAATTGCTATAAGTGCATACCCACCTTTTGATTCGCGATTTGAAGAGAAAATCATAAAAATTACGAGTTATGGAATTCGGCTGAACCTGCATATGATCTTGAAGGAAGATATGATTGATACAGCCATTTATTGGATGCAAAATCCTCCGAAGTTTTTACAATATGTGAATGCCATTATTTTCTTGAACTACAAACCGATAAATAGGAATTATACTCATCAGCCTATAGATAAGAGCAAATTAAGACTGTTCTTCCAAGTGGCATCTGATTGTAAAGTGGTAAAGATAGGTTTTGATAGTTGTAGCATATCCGGAATTGTGCAAATGATGGATGTTCAGGCATTCTTACTTGAATCATGTGAAGCAGCCCGTTTTTCGGCGTTCATATCAGAGGATTTGAAAATGTACCCTTGTTCATTTATGGTAGGCACAGATATGTTTGGCGATTTGCGCACGCATACTATGCTTGATATATGGCAATCAAATACTGCGTTCATGGATTTTCGCGATAGAATAAAGAACAATTCATGCGCTGAATGTAAATTTGAAAGCTTATGTAAAGGAGGCTGTCGTTTCTTGCCAGAGATTAATTTATGCGAATAAAATTGCGGAAGTAGGTAAGTAAAATGCGCAAATAGCTTACAAAAATTAAAAATATTGCGAATTTTGGCATATACATTTGTATATCTCATTTTTTTTTTGTAATTTTGCGCCCGATTTTTCACATGAATAATTACGCGCAAGAAGAAAGAGGAATGCATAGTCAGTCATACACAGCGAAGGAATTAGCAAGGTGTGCGTCTTGTACAGAGATGCATGACTTGGAATATGCTAATCGTGATGAGTTGGAGAATGAGCTGGAGGAGTTGATGATTCCACTGATTGAGTCTGATGGCTTTCGGATGGAATGGAAATGTATAGGGGAATTGTGCGTAAATAGCAAGAGGGATGATAAGCAATATCTATATCAAAACTTATTGGTCCGCAAGATATGCAAGAATGTTGGTGGAATATATAAAGTGAAGCAAGCGAATCGAAATGCAATCATCCGACAGGTGAGATCATTAATGAAAGCGCCATGTGAATTGTATGTACTACGATTGGATATTCATCATTTCTACGAGTCAATAGATGGCGCCTATATATTAGAACGTTTACGTGTAGATGGAAAGGTAAATGCCCAGACGATAAAGTATGTAGAAAGGATTTTTGAAACCATATGGGCTTTGGGAGTGCATGGCTTACCAAAGGGTGTGGGAATAAGTGCTGTATTTTCGGAACTGCTAATGAAGAAGTTTGATTATGAAGTAAAACGCTTGGATGGAGTATATTACTATGCGCGGTTTGTAGATGATATGATATTGTTTTGTAATTCTCAATCCGTTATGGATGCTGCGTATAAGCGAATTGAGGAATTGTTAGGTGAAATGCAACTGTCGCTTAATGATAGAAAGACGATACGGTGGACAGTGGCAACAGGGAAACCGTTGGAATATCTCGGATATAGTTTTACAAAAGTTAGTGCTGCGACGAAACAGGTGGAGGTCTCAATAGCTGTTAATAAAGTCAATAAGATTAAAACAAGAATCGTGCGCTCTTTTATGGCATATATGCGAAATCGCAATTTTGTATTGCTGCGCAAACGTGTGCGTTACCTTACGGGAAATTTTAGTCTTCGAGTGAATGATTCACCGATCCAACCCGGAGTGGGATTGTATTATAATTATAAGTATATTGATAAAGATAGTTCTGCATTGCAGGATTTGCAGAGTTTCTATTGGGCTATTCTGCATTGCCGAAATGGAAGATTGGGAACGGCATTGGTTCACAACTTATCGCTGGATGAGTATAAAGAATTAGAATCTTACTCGTTTGTATTTGGTTTTAGGAATAAAGTTCATCATGCCTTTCTTCGTAGTGAGATTTGGCAGATAACAGGAATCTGGTAATGAGCAAAAAGTATGAATTAAATAGTAAGTATCGTGTCCTTTTGACGGAATTGCTGCCATACGAGTTGCCGCTTGTATTTGATAACTATGCTTTTTTCCAGATATGTATTGATGAGAACAAACGTTTGTTTTATGATGGATTAATAAATGTAGGTAAGTCATGTTGGACTATCCCATTCGACTATAATATCTATCAAAAAAGCGGAGCAAAGAAAAGGAGATTGAGTATTATTCATCCGACCATTCAATTAGAATGGGTTAATTTATATGACGATTATGCAGATTATTTGCTATATCTTTGTGCAAAAAGTCCGTATTCAATACGCTATATCTATAAGACCGCTAATTGCCTTGTAAATGATGAAGAGTTAAAATGCGTCGACGAGGAAGAAGATGAATTATTGATGGATGAACCGGCTCAAGAGACAGTGGACGCTAATCAACAAAAGGTATATCGTTCGTATTTCCAGTATCGTAAGTTTGATTTCATTTTTAAATACTACGAGAGTTTTGATATATTACGTCTAGAGCAGAAATATCCATATCTTTTGACTACGGACATATCACATTGTTTTTATCATATTTATACCCATTCGGTTGCATGGGCTATAAGAGGAAAAGAAGTAGCCAAGGAACATACGACTGATAAGTTCAAGGAATTGCTGGAGAATAGATTGGATACCTTAATGCAGCATTCGAACTACAATGAAACAAATGGAATAGTAGTCGGCCCAGAGGTGTCTCGTATCTTTGCAGAGATTATTTTGCAACGTGTGGATGTAGATGTGATGCAAATGCTGAAGGGAAAAGGGTTGATGATGGGAATAGACTATGAAATAAGGAGATATGTGGACGATTATTTTATCTACGCTTATCGTAAGGAAGATTTGGATGCTATAAAGAAAGAAATAGAACAGTGTTTGAGTGTGTATAAACTCAATTTGAATGTGGCTAAGACAAACTATTATGAGCGTCCATTCGCCTCAAATATAACAGATTTTAAAAGAGAGGTGCTTTCGCTTGTTAATTGGTTGAGAGAGGAGACTGAGAACTCGCAACCAATAGCAGATGGGGTATTGTATCGCAGTTTTATACATAAATTTAAGTCGCTAGTTCACCATTGCGATGTAAAATATGTGGAGATAGGGAGTTATGTGCTGTCTAAGTTACTTCGTTTGATCAAGCAGATTGCAAAGAAGAATGAAGATGGAAAAATTCCTTTGTTTGAAGAAAATGTAATGACTAACTTGATTGAGATAGTTTTCTACATCTATTCGTTAGACATGAATTCTACATCCTCCTTTAAAATATGTCGCATCATCTATTTCTTAGCAGAGCAAGCAAAAGGGCAAGGGAATGAAACATTCAGTATGGAGATAAAAGCTCGCATTGAGCGTGAGATAAAGCGATGTTTTGATTATCAGGCTAATGTAATTGCGGGAGGAGAAATGAATTTGGAGTCATTAAATCTACTGATTACATGGCATCGTGTATATCCGAATAGTATCATTGATAAGAATCGCTTAGCAGTGCTATTGGGAAGAACGAAATGTGAGGATATAGAGGAAAAGGATTGGGCGCGTCTGAATTATTTCCAGGTAGCAACGATGCTATACCTTATAGAAGATCAACCTGCATATGTTGATTGGAAATCAAAAGTTGTTGAACAGATACGTAATAGGCTTCAAATTCAAAAATGGAAGCAACGAACAGATTCAGTGTGTATGCTATTGGATATGCTGACATGTCCGTATTTAACACGAGACGTAAAAGCGGATTTGATGGTTGATGCAGGAGTGTGTCAAACACCGGAGTTAGCAAAGAGTAAATTAGCAGATATGTCCAGAACCGGTATAAAACGATGGTTTTGGGATTGGGACAAAAATAGAGATTTTGGAAAAGTATTAATGAAAAAGGCTTACCGTCCAGCTTATTGACGAAAAGAATATAGGAGATGTCTAAGAGCAATTGAAGGCCGCGTTGAAGCAAGAGATTTTTCAATTGCGGATATATAAGATCCGAAGGTTCCTCGCATGCAACAGGAGACCGTCGGAAGACATGGTACCTCGGTATCCACACACTATGGTCCAGAGAGCGCAATTAGACATTTCCTTTTTTTTCATTGTTCGAGGCACACAACGTGTAGGAGAGGAGGGAAAATATGAGTCAACAAAATAATAGATTAACAGTGCAAAATGTCAATAAATATGCAACAAGTATTATTATGGTTAGCAGATAATGTTTGCGGAGCAATTATTTCTGCATGTGTAGGAGTCCTAATCGGAGCATCCGGAACATACTATTATGTAAAGATAAAATATTCATTAGAGAAGAAGCAATCCATAAAGTCGGGTGATAATTCTAAGAATGTTCAGGTGAACGGAGATTTTGCAGGACACGATATTAGTATCTGAAAAATGAATGATCAAAAAATTGAAGCAGGGGATAATTCTCGGATTTTACAGGTGAGAGGAAACTTAACTTGTGGTGTGTCGTATTCTGAGGCCAGACAGATAGCGTTAGATGTGTTTAATGCCAATTGTCAAAAGTTGATGAACGAGGCAGCTCAAACCGCGGATACCCGTGCGCATGAAATAATAGATGATTATATTAAAAGGCTATTTGAACAGCAGCCTGAATTGTCCTATAAACTAAAAGAACCATCTATACAATATTCTGTATATTCTGTAATCAAAAATTATGTAAAAACTGGAGATGTGGATTTAAAAGAAAATCTATTACGGATGCTGATGCAGAGAATGAGAGCCAACGATAGGAGTATGGAGCAGATAGTATTAGATGAAGCTATTGAAATTCTACCCAAACTTACGCAAAATATTATTAACATACTCACCCTTGTTTTCTCTGCGGTTTATTTAAATCATGACATTTATAGTATTGATACATTTAAAAACTTTATTAACAATCAGCTGATGATTTTTTTTCCAGATCGCACGTCCGATTCTATGTATACTCATATGCAGTACACTGGATGCAGTACATTTTTGGCAGAAGGAGCTACATATAAGCCTTTCCCAAGTATAATTATGAATCGATATGGGGGATTGTTCAATAAAGGTTTTTCTAAAGAATTATTAGAGCAAACCATTCCTGTTGATTATGAACAGATAGCCCCGATTGTAACTAGATGTCAGCAGAATGCTGCATTATTACAATTTAATGCTATAAATGACTCGGTTTTAGAAGAAGTAATAAAAGAACATAATCTTGAGCAATATTCGCAAAAAATACTGCAACTAAATAAGCAGCATCAAATGAAGGATAATGAGATAGCAAACTATTTGTGTTCTATTAATCCCAAAATGAGCAGATTCATGGAAGAATGGAAGGGAGAGCGAAGCCCTTTAAAAACCATTGCGCCAACGTCTGTTGGCTATGCTGTCGCAATACTCAATTATAATATTCAAACAAATGCAGAAATTTCTTTCAAAGGATTTGTTTACTAATATGTATGTATTTTTCAAATCAAAAGAGTTGGTTAAACAAATATGCGAACTTTTGAAGAAGTTCCCCCATGTTTGTAATCAACTCCGCATAGCAGTGATTTGTGTCCCCTCGAATAATAATTAATAAACCATTAATCCCCATCTTTTCTATTCTCTATTAACTATTCTCTCTTCACTATCGCTATATGAAAGATTCCATCCTGATACAAAAAGCATCTGATTTCGCAGTAGCCATTATAGAGCTAAACAAAGCTCTGCTAAAGAAGAAAGAGTATGAGCTTTCTTGTCAGGTAAAACGCTCCGGTACGGCAATAGGCGCTCTCGTATGTGAAGCTCAATTTGCTGAAAGTCCTGCTGACTTCATTCATAAGATGCGCATTGCATTAAAGGAGTGTCATGAAACGGAATACTGGTTAAATCTTTTACACCGTACGCATTATATCTCAGATAATCAGCATAATGAATTGTTAGAGCAGAATACGGTTCTCAAACGTATGCTCATTTCTAGTATCAATACAAAGAATCGTAACCTTGAATCCTCCAAATAAACTCTTCACCCTTCATTTTTCTCCCTTCTCTCTTCACTCTTCTCTATTCTCCATTCTCTATTCACTATTAACTATTCTCTATTCTCTCCCAAATAATCGCAAAATTAACAAAAATCAAAGATTTTTATGTGATTATTTGGTCGTCTCATTTTTTTTTTGTATCTTTGCCGCGTTTTTCGTGTGCGTATGAATGTGTGTGCGAGAGAGCATGCGAAGGTGCACGTATGTACACGAGAAAAACGATGTAGACTATGATACAGATCAAAAATAAAATAGATTGTTGTGGATGCAATGCGTGCGGAGATATTTGTGCGCATGGGGCAATCACGTTTAAGACGGATAACGAGGGTTTCTGGTATCCTGAGGTGGACGCATCCAAGTGCGTGGATTGTGGATTGTGCGAGAAGGTGTGTCCGCAGTTACATGTGGATGAGTTAAAAAAGAATGATCTGCCTCAATCAGTTTGTTATGCAGCAGAGCATAAGAACCTGGAAGTGGTGTTTGACAGTACTTCCGGTGGATTGTTCTCGGCATTGGCAGACAGGATGTATCGCGATAGCGGATATGTAGGTGGAGCTATCTTTAATGAGGATTTCTCGGTGCGTGAGTATATATCCAATGACAAAGAAGATCTGCCGAAGTTGCGTAGCAGTAAGTATCTCCAGAGCAATGCAGAGGGATTCTATAAGCAGATAAAGAATCTGCTCAGACAGGGTGAGCATATACTGGTTTGCGGAACGCCATGTCAGATGGCAGCGTTGCGTGCGTATCTCGGAAAAGATTATGAGAATCTGATTATTGCTGATTTTATCTGTCGAGGTGTTAACTCTCCGAAGATCTGGAGGAAATATCTGGATTCGTTTGAGGAGCGGTATGGTTCAAAGGTGGTGTATGCGAAAGCCAAGTCGAAAGAGTATGGTTGGCGTAACTTGACGCAGAAAGTGGTGTTGGAGAACGGAAAGGCATATTACGAGACACGCGATACAAGCAATTTTACAAAGGGATATTTACATACCAATGCCTATTGTCGTCCGTCTTGCTATGATTGTAAGTTCAAGGGATTTCCAAGAATGGCAGATATAACAGTTGCAGATTTCTGGGGAGTGGAGAACGTGGATCAGTCGCTGGAGAAGAACTTGGGTACATCGTTGGTAATGGTAAACTCGAAGAAGGGAGCTGAGTATTTTGAGAAAATTAAACCAAGAATCAATTCCTTAGAGGTTCCGTTCGATAGTATATTGGCCGGTAATCCGTCGTTGGTAGAACCATTAGAACCATCAAGGGTAGATAGAGAGCAGTTCTTTGAAGATGTGGATAAGATGACGTTTACGCAGTTGGCAGAGAAGTATATCAATGCCCCGAGTCAGAAGAAACTAACATGGAAGCATCGCTTGAAGAATCTCTATAAATGGGCAAAGCAGGAATACAAATATGCTCGAATGATCTACAGAACGACACAAGGTTCATGCAAAGCATTACGTCAGTTCTTAAAGTACAACACGTGGAAAGAAATCAGGGAACGTAATATCATCATTCCGACTCCGTACGTAGAGATAGAGATTTGCAAGGGAGGTAAGATCGTAAAATGTGGCATTACGACTATAGGTTGGAAGAAAGTGCCATCCTCAAGGTTGGAGACTCGAATCTATATCGGCAAAGATGCAGTTTTAGAATTTGAAGGGGGAAATGCGATTGGCTATGGTAGTTGTATCGAGGTGCATGATGGAGCAAAGATTCTGTTCAAAGAGGGAGCAAGAACTAACACATGCTGTACTTTTGTGAGTCAAGAATATATCGAAGTCGGGGAGATGGCTATGCTTGGAAGGCACGTTACAGTGCGTGACAACAATGGCAGTCATTACCTCAATCGAGATGGTTATCGTAACTCTCGACCTGTCATTATAGCGGACAAGGTATGGTTAACAGAGGCTTGTACGTTGTTACCCGGAGCAAAGATAGGACAGGGAGCGATTATTGGCGCGCATGCTGTTGTAGCTACGCATATTAAACCGTTTGCAATGGCTATTGGCAACCCTGCGCAAGTAATAGATGAAAATGTTTTATGGAAATATTAAATTGAAAGAATATGACACTTGATGAATTTGTAAAAGTATTTGCGGATCAATTTGATGATACCGATCCGGCAGAAATCACAGCAGAAACTTATTTCCGCGAGTTGGAAGAGTGGAGTTCGTTAACTGGATTAGCAGTCATTAACGCTACATCGAAGAAATTCGGTGTGAAAATTTCTGCTGAGGAATTCAAAGCATGTGAGATGGTAGAAGATGTATATAATCTTGTACAAAGCAAATTATAATGGATAAGTTTTCGCTAAACGGGAAGACGATACTTGTGACAGGAGCATCCTCCGGCATAGGTCGCGGCATAGCTATTGCATGCGCGGAGCAAGGAGCGTGTGTTGTCTTGACAGGACGCAATGGATCGCGCCTTAAAGAGACGCTTTCGTTGATGAGTGGAGAAGGACACATAATCATCCCCGCTGATCTGACTGACGAAAAGAAACGGCAAGAGTTAGTGGAACGTGTGCCGGAACTGGACGGATTGGTACAATGTGCCGGAGTGATGAATCGTGTACCTTGTAAGTCGATAGGACAAGAGGATATAGACTCCGTTTTTGCTCCCAACGTGGAAGCACCGATGTTGCTGCAAGCAGAACTGTTGCAAGAGCGGAAGATTAAAAAAGGTACATCCATCGTCTATATGGCATCCATTGCGGCTCGTTCGGCTGTAGCAGGAAATGCATTATATAGTGCCTCCAAAGCAGCTATTATTGCTTACGCTAAATGCTTATCGTTAGAATTGGCTCCGCGTCAGATTCGAGTGAACTGTATTTGTCCGGCAATGGTTTGGACAGACTTGGCATTAGTAGGTGCAACGCGTGAAGAATTGGAGCAAGATCAATTGAAATATCCTCTCAAACGCTATGGTCAACCGGAAGATATAGCAGGACTTGCTATATACCTGTTAAGCGACGTAAGTGGCTGGATGACAGGCAGTTGTGTAGAAATAACGGGGGGGGGTAATGAATTGAAAATGAATTGATTATGAAAGTCTTTATAAAAGATATTGCATACTATCTACCCGAGACTGTTCTCACGAACGAACAGATAGCGGAGCAATTCCCCGAATGGACTACCGACAAGATAGCCGGAAAAGTAGGCATTGCTGAACGGCATATTGCGGCTCCGGAGGAGACAGCATCGGATATGGCTGTGGCTGCTGCGGAACGGTTGTTCGCTAACGGACATGACCGGAGTCAGATTGACTTTGTGCTGCTATGCACGCAGAGTCCGGATTATATGTTACCATCGTCTGCATGCCTGGTGCAGCATCGATTGGGGTTGAGTACCAGATGCGGTGCGTTTGATTTTAACCTCGGTTGCTCCGGTTACGAGTACGGACTGGTGGTGGCGAAGAGTCTGATTCAGAGTGGAGTAGCGCAGAACGTGCTGCTGCTCACGGCAGAGATGTACACCAAATATCTGTCGCAGGATGACAAGGGCAACCGGACGATTTTCAGCGACGGAGCATCGGCTACGTGGGTTGGTAAGGAAGGTTTTGCGGAGATTGGTGAGTGCAGTTTAGGCACGGACGGAAGTGGTGCCGACTATCTGATTGTGCGTCCGAATGAACCGCTGTACATGGACGGTGGGGCGATCTTTGATTTCTCGTCGGACGTGGTGCCGCAGATGGTGGAGGACGTGCTGGGTAAGAGCGGTTTGACCATGGAGAACGTGGATCTGTGGGTGTTCCATCAGGCTAACAAGTACATGATCAATTATATCCGCAAGATGCTGGAGATCGACAAGGAGCGGTTCTATATCTACATGGAGCATGTGGGGAATACTGTGAGTTCGACGATACCGATTGCGCTGTGTGCGGCACGTGAGGAAGGACGACTGAAGGGGAACGTGATGCTTGCGGGATTCGGAGTTGGATTATCATGGGGAGCTGTGATGTTGCATATTGCATAAATATCATAACTATAAAGAATTATGCCATATAAATTGACAATAGGTTTTGGTCCCGGAGAATTTGGCTATTCATCCAAAGCAACACATGCAAATTATAAAAATCGTTTGTTGGGAGCCATAGTTAGGCGGTATTACAAGTATATTGTGATGCCGAAGATGAGGAAACAATATGTGAATGTTATCTCGTCGGCTATAGTTAATGGTTATCGATGGATAGATTATTCCTGTAATTATGGCGATGGAAAATTGTTGGGAGAGGCTATCCAGAAGAGTGGTGTAAAGCGAGAAGAGTTGATTATTACAACACGCGTATCAAACTATGCACAGGTACATCATTGCGTGAGAGAAGAAATACTCTCATTCTTAAAGAACGCGCAATTGGATTATGTCGATATTCTCCAATTCCATTGGCCCGTTACCGAGCACTATTTGAATACATGGAAGGAAATGGAGAGTTTGTATGAAGAAGGGTATGCAAAGCATCTTGGAGTTGCCAATTGTCACGAGCATCATTTGGAAGAGATACTCAAAGTATGTAAGCACAGACCAGATGTGGGACAATTTGAAATCCACCCACTTTTTACGCAAAAAACATTGATTGAGTACTATAAACTGCATGGTATACAAGTTTGTGCATATACGCCTATCGCACGGTTCGATGAACGATTAATGCGTCTACCAAAATTGAAGCAAATAGGAGAGAAATATGGAAAAAGTATTACTCAGATTGTGCTTCGTTGGCATATTCAGAATGGAATTATACCTATTGTACGGACGTTGAATCCGGCACATCAAAAAGAGAATTTGGATATATTTGATTTCGAGTTAACGAAAGAAGAGATGGCATTGATAGATTCAATCAATATCAATAGTCGTCTTCGCTACGATCCGGATAATTGTGATTTTAGTATATTATAATTTGAAGCAATATGAGACTATCTAACATTAGAATTGAAGATTTCCTTGAAGAAGGCAAGGAGAAGAGCCGCGTAGTATGTGATGTTGAGTGTGGCTTTTCCGAAGAGAAAGCCGTGTGGTTTACCGTAGATAGGAAGTACAAGGATTGGCTGTGTGATGACGTGTATGATGCATTCTTGGTGGCAATGCTGATGCCTGTCATGTATTATAACGAAAATCTGGAAATAGATGGATATGTATCGAGGAAGATCTACATAAATGTAATCAATTATGTGATTCCGTCGAAGCATGCCTATGATCCGAACACCTCTTTACCGAAAATCAGCGTTCTTGGTCACAAAGAGCCCGCGAAGATAGGGGGGGGGGCGTATTGGCTTGGGCTTCGGAGGAGGAGTGGACTCCTTCACCTCGCTGCATGACCATTATTTCGAACCAATAGATGATGAAAACGTAGTTGATACATTATGCTTCTTCTTGACGGATAATTATGGTGCAGCATTGGATCCGGACTCTAAAGTTCGAGCAGCGGCTTTTTTTGAGAATACGAAAAGTCTCGCTGAGAAATTGAAGATGGATGCATGTTTTGTGGATAGTACAAGTATATTCCTGTATCATCCCAAGGCAAATGATCAATATACATTGACAGATAGAGAACAGCGAATTTTCATCAATGGCTTTTGGGCACGTATAGCATGTGCGCTATCCATCCAAAGAGGATTGAAGCGATTTATAATGAGTAGTAGCTCCTCGTATAAAGATTCGTTGCTATATCAATGCGAGATGTACAAATCGGGTAGATTATGGTTGGATGAATGGAGCGCGATTTTTATAATGCCTTTGTTAAGTACGAATAGTTTAGAACTAATTGAAGATGGTGAAAAATATAATAGCAGAACCGAGAAAATAGAGCGGATAATTAACAATCCATTGGTGCGTGAACATATACGTGTTTGCTCCGGTGCTTTTGAAGTAGGTAAAGATTGCGGAAGATGCAAAAAGTGCAAGAGGTTTTTGCTAACGCTTGAAATTATGGGAAGATTAGAAGAGTATAAGGATCATTTTGATTTAGATTATTATCGCAAACACATGTTTGCACATAAATGTACGGTAGTGAGACTTGCCTATGATACAGATGATCTATTTGCGCAAGATTTAGTGGAATTGGCAAAGAAATACAATTACAAGATGCCATCCATATGGACAGCACGTTTGTATGTTTTGACGCATAATATATATATCAAACTGAAGTTGTACAAAATCAAACAACTATTGATTGGTAAATAAGATGCAAATTAGTTTTATACAGAATAAATGATTACATTAGAAGAGTTGGTATATTATACAAGTTACGGAGACCCAATGCGCGTCTGTACGGCACGCGACAGGGTCTTCCGTATAATTCCAGTATCGCATGTGCCGGCAGTAAGAGAATTTCTCTCTACTGAACTTTTCAATATTTTAACGCAGTATCATTATATTCCGAAGACATCAATTTCAGATGAGGTTGAGCATGAAGATGGAGAATTAGTATTGGAGCACGAACGACTTTTAAAGACATCTCCTAATCAGTGGAGTTTTACACAGTTCAAAGATGCAGCTATATTCCTTTTAGAACTACAGGAGTTGTGCAAGAAACATGGGTATTATGTTGCTGATGCGCATTTACAAAATGTTGTGTTTAACTATGGTCATCCAGTATTCTTGGATTTTGGGAGTTTTGTTAAGGGTAAAATGGATGAATGGTATGAGACATATTGGAATAGATATTTCGTAGAGGTGAACTATCTTATTTTAAGCTTATGGTCACAAGGGCAAACATATGTATGTCGTAGTATTTTAGATGAGCAAAGATGGATCTTCTCAAAATTAGTTCCTGAGCAGCGATTTGAATATAATGCGTTATTGATGCCATATTTGCATAAGATGGTGAAGAAATACGATATTTATCTAAAATCGAACATGCCCCATTTGCCTATTCATACATCATTTATGCTTAGTGTCTTACATCATATCAATTATTTTATGCAAAAGACACTTAAAAAGCCAACTACGTGGCATTGCTTCAAGATACATCCGAAATATAAGTTATGCCGGATTTGCGATATAGAAAAATTGCACTATCCTGTAAATACGACATCGTATTATCCGATTGAGAAAGTCGATAGGGTAAACGAAATAGCGCAAAAAATTATAAATGGGGATGTCGCTCCGAGATCTATATTGTTGATAGGTAATTTTGCAATAGAGTCAATAGCGTATTTGAGAAGCAAATATGATGGTAGAATAACAATAGCTAATGATGACACTATTTATGTGGATAAATTGTATGGCCTAATCAAGGAGAAAGCGTTAGATATCCATACTATATGTATAAATGCATTATATTGCAGTGATAAAGATGATGAAAGGTTAAAATCAGATTTGGTGATATGCGATGAGGCAATAGAGAACAGGTGGGCGCAACCAAAGAATACAATGGCTCCGGGAGTTAGTAGACTACTTGTCATAAGTCGATTAAAAAGGTTGACAAATGACATTTTGTATCCATATGATTATACTATACAAAATATTTGCGGCGGGAAAGGCGCGAATGCATCTGGGGGGGGGGCATAGAAGACTCATTCGCAGATATAGAAAATGCGCTTGATAATTAGAGTAGATATGATTAGCAAGAAGGTAGCGATATTAAATTTACAAGTAGATGCTAACTTTGGTGGGCATCTTCAACGTTTTGCATTGATACATGCAATACAACGGATGGGGTATGATGTGACACATCTGAATACCCGTTTCCCGAGTTCAAAGAAATCGGTAATGAAGTACCTGAAAGGAGGTTTGAAGCGATTAGTGCTATATCCGTATTATGCAATCACGCGCAATGGTGAATACAGGCCGTTGCGGTTGTTTAAGTATTATATTAAACATGAAGAAGTAACGGAGGCGTTTTACGATAAGTATATATCGCATACGAAACGGATCTTCTCTAATGAAGAATTAGCGAAATATGCGGATTTTGATTGCTTTGTTGTAGGCTCAGATCAGGTATGGAGAAAGAGCATTGCTGCCAACTATGGGTTGTTTACATACCTGTTTGATTATTTGCCGGAAGATAAGAAACGAATAGCATATGGAGCGTCGTTAGGAACCAGCAAGAACGAACTGTCTGATGAAGACATCGCAACCTTCCGGAAACTCTATTCAAAGTTTTCGGCAGCATCGGTACGAGAGAAATCAGGGTTGGATCTCTTGGCATCGTATGGATGTAAACAACCAAAACCAGAGTGGGTATTGGATCCGACATTATTGCTGACGAGAGAAGATTATGATACGGTGATTCGAGATGGATGCACAAAGCCGCTCAAAGAAAAGATCTTCTGCTATATCCTTGATATGAATGAGCAGAAGGTCAAAACAATTCAAGCGAAGGCAAATGAGAAGGGAATGGGATGCCAGATTTGGAACAAAGGTGAGAATTATACGGTGGAGCAATGGCTGTGTTCATTCCGAGATGCAGAGTTTGTAATTACTGATTCCTATCATGGATTAGTGTTCTCGCTGATTTTTAATAAACCATTCTGCTTGTTACGAAATGATTTTAGAGGTAATGCTCGTTTTGAATCGATTGCAGAGCAGTTGGGTGTGGAGTTAGATAAGGAGCAGCAAGACTATGCGGCAGTCAATAAGGCGATAGAGCAGAACAGAGTGTTGTCGCTTCAATTTTTGAAAAATAGTTTGGAACATGTTTAAAGGACGAAAAATTCGGAGATATTGGTACGCATTGACTCGTCATGCGATAGGAGAGATATGGATGTTGCATCGCGTGTGGGACACCCAGACACCCATTGTGCGTTTGCGACCCTATGAGATACAACCGGCAGTACTGGAACGGCTGATTGTGGCGTATAAGCAGAAGGGGTATGAGTTTGTGTCGATTGAAGAAGCGTATGCACGCATGAGTAGTCGAAAGAAATGCAAGAAGTTTGTGGCTGTGACGTTGGATGACGGATATGAAGATAACTTCAGCGTGGCTTATCCTCTATTCAAGAAATATGATGTTCCGTTCTGTATCTATGTGGCTCCGGGATTGATTACCGGTGAGGAAAAAGCTGATGAGGAGTATGATTATACGATGATGTCTGAAGAGCAGTTGCGACAGTTAGCAAAAGAACCGTTATGTACATTAGGAGCGCATACGTACACGCATGTGCGCTTGCACACGATGAACTATGAAGAGCAGTTAGCAGAGGTAAAGAAAGGTAAAGATTGGCTGGAGAAAATATCGCGTAAACCGATAGAGGACTTTGCATATCCGTTCGGTTGTCGGAATGACGCAACGGCTATGGTGATGAAGGAACTTGGAATAAAGCGCGCTGTTTTGGCAGGAGGTGGCAGAGTGCTCAATAACACAGGACCACTGGCTTTGGATATGCCGAGAGTGTTGGTTGATAATTCGTACGAAAATGATCAAGATTAGTTTTGTCATACCTGCATACAATTCGCAAGATACAATAGTCCGGACGCTTGATAGTATCTATGCGTTGCCTCTGAAGCCGGAGGAGATGGAGGTGATTGTAATAGATGATGCCTCAACCGACAAGACGGTTGCCGTGATTGAAGATTTAAAATCTAAGATTGCAAATCTAGTCCTTTTTAGACAGCCGGTAAATCAGCGACAGGGAGCGGCGCGAAATAGAGGATTGAAAGAGGTTAAAGGTCTGTATGTGGCATTCGTGGATAGCGATGATTTGGTGATGTCGGGAATGGCAAAGGCGCTTCAATATGCTATCGAGACGGAAGTGGATATGTTGCATTGCGGGATGACGATTGAGAGAGATGGAAAGGAACGGAATGTAATAGCTTGTGCTCCGAAAAACAATGTGATGAGTGCGCATGAGTTCTGCGAGAAATGGCATACGGTTGAGACATGTCAGAGTCCGTGTTCGTACTTGTATAAGAATGCGTTTTTGCAACGTTCGGCAATTCCGTTCATGGAGGGTAAGCGCTTGGAGGATACCGATTGGGTGGAGAAGCACCTGTTTGCTGCAGAGACGATAGCATGTGTGGAAGATGTGATCTATAAGTACATGGAGAATACGACCTCGACGATGCATACGACTCGGTTTGATACCTGTGCTGATTGGTTGCATTTCTCGTATCGGCGATTGAAATTCGCCAATGAGATTAAGAGCAAGACACCATTGTATTCGGAACGCTTGATAGAAGCCGGACGATGGGGTGTATTAGCGAATACGACTTATCGAAGATTGACGCGGTTTGCACCGATGGATTTTTGGCGCATTCGGGAACGATGCGGGAAAGAGTGTATCGCGTATCTGGCTGCGATGAAGTGGAACGGATTTACGCAACTTTTTTTTAAGATGCCGTTTATGGCTTATGTTAGTTTATGCGCGGCACGTCCAGTGACGGTAGTAGGCAGAGCGGTGGTGCAAAGAATAAGAAGAAAATAGTAAGATATGATAGGAGTTTGTATAGTAACATACAATCAAGAAAAGTATATCGCGCAAGCGATTGAGTCTGTGTTGATGCAGGTTGATTGTGGGCATAAGGTGGTGGCATATGTGGGGAACGATTGTTCAAACGACAAGACTGGCGAAATCTGTCATCAGTATGCTGAGCAATATCCGGGTAGAGTAGTGGTGGTTGATAACGAGAAGAACTTGGGTTTGGTTGGCAACACGATGAACCTGCTCGACATCATGCGGAAGGATGGGTGTGAATATATCGCCATGCTTGATGGAGACGATTATTGGTGTGATGACCACAAATTACAGAAGCAGATGGCATATATGGAGGCACATCCCGAATATGGATTGGTGCATACGTGTATCGATTTGCTATATCCGCATAAGTTGGTGCGAGACAATCGCACATCTATGCCAGAGGGAGATGTAAGTGCAATAGCTTTTGAATATGGGATTGGTAATTGTAGTGTGGTATTTCGCACAGAATTGTTGAATCATATTGACTTTGAGGAATTTCAGCAGCAAGGATTCATGAGTTGCGACTATATCATGTATATCATCTTCTCATGCTATACGCAGTTCGGTTTCTTACCTGATCATACTGCCGTTTGGCGCAGGGGGCATGACTCGGTATCGAACACAAATGACATGGAAAAGCAGGTAAGGTACTCGTACAACGGCATGGCAATGTGGCGTTACGCTGCTAAATTATTTCCAGAACGGTGGTTGGCAAAAGATGAAGATCTGCAGAACTTCTACCACTATAGAGCATTCCAAATAGCTTTTAGTTATGGAGATAGGAAACGAGCTTTGAGTGAAGCCGCTCAGATGAATGATGAATACAAGCGGATGCATCGCATGAAGATCCTTGCTGCGCATTCGAGAGTGCTAACAGCTTTATGGCGATGGTATAAGAGAGTTTGATTAGTAGGAGTTAAGGAATGAACGAGCAGAATAATATATATTATCAACAGCAGCCGATGATGCCACCTCCGCCCATATGGCAGCAAGTAAATACAGCATCTAAAAAGAAGGACACGTTGCCGAAATGGTTGACGCAATACCCGATTGCGGTATATTTGTTAGCAATAGCCTTGGTGAGCTTTATGTACTCGTCATACAGTTTGCCATGGTACTATCTGCTTTCCGGATTAGTTGCGGTGCTTGTGTTCTTTTTATACGGAAGTACACTACAACAGAAGACTTCCGTTGTAAAAATGCGCAAAGAGAGAGTGTTTGAGAAACGTCTTTTGATTTATGCGTTGGTCCCTCGGGTGCTATTTACATTACTGATATATTGGATATTTCAAAGTAATTATGGGAATGAATTCGGATTTGAGAATGGAGATGCTGATTTCTATCATAAGCAAGCACTTGAGTTCGCTAATGCGATGAGATCCGGTAATTTTATACCCACATGGAATAGGATTAGTCAATATATAGATATATCAGACTTGGGGTATGCTGCATACGTGGGATTTATCTATTGGCTAACGGGAGATAGTATAATGATAGTGCGTTTAATCAAGTGCCTTTTGTCGGCTATCACCGTACTACTTATATACCGAATTGCTAAACGAAACTTTGATGAACCCACGGCACGAATTGCTGCGGTATTCTGTGCATTATGGCCAAATTTTTGGTATTATTGCGGTGTACATTTGAAGGAGACAGAGATGGTTTTCTTAGGAGTGCTGTTCGTGGAGCAAGCTGATCAGATGCTGCGGTCGCGGCAGTTTACGGCATGGAAGGTGATACCGGTGTTGCTGATAGCAGCGGCTATCTTTACCGTGCGTACACCTTTGGGATTGGTAGCGTTGTTGGCTTTAATTTTCTCTGTGGTAATGAGTTCGTCTAAAGTAGTTAACTGGGGAAAGCGAATTATCGTAGGCACATTGGCAATTGCGTTGATTGCAGTGACTATGGGTAATCAAATTATGGAAGAGGCGCGAGGATTGGTGGATACGGTGCAAACAAACCAGCAGAAATCCAATATGGAATGGCGAGCAGAAAGACAAGATGGAAATACCTTTGCTAAATATGCTGGAAAATCTGTTTTTGCACCACTTATTTTTACGATTCCTTTCCCAAGTTATGTCCGACCTTTCGAAGGGCAAGACCAGCAGCAGTTACTAAATGGAGGTAATTTTGTCAAAAACATTATGTCCGCTTTTGTACTATTTGCGATGTTTATGCTACTGGTGTCCGGCAAATGGCGAGAGCACTTGTTACCATTGTCCTTCATGCTTGGGTACTTGGTGGTATTAACGATGAGTACCTTTGCGCAATCGGAGCGCTTCCATCAACCCGTAATGCCATTTGAGTTTATGTTCGCTGCATACGGACTGAGTATTGCGGTAACTAAGAAGAAATATAAGCGCTGGTTTACATACTGGTGTGTACTGATGTTTATAGCATGTATCGCGTGGAACTGGTTTAAGATGGCTGGGCGCGGGCTCGCATAGGCGAGAATGATGGAATGATGAAATGATGGAATGATGAACGAGAAGGATAGAATATATAGGGAGAAGTTCATGGCGTTTGCAATTCGGATGGTTAAATTGAAGAACTATCTGAATGAGCAAAAGCGCGAGTACAATATTGCAGACCAGATACAACGTTCAGGTACTGCTATTGGTGCGAACCATCGTGAGGCTACATTTGCGGAGAGTGACTTGGATTTTATCCATAAGTTGCAAATCGCGCAAAAAGAGTGTGGCGAGACAATATATTGGTTAGAGTTGCAGAAAGCAACGGAATATATTTCGGAAGAACAATTTAATAGTTTAAACGCAGATGCTGAGGAGATTATGTGAATGCTGACATCGAGTATTATGACTTTAAAACAGAAACTCAACAAGTAACATCATTTGCATCATTAGCATCATTAAATCAATAAATATACATGTTTAATTTAGAGAGATTTATAGGAAAGTTTGTGACGAAGCGGGAAAAGAGTATGTTTGCCGGAGATATAGAGGCGAACAAGGAGGTGCTGAGTCGCGAGATACAAGGTAAGCGTGCATGCGTGATTGGTGGAGCGGGATCGATTGGGTCGTCATTCATCAAGGCATTGCTGCGGTTTGAGCCGAAGCAGTTGATTGTGGTGGATCTGAATGAGAACGGATTGGCGGAGTTGACGCGTGACCTACGAAGTAGTGCGGATATTAAGGTGCCGGAGGATTACAGAACGTACACCTTGGATTTTGCGAGTCCTATATTTGAGCGGATATTTCGTGAGGAGAAGGGATTTGATATTGTGGCGAACTTCTCGGCACACAAGCATGTGCGTTCGGAGCGCGACAAGTACTCGGTGCAAGCGTTGATAGAGAACAACGACATCAAGGCGAAGAAGCTGATGGACCTGATGATGGTGCATAAGCCGAGTCATTTCTTCTGTGTGAGTACGGACAAGGCTGCAAATCCGGTGAATATCATGGGAGCCAGCAAGCGGATACTGGAAGATCTGATCATGGCATATTCTGGGGAGTTCAATATCACTACGGCGCGGTTTGCGAATGTGGCATTCTCGAACGGTTCGTTGCCGGACGGGTGGATGCACCGGTTGCAGAAACGTCAGCCGTTGGCAGCACCGAATGATGTGAAGCGGTATTTCGTTTCTCCGGAAGAGAGTGGACAGATATGCTTGTTGGCTTGTGTGCTGGGCAAGAGTGGGGAGATCTTCTTCCCGAAACTCGGAGAAGAACAAATGATGCGCTTCTCGGACATTTGCGATGAGTTTGTGCGTGAGAACGGTTTGCAGAAGCACCTTTGCGCTACGGACGAGGAAGCAAAAGGCCTTGCCGCATCATTCTCATCATTAGCATCATTCCCATCATTAAATGACGACTATCCAGTCGTCTATACTGGAAGTAACACCACCGGAGAGAAGGCATATGAGGAGTTCTTCATCGAAGGTGAGGACTTGAACATGAATCGATTCCAGTCGCTGGGTGTGATTGAGAAGACGACTCGTAGGTCGATGGAGGACGTAATGAGTTTGTTCGAAGAGTTTGAAGGTATCTTTGCAGAACCGAACTTCACGAAAGCGGAAGTGGTGAAAGCAATCGAACGATTCTTGCCGAACTTCGAACACGAGGAAAAAGGGCTAAATCTTGATTCTAAAATGTAAATCATAAATTTGAAACTTGAAATTTGAAATAAAGCGATGGGCAAAAGAGCAGTAATACTTGCCGGAGGAAAAGGTACGCGGTTGTATCCGTACACGTTGACGATGCCGAAGCCGTTAGTGCCGATAAGTGATGATAAACCGATAATCGAGATTATCATTCGGCAGTTGGCGCGGTATGGGTTTGACCATATTACAATCACCGTGAACCACATGGCCGATATGATCCGTGCGTTCTGTGGCGACGGTTCGAAATGGGGTATCAAGATTGATTACTCCTTGGAGAGCAAACCGCTGAGCACCATGGGGCCGCTGAAGTTGATAAAGGATCTGCCGGAAGACTTCCTGGTGATGAACGGAGATGTGATGACGGATCTCGATTTCGGTGCATTCTTTGATGAGCATGTGGCACAAGGTAATATCTTCACGATTTCGGCGTATGAGCGTGACCATAAGGTCGATTATGGAGTGTTGGTGCCGGACGAGAGTGGGTATTTGGCTGATTTTCAGGAGAAGCCGACGCTACATTACCATGTGAGCATGGGTGTGTATATGATGAACCGCAAGTGCTTGGAAGTGATACCGGAAGATACGTTCTATGGGTTTGATCATCTTATGTTGGAACTGATTGCGCGTCATACTCCGGCGAGGGTGAAGGCATTTAAGGGGTATTGGATGGATATTGGGCGTCCGGATGATTATGAACAAGCGAGGAAAGACATTGCTGATGGAGTTTTTAAAATTTGAAATTTGAATCCATAAATTTGAAATATTACCATGGTAATTGCATTAACAGGTTCATCTGGCTTTGTAGGAAGGCATGTGTTGCCGAGACTGCAAGCGCATGAAGGTGTCGAGGTGATGACGTTGGATATCACGGACGGGATCGATGTGTGCGATTGGGAGAGCGTGAAGGATATCAAAGCGGATCTGTTCATCCATCTGGCAAATAAGAGTTATGTGCCGGATTCGTATGAGCATCCTCGTTCGTTCTTCGATGTGAACATCAATAGTACGCTGAACATCTTGGAGTTGGCGCGGCTGAATAATGCACGTGTGTTGTATTTCAGTTCGTATGTGTATGGTCATCCGGAGTACTTGCCGATAGACGAAAAGCATCCGATTCAGAAGTTCAATCCGTATTCGGCAACGAAGATCATGTGCGAGCAGATGTGCAAGAGTTATGCGCAGGATTTGAAGGTTCCGGTGGCAGTGTTCCGGCCGTTTAATATATACGGAACGGGACAGAACGAGCAGTTCCTGCTGCCGATGATGGTGCATCAGTTGCCTACGGGGAAAATACAGGTGCGAGATGATCGGCCAAAGCGCGATTATATTCATATCGATGACATCGCATCGGCTGTGGAGTTTATGGCGTTTGCGGAGTGGAAAGAGACGTATACGGTGTATAATCTTGGTTCTGGAGAAAGTCATTCGGTGCGCGAGGTGGCGGATTTGTTGCGTGAGTTATGGGGCAAGCCGGTAGATTATGTGGCGACTGGAGAGACGAGACCTAATGAGGTGCTGGATACGATTGCGGATATCTCGAGATTGAAGGCGATGGGTTGGAGTCCGAAGGTATCGCTCAGAGAAGGATTGCAAGAGATGATTAAAAATTTGAATTCATAAATTTGAAATTTGAAATGAAAATACTCATCGTTTGCAGATGGCATGGTGATCATGCAGCGGCATTTATCATGGAGCAAGTGGATGCGCTTAGGTCGTTGGGGCATGATGTGCAGTATGTGACTGCCAAGAAAGGTGGTATCGGTGGCTATGTGGAGTTGTATAGGAACCTCCGCAAGGCTATCCGTGATATCCAGCCGGATATCGTTCATGCGCACTATGGTATTTGTGGCTTGATTGCGAACCTCCAATGTCAAGTACCGGTAGTGACAACCTATCCGGGAAGCGACATCAATGATAAACGAATTCGTCCGATATCCGTGATGGCTATGCGGTTGAGTAAATACAACCTGTTTATGAGCAAACGACAGATAGCAAAGGTGCAGCGATACGCCAAACCGGAGAAGACGGAGATAGTGCGGTATGGTATCCTGTCGGATTTGTTTGTGGAGCAAGATAAGGCGAAAGCGCGTAAAGCGATGGGACTGGATGCCGATAAGAAGTATGTGCTATTCTCCAGTAAGTTTACGCGCTTAGGAAAAGATCCACAGCTTGCGATGGGTGCTATCGCAAGGCTGAATGAATTAAGGAATGAAGGAGTTAATGAATTAAAGAATGATGTAATTCTTTTGGAACTGACGGGTGGTTATACCAAAGAGGAAATGGTAAGTCTGATGAATGCAGTGGATGCGGCGATAGTGACATCGAAATCCGAAGGCAGTCCGCAGTTTACGAAGGAAGTGATGGCTTGCGGTTGTCCGATAGTGAGTGTGGATGTAGGCGATGTGGCAGAGCAAATAGAGGGATTGGATGGATGCTATATAGCTAAGACACGTGAGCCGGAAGAGTTGGCGGAATTTCTAAAGAAAGCTATTGCGTTTGGAAAAACCAAAGGACATCTGCATATTAAAGATATGCGATTGGATAATGTGCAAGTAGCAGAACGACTGACGGAGATTTATAAACAGATTTTGCGCAAATGATTAAACGCGTAGTCATATTTGGTGGGCATATTCAGGCTTTGGGTTTAGCACGACAGGTTAAGGCAAAGGGGCTGGAAGTAGTCATCGTAACCGATGATGGATGCTCCGTGGCCAGATTCTCGAGAGCGGTGGATAGGACGATAATCGAATCGATTGGTAATTGGTCATTGGTAATTGGTGATTTGGAGTTGCCGAACAAGGGCACCTTATTATTCCCCACTAACGACGAGGCAGTGGAGATGTTGTGCGGGAGGTATGAGGAGTACAAGGAGCGGTTTGCATTGGGTGTGCCGGAGCCCCAAGTGATAGAGGTATTCAACGACAAGCGCAGAGCCTATCGGTTTGCAGAGGCGAGTGGGGTGCATTGTCCGAAGTGCTGGTACCCCGATACGATGGAAGACGTGGAGGCGCTGAGTGAGGAGCTGCCGTATCCGGTGGTGGTGAAACCGGCTGTGATGTACAGTTTTCATGCGACATTCGGGAAGAAAGCGTTTCGGTGTGACGATGCAGCGAGTCTGAAAGCGACATACATGCGGATTGCGGCGAAGGGATATCCGTTGGAGACGCTGGTGGTGCAGGAGTTTCTGGAAGGTGGAGCAAAGAACCTGTATTCATGCGGCGTGATGGCTGCGGGAGGGGAGATAATCGTGTCGATGCAAGCGAACCGGATCCGGCAGAACCCGATGGATTTTGGGAACTCGACGACGTACGCCATCAGTTGTTTTGTGCCTCAGATTCAGGAGCAGACGGAAGCGCTACTGCGGATGACTAATTACAGCGGTGTTGGTGAGGTGGAATGGATGTGGGATGCGAAAGCACAGCAGTACAAGTTTCTGGAGATCAACACGAGGGCGTGGAAGTGGCATACGATTAGTAATCAGCTAGGGTTCTCGTTTATCGGGGCGCTGATTGATTACCTAGATGCTATACATATAGACGCTTCGCGTTTAGAGACTTCGTCTTTAGATGCTGCGCATTTAGAGAAGAAGGTAGCGTGGGTGGAGAGACTAACTGACTGGACGGTGGTGGCGAAGGAGATACTGCATGGACGGATGACGCTAAAGGAAGTATGTACGTCATATAAGATAAAGCATGAGAGTGCAGTGTGGAGTTGGATGGACCCACTTCCTGCGATAATGTATGTGCTGCTAAGTCCTATATTGTATGTGAAACGACATTAATTTTGATAGTATGATAACGTATATTTTATTATTGGTAGAAATAGCATTGGTGAGTACCGGGTTGTATGTGTTTGTGCATAGGAAGACACATATATCGCTGAGTTATCTGTACAAAGACAATGTAGTGAATATCGCGGTGGTGTGTGGGGCTGCATACGGGTTGATGCAAGTGCTGCCGGTATGGGCAGTGGCGATAGGGATGCCGGTGGTAGTAGGCGTGAGTGCGGTGGTGCTGTTCGTGATACGGTTCTACAGGAAGCCGTTTTGGCGTGTGGGAGCGAAGAACGCGAAGGCGAACCAGGTGATTAGCAGCGCTGACGGACGGGTGATTTACATCAAGAAGATAGCATCGGGAGAGGTGCCGGTGAGTGTGAAGAACGGACGGAAAGCGACGTTGACGGAGATCATGCAGACAGGGATCATGGAGTATCCGTGTTGGTTGATAGGGATAGAGATGACGCCGTTTGATGTGCATCGGAACGGTGCTCCGGTGGATGGGCGCGTGGTGCTGAATAAGCATATAGACGGAGAGTTCAGGTCGCTGAAAGATTCGGAGGCGTTGGCGCATAATGAGCGGAACACGATGGTGTTTGAGATGGCGGACGGGAAGAAAATCGGCATCGTGCAGACTGCATCGAGGATGGTAAGGCGCATCCTGACGTATGTGGAGGAAGGTGCGACGGTGAAGAAAGGCGATTGGATTGGGATGATTAAGTTTGGGTCGCAGGTGGATATGATCGTGCCGGAGAGCGCGAAGGTGTGCGTGGAAGTTGGACAACAAGTATATGTACAAGAATCAATAATAACTGAGTTATGAGAGTTTGGATAGATATATGTCATACGCCGCAGTATAACTTCTTTAAGCCGGTGATTGAGGAACTGGCGAGAAGAGGGCATGAGGTGTATGTGACGGTGCTGGACAGAGGTAAGACACCGAAGATAGTGGCCAAAGAGCTGGAAGGCTTGGAGCACGTGAGCGTGGAGGTTATTGGCAAGCACCGGATGACCAAATGGTCGGCTATCTGGGATGCGAACCTGATGCGTGTGTGCAAGTTGATACACTGGGCACGTAGGAAGAAATTGGACGTGGCAATTTCGACGAATATATTTACACCGCTGGTTGGAGGATTATTCGGTATGAAGAGTTACTCGTTCGGCGATGATCCTCAGGTGTGGGATTTTCATCCGAAAGGGTGGCTGTCGACGAAAGCGTATCAGACGCTGTACGAGTGGACAATGGACAGCAAGCAGCCGAAACATACGGAGGTGCTGCGTTGTCTGAAAGAATGGGCGTATCTCAATCCAAGGACGTTTCGTCCGAATGAGAAAGTGTTGGAGAAATACGGCGTGAAGGCGAAGGAATACATGTTCTTACGCGAGGTGAGTGTCGGGACAATCAACTATACCGGACAAGCAAGCGGAGCTATTTTGGGAATAAAGGATATGATACCCACGGACATGCGGGTGCTCTTTTCGCTGGAGGAGAAGAAGCGGCGTGGTGAATATCCTGCTGATTGGATTCTGCTGCAGGAGCCGATAGAGGATATACACAGTCTGATATATTATTCTGCCGGACTCGTCTCTTCCGGGGACTCCATGGCGCGCGAAGCAGCGCTCCTTGGTGTGCCGTCCTACTATCTTGGCATCCGCTATTCCATGCCTGCCAACGCGGCGGCATCGAAAGTCGCTTCGCTTCAAAACCAAAAGACGATGCCGTTTGACAAGTGGATCACCTCTCTACCTACCAATCCGGCAGAGTGCGCAAAGAAACAAGATGCGCTGCGGAAACACATAGATGATGAGTTTATAGACATAAACGAATACATGTTGAATTTAATAGAACAAGATATACAATGAGAATTTCAATTTTCGGACTGGGATACGTTGGTTGCGTTGGTGCTGCGTGTCTCGCAAAATTAGGCCACACCGTGATTGGCGTGGATGTCAATCAGAACAAAGTGCGATTGATTAACGAGGGTAAACCTACTATTATTGAGGAGGGTATAGCCGAGTTATGTGCTGAAGCACATTCCAAAGGACTGATGTCCGCTACTATGGACGTACGTGAGGCTGTTCATGCTACTGACGTTTCATTCATTGTGGTTGGTACGCCTTCGTCCAAAGAAGGACACCTGAACCTCAATTATATCTTTACGGTAGCTAGGCAGATTGGGGAAGCTTTGGCACACAAATCACCAATTACCAATGACCAATCACCAATTGGCGGAACGCTACGCCATATCGTAGCCATCCGCTCCACGGTGCTGCCGGGGACGAATGAGAAAGTGGGGGAGATAATTGCTCAGGCGAGTGGGTTGGTTCGAGGAAAGGACTTTACCATTGTCAGCAATCCGGAGTTCCTGCGGGAAGGGACGTCGGTGAAAGATTATTTTAACCCGCCGTTGACGCTGGTGGGTACCGACATGCCGGAAGCAGAGGCGGTGTTTCGGGAGATCTACAAGGGCATCGAGGCGGAGTTCATCTGCACCGACATTCGTGTGGCAGAGATGATGAAATACGTGAACAACACCTATCACGCGCTGAAGATTGTGTTCGGCAACGAGGTGGGTAACATCTGCAAAGAACTCAACATCGACAGCCACAAGGTGATGGAGATATTCTGCAAAGACAAACAGCTGAATATCAGTCCGTATTACTTCAAGCCGGGGTTTGCGTACGGTGGTTCGTGTCTGCCGAAAGATATGAAGGCGCTGAAGACGCTGGCGCATGACCATTATGTGGAAGTGCCGGTCATTGAAGCCATCGGCGAGTCGAACGAGTTACAGAAACGTCGTGCGGTGCAGTTAATCATGGCGCAAGGACAACGGAAAGTGGGTATTTTAGGACTGTCGTTTAAGTCAGGAACGGACGACCTGCGTTGCTCGCCGATTGTGGATGTGGTGGAGAGTCTGTTGGGCAAGGGATTCGAGATCCGGATTTATGATAAGAATGTGAAAGTGAGCGAGTTAACAGGTACGAATAAGGATTTTATCATGGCGAAGATACCGCACTTGCAGCATTTTGTGACGGACGACCTGGAGACTGTGTGCCGTGAGAGCGATGTGCTGGTAGTGACGAACAAAGAGGCGGAGTTCATCGATGTTCTTAATAAATATCCTAACAAAACCATCATTGATCTCGTTCGCCAGTGGAAAGAGGTTGACTATGATGGCCGCTATGAAGGACTCTCATGGGGCGATATTAACGCCAACCGTGAGGGGCAGTCGTCTGACGTACAACGCGACTTTCGGCAGACGGAGTTTTAAAAAAAATCACTAAAAATTCAAAATAATGGCATACACTCTTGTGTATGTCATTTTTTTTTTGTACCTTTGCGGCCGCAAAGGTTTTTGAGTATCTATGAAGGTATCGGATAGAGTGCATAGCATCGCTGCATCGCAGAGTTTGGCGATGGCGGCGAGAGCCAGAGCGATGAAGGCTGCAGGGATTGATGTGATCAGTATGTCATTGGGCGAACCGGATATGGAGACGCCTATTCATATTCGTCAAGCCGCGCAAGAAGCGGTTGCAGACGGTTGGTCGCATTATGGTCCCGTGGCGGGTATTCCGTCGTTGCGTGCCGCCATTGCGAGACAGCAGAATAATGTGGTAGGCAATCGTATTGCGTGGGAGGCAGATGACGTGATGGTTTCTGTTGGCGCGAAGATGGCCATCTATAATGCCATTCAGACTGCTATCAATCCGGGAGATGAAGTGATTATTCCGATGCCGAGTTGGGTGAGTTACAGCGAGATGGTGAAGTTAGCCGGAGGTAAAGTGGTAGCCGTGGATACGAAGTTTGAGGACGACTACTGCATGACCCCGGAGCAACTGCGTGCTGCGTTGAGTGATAAGACACGTATGCTGATTCTTTGCAGTCCGAACAATCCGACGGGCTCTATTTATAATCGTGAGAAATTAGAGGCACTGGTGGCCATATTGCGTGATTATCCGGAGGTTTGTGTGCTGTCGGACGAGATATATGCATCGTTATCGTACGACATATCGCCTTTGAGTATGGCTGCTTTTGAACCCTTGTCAGATCGGTTGATCATTGTAAACGGTGTGAGCAAAGCTTATGCGATGACGGGATACCGAATCGGTTGGTTGATGACGAAGAATCGTCCATTTATCAATGCTTGTATTCGTTTGCAAGGGCAGCAGTTAACCTGTGCTACGATGGTGGCGCAGAAGGCAGCCGAAGCCGCTTTGAAAGGTTCGCAGACTTGTGTGGAACAGATGCGAAAGGTGTTTGAAGAACGCAGGGATTTGATTTGTCGTTTGGCAGCCGAGATACCAGGTTGGAAGTTCAAGAAACCGCAAGGTGCGTTCTATCTTTTCCCGGATGTGAGTGCGATAGGTTACGGCAACGCGGTAGCAGAGATGCTGCTGGAGAAAGCGCATGTGGCAGTAGTACCTGGTGTGGCGTTCGGTTGCCCGGAGTGTATCCGTTTGTCGTATGCCATATCGACGGAGGAGATCAAAGAGGCGATGAGGAGGATTAAGGAATTAGGGAATTAACGAATGAACGAATGAAAGAATGAAAGAGTTAAGGAATTAGAGAATTAGGGATTAGTGATTAGAGATTGATTATGGATATAGTATTATTGATCATAGCCGGAGTACTGATGATAATCGGTATTATCGGATGTATTATCCCCGGAGTGCCGGGAGTGCCGGTGAGTTATGTAGGCATGTGGATCGCGCAAGCCACGGATCGTGTTGATTTCAGTTGGTACACCTTGTTGATTTGGGGTTTGGTAACCATTGCGGTTACGATTATGGACTATGTGATACCGGCATGGGGCGCCAAACGCTACGGAGGTTCGAGTTACGGTATGTGGGGTAGTACGATAGGTGTGTTTGTGGGGCTGTTCTTTGGCCCGTTGGGTGTGTTGTTGGCTCCGTTGATCGGTGCTATCATCGGTGAGTTGATTAATGACAAGGACTTCAAGACGGCTGTCAAAGCCGGATGGGGCAGTTTCTTGGGTTTATTTTTCGGAACGATATTAAAATTGATTTGCAGCGTTTGGATGACGGTGCTTTTGGTGCTGGCTATTTGGTAAGATATGATTCGTGAGGATTGGTATAGAAGGTTGATCGTTGATTTGCTGGTGTGGATATTGGCTGCGTCAGCATGTATCCTTTGGCGTTGGGTGGCGGATAAGACTTCGCTTAGTGCTTATTGGGCGATGTTCGGTGTGTTGACAGTACTATGGATGATTGTCGGTTGGGCTGTTCAGTTATACCGTTCGTATAAAGATACCTGGTTCTGGCAATCGTTGTTGTCGTTGTTGGTGGATGCCGGTATTTTGATCGGTTTGTGCTGGTGGATATTACCGCAGTTACCCTGGGGCTTGTCTCCCCGTGTGGCGCAATGGACGATATTGGTAGTGGCGGCATTAGAGACGGTAGTGACATTGTTGGAGCATTACTGGAAGTATGCAACGAACATGACGGTGCCGGTGATGCAGATCGAGCAACGTACGGGAGCCGTTTCTGCCCGACCGGACGAGCCACGTAACACCTTATCCATGCGTTCGATCCGTCAATCGGTGCTGAGTGTGACGACGGAGGAGGACTACCGGATGTTGCTGGATAAAGCACATCTGGATAGCAAGCAGACGAAATCAGTGTGCGATAGAAATAGTTTTGCCTTTTTGCAGATTCCTGATTATCAGTACCAGACGATTGTTGATTTGACATTGCTGAATGATGCAAGAGGCATCAATAAGCGTTTCTGTATCATCAATCAGAAGTTGCCGGACGGAGGACGCTATGTCTGTTGTTACCGTCCGCAGGAATATATCAAGCAGAAGATATTAAAGAAATATCCATGGGGCATTAACTGGTTGGTGTACTGTTTGTATTTCTGGCATAAGCGTGTTTGGCCGAGATTAACCTTGACGAGTCGGTTGTACTATGACGTGACGAAGGGTAAGAAGCGTATGCTGAGCAAGACCGAGGTGCTGGGTCGTTTATATTACTGCGGATTTGAAGTGGATGAGATTGTACCGATGGGACATATCGAATATGTGTTTGCCCATCGTCACTCCCAGCCGTATCCGCAGGAACAAATCAAGGTGTATGGGCCGCTGATCAAGTTGCCGCGCGTATGCAAGAACAAGGAGATCCGGTATTTCTATAAGTTCCGCACGATGCACCCGTATGCTGAGTATATACAGAAATATGTCTTTGATGCGCGTGGAGGTATGGATATATCGGATAAGAGTAATGACGATTGGCGAATAACCACATGGGGTAAGTTCATGCGCAAATATTGGTTGGACGAGTTACCGATGTTGATTAACTGGTTGAAGCGCGATGTGAAGTTGGTAGGTGTCCGTCCGATCAGTAAGACGATGTTTGAGACCTATCCGGAGTGGTTGCAGGAGAAACGGACAAAGTGCAAGCCGGGCTTGATTCCTCCATTCTACATCGATCATCCGAATACATTTGATGAGCTTTTTGCAAGTGAAGATAAATACCTGACGGAGTATCTGGCGCATCCGATACGGACGGATATCAAGTATTTCTTCAAGACGATGTTTTCCATACTAACGCGTAAGACGCATAGTGCATAGAAAAGTGTAAAGTGTAAGGTGTATGATTAAAGGACTCAAATATATTATTTTAGCAGCGAACATTGCTTTCTTTGCAGTGATGGCAATGGTGTTGCCGTTGGGATTTGAGGAAAATGACGATGTGGCAATGGCGATGATAGCCAACGGCAGTTATTCTGGTGCTCCGGACGGACATCTGGTGTTTATCAATATTCTGTACGGTTGGGTGATTGCTGCCTTATATAGTTGGACAACCGCCATCGAGTGGTACACCTTGGCTTTTGCCGTGTTGCAGATCTTATCAATGTCCGTCTTGGCTTATTGCATCTTGACGATGCCGAACCGGTCGAGATGGGAACGGGTGTTATGGATGATACTGCTGTATGTCCTTTGGGCACGTATGATTGTAGCCTTGCAGTTCACGACGACAGCCGGAGTGGTATGTCTTGCCGGCTGCATGTTGCTGCTTAGGGAACGGAAAAGGGCACGATGGACAGGAGTGTTACTGGTGATTGTCGCATCGCTGATTCGTTATCATGCAGCCAGTTTGGTGGGTTTGCTGATGGCTCCGATCATCCTATTTACTTACCGTACGGAGTGGCGTAAGTACTTGCCGTTATTGCTGATGATGGTGGTGGCTGTCGGTTGCCGAATGGTGAACAAAAAGATTTACGATAGCGATCCCGAGTGGAAATATTATCGGGAGTATAACATGGCAAGGGCGCAGTTGAATGACAACCCGAGTGCATACAAACTGCAGCAAGAGGATTTGCCGGAAGGAGTGGATATGGTTGATTACAAGTTACTCTTGCAATTCACTCCGGATGCGGAGCAGATAGATTTGCCTACGATACAAGCTTTGCAGAAACGGGTAGGTGAGACACCAAGGAAAGAGCAATTCAGAAATCTGCATCGGTTGGATAAGTACGTAGTGGAGATCATTATTCTGCTGGCGATATTGGTGCTGATGATGCTTGCCACCGGTAATAAGTCGAAATATATCTTCTTGATTTTATATACCTTGTTCGTGATGGTGCTGATTATTCATGTAGGCATGACGGGTTTCTTGAAGAACCGTGTCTTCATCTGCATGTTAATGCCGATGATGATGACGGACTTTGTCTTATTGCCGAAGACGACCGGTACGAAACGAACAAGGAGTATCGTTATTATACTGGCTTTGTTGAGCGGATGGTATGTGTATCAAACGATAGATACGAAGATTAATGCGCACCGTAAAAAGGACAGCCTCGTGTGGGAGCAGATTCCGTTAATCAAGAGTGTGTCGGATAACTCGTATTTGGTGACTTTGGGTACTTCCATGCGTATGGAGGCGACGGAGCCTTGGAACATATGGCCGTATTCGTGTCGCAAATATACCTTGGGTTGGATGACTTATATCCCGTTCAATAAGACGGTAGGGCATAGTTACAAGGCCTTGTTGCGGGACGATGTCTATGTGTTCACCGATGCACGATACGCAGAAGAGAATACGGCTTTGCAACGTATCTGCGGACAGATAGAGAAACATTATGGCATCCCTACCACCATCGAGTGCCTTAGTGCCAATGAACGATATGCGGTGGTGAAGATTAAAGGGATTAGGGATTAGCGATTAGAGATTAGCGATGAAGAGTTTAGCAATCATAGGAGCCAGTTATCTACAACGGCCGTTGGTAGAACGAGCCAAACAGATGGGTTTACGGACCATTTGTTTCTCCTGGCCGGAGGGGGCAGTGTGCAAAGAGATATGCGATATGTTCTATCCGGTGTCCATTACGGAGAAAGAGGAGATAGCCAGCATTTGCAAAGACGAGCATATAGATGGCGTATGTACGATAGCCAGCGACGTGGCGGCACCGACGGTGGCGTATGTAGCAGAGCAGTTAGGGTTGTCGGGAAACAAATACGAAGCAGCCGTTCGTGCCCATGACAAGCATTTGATGCGTGCCGCATTGGTGGCCGCAGGTGTGGACTGTCCGCATTATGTAGTCGAAAGTAGAAAGTCGAAAGTCGAAAGAAGCGGATTAGAATTGCCGTTGATAGTGAAACCGAGTGATCGAAGCGGAAGTCTGGGGGTACAAAAAATCACCCGATGGGAGGAATTGGATGCGGCAGTACAGAAGGCGCTGGACGTGTCTATTATCGGTGAGGCGCTTATAGAGGAATATATCGAAGGCCGTGAGATAAGCGTGGAGATGATCTCGTGCGGAGGTGTGCATCATGCGTTGCAGATCACGGATAAGGTAACGACCGGAGCTCCGCATTTTGTGGAGTTGGCGCACCATCAGCCTTCGGATCTGCCGGCAGCGATGCAGGATCATATTTTTGATATCTCTCGTCAAGCATTGGATGCACTGGGGTTGACAAACGGAGCAAGTCATTCGGAGTATAAGATCACCAAAGAGGGACGTATTGTGGTGATGGAGATAGGTGGCCGTATGGGAGGTGACTTCATCGGTTCAAACTTGGTGCAGTTGAGTACCGGATATGATTTTCTGCAAGGTGTGATAGAGGTGGCATTGGGAGAGACGATACAACCGGTGAAGACCAAAGCGGCATATAGCGGCGTGTATTTCTTGAGTGGTGTGACACCTGAAGTGCAGTTCTATATTACTCATGCATCGGATTATAAGCAGATCGTGCTATCGGAACAGACGGATACGGAGATTCGTCCGTTAACCTGCAGTGCCGATAGAAGCGGTTATTTTATATACTGCGATGCGCATCGTCGTTTTGAGACACTGCGAGATAAAACAGTGATGGTACTTGGAGGCGGACGCTATCAGTTACCGCTTATTCGAGCCGCACGCGCAGCCGGATGCCGGGTGCTGGTATTGGGTTGGCCGGGTGATTTCCCGGGATACGAGTATGCAAGCAAGTGGTATGATGTCAATATTATGGATTCGGATGCGGTGATCCGTATTGCGAAGGACGAAGCGATAGACGGTATAGTGGGTTGCGGCTCGGATTTCATTTTACCAACCATCGGTCGTGTGGTAGATGCATTGGGTTTACCCGGAACGGGTTACCATTCCTCGGTTGTGGCAAGCGACAAGAGTCTGATGAAAGCCGCTTTTGCGCGAACCGGAGTTCGTACGGCTATTTATGAGCAGGTAGAAAATAAAGAACAAGCCATAGAAGCGGCAGAGCGCATCGGTTATCCTGTTGTGCTGAAAATCGTAGATGGCAGTGGAAGCAAAGGGGTGGTGATCTGTCAAGACACCCAAGCCTTGGGAACTGCCTATGATGATGTATTGCCCTTGACGCATCATCCCTATATGGTGGTAGAGCAATTTGTGGACGGCGTGGAGTTTGGTGCGCAAGCCTTTGTACAGAATGGTCATTTGCAGTTCGTGATGCTGCATGGAGATATTGTCTATCAGGGAAATAGCGGAATACCGGTAGGGCATTATGCACCGTCTTTGACGGAATATGAAGGATTGCAAGCAGACGCAGAGGAGCAATTACGTCGTGCTATTGAAGCATTGGAGATAGATAACTGCGCCATCAATGCGGATTTCATCTTGCATGACGGCAAGGTGTTTGTATTGGAGATAGGGGCACGTGCAGGAGCTACCTGTTTGCCGGAATTGGTGAGCGAATGTTATTCGATAGATTATTACACCTATCTTCTCTGCGGAGCATGCGGATTGCCTTTGCCTGACATGAAACGAGACCGCTTACATCCGGCATTGGTATATACGCCGTTTAGCACGAAGACGGGAACGGTGAAAGCATTACACAAACCGACATGCGAAGGAATCGTTGCATGTGAGATCTATCCGCAGGTGGGCGATGAGGTGCATGCCTTCCGTACAGCCTATGACAGGATTGGTCATCTCGTGATGGAAGGGGAGAGCATGGAGGAATTACTGCATTGTTTTGAGACGCAGATCCAACCGTTTGAATTTGTACAAGTGTCAGAAAAATGAAAAAAGATATGAAATATCAACAGTCTATATCGGTGGTAGTGCCGATATATAATGACGAAGAGGTGATTGCCGAACTGCATCGTCGTTTACGTCCGGTGATGGAGCAGATTACGGCAGATTACGAACTTATTCTGGTGGATGACGGTAGTAGAGATCACTCCTGGCAGAAGATGCTGGAGGTTCGTCAGGAGAATGAACATGTACGTGCCGTTCGGTTAAGCCGTAATTTTGGTCAGCAGAGTGCGATCGCTGCCGGTTTATCCTTGACCAGTAAGGAGTTGATCGTACTGATGGATAGCGACTTACAGGATCGACCGGAGGATATTCCTGTGCTTATTGATGCCTTACTGGCAGACAAGCAGGCCACGATGGCGATTGCGCAGTGGGAGGAACGCAAGGACAGTAAGATGAAATTGGCTGTCTCCCGTTTGTTTCAACGCGTGAGCAATCGTATTACCGAGATCCATACGATGCCGCGTTTGGGTATTTTCCGGGTGATGAAGAAGAGCGTGGTGGATGAATTGAAGAAATTCCCGGAGAAGACAGCCACGACAGTAAGTTTGTTGTATTATATCGGCAGTAAGTACGTAGCTGTACCGCTGAAACGCGATGCACGTTTTGCCGGTAAGAGCGGATATAACCTGCGAAAGATGTTAGCACTCACCTTTGCGCGTATCTTCTCGTTCTCAATGTTCCCCATCCGTATCGTCACCTATCTGGGTGCCTTGTTATGTGTGGGCAGTATGATAGCGGCGTTGGCGTTGGTCATCTATAAGTTGGTAGGTAATGTGGTTGCCGGTTGGACCAGTATGATGGTGCTGATGTTGTTCCTCTTCGGACTGAACTTCGCCTTCCTCGGCGTGCTGGGAGAATATGTGGGGCGTATCTTCCTGGAGACCAAGCAACGTCCTAAATTCATGATAGGAGAAATCGTATGAGCGGCATGATGAGATATAATATGCAACAACTGCATCGGATGGTGGGGCAACGTCTGGTGATGTCTCCATGGTTTGACCTGCCGATCGGATTACAATGGCGGGACAGTAAGTACCGTCGCCTCTTTCATGCCGGCAAAGGTTTGCATGTGGGCCATAACGTACATATCGATCGGGAGCATAAGCAGTTAACGGGTTCGATAGTCATTGGCAAGAAAGTGTTCATCAGTCATGATGTATTACTGGATTATACCGGACATCTGACGATAGGGGATGAGGTATGGATCTTGCAAGGAACGCATATCATCACCCATAAGCATGACATCGCCGAACTGCGCAGGACGGGAATCAACCCGACAGAACAGACCAGTTTGGTGATAGGAGAAAAAGCCTATATCGGCAGTAATGTGACGATCTTGCCGACTTGTCATTCGATCGGTAAGTATGCAGTGGTCGGAGCCGGAGCCGTAGTGACCAAAGATGTACCGGATTATGCGGTAGTGGTAGGTAATCCGGCTAAACAAATACGGGATGTACGCGATGAATAAGACAATACAATATATTTCGTTGATACTGGTGTACTTGTTCTACGCCTCCTTGTCACTGCTGATTAAGTTCACCGGTCTGCAAGAACCGATGTCGCTTTATTGGTTTGCAGGAACGGTGGGACTGATAGCAGGGCTCGGTATCTATGCGATGGCGTGGCAACAGATTCTCAAGCGAGTGGATTTGGGTACTGCTTATATGTTCAAAGGCACCAGTCTTATCTTCATCATGATTCTATTGGCGGCTTGTTATGGCGAACCCGTTACGGTGACGAAGATTCTCGGAACGGCGATAATCGTGGTAGGTATCACTCTTTATGCGAAAGGTTAAGGTATGGGATATATATTGGTCATAATCAGTGCGTTAATAGCCGTTGTGAGTCAGATGATGCTCAAGCATAGTGCGCGTAAGGAGCATGACACCTGGTGGCGCGAATATATCAATGTATGGGTTATCGGAGGATACGGACTGATGGTCGTCAGCCTTATCATCAACCTGATAGCGATCCATATGGGTATCTTGGCACAGGAAGTAAGTATCATCGAGTGCATCAATTATCTGCTTATCCCATTGGCAGCTTGGATGGTTTTCAAAGAGCCGATCACGAAGCGAAAGATGTTGGCGATAGGCGTGATCATGGTGGGAGTAGTGGTGTTCTTTTTGTAAAATATTGTAAAACTATGATAAATTTTAATCAACCACATTTAACGGGAAAAGAAGCCCATTATATGTACGAAGCGGTGTATGCCGGCAAATTATCCGGTAACGGAAAGTTCACGAAGGCTTGTCAGGCATGGTTTGAGCAGCATTACGGTTTTCGTAAGGCATTGCTGACAACCAGTGGTACGGATGCCTTGGAGATGTGCGCTATGCTCTGTGACTTGAAGCCAGGAGACGAGGTCATCGTGCCCAGTTACACGTTCGTCAGCACGGCATTGGCGTTTCTGCGTGAAGGCGCCAAGGTGGTGTTTGCGGACAGCATGCAGCGTAATCCGAATATCGATGTGCAGACCTTAGAGGCTTTGATTACGCCTCATACCAAGGTCATTGTACCGGTACATTATGCGGGTGTGGCTTGCGATATGGATGCCATCATGGCATTGGCGGAGAAATACAACCTGCTCGTGGTGGAGGATGCGGCGCAAGCCATTGACAGTTATTACAAATCGAATACCGGCAAATCGACGATTCGTCCATTGGGTTCGATAGGTCATCTGGCGGCGTTCTCGTTCCACGAGACCAAGAATATTACTGCCGGAGGAGAGGGTGGTCTGTTGGTAGTCAATGATGAGCGTTTTGTGCGTCGTGCAGAAATCCTTTGGGAGAAGGGAACCAACCGTGCCGAGTTCTTCCGTGGTGAAGTCAATAAATACGGTTGGGTCGATATGGGTTCGTCCTTCCTGCCCAGCGAAGTGAACGCAGCGTTCCTTTATGCGCAGTTGGAGAATCTGGATGCGATTCAAGCGAAGCGTAAGGCCTTGTGGAACCGTTACTATCAGCACCTCAAACCCTTGGCAGACAAAGGCTGTTTTACAATGCCGGATATACCGGAGTATGCGACGAATAATGCGCATATGTTCTACCTCGTGTTGCCGGATCTGGAGCAGCGGACTGCGCTCATCAAGTATCTGAAAGAGAACGGAGTAGGGGCTGTGTTCCATTATCTGAGTCTGCATAGCAGCGAGTATTATCACGCCAAACATGACGGCAGAGCCTTGCCGCAATGCGATCGCTATGCGGATTGTCTGGTTCGTTTGCCTTTGTTCTTTGACTTGACTATCGAGCAAGTGGATTCTATATGCGACTTGTTAAAAACATACTATCAGTAATCCTGCTGCTTTTCACGTTGGTCTGGTCGCTCTGGTACGTCTTTGCGGGCTTCGGTAATCCGATGGATCCGTTCTTCTGGCTGTACAAGTACCAGACCTTGGAATGCGGATGGATGACGGTTGGTTCCATCATGGCAGGAGGGGCATGTGTTCGGCTTTTTGGTGCCGAACTGTTGCCTTTGCGTCTGGTGGGCTGGGCATGCACCGTATTGGCGGTTGCGATACCGTATTGCTGTCTGCTGACCAAAGAGCAACGACGTGAAAACATCCATTGGCTGGCGATTACCTACGGACTGATGGGTTACGGTGCGTTTCAGGAACTAAGTCCCGGTACGTTCACCGTTCCTTTGCTTAGCGGTATCGCGACGCTGGCGGTGCTCTACTATCGTCAACCGCAGAAGAAATATCTGATAGGCTTGGGCGTACTTACCGGACTTGCTATCACGGTGCGTTTCCCGAACGTATTGGTGATGCCGATCATACTGGTTTTGCTTTGCTGTAAGCATGGATTCAATCGGAAGACGGTACGGCCGGAAGCGATGTATCTGGCGTTGACGACGATCGTTGCAGCGCTTATCTATGGGCTCTCTTCCTATATCATTACGCCTACGTATGCGGATCCGGTGGCAGGTAGTCATCAGTTCAGTACGCTATTTACGGAGCTTAAAGAGAAAGGGGCGATGTTACTCGGTTTCGCGCTCTTGTGGTTAGGCGTCTTCTTATTGCCGCGCCTGGATCGACCGGATTGGGCACGATACAAAGCACGTTGGGTGATAGCGGGTTTGGCAGTTGGCGGTATCCTTATCTATGTGATTACCTACGCCATCGGTGTAAGGACGTGGTATAATATGCCTTTGACCTACATGCTTTCTGCCGGATGCTTGGTGCTGACCTTGCTGTCGGAGAAAAAGGAGTATTGGTGGATGGCGGCTATATTCGTTGTGGCGACCTTAGGTACGGATGTCGGATGGCTTAAGTTGTTCCCGGCAGTCGTTTGTCTGGTGCCGGTGGTCGCGGTACAGGAGAAACCGGCGATGCGGCAATACCTCTATCCGGTGATCTTCGGTTTCACGGCAGCGGTGATGGTTCGTTTCAGTATGAACTGTATCGGCGGAGGGAACCTGCGTAACGCCCATGTGGTCTCGTCCACTTCGCCTTACACGCATATTCGTCTCATGGAAGAGGAGCAGCAGTGGATGGATCGTGTCATCATGGATTATGACAGTATAGGGGCGCCTACTACCTTGGCATTAGGACGACAAGCGCACCAGATGCGTGCGATCACCGGCTGCGAGGCGGCTTGGTTGAATGAGTTCTGGCCCTATATCCATGATAGCCTCTATGCCGCGAAATACGAACCGCTTATTGAGCAGCGCCAACCCGTTGTCTTCTGTTTTTATACCATGGAGTACAAGAGCCGGAAATCGAAGGACGGCTATACGCCTATTGAACAGATGCTTCGTGCGAAGGGGTATAAGGAGATAGACAGAAGTGCGTATAAATACATGATTTATGTTCCAGGGGAACGATTAACGATTAGCGATTAGGGATTAGTGATTAGAGATGGTAAAGAAGTTTGACGATATCATGCGCGCGCTACGCGCAGACGCATACGTACCTATATATATATTATGTGGGGAAGAACCGTATTACACCAACCAGGTTTTTGAGTTCATTGCGTCTCATGCTTTGGACGAGATGGCGCGTGAGTTTGACCAGCAGGTACTCTACGGACGGGATCTGCCGGGTAATGACATCGCGCCGGTGATTGGTGCTGCAAGAGGTTTCGCCATGATGGGAGGACGTAAGGTGATCATTGTTCGGGAAGCCCAAGCGGTGAAGAAATGGGACGCACTCAGTGCCTACCTCGATAACCTCATGCCGCAAACGGTACTGGTCATCTGCTATAACGGCAAACCCGATAAGCGGCAAGGCGTATGGAAGAAGGCGGCAGAGCATCCACAGGTAGCATGGTTACAGTCCGATAAGTTACGCGACTATGAGGTGGAGCGATGGATCAGCGCATATATCCAGGATTATAATAGTCAAAAGTCATCCGAACTCAGTATTGATCCCCGTGTAGCGCCTCTTCTGGCGGATCATATCGGTACGGACCTGACGGCGATAGTGGGAGCGCTGCAGAAACTGATAGACGGCAGACCGGAAGGGGTGAATGTGATTGATCCTGCCCTGGTGGAACGCAATATCGGTATCTCCAAGGATTACAATATTATGGAACTGCAGGCTGCGTTGATATGGGGGGATGTGAAGAAAGCCAATCAGATCACGCAGTATTTCGCGTCCTCCAAGGACCATCCGATCATTCGTGAACTGGCACCGCTGTTCACCTTCTTCTCCAACTTGCTCATGTATCACTATATGGCGGATAAGAGCCAGGCGAACGTGGCGAAGGAGTTAGGCATCAATCCCTATTTCGTAAAAGATTATGTAACGGCTGCCAAACGTTATCCGGCAGGTAAGACATTTCTGATTATCGGTTATCTGCGAGAGACAGACGCACGGTCGAAAGGGGTTAATAACTCTTCGGCGAAAGATGCTGACTTGTGGAAAGAATTGATTTATAAGATTTTGCATTAGTCCGCTTCATATATGCGGAAGGGCTTGTGGTATGGTTCCCATGGTGTAGGGAAACCATGCATCATGACCCATATAATGCTGTCGGTGGTCGCTTGACTGAACCGGCGTTCTTCTTCGAGCAAACGTTCTTTCAGCGTCTTGGTAGGGGTATTCAGTTCTGCGGCATGCAGAGCCCGGAACTGCTCTTCTTCTGCTGCCAAGTCCGCCATCACTTTCGGGTAGATCTTATCGAATAACTGCGGATGGGCAGTGTACCAGACGATGGAGGAATCGAACTGGGCTTGTGTAATATGATGTTTCTCCAGTACCTGCGCGTAATAGATATTTTTCTTCTCCTGGTCGCCTCGTTTAAATCCGGATACCTGCATCGCAGCATCGGCTTTGTGCAGGTCTTTCAATACAGCCCGCATCTCACCCGAATGCAGGATGCCTCTCGGACGGCAACTGACTAATAGGATTGTTGCGAACAGTCCTATTAGTATTTGTAATTTGAGATTTGATATTTGCAATTTATTTCTTTTCACCTTTATTCACCTCTTTCATGTAGAAGAGTAGGATGATGATGACGGCTACCGTGATGCAACTGTCCGCAAAGTTAAAGACGGGTCGGAAGAAGAGGACGTCCCCTTCGCTGTTATGGATGAGGGGGAAATAGAACATATCGACCACGCGTCCGTAGAACCAACCGGCATAACCGAACAGTTTGCCGTAGAACACGCAGTCGATAATATTTCCCAAAGCGCCTGCGATGATGAGCGCCAAGGTGGCGATATAGCCGGTCTTCGTTTCTTCTCTGCGAATCAGCACATGGATGTACCAACCAAGCAGTCCGACGGCTAAGAGCCGGAAGAGCGTTAATGCCAGTTTGCTGAACCACTCGATGCCAAAAGCCATGCCGTTATTGAGCACGTAGCTGATATGAAACCACGATGTCACTTCATAACTCGCATTCAGTTCCATATGGGTGGCGACGTACAGTTTGATGAACTGGTCAATCGCGACAGATACCAGTACGATACCGCTTACCAACAGGCTCAGTTTAGTGGTTTTGCTTAGCATAGATCTTATAGTTTAAACGCTGCTTTGACGCGGTTGATACGGTCCAGTTTCTCCCATGTGAACAACTCCACTTCGCGTGTGAAACGTCTTCCGTCGGAGTCGAAGAAGGTCTTGGTAACCACCTCATTAGTACGACCCATATGACCATATTTGGCGGTCTCCTGATACATAGGTTGGGTCAGTCTTAAGTCGCGAATGATAGCAGCCGGACGCAAATCGAATAGTTCGCGAACTTTTTGTGCTATTTCCACATCGTTCATGTCCACCATGGCGGTACCGAAGGTATTGACGTAAAGGGAGACGGGTTCGGCTACACCGATCGCGTAACTGACCTGCACAAGCACCTCGTGTGCCACACCGGCAGCCACCAGATGTTTGGCAATCCAACGGGCTGCATAAGCTGCCGAACGGTCCACTTTGGACGGGTCTTTACCGCTGAAGGCACCACCACCATGAGCACCGCGTCCACCATAGGTATCTACGATGATCTTACGACCGGTCAGACCGGTGTCTCCGTGAGGACCACCGATGACGAAGTTACCGGTAGGGTTGACAAGCAGTTTGGCTTTCGGGTCCTCTAAGAAGACTTCCAACAGATGGCCGTAACGGCTGTCACGGGTTGCTACACGCGGCAGGAGGATCTCAATGATATCGTGTTTGATCATCTCCGGTGTCACAAGCAGGTACTTATCGCCGATATGCAGTTTCTCGTCATGCTGGGTACTGAGGACGATGGTGTCGATACGAACGGGTTGGTTCTGCTCATCGTACTCGATGGTCACTTGTGACTTGCTATCCGGACGGAGATAGGTCATCTGCTCACCTTCCTTACGGATCTTGGCGAGGGTATAGACCAGCGTGTGCGCCAAGTCCAACGTAAGCGGCATGTAGTTATCCGTCTCATCTGTGGCGTAACCGAACATCATACCTTGGTCACCGGCACCTTGATCTTCTGCTTTGCCGCGATTGACGCCCATGTTGATATCTGCGGACTGCGCATGGAGCGAAGTGAGGATACCGCAACTCTCCGCTTCGAACTTATACTCCGCTTTGGTGTAACCGATATCGGCGATGGTCTTGCGGGCGATCTGCTGAACGTCCACCCAACCTTTGCAGGTCACTTCGCCGGCAATGACTACTTGTCCTGTGGTACAAAGTGTCTCGCATGCCACGTGTGCGTCTGCGTCCTGAGCCAACATGTTATCCAAAATAGCGTCCGATATCTGGTCGCTCACTTTATCCGGATGTCCTTCGGACACCGATTCCGATGTAAATAAATAATGCATATAGAATGTGTGATTAATTCAATTTACCAAGCAAACAGCGGATGTTGGATCATCTCACGGTTCACTTCTTCGCGTACGGCTTTGTTCACCGCTTCGTTGGACGGGTCTTGCAGCACCTTATCAATCAGTTCTACGATCCAAGGCATCTTGTCTTCCTTCAGACCACGTGTTGTGATGGCCGGCGTACCGAAACGGAGACCGGATGTCTGGAAAGCGGAACGGCTGTCAAAAGGTACCATGTTCTTATTGGTGGTGATGTCGGCAGCTACGAGTGCCTGTTCTGCCACCTTACCCGTCAGTTCGGGGTATTTGGTACGCAGGTCAATGAGCATGGAGTGGTTATCCGTACCACCGGAGATCACTTTGTAGCCCTTATCCATGAAGGCTTGCGCCATGACGGCTGCATTGCGTTTCACCTGCTGCTGATAGATCTTGAATTCCGGAGTGAGTGCCTCGCCGAACGCTACGGCTTTAGCAGCTATCACGTGCTCTAACGGACCGCCTTGAGTACCCGGGAAGACCGCGGAGTCGAGTAGGGCAGACATCTTCTTGATCTCCCCTTTCGGCGTGGTCTTACCCCACGGGTTATCGAAATCTTTGCCCATGAGAATAACACCTCCACGCGGTCCTCGAAGGGTCTTATGGGTCGTACTGGTCACGATATGCGCATGCTTGAGCGGGTTCTCCAGCAGTCCGGCAGCAATCAGTCCGGCAGGGTGCGCCATATCGACCATGAAGATAGCACCTATCTCATCGGCTACCCGACGGATACGGGCATAGTCCCACTCCCGACTATACGCCGATGCTCCTGCGATGATCAGTTTGGGACGATGGGTACGGGCTTTGAGTTCCAGGTCATCGTAATCGACACGACCCGTTGCTTCATCCAGATCGTAACCGATGGCGTTGAACATAAGACCGCTGAAATTAACGGCTGAACCGTGACTGAGGTGACCGCCGTGACTGAGGTTAAGACCCATGAAGGTATCTCCGGCTTTGAGGCAAGCCATGAAGACCGCCATGTTGGCTTGCGCACCGCTATGCGGCTGAACGTTCACGTATTCAGCGTTATAGAGTTGTTTGAGACGGTCGCGTGCGATATTCTCTGCGATATCGACTACCTCACAACCACCGTAATAACGGTGACCTGGGTAACCCTCTGCGTACTTATTGGTGAGCACGCTGCCCATCGCTTCCATCACCTGGTCGCTTACGAAGTTCTCACTGGCGATGAGTTCAATCCCTTTGGTCTGACGTTCCCGTTCCCGACGGATGACGTCAAAAATCTCTGTGTCACGAATCATATGTTCTGAATTTTTTAATAGCAAAGGGGAACTTACCGTTCCCCTTGAGCCACTTCCCGGACTCGAACCGGGGACCTACGCATTACGAATGCGTTGCTCTACCAACTGAGCCAAAGTGGCAAGATCGTGTGCAACTTGTTGTGCACGAACTTAGCCTTTAGTGGCGGAGCTTTTCCTTAAAAGCGGGTGCAAAGGTACTGCTTTTTTTTGGAATATGCAAATATTTTCGCATTTTTTTTGCATATATGGTATAATTTTTGTACCTTTGCAGCCGGAAATGAGAAAAATTGCGTGTATAATAGTCTTTTTGTGTACGTTTGGCGGTCTTTTTGCGCAGACGCATACGCATGTTTATAAGGAGCAGATCCGTACCCTTCGTGTGGCACGGGAGGTGTTGATGCTGGATGATCCGGCACCCTTGCATATCTCGTTTGACGAGATGAGTCATGATGTACACATGTACACGTACACGGTACGAATGTTAGCGCCGGAAGATGAACAGATAACGTATAACGGAGAATTGTTGAGCAGCGAGTACTTGCAGGGGTTCACGACGCAGGACATCACGGACTATGAACACTCGATCAACACGAGCAGGGAGTACACGCATTATTGGTTTGAGTTCCCCAACGAAGACATGCGGTTGACCAAGAGCGGGCTGTACCTGTTGACCATCTATGAGGACGGTAATCCGGACGATAGGGTGGCAGACGTGATGTTCTGCGTGGTGGAACCGAAGGTGAAGATAGACGCCAAGGTACGGGCGAATACGGATATCGAGTTCAACGGGCGTTACCAGCAGGTGGATGTCGATGTGACGATGAGTGAAGAGCTAAGAGGAGTGTACACTGAAGAGTGGAGAGTGGTGGTGACCCAGAATAACCGTTTGGATAATGCGGTGACTTTGACGAGGCCTACGTTCGTAGAACCGAACCGCTTACGCTATATCAATACGAAGGACCTGATCTTCGAGGGTGGAAACGAGTACCTGCATTTTGATGCATTCAGTTGTTTCTATGCGGGTTACGGTATTGACCGAGTGGTTCATGAGATGGGTGACTACCATGCGGTGCTGTTAGCGGATGAGAAACGTACGGACCAATATATCCATCAGTTCGATTCGGACGGCCGATATGTGGTGAACGCCGAGCGAACGGGGGATGTGGACACCGAAGCCGAATATATGTGGGTACACTGGACGCTGCCTATGGAGCAGCCATGGTTCGACGGGGCGTTGTATGTAGGCGGTGATCTGTTCGGCAATGAGTTGGGCATGCCTAACCGGATGCAGTATGATGCGGAAAAGAAGGCGTACTGGTTGACTGCCCTCGTCAAGCAAGGTGGTTATGACTACCAATACTGGTTTGTCCCGAAAGAGAAAATGACCAATCACAAATCACCAATTACAAATAATAAAACCACCACCCAACGAGTGGATGGCAGTTATTGGCAGACGGAAAACGAGTATGCGATCTATGTCTGGTGGCGTCCGTTCGGAGCCCGTTACGACCGCCTCGTCGGTGTACAGATACTAAAATCGACCCTCTGAGAGGGCCGATTTTTTATTGGTCATTTGTCATTGTTCATTGGTCATTTGGCCAAGCGTGCCTTGATGGCTTTGCTCTCTGCTTCGTAACCCGGTTTGTCCAAGAGGGCGAACATGTTCTTTTTGTATGCCTCTACGCCCGGTTGGTTGAACGGATTGACATTCAGCGTGTAACCGGAGATACCGCAACCCCGTTCGAAGAAATAGATGAACTGACCGATGTTGTACTCGTCAATCTTATCGAAGGAGATACGGATGTTCGGTACACCGCCATCGACATGCGCGAGTTGGGTACCGAGTTCAGCCATCTTGTTTACCTCATCAACATGCTTGCCTGCCAGGAAGTTGAGTCCGTCCAGGTTCTCCTCGTCCATCGGAACGAGTACGCTCTTGTTCGCCTTCTCGATAGAGATGACAGTCTCGAAAATAGAGCGCTCACCGTCTTGGATCCATTGACCCATCGAGTGCAGGTCGGTTGTGAAATCAACGGAAGCAGGGAAGATACCCTTATGGTCCTTACCTTCGGACTCGCCGTACAGTTGTTTCCACCACTCGCTGAAATAGTGCAGTTTGGGGTTGAAGTTCACAAGGATCTCGATCTTTTTACCGCTTTGGTAGAGGGCGTTACGCATAGCTGCGTACTGGCAAGCGAGGTTTTCCTTAAAGGGCACAGCAACGTCCGTTGCCTTCTCCATGTCTTGCGCACCGCGAACGAGGGCTTTGATGTCGCCACCTGCAACCGCGATGGGCAGCAGACCCACCGGAGTGAGTACCGAGAAACGACCGCCTACGTTATCGGGGATGACGAAGGTCTTGTATCCCTCTTTTGTTGCCAAGGAACGGAGCGCACCTTTGGCACGGTCGGTGATGGCTACGATACGGTGTTTGGCTTCCTCTTTGCCAACCTGTTTCTCCAGCATGGTTTTCAGCAGACGGAAAGCAAGAGCGGTCTCGGTCGTGGTACCCGACTTGGAGATATTGATGATACCGAACTGCTTGTCTGCGATAAACTCCATGAGTTCAGCCAGATAGTCCTCACCGATATTATTGCCGGCATAAACGACGTACGGGTTTTTGCGGTCTTTGGCTACGAAGGCATCAAAAGCGGAACATAAAGCCTCATTCACAGCGCGTGCGCCGAGATAGGAACCACCGATACCGGCTACGATAACCACTTCGCAACGACGGCGAAGCTCGTCTGCACAGGCTTGTACTTCATCCAGGAAAGCATCGGTAATGGAGGAGGGCAGGTGTACCCATCCGATGAAATCGTTACCGGCTCCCTGACCGTTCTCCAACAGCAGGTTCGCTGCTTCGGTCTGTGCTTCCAGTTGTTTCAATTGGGCTGCATCGACAAACGAAGCAGCGTTCTTTAGACTGATTTGCATATTATTGTAATTTTGATGTTAATGTTTTAATGATTGGTTTGGCTTTCTGTTTGTTATACAGGATCTCATACATCGCATCGACGATAGGCAGCGCTACTTTGACCCGTTGGTTGGCTTCGTAGATAGCCTTGGTGCCATAGTAACCTTCGGCTACCATCTCCATCTCCATCTGTGCGGCTTTGACGGAGTAACCGAGACCTAACATCTGACCGAACTGACGGTTACGGCTGAACTGGGAGTAACCGGTGACGAGTACGTCTCCGAGGTAACCGGAGGCGGTGATGTCACGCGGTACGTTACTCATCGCGGTTGCGAAACGCTGGATTTCCTGGATGGCATTGGAGAGCAACACGGCTTGGAAGTTATCGCCATAATGGAGCGCCTGGCACATGCCGGCAGCGATCGCGTAAATATTCTTCATGACCGAACTGTACTCCAGACCGATGACATCGTTGGAGACGGTGGTATAGACGTAGGGCGTCTGGAAGAGTTTGGACCATACCTCTGCGTTCTGGCGGTTCTCGCAACCGATGGTGAGGTAACTGAGTCGCTCCAGCGCGATCTCCTCCGCATGGCAGGGACCGGCGATGACACCGAGTTGGTCAAAAGCGATACCGAAACGGGCATGCAGGTAATCGGTGACGATGACGTTTTCTTCGGGAATCATACCTTTGACGGCAGAGATAACCACCTTATGCGTCATGTCCCGACGGATCTTGTTCAGACTCTGCTTGACGTAAGGCGAAGGGATAGCGAGGATGAGCACATCGGACTGCGCGACAGTCTGGTTGATGTCTGCCGAGAAATGGATACGGCTCACATCGAACTCCGCTGCGCCGAGGTAGGAGGGGTTCTTGCCCGTAGCGATGAACTCATCGATGACCTCTTGCCGACGGATGAACCAGTTGATCTCGCCTTGGTTCTGCATGACGATCTTCGCCAATGCGGTTGCCCAAGATCCCGAACCCAAAATAGCTACTTTACGATACATTTCACTAATCGTTAATCGCTAATCGTTAATCGTTATTGTTCCGGCTTCATAGTCGGGAACAATAAAACTTCTTGAATGGTAGGTTGGCCGGTCATGAACATTGCCAGACGGTCGATACCGATACCGATACCCGAGGTAGGCGGCATGCCGTATTCGAGGGCACGCATGAAATCGTGGTCGATGACCATTGCTTCGTCGTCACCCTTGTCTGCCAGTTTCATCTGCTCTACGAAGCGGTTGTACTGGTCGATGGGGTCGTTGAGCTCCGAATAAGCGTTTGCCAATTCCTTACCGTTGACCATCAACTCAAAGCGCTCGGTCAGACCGGGTTTGGAGCGGTGTAACTTGGTCAGCGGACTCATCTCAACGGGGTAGTCGGTGATGAAAGTCGGTTGGATGAAGGTACCTTCGCAGGTCTCGCCGAAGATCTCATCGATCAGCTTGCCCTTACCCATGTGCTCGGTATCTTCGACGCCGAGTTTCTTGGCTTCGATACGGATCTCGTCTTCGCTCATAGCGGCAAGGTCGAGTCCGGTTTTCTCCTTGATGGCATCGAGGATAGGCAGACGGCGGTAGGGGGCTTTGAAGTCCACCTCATGGTCACCGATCTGCACCTTGGTCGTGCCGTTGACGGCGATCGCGATGCGCTCCAACAGCTGCTCGGTGAAACTCATCATCCAGTTATAATCCTTATATTGCACGTACAGCTCCATGCAGGTGAACTCGGGGTTGTGGTTGCGGTCCATACCTTCGTTACGGAAGTTACGACCGATCTCATATACGCCCTCAAAACCGCCTACGATGAGTCGTTTGAGGTAGAGTTCAGTAGCGATACGGAGGTACATATCCACGTCTAGCGTGTTATGATGCGTGATGAAGGGACGAGCCGACGCACCGCCTGCTATCTGTTGCAGGATCGGGGTTTCCACCTCGGTGTAACCTGCCTCGTCGAAGACCTGACGCATGGTACGCAGGATGGCTGCACGTTTGAGGAAAGTATCCTTGACACCTTCGTTCACCACCAGGTCCACATAACGCTGACGGTAACGCTGCTCGGGGTCGTTGAAGCCGTCGTATGCCACACCGTCTTTGTATTTGACGATTGGCAGCGGTTTGAGGCTCTTGGCGAGCACGGTCAATTTCTTGGCATGCACACTAATCTCACCCATTTGGGTACGGAAGACAAATCCTTCGATACCGATGAAGTCACCGATGTCCAGCAGTTTCTTGAAAACGACGTTGTACATCTGCTGCTCCACGGTCAATGCACCATTTGCACCATTCGGCTCCGCAGGAGCCTGGATATCATCCCTGCTCACATAGACCTGGATACGTCCTTTGGAGTCCTGTATCTCGATGAAGGATGCCTTACCCATGATACGTTTGGACATCAAACGTCCGGCGATACGCACTTCGTCACCTGTGTGCCATTTACCATTTTCACCATTCGCACCATTCGCACCATTTGCACCATTTTCACCATTTGCACCATTATCCACGAAATTAGCCTTAATTTCGCTGGAGTATCCGGTTACTTCATACTCAGCTGCAGGGTAGGGGTCGATGCCCATTTCCCGCATTGTTTGCAGACTTTGTCTGCGCACGATCTCTTGTTCACTTAATTCCATATATAATGTTCTAATTTGCGCTTAATAAACCGAAGTTACAAAATCGACTGCAAAGGTACAACAAATTTTGCACATATGCAAATATTTAGGGGATTTTTTTGCAGAGCAGAATAAAATTCTGCGATTATTAAAGCCTTTGAGCCATGCGGATAGCGTATGCTCCCCTTTCGGAGT
>Ga0247610_10000157_pt1 | contig 112679 bp, 102 predicted proteins | sample 174DNAGHGhighgp2_FD_193483 | JGI IMG/M metagenome (GOLD analysis project Ga0247610, IMG submission 193483) | Sheep rumen microbial communities from Palmerston North, Manawatu-Wanganui, New Zealand - 1742 DNA GHGhigh gp2 | ecosystem: Host-associated > Mammals > Digestive system > Stomach >... | reverse complement strand
TTGCATGTGTTAGGCCTGTCGCTAGCGTTCATCCTGAGCCAGGATCAAACTCTTCGTTGTAAAAGAAATTTATAAGATAGCTCAGAATAATCGATTTATCAAGTGTAGAATTTTTTCGGGAACCTTCGCGTTCACTATTCTCGTATATGTACCTAAACTGCGTTCAGGTAGTAAATACTCGAATGTGCTCGCTCTCCCCAAAAATTAAAATTTTCGGGGACCCCAGAAATTAATCTGAGGATTTATTCAGTTCTTGTACTACAATCTTGTTATGAATAGACAATCTTTCAAAGATCATTTGCTTGTGCTCTTTTGGGGCGTGCCCCATTTTTGAGCGAAAGCGGATGCAAAGGTACAACAAATTTTTGAACTGACCAAATTTTTTGGCAAAAAAAATGCAAAAAAAATGCACTTTTTTTGTAACTGCTTGAAAATCAGCATAGGCAATTTTTGCGATTTTTGTGCTTTTTCGGCGATTTTTCGAAGAATCGGGCCAAAACGGGGTTTTGAGAAGTCGTGTTGTATTACGCACGTACATAATAATAAGGAACGCGCGCACGTGCGCGTAAGAATTATAGAGCTGGAGTTAAGGGCGGCATGTTCCTGAGGCGGTAGGAGATGGTGATATGTCGGTTGCCTTCCGCGTTGATACGCTTCATCTCTTGGCGAAAGAGCCGGCCGTGCGTGGAGGTGTCGCGGAGTTGGTTGACGGCGATGTAGTAATGGATCATCTCATGCAGGATGGTGTCTTCGATGAGTTGTTCCGGCAGGTCGAAGCGGGTGTTGATACGGAGGACGAAGTTGGAATAGGTCCATTCGCCGAAGAGCCATTTGCGGCGTTTGGTAAAGGTTAGTTTGCCGAGGAAGGTGCGGGCGTTGGACAGTTTGATAGGCACAGGAGGGAGTGCGCCCGCAAAAAAGCGGGCGTTGAACTCATCGAAGCGGGACTGGATGTAAGGGATGGTGGGTACCATTTAAATGTACGAAGGACAAATGTACGATGTACGATTTATGTACGAAAGACGATCCAAGTACGAAGGACAAATGTCAATTTAGGATTTGAGTTCCTGGTAGATCATGGCGCGGATGAAGTTATCGAAACGGAAATAGTGTTTCGGGCGGCCTGTTTTGTCCTGCGGGGCTTGCGGATCGGGTGCGCCTTTGATCTGTGCTTCAAAGCGACGACGGTAGTTTTCCAGGAGTTCGCGCTGCTCATCGGAGGCGGTGTCGGGAAACTTATAGGCATAGATGAGCTCGGTAGTACGCTTGGCGGACAAGCCGAAATGCTGCAGATGAGCAAGTTCGTTGCCTCTCGGAGGGTTTTGTGCATAGTTGCGCTTGTTGCTCTGAATGTACATTTCCGTCTTGCATTCTTTGGTAAGCATGCCGTTAGGGCCGTGCAAGTGTTTTTTGCGCGTAATGAGTTTGTGGGCGCTGTTCAGGGCACCCGTGGTGAGCTGAATACCCGGAGAATAATGAACTTCTGCCATAATATATATGTTTTTTAAGTTGTTTTGTGGTTATTTTGGCGTTTTGATGTTATGAAATAGGAGTCAAACGGACCGATTATCACCTACTAATCACCTACTAATAACCTACTAATAACCTACTAATAACCTACTAATATCGTACTAATCTCATACTAGAGGATCGTAAATCGGGTGCAAAGGTACTACAAATATTTGGGATATGCAAATAAATTGCCGCAAAAATGCGACAAAAATGCAAATTATTCCTATAAAGCGCTCATGAAATCGCGCGCACAGGACACGAAAGCGGGATTAAATCCCGAAGAAAGGAAGAAAGAAAACGCCCGAGGGGTTGGCTCGGGCGGTAGGTTATGGGAATATATCTATCACTTATAGTACTCAAAAGTACGCTCAATAATAGTTATGAGATGATAAGTACCACGGTCTTCTGTACACTTCCAAAGTTTCCAGTTTCCGTATTCATCAAAATCTGAAAAACGGGAGTCTTCATCGCCTCCTTTGATTTTAACCAGTTGTCCTTGCTGATTAAAAGTATATTTTTTTGACCATTTCTTACCCTTATTGTCCGAATAGTTCTCAGTATAATCACCATTTGGAGCATATTTATAAGTATAAACGGACTCTGTTCCCCAGAAATTATTATACATCACACTCAACCTCCCTAATGAGTCATATGCACATGTATGGTGCAACGTAAGAATACTGTCACGCGTTACATAATATTCGGTTTTTTGTCCATTTTCGTTATAAACCGTCGAGTCCATGTGCTCCATTTTGCCTTCTTTGTATCTTTTCGAATAAAGAATATGCCCACAAGAATCACATTGCGTATAGGTATAAGTACCTTTGATGAGCCCACGATCATTGTAGTAATAATCCATATAGACGTTATTAATCGTATATTGACGTTTAAAACAAGTTGGAGGAGTTGGCGGATATAAACTCAGATACTCTTCATTATCATTAATTCGATGCATATAATCAATAAGTCGCCCTATTGAGTCATAGTAATAGACCTGAACTACCTGTCCAGCGTGCTCATTCCTAATAACTGTCATCTTTTTAACCGGGCCGTTAGTTTCCTCGGTATAAGGCAATACGGAACGGGCTGAGACATAGCCTACACAAAAAGCAACAAATAAGAATGAGAGAATTAGTTTTTTCATAATGTTCTCAATTTTGCTTGCAAAATTACAACAAAAAAATGATATATGCAAATAAAAAGGGATTTGGGGTAAAAAATATCGGATAATATCCGATTTCAAGAAACGAAACTTTCCGCGGGACGTTTGTCCAGCGCAGAGAACGAATGGACACGCGCTCTCCAAAAGAACGCACACTAGACACCTATTAATATACAAAATAAGAACAGCACCGCAGGTAATAGCCCCAGTTACACGCCGCATGGGTTACGTCCGCATTGAGGCCGAAGCGGGCGGGGCGGCGGATTTGTTCAGAGCCCGCATATAATTGCGGGAAAAGAACGAAGACAACGGACGCGAGGGCGAATGGTCCGCACGTAGAGGGCGGACAAGCGAGGACTAAACCGCCATATGCCCGAGCCCAGACAAGAGCGGGCAATCAGATTGCCCTACAAAAGAAGAAAGAGAAACTCCGCGCTATCACGCGGAGCAGACAACGAACTACAAAGGCGGATAGTATCCGCCGGAAATGGACGCTATATATGCCGGATAAGATCCGGCGGAATGAAAGAAACGTAAAAAAAGCCCTCGTGGGATGCGAGGGCGGTAGGTGTAGATATGTGATTATTGCTTGGTTAGCGTTTCAGGCAACATGTTGGGACGATAGCCGGATTCCTGAATCCAATTCAAAGTCATAGTGTTACCATTGATGGTATAGGTGAACTTCTCTGTATAAGGATAGGGAGTATCACCTCTGTCTATCGAGCCCCACTGACCGATGCATTTCTTCGTAGTGATTGTGACAGTATTACCATCTATTGCGTATACACCAGCTTCTTCGTAGCCGTAGTGCACCTTTTGACCGTTCATTCCCATAAATTTATAGGTAAATTCCGTTGCGTTTTTAATGACGAGTGTCTGCTGCGGATTAAAGACACCTTCCGGTCTGTCCGGAAATTCCTCGTAAAACCATGTTCCCACCAGCGGATTATCCGCATTGTTCTCATTGCAAGATGTGAAACCAAGCATCATAACTGCTGCAATAAGGGCAGCGAAGAAAGCAAATGTCTTTTTCATAAGGATAATAATTTAAAATTATGGTGCAAAGGTACGAAGAATTTTTGGAATACGCAAGTAAATGGGGATTTTTCTGCGAAAAATATCGGATAGTATCCGATGACAATAGACGAAACAATGCTCGCCGAGGTAGCGGCGAGGAGTAGACAGCTGGGTGTGACAACCGGCATACAATGCCGGGCTAATGAACAAAGTGAAACGGCATATAATGCCTGGCTAATGAACAAAGGAGCCGGATGACATCCGGCAAAACAGACATAGAAAAGGGGATGGCATCCCATACTAATAGACATACAGGAACCACATGCGGGATATTATCCCGCGTAAACAACAAACGTCACACTCCGCATGGGTTACGTCCGCATTGAGGCCGAAGCGGGCGGGGCGGCTCGCTTACGCTAAGGCTCGCGTGATTCGCAGCATAGCTGCTCAATTACGCTACGCCTTGCGCTACGCTCTCCCCACAAATTAGAAATTTTCGGGGACCCCAATAGACGAAGACAACGGACGCGAGGGCGAATACGTCCGCACGCAGAGGGCGGACAGCGTAGGACTAAACCGCCTATGTCCGAGCCCCAAACAGAAGCGGGCAATCAGATTGCCCTGTAATGAAAGAAAGAGAAACTCCGCGCTATCACGCGGAGCAGGAAACGGACTACAAAGGCGGATAGTATCCGCCGGAAATGGACGCTATATATGCCGGATAAGATCCGGCGGAATGAAAGAAACGTAAAAAAAGCCCTCGTGGGATGCGAGGGCATATGGATGTCAAATGTTGATTAATCTTTCATTTGGGCACATTGCAATGCTAAAGAATAGTACGGGGTGCCTTCGAACCGCTGAAGCATCTGTTCTTTGAAATTCGGTTTCATATATTCCAGAACCTCTGGCGCAGTGTTTTGCTGGTCGGCGGGTTTATACGGCCAACTATAGATCACTTCGCCTTGCAGGTTCATATAATAATACCAGTACGGTTGATTCCAATCAAAAATCAGGCAAAGTCCATTATGATAATAGCCACATACATTACTGGCCGGCTCTTGCATCGGTTCCAATTCTAAGATCTTTTGCCCTTGCAAATTTATCAACGTACAAACGACTATATTATTTTCATTCCGTGCACGGACCCAAGCATATCCATTACAGAAAGGTTCTGCGTATTCATATTGATAGGGAATCTGTAATGTACCATTTTTATCTATATAGCCATATTTTGCGTTAGCACCCACATTATTTTCTTTAACCGGCATAAGACCTCCGTCACCAAAGAAACTATTATATTCTATTGTTATAAAGGGTTCCGTAATTATATTTCCTTGGGTATCTATTAATCCAGCGTGATAATCTTCATTTTTCAATCGATATAACAATCTGTCATTTCCTGCGGATTGAAGAAATTTGTAAATCGTATCAATTACCACTTCGCCTTTGGTATTTATAGCACAATATCTACTATATACCGTGTTCATGTCAGCCAAGTCGATATAATCATAGACTACGGCTATACCATCACAAAAATCGTATCTTTCATCATACATATTACCATCCACGCCATTAATATAGCTGGAAATGGCTAATTCGCCGGATTTGTTAAAATAACCAAGTACAGATGAGGCCAAACCGTCTTTGGTCATGACACCCAATCTAATACCCGAATATTTACCATCAGGAATAATCGGGTTAAAATGCGTATCCATCATGCCACTTATACCATCATACCCATATCTGCAACACCCATAGTAAAAATAATGATCGGAAAAAACATTGTTCTCCTGTAATGCGAAAAGGGTCTTTCCGCGTTTGTCAATGAAGGCTTGCTGATGACCCATTAGGTTCGCTTGATACCCGATGTACGAAGGCATAGGTATTCCATCGTCATCCAATACCACTTTTGCCATGCCTCCCGAAAATCCGTACGTTCTATCGTACTTGGCAGGGATGACCATTTCGCCCTTTTCGTTGATAAAACCCCAGAAACCGGTGCTATCACCAGCTGGCCATAACATAGTGGTATCCTCTTCGGGAGTATTGGAGAATTGGTTCTCACAGCTGACCAGACAACATGCGGCAAGAATAATTAAAAGAGAAATGTAACCGTTTTTCATATAACTTGCAATTTTGCATGCAAAATTACAACAAAAAATCGATATATGCAAATAAAAAGGGATTTTTCTGTGAAAAATGTCCAAATAATATTTGGACGCAATGGACAAAACGGGCTCGCCGGAGTAGCGGCGAGGAGTAGACAGCTGGGTGTGACAACCGGCATACAATGCCGGGCTAATGAACAAAGTGAAACGGCATATAATGCCGGGCTAATGAACAAAGTGAAACGGCATATAATGCCTGGCTAATGAACAAAGGAGCCGGATGACATCCGGCAAAACAGACATAGAAAAGGGGATGGCATCCCATACTAATAGACATACAGGAACCACATGCGGGATATTATCCCGCGTAAACAACAAACGTCACACTCCGCATGGGTTACGTCCGCATTGAGGCCGAAGCGGGCGGGGCGGCTCGGCGGATATACCCGCATATAATTGCGGGAAAAGAACGAAGACAACGGACGCGAGGACGAATGGTCCTATCGCGGAGATAGGACAGGCGAGGACGAATGGTCCGCACGCAGAGGGCGGACAGGCGAGGACAAATGAAAAAATCCCCCTACTCTACGGGAGAGAGGGGGATCGGGATGTCCAAATAGTATTTGGACGTAATGGACGCTGATTATTTTTTGCAGGAACCTTCGCAGGTGAGGCATTTGTAGCAAAGGCCGGCGAGAGCAGCGCCTACGAGAGGAGCTACGATGAAGAGCCAGAGTTGCGGAAGGGCAAGCGCGTTCTCGGAGAAGATAGCCTGCGAGATGGAACGTGCAGGGTTCACCGAAGTGTTGGTCAAAGGAATGGAGATGAGGTGGATAAGGGTCAGGGTAAGACCAATTGCCAAGCCACCGAAAGCGCCGTTAGCGTGCTTCGAGTCCGTAACACCGAGAATGACCATCAAGAAGACAAAAGTCAGGACAGCTTCAATAGCGAAAGCACCCCACACATTGGTCTGCAGGTAGCCAGCAGCGAGATCAGCCTCACCGAAGAAATCTCCGTAACCGTTAGCGGCGAACGTACCGATCTCCATGCCGGCAGATTTAGCGATACCAAAGAGGATCGCGGCTGCAGCAATTGCACCGAGGATCTGCGCACACCAGTAGCACAACATCTCTTTGACACTCATGCGACCGTTCACAAAGACACCAAGGCTGACAGCGGGGTTAAGATGAGCACCGCTGATGTGACCGATACCGTAAGCCGCTGCTACGATGGTCAAACCGAAGGCCAAAGCAACACCCAGAAATCCAACATGTCCAAACAGGGCTGTTCCACAACCGCCCAATACCAATACAGCTGTTCCGAAGAACTCTGCTGCGAATTTGTTACATAATTTCATAATGTATATGTTTAAAAGTTAAACGTTTTGCGAGTGCAAAGTTACTACAAAAAAATGACATGTGCAAGCGCACATGTCACTTTTCTTAAAAATTTGTACTTTTTACTTAACCTCTTCGAAGTCAACATCTTCAGCCGAAGGCTGGCCACCGTTGTTACCGTTGTCGGTAGGACCGTTGGTCGGGCCTTGTTGCGGACCGGCGTTCTGTTGTGCTTGCTGTTGGGCAGCGTACATCTCGGCACTAGCGGCTTGGAAGGCTGTCATGAGGGCGTTGTTGGCTGCTTCGCAGGCATCGGCGTCACGTTTAGCGTAAGCGTCTTTGAGGTCCGCGAGGGCTTTCTCGATCGGCGCTTTCTTGTCAGCCGGGATCTTATCGCCGAGTTCAGCGAGTTGTTTCTCGGTCTGGAAGATGGTAGCGTCGGCCTTGTTGAGTTTGTCAGCCTGCTCTTTGGCCTTCTTGTCGGCTTCAGCGTTGGCCTCTGCCTCGGCTTTCATTCGCTTGATTTCATCGTCAGACAGACCGCTGGAAGCTTCGATACGGATCTTCTGCTCCTTGCCGGTAGCTTTGTCCTTGGCGGTGACGTTCAAGATACCGTTGGCATCGATATCGAAGGTCACTTCGATCTGCGGTTCGCCACGACGGGCAGGCATGATTCCATCGAGGTGGAAGATACCGATTTGCTTGTTCTGAGCCGCCATCGGACGCTCACCCTGGAGGACTTTGATCTCTACAGAAGGCTGGTTATCAACGGCTGTGGTGAAGGTCTCAGTCTTCTTGGTCGGGATGGTGGTGTTGGCCTCGATCATCTTGGTCATGACACCGCCCATAGTCTCGATACCAAGGCTCAGCGGGGTTACATCGAGCAGGAGGACGTCTTTTACATCGCCGGTGAGGACACCACCTTGGATGGCTGCACCTACGGCTACTACCTCGTCCGGGTTAACGCCCTTCGACGGAGCTTTACCGAAGAATTTCTGTACAGCATCCTGGATAGCCGGGATACGTGTCGAACCACCTACGAGGATGATCTCGTCGATATCGCTGGTCGTGAGGCCTGCGTTCTGCAGGGCAGTACGACACGGAGCGATCGTACGTTGGATCAAATCGTCGATGAGTTGCTCGAACTTAGCACGCGTTAGGGTCTTTACCAAGTGTGCGGGAACACCGTTTACCGGCATGATATACGGGAGGTTGATCTCCGTAGAGGTAGAGGACGAAAGCTCGATTTTTGCTTTCTCGGCAGCCTCTTTCAGACGCTGCATAGCCATCGGGTCTTTGCTCAGGTCAGCGCCGCCGTTCTCGTTTTTGAACTCCTGAACGAGCCAGTCGATGATACGATGATCGAAATCGTCACCGCCGAGGTGGGTATCACCGTCGGTTGCTTTTACTTCGAAGACACCGTCGCCGAGTTCGAGCACCGATACATCGTGGGTACCACCACCGCAGTCGAAGACAACGATCTTCATATCTTTGTTCGACTTGTCGAGGCCGTAAGCCAAGGCAGCTGCAGTAGGCTCGTTGACGATACGACGTACGTTGAGTCCTGCGATCTCACCGGCTTCCTTGGTAGCCTGACGTTGAGAATCGTTGAAGTATGCCGGCACTGTGATGACAGCTTCGGTAACCTCTTGACCGAGGTAGTCCTCAGCGGTTTTCTTCATCTTCTGAAGAATGATCGCCGAAATCTCCTGCGGGGTATAGAGACGTCCGTCGATGTCCACACGGGGAGTGTTGTTGTCGCCGCGCGTTACTTTATACGGAACACGAGCGATTTCGGATTGCAAGCGATCGTAGGTTTCGCCCATGAAACGCTTGATCGAATAGATAGTTTTGGTCGGGTTCGTAATGGCTTGACGTTTCGCAGGGTCACCTACTTTACGCTCACCGCCGTCGATGAATCCAACAACAGAAGGGGTCGTACGCTTACCTTCAGCGTTAGCAATGACGATAGGTTCGTTACCCTCCATTACAGCTACACACGAGTTCGTAGTACCGAGGTCAATTCCAATAATCTTAGACATAGTATAGTTCCTTTCTTTTAATTAATTTCTTGTTTTAATAGGTAGTCCTAGGTAGAACTAGGTCAACCTAAGTCACCCTAAATATGACAAATACTATGCCAAACAAAAAAAGTCTGCCAAACATGCCAAATTGGCAGGTCGAGAGGCTAGACACCCGCTTATTCCATGCGGCGTGTCATGTCAAATCGTAGCCGTAGTGTTTGAGGCGGCCGGTGTTGGAACGCCAGTCGCGGTCCACTTTGACGAAAAGTTGAAGGAAGACCTGTTTCTGGAGGAAGTCCTCGATGTCTTTGCGGGCTTGGGAACCGACGCGCTTGAGGGCTGAACCGGCTTTGCCGATGAGGATACCCTTCTGAGAATCGCGTTCGCAGTAGATGACTGCGGATATACGGACGATGGTTTCTTCTTCGTGAAAGGACTCCACTTCGACTTCGACGGAGTACGGGATCTCCTTGTCGTAGTTCTGCAGGATCTTCTCGCGGATGATCTCGTTGACAAAGAAACGCTCTGACTTGTCGGTGAGTTGGTCCTTGGGGAAAAACGCAGGTCCTTCGGGCAGGGCCTCTTTGATGGCGTCAAAGAGTTGCGCTACACCAAAACGCTCTTGCGCAGAGATGGGGAAGATCTCGGCTTCGGGCAGTTGCGTGTGCCAAAATTCGACCAGCCGTTCCAAGGTGTCTTGGGTGGTGAGGTCGATTTTGTTTATAATAAGGAACACGCGTGTGCCCGCGGCAGCCATTTTCTTCACTTTCTCGAGGAAATCGGCATTGCGCTCAGGGTTATCCTGCACTTCGGTGACGTACAAGAGGACATCGGCATCTACCAGGGCTGAGCGGCTGAACTCGAGCATTTTCTCCTGCAGGCGATAATTAGGCGAGAGGACTCCCGGTGTGTCCGAATAGACCATTTGGAAGTCCTCGCCGTTGACGATACCCATGATACGATGGCGGGTGGTTTGCGCCTTCGATGTGATGATCGAGAGGCGCTCCCCCACCAACGCGTTCATGAGAGTCGATTTGCCTACGTTGGGGTTACCGACGATATTTACAAATCCTGAACGATGCATATTAATAGCCAGCCGGTGTTATAGCATCAATCAGTTCTTGCGTATCGTTGAACAGTTTAGCCGGTGATACCTTAGTTACCTTGCAGCCCAGTTTGGTCTGGATTGCCTTGAGGTCGATCTTCTTCGGATCGCCCATGAGGACGATGGTCATCGGTTTGCCCTTGATGTTCTGCTCATAGAAGGCTTGGATGTCTTCGATGGTGAGAGCATCGATAGCAGCTGCATTGACACGTGCGGGATCGTCCAGATAACCAAGACGTTTCCAGTACTCAAAGGTCTGTGCTTTGCTACGCATGGACGGTTTCGCAGTCTGACCGGCCTGACGGAGGGCTGCACGCAGGGCTTCCATGTTGGTCGAGTCAATCGGCATGTCGTTGATGATATCCATGTATGCGCTGATAGCGTCTACGACCTTGTCGCTCTGGGTTCCGATGTAACCGTAGAAGAAGCAATCCTTACCCGGGAGCGGAGCCTTTCTATCCACACCGTAAGCAGTATAAGCCATGGAGCGTTTCTCACGGATCTCGTACATGATCAGACCTGTGAAACCACCGGACATATACTGGTTAAATGCGCTTGATGCTACGTCAGAGGCGATGTCGTACGGACGGCCGTTGATGTAGAAATAGATATCCGCCTGCTGTACATTGCTGTTCGGCAAGAAGAGAACAGTCGGTTTGTCATACGTCTGACGATCCTGGATGAACGGCGAGGTAGAAGGCTTCATACCCTCTGTCAACGGCAGGTTTGCTACCAGTTTCTCTTGCGGTAGTGTACCACAGTAGAATACGTCGAGTGCGTACTCACGAGCCTGTGCAACGAGCGACTGTACTTTCGGCAGGCCAAGGCCCCAGATATCCGCAAACGGCACTTCATCGAGATACGGCGATTTCTTGCCGTAGAGCGCATAAGCAAGGAGTGCGGACTTCTGTACAGCGGTGCGTTTCTGACGGCTGTAACGGCTGAAGAATACCGAACCTTTGATGTTATCCAACTGTTTCTGATCGAGATACGGCATCAAGAGTTGGCGCGTTACGAGGTTCATGATCTTCTCATAGTTAGCCTCTTCACCGTTGATGGTGATATAGAAGTACGAGTCATCGCAGTCGTAACCTACATATGCGTGCAGGTCGTTAATCTGCTGGTCGAAGTCCTTACCTTCCAGATTGGTAGCGCCCATGATTCCGGCATTATCCATCAGTGCTGTTGCAAACGGGAGCAACGGCATCTCGTGCTCACCTACACCATAACGGAGGGTGAGCGAGAAGATATCATTCTTCGTGTTCGGCGTATAGTGCAGCGTTACGTTTTCAGCGATCGTCGAAACCTGTACATCGTTGAAATTGTTAAAGGTACGTGCGATCTGCTCGTGCGGCAGCTGTTTGAACGCCTTAGCGTACGGAGTCTCTTCATGCGACGGTTCTACCGGTTTGATGTTGGGTTTGGGCAGCGGGTTGGCTTTCCAAGTCTTGGTAGCCTCGTCGAAGGAGATGGTCATGTAGGGAGCATCGAAATATTTCTTTGCTACGCGTACGATCTCCTCTTTGGTGAGTTTTTGGATTTTCTCGTTTGCCGTAAAGATATCGTCAATCGGTTTACCATAGGTAAAAGCATCAACGAGTGCACTCATCTTGTACGACGGAGACTCTTCCTGCCATTTCTCCGATTGGTCATAGAGGCTCTTGACAGACGCAATGAGTTCGTCGGAGATCTCACCTTTCTTGATCTTGTCCACCTCGCGCATGATAATGGATTTGGTCTGCGCGTCGGACTCGAACATCTGCTGGTTAGCATCGTAGTAGGGCACAGCCTCAACGATGATACGACCGGTGTTACGCATTGAATACGGATAAACGCCCGCGCTGGTTACGTCACCTTTGGTCTCCACTTTATCGAGCAGACCTACACGACCGTTGGACAGGAGTGCGCAAACGAACTCCAGCACATCCTGATCGGGATCGCCTTCTTTGACACCGTTATAAACGAGGAACAACTCGGGGTTGTAACCCAGGTTATAGTGCTTGGTGGGGTTACCTGCGAAGGATACTTCCGGGTAGGAAGGACGCTCCGGCAGGGCCTTGGGTTGGAGACGGCCGAAAGTCTCCGCAATCATCGGTTTGGTCTTCTGGGTATCGAAGTCACCGACGATGATAAGTGCCATGTTGTTAGGCACATACCACGTGTTGTAGAACTCGATCAGTTTGGACAGACGCGGGTTCTTGAGGTGCTCGGGCAGACCAATCACGTCACGCTCGTACGGGCAGCCTTTGAACATATCCTTCATCAGCTGTTTCTGAGCCTGCGACGACGGGTCGTTAGCGTACATGTTGTACTCCTCGAACACGTTCTCCAACTCTGCCTGGAACGTACGGAAGACAGGGTTGATGAGACGATCGGAGAAAATGGTCAACCAACGGTACATCTCGGCAGCAGGGAACGAGTTGTGGTACGCCGTGAGATCATACGAGGTGTATGCGTTCACGCCTTCCGCTCCGATGAGGTCGAGGAGCACGAAGAAGTCCTCAAGGGACGAGATCTTGGCCTGACGCATGGAGCACTCGTTGATTTGGGTAGCGAGTTGCTCACGTATCTTCGGATCGGTTGCCTCGCTGTACTGGTCGTAGAGAGCAATGATCGAATCGTAGATCGGTTTCTCTGCCTGCCAATCGAGGGCACCAATCTGCTGTGTACCCTTGAAGAGCATATGCTCGAGATAGTGAGCAAGTCCGGTGTACTCTGCCGGCTCATCGACCGCACCTGCGCGAACAACCACGTAACCGGTTACGTCCGGTGCATCGTGGTCTTCCCACAACATGACGGTGAGGCCGTTGTCTAACTTGTACTCAGTCAGTCCCTCACGGGTAAGGGCCGAGCACATTGCGATGCTACCAACCAGTAGCAGTGCGCTAAGTAGAATCTTTTTCATACTGTTAAATAAATTTATTAATGTTTTACCATTCTAATAATACTTTGCCGCATTGTCCGCTGACCATGACATCGAAGCCTTTCTGGAAGTCATCGAAGTGGAAGCGGTGGGTGATAACCGGCGAGAGGTCGAGGCCTCCGAGGAGCATTTGCTCCATCTGGTACCATGTCTCCCACATACGACGTCCGGTGATACCTTTGATGGTGAGTGCGTTGAAGATGACATCGGACCAGTTGACTTGTGTGTCAGACGGCAGGATACCGAGCTGGGCGATGTTAGCTCCTTTGTACATATGCGCGATCATGTCGTTGAAGGCCGCGGGTGCGCCGGACATCTCCAGTCCTACATCGAAGCCCCGGATACCGAGTTGGAACATCGCGTCGGCGATCGTCTCGCCTTTGGAACCATCGACCGTGAGGGTGGCACCCATCTTCTTGGCTATATCCAGACGGAGGGGGTTGATGTCCGTCACGACGATGTTCTTTGCTCCCGCGAAGCGACATATTCCGGCTGCCATCGTACCGATGAGTCCTGCACCTGTAATGAGCACATCTTCACCGAGTAAAGGGAAGGCGAGTGCTGTATGGGTCGCATTGCCGAAGGGGTCCATGATAGCTGCAAAGTCATCGGGTATCTCCGGACGGAGACGTACCACATTGGACTCGGGGATGGTGACATACTCGGCGAAACAACCGTCCTTGCCCATGATTCCGACGGAGATGGTGTTCTCGCAGACGTGTCCCATGCCGCGGCGGCAGTTACGACAGTGTCCGCAGACGATATGACCTTCGGCGGTGACACGGTCGCCCACTTTGAAGTTCCGCACACCGGCTCCCACCTCGGCTACGACACCGACGAACTCATGTCCCATGGTGTACGGCGGTTTGCAGTGTGCCTGCGACCACGCGTCCCATTTGTACATATGGAGGTCGGTTCCGCAGATAGCGGCTTTGGTGACCTTGATGAGCACATCGTTCACTCCCACTTCCGGCATCGGCACTTCTTCCATCCAGATACCAGGCTCGGGAAATCTCTTAACAAGAGCTTTCATAATTGACGATTTACAAATTTACGATTTACGATTTATTGACGATTTTGATTAATTGACGATTTTCCGAGAACAATTGTACAATCTTTTTCAATCGTAAATCAATCGTACCTCGTCAATCGTCCAATCGTCAATTATTTCAATACTGCAAGTTTCGTGCCAATCTTAGTGAAGGCAGCGATACATTTGTCAAGTTGCTCACGGGTGTGGGCAGCAGAAACCTGTACGCGGATACGTGCCTGACCTTTCGGCACAACCGGATAATAGAAACCGGTGACGTAGATTCCTTCCTCCTGCAGCGCTGCAGCGAACTCTTGCGACAGACGTGCGTCGTAGAGCATGACCGCACAGATAGCGGACTGCGTCGGTTTGATGTCGAAGCCGGCTGCTTTCATGCGCTCTACAAAGTAGGCGGTGTTCTCGTGCAGACGGTCCTGCAGTTCGTTGGAACGGGTGAGGATCTCGAAGGTCTTGATACCTGCCGCTGCAATCATTGGAGGTATCGAGTTCGAGAACAGATACGGACGCGAACGCTGCCGGAGCAGGTCTATGATCTCTTTGCGACCCGTAGTGAAGCCACCTACCGAACCGCCGAAGGCCTTACCGAGCGTACCGGTGATGATCTCCACTTTTCCGCGGAGGTTATACAGTTCGGTCACACCATGTCCGGTCCTGCCTACCACGCCGGCCGAGTGCGACTCATCGACCATGACGAGCGCGTTGTATTTCTTCGCCAACTCGTAGATCTTGTCGAGCGGGCAGACGTTTCCATCCATGGAGAAGACACCGTCGGTTGCGATGATACGGAACCGCTGTGCCTGTGCCTCTTGGAGTTTGGCTTCGAGGTCCGCCATGTCACCGTTCGCATAACGGTAACGCACAGCCTTGCACAGACGCACGCCGTCGATGATCGAGGCGTGGTTGAGGGCATCAGAGATGATCGCATCCTCTTCGGTGAGCAGCGGTTCGAACAAACCGCCGTTGGCATCGAAGCAAGCGGCATAGAGAATGGTATCTTCGGTTCCGAAGAAATCCGAGATGACACGCTCGAGTTCTTTGTGGGTATCCTGTGTACCGCAGATGAAACGTACGGACGCCATACCGTATCCACGCGCATCCATGCGGTCCTTGGCTGCTTGGATGAGTTCCGCGTTGTCCGCCAAGCCGAGGTAGTTGTTGGCGCAGAAATTGATCACTTCCTGCCCGCCCTCTACGGCGATTCCCGACGACTGCGGTGTGACGATCACACGCTCGTTCTTATATAAACCTGCCTCGCGAATCTCCTGGAGAGTCGTCTGCAGATGTTTTTGAAAATCGTTGTACATAGTTAAAAATTCAACTAGGCGGCCTAGGATGTCCCAGGTCGCCTAGGATTTCGAGTTTAAATGATACCTTGCTCCAACATAGCGGTTGCTACTTTCATGAAGCCGGCGATGTTGGCACCCTTGACGTAGTCAATGTGTCCGTCTGCCTGGCGGCCGAACTTGACGCACTGCTCATGGATAGACTCCATGATATGGTGCAGACGTTCGTCTACCTCTTCAGCTTTCCAGCTCAAGTGTTCAGCGTTCTGCGTCATCTCGAGACCGGAAGTAGCCACACCACCTGCGTTGACTGCTTTACCCGGAGCAAAGAGCACACCGTTGGACTGGAAGAAATGGATAGCGCCCGGCTGGCATCCCATGTTCGATACCTCGCAGCAGCACCAGCAACCGTTGGCCTTGAGTTGTTTTGCATCATCCTCCGAGAGCTCGTTCTGGAACGCACACGGCAGGGCGATGTCGCACGGAACCGACCATGCTTTCTTGTCGGCCGTGAAGGTACAGAGTGTCGGGAACTTATCCGCCATATCCTGTACTTTATTGCGGTTCGACGCACGCATAACGAGCATGTAGTCGATCATCTCTTTGGTGATACCGTTCGGGATAGCCACTACGCCGTCCGGGCCGGAGATAGCCACCACCTTGGCACCGAGTTCAACAGCCTTGGTGGCTGCACCCCATGCTACGTTTCCGAAACCGGAAATAGCAACCGTCTTGCCTTTTATATCCTTGCCTGCCTCGTGGAGGAGGTGTTGTGTAAAATAGAGTGCACCGAAACCGGTAGCTTCGGGACGAAGGATAGAACCGCCCCAGGTCATGCCCTTACCGGTAAGCACACCGGTGTGGTACTCGCGTGCGAGCTTCTGGTACATACCGTTGAGGAATCCGATCTCACGTCCGCCGACACCTACGTCACCCGCCGGAATATCCTGATCCGGACCGATGCAACGCCAGAGTTCGAGCATGAACGCCTGACAGAAACGCATGATCTCCGCGTCGGATTTACCGACCGGGTCGAAGTCCGAACCGCCCTTTGCGCCACCCATCGGAAGGGTCGTCAGCGCATTCTTAAAGGTCTGCTCGAAGCCCAAGAACTTAAGCATGGACGGAGTCACAGCACGGTGGAATCGCAATCCGCCTTTGTACGGGCCGATGGCACTGTTGAACTGAACGCGGTAACCGAGGTTGGTCTGCACCTCACCTTGATCATCAATCCACGTCACGCGGAAGGTGAAGATACGATCCGGCTCGACCATGCGCTCCACGATCTTCGCCGCCTCGAACTCCGGATGTTGGTTGTACACCTCTTCGATCGACTCTAATACCTCTTGTACCGCCTGTAGGTACTCTGCTTCCCCCGGGTGTTTCGCAGCTAACTGCGACATGATAGTTTGCACTTTCATAATGATTTATGTTTTTCAGATATTGTGTTAAATCAATTTTGCCCGCAAAATTACAAAAAAAAAATGACATACACAAGCGCGCACGTCACTTTTTTTATAAAAAAGTCTGTTTTTTCCTAATTTCCGGTAGAAACCCCACCACCACCGCCGAGACGGTTGAGTTCGTCCAAATCACCCACTTTACGGTACTTATGCTGTTGGTACTGACCGAACATCCAAGTAACAGAGAGCATTACACGTTGCTGGCGAATCGTGTTTTTAGACCAGCTGCTATAACCGGGTGCTTGTCCCAAATCTTCTTCATGGAAGGACAACGAACGCGCCAAATCCTGTACATTCAGGTTGAAGATCAAGCCCTTCGCCATATACATCTTCCGCACGCCGAAACTAAGGAAATAGGTACTGCCTTGCCTATTATAGCCGGTGGCCATCGGCGAAGACCAGTTGCCGTCGAAGGTCATGGTCCAATCTTTCGGCAGATAGGCCGAGAGCGTACCTCCGGCATAACCGTAATGACTTCGGTTCTCATAAACGGGTTTGCCGTCAGCTTGTTTCTCGTAGGATTTATTGATAAAATGCAACCATCCGGCATTGACGGTCAAAGCCAGCCATGCGCCGTTCACCTTATGCTCGTCATCGAATTTCGGCACAAGCGGCAGTTCGGTCAATGACACATTCGCGCCATGCGTGGTACAGGTACCGAAATTGATCCATTGTGCGCGTCCGATGCCACTCGGCATAATGGTCGTTTTCGCAGAGAACATATCTTGCGTGTGCGCAAAATTGAACGTCATATTCAAGTACTGCGTCCAACTGAAATGCAGTTCCACATCGTTGTTAAACTCCGGTTTGAGGGTTGTATTTCCTTCCTGATAGCTATAGGCATCGACATAGGTCTTGAAGGGGTTCAGCATCCAGTAATTCGGTCGTTTTATACGCCGTGTATAACTGACGCTGACTGCGATCGGTTGACCGAGTTTGCCTAAGGGTTTGCTCGTATAACCCACATAAGCTGTGGGGAACGGATCGAAATACGATTTGCTGGTCAGCGAGTCTGTCTGCGCCAGTCTCCACAGACCCTTGCTATAGGTATATTCGCCGCGCAGACCTAACTTAACCGACCAATGCTCGCCAAACTGCTTGCCCACAGAAATATAGGCAGCTGCCACATGTTCATCATAGATGAAGTTGGAGATCGTCTGAGAGCGCAGGATGTCGTTAATCGTTGAGTCGGTGGTCATCGAGTTGTTCGTAGATGACAGACCATACTTAACGCCGCACTCGATCATACCTGTCTGCCAGAACTTAGTCTGAAAATCCAACTTCGCGCTGTAGATATCTACCACTTGACGGCTACGGATATCAAGTCCCAGATACGTATTGCCCAGATAGGGTTTGTCGTACCGCGTACCCTGCTCGTTAATCGAAGCGTTATTATAGCGGTTATAGTCCACATTGACCGTCAACTCCCGTTCCAGCGCCTCGTTGAAAGTGTGGGTGTAGTTGAGGTTCGCCGTGTGCTGCGGAGACTGCATTCGGTTGTTCGAACGGGTGATACTATTCGTCGTGTCGGCAAGCGTTTTGTCAATCATATAGGCGCTGTTACCATCGGGCATAATACGCTGATTAACACGCATATAGGGTACCTGAAGAATAAAACCGAACGTATTAAGCGAGTCGATATACCAATCGTTGCCGACCTTGAGCATGTAGTACTGAAAATTCAAGTCATAGTGCGAGTACGAGTAGTTCTTGAACTGAGGTGTCTCGCGGTAACTCTCAAAATCTATATCGTTCTCCGCATAAACCTGCGTCAATTGACCAAAGGTATATGTCTTCTCGCCCCTGTAATTGAGCATCAGCGAAGCCATCTCCTGGTTCAACCAACGCTTCACATCGCCAAAATACATACCTCCGTACCCAACGGACAACATACCGTTGATACCACGCATCATGTTGCGTTTGGTCTTGATATTGATGATACCTCCTTGCCCGGAAGCGTCGTATTTGGCGGATGGATTAGAGATGATCTCTATTTTCTCGATCGTGTTTCCGTCTGTTCCATCGAGCATGGCTTTGAGTTGCTGGCCGGAAAGGTACGAAGGCTTGCCGTCTATCCAAATCTCGACGCCTTTTCCGTTGACGGTAATGTTACCGTCCTTGTCGATGCGTACCCCTGGTGCGCGACGAAGAATATCGTTACCGTTGGAGCCGGCGGAGAGGGGCGAAGCGGAGACGTTCACCACCAACTTGTCCATCTGTCGCTCGATAAGGGGCTTCTTGGCTTTGACTTCCAGTTCCCGGAGCTGCTCTGTCTCTTCGCGGAGCACAAAGTCCGGTCCACCATAGGCTGTATGATAGCCCACATAGGAGGCTTGGATAATATAGTTCGGTACAATGACTTCGAGCTCGTACTTACCATCATCATCGGTGATAGCGCCGGTGAGCAGGGTTGAGTCTTGAGCTAATACAGATATCGTCACAAAAGGCATCGCGTCACCTTTTGCATCAATGACGCCGCCTTTGATAGTCTTGGCGGAAACAGAAACCGCCACACAGAGCAAAATACCTAAGAAAAACTTTTTCATACGTTTTGGATTTTTATCTACCTATTAGATACCGTATTGATTGCAAGGTTACACCTGATCGTCGCCAAATTTTTCAAAATTAATATTTTTTAGCATTCATACGAACATCCGACGAGGTCAACGTCCACGGGTGGTCCGTATTGCGACTGCGTCCGGTATAGCCCAGACCGATAGTCAGATCACCATTGTTGAGCACAAGTCCTTCGCCGCCTATGCGGATGTGGAAGATTTCTTTTTGACTGCCTACCATGACCTCAATATCCCGATAGACGTCCTTCTCGCCTTCTACCCAGATCGTGTCGTGCGCAAAGAGCAACGGCAGCTCGTAGGTGTTACCATTGTCGGCATAAACGGTCATGATACCCGTGTTGGGCACGTCGCCACGAATCACTTTTAAGGTACCGGTCTCCGGCTCAAGCGTCACATGCGTGGCACTGTCGTTCTCCTGGAAATAGATACGTGCTGTACCGGAAAGACGATAAGAATATTCACCAAGGGCTGTTTTGATACCCGGTTCATTGTTACATGCTGTGAGTGCGATCATTGCGACACCCATCAAAATTGTCATAAGCTTTTTCATATTCTTTACAGTTTACATGTTAATTTTTCAAATCCGATGCAAAAGTACTGCTTTTTGGGCAAATGGTATATGAAAAAACGGACATTGTACCTTTTTGAGGCATTTTTATGCAAAAAAGACCGAAAAATCTGGTGTCAAGGGGATGCCTAACATCCTAAACTGCCCGGGAGAGACGCATCTCATCTGCTGAAACTCCAAGGCGGCATGACTCAGATCATAGTATCCGTGTCTGAGAACGGTTGCCAACAGGTCGATGGTCTGTCCTTGCGCCGCTTGAGACTGCATGTCCTGCAAGGTTCGATGGAAACGACGCAAGCGAATAAACTGCTTCGGTGGGATGCCGACATAGGTGCGGAAAACCCGCAGGAACTGCCTTTCGCCCAGACAAGCGACAGACGCCAATTCCGCCGCAGATATATTGCCTTTCGCCTCATCGCAAGCCGCAATCACTTTGCTCAGCCGTGCATAGTGGGCATCGGTTTTCTGCGGAATACGTCCCAAGAAGAAAGCATCCAACTGCGAAGCAATGGACTCCGCCTTCGGGCTTGATTTGAAGATCTGATCCAGACACAACAGCCCCTCATCGCCGCTCTCATGAGCCGTAAGCACTTGACCGGACAACTGCTGCAGATCGATACCCGTCAACACATGCATGCCTCCGGGCTCGAAATCAAGCATCATTCCTTCAAACCATCCGCTCAGCGTCGTCAGCCCTAAAGTCGTCTGGTTCGCGCCCAACAACATCAGTTCGTCGGATCGTTTGCTGCCCACTTCCACCACAGCGTTTCGAACGAAAATCAAACTGCCGTAATTAGGCAACAAAGGCTGCACGTGTTTGCCGTTCACAAAACGCGGATCATCCTCCGGAGGCGTCATCGTGTCCGTCGAACCTTCCGCACGCACAAACACGTAGCGCGATATATACGGTCTGAGTGCCTCTGTGGGTTGAACAATCTGGAAAAACATCAGCTGATCTGTTTACGTAGATAGATGTAGAACGTCGTTCCCTTGGGCGAGGTCTCGAACTCGATACGTCCGCCGGAAGTCTCAACGATATGTTTGGAGATCGCCAAGCCGAGTCCGTTTCCGTTGGACTTGGTAGTGAAGTTCGGCTGGAAGATACGTGCCTGGATATCCTCCGGAATGCCGGTGCCGTCATCGGAGATGGAGATCTGCATCTCTCGGTCCGAGTAAGCAGCGTTGAGCACGACGATGATGTCGGTCGGCGAAGCCTGGAGCGCGTTGCGAATGATATTGACAAACACCTGCGAAATCTGCTCCTTGTCCGCCAAGCCGATGATGCCGGAGTCCGCGCCCACATAGCGGATTGGAATCTGTTCGTCGTTCGCGCGCTGGAGCGTGATCACGTTGGACAGTTTCTCGGCTATATCCACCTCGGTCGTCACCACTTCGGGCTGTTTGGCGAAGGTAGAGAAGGACTGCGCGATGTGCGCCAGGTTGTCTATCTCGGAGATGAGCATCGGTGTCGCTTTCTCAAAGTAAGCATCGAACTGCTCCGTGCCACGCAAGCGCTGCAGTTTCTGCACGGACAGTTTCATCGGCGTGAGAGGGTTGTTGATCTCATGCGCCACCTGCCGCGCCATTGTCCTCCATGCGCCTTCACGCTCGGAGGTTGCCAGCTGTTCGGCAGACTCCTCTACTCTATCCACGAGGGTGTTATAGCGCTCCACGAGGGCACCTAATTCGTCATGATAGGGATAGTTGATATGATTGTCCTTGGCACCGATGGCAAAATGGCGCATTTTATCCGTGAGTGCAGAGAGCGGAGCCGTCATACCTTTGGCCGCCCAGAAAGCGAAGACGAGAGAGAGCAGCAACACGATGATGTACGGCGGCAACAGACGGGCCAAGAGCGCATCGACCTGCGCATTGCGTACCTGCTCGCTCAGGAAATACGGCACGGCGATGTAACCGATGGTAACGAACGAACCGTTGTGGAACGGGATATACGACACCAGGTACGGGTGCGAACCCACCTGCTCGTAGCACACGATCGCGCGCTCCTCGGTGAAGAACGCTTCGGGTGCCATGCGACGCGAGAGGATACCGCTGTTGAACAGCACCGGAGAAGAAGAGGCGATCAGTTCGCCCGACAGCGAATAGACATGAATGTCTTGGTTAAGGTCCACCGCCAAGTCGTGCAGATCAACCGACAGACCCGTCGCGTTCGCGCTCGTCAGCGGCGTGTCCCAGTAATAGAGCGAACGGAGATACGACTGGATATACTCCGAGCGCATATGTAGGTCGTGCCGCTGATGCTCCTCATAATTGGTGTGCACATAGCGGATAGACATGACAAAGATATAGATGAACACCGCCAAGACAGGGGTCAGGATGATGTACATGATACGCGTGGAGAGACGCATGTTACGAATGCCGCGGTTGCGAATGAGACCGATGATACCGATGAGTACCACCAGGCCAAACAGCACATGGCACGATATGAAGTACAGGCGCGAATGCGTGTACGGACGGCTGGTGTTCTCGTACAGGCGGCGGAAGGAGAACGTCTGTGAGGCGATCGTCTCAATGTCGGTGTACTCCTCTATCTCCGTGTAGTGCAGCGGAAGCACCGTGAGCACGTTATATATGCCTGCCCGGGTCCACCGCGCTCTGGTCTGTGCGTTGCGAAACGACATGTCGCGCCAGGTGTCGTAGGTGTTGAGGAACACCTCATCGGAAGCCAGGCGGTTGCTGGACCAATAGACCAGTTGGCGCGCATCGAAGATGTAAAAGAGCGTGTTCGGATCTTTCTCCGCAATCGTGCGGATGGTGTCCAACGAGGAGTTGTGTATCAGCGCGTCACACAGCACCGCTGTCTGTTGCTCCGCCTGCTGCTGACGCTTTGCCAAACGCTCCTTATCCGAGGTGCAAGATGCCAGCAAACAAAGGCTCATCGCCAACACCCAAACTCCTATGGTTCGTACGATCGTTTTCATTCGACTGCAAAATTACACAAAAAAAATGACATACGCAAGATTTATTGACAAAAATGCGGAATTATTTGCGTATATGCAAAAAAAGCAGTAATTTTGCAGCCCGAAAAAGACGAACTAAACAGATGATCACACAACATTTGATACAACTATTGACGGCGCTGCTACTGGGATTGCTGACTATTCTCGATCCGTGTACACTGATGACCAGCATTACCGCCATTGGCTATATTGACAAGGAAATCAACAACAAACGGCTGGTACTGACCAACGGACTGATGTTCGTACTGGGCAAGTTAGTTACCTACGTATTACTCAGTATCCCGTTTCTTATGGGCGCGCAGACCGATGTAATCGAGCACCTGCTGGGGAATTGGGGCGAACCGATCTTGGCGGGCTTCATGCTCATCTGCGGTGCAGTGCTGTTGTTCAGCGGACATCATCACCACGAGCACGATCACGGCATCAGCAAATGGCTCAAGGAGACGGACAGCAAGGAGAGTTGGCTGTGGTCGTTCATTCTCGGTATTTTCTTTGCAATCGCATTCTGTCCGCACCGTCTGGTGTATTTCCTGACGATGATCGATATCACGTTGACGCTGCCGGGCAGTTGGAATTGGGTTATGCCTATTGTATTCGGCCTGGGCACCGGTCTGCCTATCATGCTGATTGCGTGGTTGGTAAGTTACAGCGCAGTGAGTATCGGTAAGTTAACGAGTAAGATGAGCACGTTCGAGAAATGGTTCCGCCATATATGCGCGGCATTGTTCTTGATTTTAGGTACATACCTCGCTATTCACTGTGTATTAGAGGCGCACCACCACGATCATTGTTGCCACCATGAGCACACCGAACTTTCGCTTTAAGCAGTTTACCATATGGCACGATAAATGCGCCATGAAAGTGGGCACAGACGGGGTGCTGTTGGGAGCGTGGACACCCGCTCCTGATGTACAAAGTGACAATGTACAATGTACAATTCTGGATGTCGGCACTGGCTCAGGACTCATCGCGCGCATGTTGATGCAACGCTGTCCGGAAGCAGAAGTGGAGGGCATTGATATAGACGAAGCTGCTGCAGAGCAAGCCCGCGAAAATGGTGTTAAGGCTTATTGTGCCAAATTGCAAGAGTGGCCGGGCACGTACGATCTGATTGTTTCTAACCCGCCTTATTTTCAAAACTCGCTCAAAAACCCTGACAAAGGTCGTCAGACTGCGCGGCATACCGACACGCTCTCGTACGCAGAACTGATTCATCACAGTGCGCGGTTATTGAACGAGAACGGACAACTGGCACTTATTCTGCCGTCCGAAGCGGAGAACGAAGTGCGCCAACTGGCTGCCGCTGAGAACCTCTTTCTCACGCGCGTTACGCGCGTATATAGTAAGGAGTCAAAGCCGGCTAGGAGAGTGTTGCTGGCATTCCGGAAATGTACAATGTACAATGGACAATGGACAATTGTCGAAGACACTCTCGTTTTAGAAGACGAAAAAGGCGGCCGTTCAGCCGCCTATTCGGAACTCTGCAAAGAATTCTATTTATAATTACTTTGCTACATTGACTGCACGTACCTCGCGGATAACGGTCACTTTGACCTGACCCGGATAGGTCATTTCGTCTTGGATACGTTTCGCAAGGTCGAAGGAGAGGAGTTCGGTATCCTTATCGGAAATCTTGTCCGCACCTACGATGACACGCAGTTCACGACCGGCTTGGAGTGCGTACGTCTTGACCACACCCGGGAAGCTCATAGCGAGGTTCTCCAGATCTTTGAGACGTTTCACATAACTCTCCACGATCTCGCGACGTGCGCCCGGACGAGCACCGGAGATAGCGTCACAAGCTTGCACGATCGGTGCGATGAGCGATTTCATCTCACACTCGTCGTGGTGTGCACCGACAGCGTTGCATATATCGGGTTTCTCTCCGTATTTCTCACACAGTTTCATACCAAGTTCTGCGTGCGGAAGTTCGACATCGTCGTCAGCCACTTTACCGATATCGTGCAATAAACCGGCACGCTTAGCAGCTTTGACGTTGAGTCCCAACTCACCGGCCATCGCCGCACAGAGGTTCGCGGTCTCGCGGCTGTGTTGGAGCAAGTTCTGACCGTATGACGAGCGGTACTTCATTTTGCCTACGAGGCGAATGAGTTCAGGATGTAAACCGTGGATACCGAGGTCAATAGTGGTACGTTTACCCACTTCGATGATCTCGTCTTCCACCTGCTTGGTCACTTTGGCCACCACTTCCTCGATACGTGCCGGGTGAATACGTCCGTCTTGTACGAGTTGGTGCAAGGAGAGGCGAGCTATCTCACGGCGTACGGGGTCGAAAGCAGAGAGGGTGATGGCCTCGGGAGTGTCATCGACTACGATCTCCACGCCGGTAGCGGCTTCAAGGGCACGGATGTTACGTCCCTCACGGCCGATAATACGACCTTTGACTTCGTCATTCTCGATATGGAAGACAGAAACAGTGCTCTCGGCTGCCGTCTCGGAAGAAACACGCTGGATGGTCTGGATGATGATTTTCTTCGCCTCCTTATTTGCCTCGAGACGCGCGTTATCCATGATCTCGTTGATGTAGGACATAGCGGCCGTCTTGGCCTCATCCTTAAGCGCTTCGACGAGTTGTTTCTTGGCCTCCTCGGCAGACATACCGCTCAGTTGCTCGAGCTGTTTCTCTGCCTCATGGTGCATCTTCTCAATCTCCTGCTGCTTGAAGTCCAGCGCCTGTTGACGCTGATCGATAGCTTGCGTTTTTTGGTTTACTTCGTTGAGGGCACGTTGAACTTCTCCCTGACGTTGGTTAAGCTGCTGCTCACGTTGCTGCAAACGTTGTTCGTGTTGCTGTATCCGTTTGTCCTGCTCGCGCACGGCGTTGTCGTGCTCCAGTTTCAGGGCGATAAATTTCTCCTTAGCCTCAACAATCTTGTTCTTTTTCATCACCTCGGCTTCCTCGGCTGCCTTCTTGATCAGGTTCGCCGCGGCAATGCGCGAGATGAGGTAGTAGATACCGGCTCCCAGAAGGAGTCCGCCTACTGCTGCACAAATAATTGCTGCGATCATTGATTTATCGTGTTTTTAATTAATTGGTTTAACTCTTTAAGCTCTTTCTCGACGGGCGCGAGACTCTTCTCGCGGGCGTCGGACTGGAGTGCTACCGCCACTTCAAGGGCGGTGTACATCCATAATTGTTCTGCGGAAGCGTTCGGACGCAGTTTGAGGTAATACTGATAGCGCTTATTGAGCAGTTCCGCTGCTGCCCGATAATTGGGCTCCTGCTCACGCGGCACGTCGAGCCCTACGGTGTGGGCATCGAGGTGGAGGTTGATATGTTGCTTATCAGAATTCAGCATTCAGCTATCAGCATTCAGATTTATTTTTTCAATGCAGCTATCGCTCTGTCAACTTGGGCGATGAGGGCGTTGATACGTTTGAGTGCCTCTTCGTTGGTCTCTGCAGCAGAGAGGGCATTGGCAGTCGCTATGCGGCGGTTCTTCTGCTGCAGTTCCAACAGTTCGCTGTGAGTAAGAATCAGTTCCTGACGCTGTCGGGCTATCTGCTCGTGCAAAGACGCATTCTCCTGCTGCAACGCTTGGTAGCGCTCCAGCAAGAGATGCACATTTTGCGAAAGTTCAGATAGAGACTGCATCCGTAGTCCGTTTTCAGTAGTCAGTTATCAGAATGAATAACCTACACCGAGACCGATGACACCTTTGAACTGAACGCGCTCAGCCAGCACGCCGTTCTTATCCGCAATAAGGGTACCCGGATAGTACTTGAGGTTGGTTTGGAGTGTTACCTGCAGGCACTTGAGGAACTGATAGCTCATCATCACATCCCAGTCTACATCGAACTTACCGAAGTGGCGGTTCATGTTCGAGTACTGGAAATACGGGTCTGTTCCGTTGAGGTCGTAACCCTTGCCTGCATACGGAGTGAAGAGGCCCAGCGTGGTACCGATCTTGAAATCGTTGTAGGTATAAGCGATTGCGCCCTTGAAGCTCAAACCGAACTCAGCGCGTGCGTTGCGGTCATACGATTTCGCACCGTTGGCATCGTAATAAACGACACCGTAGCGGTTCTTGAGGTCCTCGCGGAAGTCATAACCGGTCTCCGTCGGGTTAGCAGCGATATACTCTGCGGTATATTTGTTGTTCCACTTGTCACCTACGTATGCCGTGGTGACACGACCGGCAATCGGGGAGAGGTAGAGGGAGAAGTCCGCACCGTTCACGCTCTTTTTCCAGTCAATACCGACCGATATATCGGTGTAAGAAGGAGCGAGCCATTTGGAAACGATCTGGTCGTAGAGCGGGCCACCGTCATAACTGCGTCCGAGTGCATACTGGCTCTGGAACGAACCGAGAACGGTGAGATACCAGGTCGGTTTGAACTCCCAACCGAATTTGGTAGCGAGTTTGATATTATCACTCGATTTCTGGAATGCGTCATCTTTCTGATCAATCCAGGTCATACCGAAATCGGTATCAAAATTAGTCTCCCATGCGATTGCATCTTTGTGGTAGAGGAGGTGCAGTTTGGCATATACAATACCGTTAACATTATTCTTACCACCGGCAGCCCAGTTGACCAGTCCGGTAGCGGCAGCATTGATTCCCACGGTTCCGTCAAACTTCCATGCTTTGTCTCCCGTGTCAGCCGATTTGAGTCCTTCGCCGGCTTTCGCTGCTGCTTCTGCATTGGATGTCACTTTGGCTTTGTCGACTGTTTGCGCAGTCATCGTAAGCGCTGCAACAAAGGCGAGCGCTACGGATAAAATAGTTTTTTTCATTGTATTCAAAATTTGTTTGTTATACATCATTTGTTCGGTTTTCTCAAAAAACCGCACAAAGGTACAAAAAAAATCTCACATATGCAAATAAAAAGGAACGCGCGCGAGATTTTTGAGCATAAAATGTCAATTTTTACACATTTTTTTTAAATATGTGCACACTTATGTGCAAAAAAAGTAGTAATTTTGCAGCGTGATTTAATATCCCCTATTGTGGGCCTATCAAAAAACCGGAATAATAAAGAGCAAAAATATGAAAAACATTTTTAGAAAGAGTCTTCTGTTGACAGTAGCATGCTTGATGGCAGGCACAATGCTGGCAGATGTAATGTACGTCATTAGCAGTCAATGTAACGTGCCGTTAAAAGCAGGTATGAGTAGTGCTTCATACCAAATCTTTACATGGGACGGGACAAATCAGACCGCGACCACAGCAATCTCTTGTGATCAAACCAACACAGCCGGATTCTACTACAACTCCACATCTTTAGTTTATGCGGACTTAACTAACACCGGCAACTATAGTACAAGTAGCGGCAGCAGTAGGACTTTGCGAGGCATTAAGTTAGCCGGAAGTGCCAAGATGACAATCACACTCAATTCCGTAGCCATACAGAAAATAGCAGTCATTGGTCGTTGCGCAAGTGATGAGAAATGTACCATCAATATCGCAGGCGAAACGGTTACCACAAACAGCAAATCCACTTTCTTTATGAAGGAAGTGACACCGGCGCAGGTATTCACCAACAAGATTGAGATCAACAACACTTCAGTAAAAGAATATAACTTGTTTGTCTATCTGATAGAAGGTGTAGCCGGACCGGTAGCGGTGACGGGTGTGTCGTTAAACAAGACGAGCACCAGTATTGAGCAAGGTGGTGAAGAGCAGTTGACTGCTACGGTAACACCGAGCAATGCGGACAATCAGAACGTATCGTGGAGCAGCGATAACGCTTCGGTGGCATCGGTGGACCAGACCGGTAAAGTGAGCGCATTGTCTCCCGGTACGGCTACTATCACGGTCACGACCGAAGACGGCAACAAGACCGCCAGTTGTACGGTAACCGTAACCGCTCCGGCGGCTCCGATACCGGTAACAGCGATCAATCTGAACAAGAGCACCGCCACGATCTATGTCGGCAGCACAGAAACGCTGACGGTTAGTTACACACCGGCCGATGCCAATACCGGCAAGGCGGTAAACTGGACCAGCAACAACACCGGTGTGGCAACTGTAGATGCTAACGGCACCGTGACGGCTGTAGCCGTCGGTACGGCGGTTATCACTGCCACCTCTACTACGGACGCCTCTATTAACGCCAGTTGCACTGTGACGGTAGATGTAGCACATCCTACCGGTGTGACGCTGAACAAATCAAGTCTGAACCTGCAGATTGGCGGTAATGAGACGCTGACCGCAACAGTTGTACCGGCCAATGCGTCGGACAAGTCGGTTACCTGGAGCAGTAGTAATACGAACGTGGCAACCGTAAGCAACGGTAAGGTAAGCGGTGTTGCGGCAGGAACAGCTACTATCACCGTGACAACCGTGGACGGTAATAAGACTGCTACTTGTACAGTCACAGTAACGGCAGGTCCTCCGGTTCCGAGTACCGACCTGGCGCTCCATATACCGGAAGTTTACGAAGCCTCCGACTTGGCAGGCGGTTACAACACACCACTGGTTGTAGTGGGTGGTCATGAGTATGAGGTGTACTACATCAACCGCGACAACAGCAGTAATGTGACGATTGCGACCTCCAATGCGGATAAGGCAGGTAACATCTGTGGAGACAACGGCACGTCGAATAACTGTATGGCGAAAGACGGCTGGGCACGAATCGCCAGTAACGGTACCGGCGGAGATCAGAATGCAACCGCTCAGGATGAGTTCCAGACTTCTATCCGTAGTGTCAAACTCAATAGCAACAACCATAAGTTGGAGTTGCACATTAAGGGCTACGACCAATTCAGTTTCTACGGCAAAGATAATAACACGGATGCCTCCAAGGGCAGACTATTTGAGGTATATATTGATGATGTCAAACAAACGCGTACACCGTCTGACTATGCCATCAACCGTTTCAATATCACCACCGGTGAGCATGTGATACGTGTCACGGCTACCGGAGGAAGCGACAGTAAGTTGTGCTCATTCTCGCTTCGTGTAGCGCAAGAGCCGCGCACCAAGTGGCTGAAGGGCAATGACAGTTCGCAGGTCGTACTCCAGACAGCAGCGATCCGTCCTGTAACCTACGCTACGAAGTACAACAACCTCGACGGAGCTGAGACACGTCTGTTGTGGGACGGTGCGGAAGCGAGCGGTTTTGAGTTAGTCAAGACCGATGGAACTCTCAGCGACACGCTGCAGCTCAGCGGTGTAGCTAACTGTCCGACGGGTACCTATCACTACCGTGTAGCCGCTTTCTACAACGGCATAGAGACCAGCAGTGTATCCGGTTCGTTTACGGTTAAGTCTTCCCTCAAAGCCACTTCGGACCTGAGCGTAGATGCTTATCAGAACGAAGATATGGAGGATCCGATCACATTCCGCTACTACGCGCTGAGTGCATCGGATGTACAGTTGACCTGGACCGGCACTGTGCCTGACGGCATCAGCGGCAGCGGCAATAATGGTATCTACACCATCAGCGGTCGTCCGACGACCATTGGTATCTACCCCTACTCTATTACCGTAACCGGTGCTGACACAACCTTCACCGGTAAAGTGACCGTGAAAGAGTTGAATATGGGTAACAATCCTATTCTATATCTGCATCGGAACAGCGGTGCGGCAGAGAAAGATCCGGTCTTTAAGTACCTGACCAGCAGCGCAGGAGGCAGCAAGAACCTCATTGCCCGTAAGGCACGTCGGGATGGCTTGCGTTCGGCAGATCAATACGCTCCGTATAAGTGGATTTTGATTTCCGAAGATGCCGATGCTGACAACGAAGAGGTACTGGCTATCATACGCGGCGGTGTGAATCTGCCGGTATTCAACATGCAGGGCTTCACCTATGCCACCAACCGTTTAGGATGGGGTTATCCGGATAACGGAACAGTAGATACCACCAGTCACAACGGCTGTAACATCTATGTACAGCGCAACGACCACCCGATCTTCAGCAGATTCAGTGTAGAGGTAGGCGATAAGTTGCCTATCTTCGAGAAGGTGGAGCGCAACGGTATCATGCCGATAGCCATCAGCGGAGAAGCCATGCAGAACACACTGTGTCTGGCAACGGGTTACACCCGTGATATTGACGAGTACGACCAAGATGGTGAACTGCAAACGGCTATTCACGAGATACCGGCAGCTATGCGCGGAGGAAAGAAATACATCTGCATGCCGATGGCGATCAACGCCAATAATAAACTGAGTGCGCACGGTAAAGGTCTGATCGATGCCATCGTGGCCTACCTGCTCGACGACAACAGCGCTGCTCCGGCTGTTCCGGAACTGCGAATCAACAGTTTCTCTATCATGGGTGTTGCCGGTACGATAGACCAGACCAACAACACGATTGATATGGCATTCAACGTACAGGAATATCCGAATCTGGAGTTGAACGAAGTAGTACCGCAGATCACGTTGGCTGACCCGACCTACACGTTCGTTACGCCGGCATCGGGTGACACGGTAGATTTCCAGTACAGTACGTTCATGCCGGTTAAGTTCGTTGTGTCGGACTTCATCAGCAGTCGTGTTTATAATGTGATTGTTCGCACATACGATCCGCAGGGATTGGAGAATGTGTACGAAGTTGGCGAATGGGTAAACATCTTCGATATATACGGACGTAAGATAGCCACCACCAACGAGGATATCTACACGATGGAGTTGCCGCACGGTGTCTATCTGGTAGTAACAGAGAATGGACAAACCATTAAATTGATGCGATAATGCGGACAGAGAAAGAGTTAGAAGGCGTAACGCTGTTGGGCAACCAGGGAACTAAGTACAGCAATCAGTATAATCCCGACGTATTGGAGACATTCGAGAACAAACACCCGGAGAACGAGTATCTGGTGACGTTCAATTGTCCGGAGTTCACCACCTTGTGCCCCAAGACCGGGCAACCGGATTTCGGACATCTGTACATCAGTTATATTCCGCGGGAACGAATGGTAGAGAGCAAGAGTTTGAAGTTGTACCTGTTCTCATTCCGCAACCATGGGGATTTTCACGAGGACTGCGTGAACATCATCATGAAGGATTTGGTCAAACTGATGGATCCGAAGTACCTGGAAGTAACGGGCTGGTTCATGCCGAGAGGCGGTATCAGTATCTACCCGTTTGCCAACTATGCGGACAAGGATCACCAAGCATTGAAAGAACAACGTTTATTGGCACAATTCAGCAAGGTGTATGAAAGATAGTCTGATTGTTTTATCGGGAGGATTAGACTCCACGACGATGTTGTATGAGTACCAATATCGCATCGGAATGGCACTCTCTTTCCACTACGGTTCGAACCACAACGACCGTGAGTTGGAGTTCGCCAAACTGCACTGTGAGCGACTCGGTATTCCGCATAGGATCATTCGGCTGCCATTCATCAAGCAGTTTTTCCGTTCATCGCTGTTAGAAGGCGCGGACGCGATTCCGGAAGGTAACTACAACGACGAGAACATGAAATCGACCGTGGTGCCTTTCCGCAACGGTATCATGTTATCAATCGCTGCCGGAATCGCGGAGAACAACAAGATGCAGTATGTCATGTTGGCGAATCATGCCGGTGACCACACGATCTACCCGGACTGCAGGCCGGAATTCGTGGAAGCGATGAACAACGCCATACATTTCGGTACCTGGAACGGAGTGCAGCTGCTGACCCCTTATACACACCTAACGAAGGCGGAGATAGCATCCAAGGGAAAGGAGCTGAACCTTGACTACTCGGAGACCTGGAGTTGCTATAAAGGCGGTGAGCACCACTGCGGTGTATGCGGAACCTGCCGCGAACGCAAAGAGGCATTGGCACAGGCGGGAATTGAAGACACTACTATTTACGACAATTAAGATGTACTACGTAGAAAAACGAATAGAGATCTCGGCAGCGCATAATTTGACGCTGACCTATGAGAGCAAGTGCGAGAATCTGCACGGACACAACTGGATCATTGTGGTGTACTGCAGGTCGAAGGAGTTGAACCGCGACGGTATGGTGACGGACTTTACGCATATCAAGAAAGTGGTGAAGGACACGTTTGACCATAAGTATATCAACGAGGTGCTGGATGTCAACCCGTCCGCAGAGAACATTGCCAGATGGATCTGCGACCACGTGGAGAACTGCTACAAAGTGAGTGTACAAGAATCAGAAGGCAACGTCGCTATTTACGAAAGAGATTAGTGTATCGCGTTAACGAAATATTCTATACATTGCAGGGCGAGGGAGCACACAGCGGGATTCCTGCTGTGTTTGTTCGTTTCAGCGGTTGTAACCTCAAGTGTCCGTGGTGCGACACGGAGTTCGCGGACTACACGGAGATGAGCGCCGAGCAGATTGTGAAAGAGATGCTATGTTCGTATGACACACCGAACGAGCGCCGTAAGATGTGTGTACTGACGGGTGGCGAACCAAGCCTGCAAGTGGATAAGGAACTGATTGATGTACTGCACGCAGCAGGGTTCTATATCTGCATTGAGACGAACGGCACACGTCCCCTACCCGACGGCATTGATTGGATCACTTGCTCTCCAAAAGCCGGAGAGCCTCCGGAGGCGCTTAACCATGCGGTTGACCGTCTCGCGTTGAAGAAAGTGAACGAAGTGAAGGTGGTGTTCACGGGCACCTATGATCCGGAAGTGTGGCGTAAAAAATTAGAGGCGGAGCACTGGATGCTCCAACCTCTACGTTATAACGGCGAATGGCTCTTGATGAGCGGTATCGACGATTTCGAGATTGACAGTAACGATAACTTAGATGACACGGTCCGTTATATTCTTGCACATCCTTTCTGGCGGTTAAGCGTTCAGTTGCACAAGATAGCCGGTCTTCGTTAAGCTTGGGCTGCTGCTTCAATCGGCTTAACCTCAACCACCTCTACATCTTCAATTTTTTTCGTATTCTCTTCTTTCGGTTGCGTGGTTTCCTGCGGTGTCACCGACTTCGATACCATCAATCGGTTCAGTTTCTGATAGATCTTGGAGATTGCCTCCAGCACAGTGTCATCAAAATCACCCAGCAGTTTTTTCAGGCTGGTTTTGGCAGCATCTTGTACCTCATCGTTAATACAACTGAGCAGGGCAGTTACAGCAGCAGCGAGTGCTACCATGTCATCTGCAAAGCCCAAGCCGAAGAACCAATCCGGAAAGACGTCCAGCGGGAAGATGATATAGAGGAACGCGGCCACTATCGTCAGTTTCTGCTTGAGACCGACTGAATTGGACTTATACACATGGAAGAGAAGGAAATTTGGATACACCAGCGTGGCCCCCATGGATTTGAGGATATACCAAATCTTCCCTACAAAACTCTTGTCATTGAAGCTCTCGCGAGGTTTGCCTCCATTAATCGCTTTGTTCTCCATAATAGCCTCCTTTGGATTAATATTGTGCCGCGTCATAGACGGCGTCAGCTGCTTCCGAGGAAGCGAGGTGTTCGATGATACAGAACGCGAAGTCAGCGCTCAGACCCGGTCCTTTGGCGGTAATGATGTTCTTCGACTCCACTACCAGACCGCCTACGTAACTCTCGCCCAGCGCGTCTTGGAAACCCGGGTAGCAGGTAGCCTGTTTGCCTTTCAAGATGCCGAGTTTGCCGAGCACAGCGGGAGCAGCGCAGATAGCAGCAATCGGTTTGTCCGCTTTGTTATGTTCAACGAGCAACTCGCACAATGCGGAACAGTCACCGAGTTTGGTTTGTCCACCCGGAAGAATGAGCATCTCTGCATCGGAAAAGTCGATTCGTTCCATCAATCCATCTGCTTCGACAGCTATGTTGTGTGCTCCGAGCACCATCGGGTTACCGGTGATAGACACAGTTGTTAGTGCGATGTTCGCACGACGGAGTAAATCAATGGTGGTGATTGCTTCGATTTCTTCGAAACCGTTGTCCAAGAAAAGATAATTCATAAAAAAAACGATTAGCTTTTAATTTAACTTGAATATATAGGTGATTGTTCCGATCTGATCATGATCGCCCTCGGTGAATTTCGCCTTGCGGGCTGCATCGAGTGCGAGTTGTTGGGTTTGTTTATCCGATACGTTGCCGCCCTTGATCGTGGCTTCTGTCACATTTCCTGCAGCGTTGACACGTATCTGGACGATCACTTTACCTTCCTGATTGAAGGCGTTGGAGGGTTGCGGAAGAGTTCCTTTCAAGCTACGTCCTTCGAGCGACCAGTTATGTCCGCCCACCGAACCGTGTCCGACAGGATTCCCTTTCTGTCCGTTCCCTTGGCTGTCGCCTGAACCGGAGGTGTTACCTGTGTTTCCGAAGAGTGAACCCATCTGATTCGCTTTCGCCACCGCTTCGGCTTCTTTGGCTTTGCGCTCCGCTTCCGCCGCTTCGCGTGCCTTGCGTTCGGCCTCGAGACGAGCCTGCTCCTCACGTTGGCGCTGACGCTCCTGTGCCTCGGCCTGCTTGCGTGCTTTTTCTTTCTCTTCTTGTGCTTTGCGCAGTGCGAGTGCCTCTTCGTCCTCCTGTGTCATCAGGTCGTTGTCTGAGGGAGCAGACACCGGTTCCGGCGCAGCCGCTTCAGGCGCAGGGAGCGGGAGTGCTTCCGACTGCTCTGCCATATAGCCGCCGGCCTCTTCCACCTCTCCGAAGGCCACTTCGATACCTTCTTCCTGTTCCGGCAACATGGCTACCATGCGTGCGAGCCAGAGGATGAGGAAGACAAGGAGCATAAAAAGCACCGTGCCGATGGTTGCAATAATATGTCTTTTTTGCTTTTTAGTCATGAATGGTTTATCGTTTCGTAGCCACTACCAACCGCATATGATGCTCGTTGGCAATATCGAGGACGCGGACTACCTCTTTGTACGCCACGTCTTCGTCTGCATGTAATGCGATATACATCGTTGAATCGGACGCCTGAATGCCACTGAGATATCCTTCCAAGTTATCAGGATCGATTGCTACGGGTTTGGCTTTGCCCAGCGCAACGAAGTAATTACCGAGGTTGTCAATGGACACTTTCGCCACCTGCGGCTGCGTAGCTTTCTTGGCACGTGCCGTAGGCAGGTTGATTTTGATATCGTTGGGCGAAGACATAGTGGATGCCATGACAAAGAAGAGGAGCAAGAGGAACACCAAGTCCGTCATCGAGCTCATAGCAAACGTCGCTTCTACCCTATTTCGTCTTTTTAATGCCATAAAGTTGATTTACGATTTATAGATGAACACTTTTCCGATTTACGATTTATTGACGATTTTATTCAATTGTACGATTTTATTCAATAGAACAATCAATCGTACTTCGTCAATCGTCCAATCGTCAATTCCCTTATGCCGGTTCGTTGAGCAGGTCCATGAATTCCATCGTGCGGCTCTCGAGCAGACGTACGACGCGGTCAATGCGTGCCACGAGGAAGTTGTAAGCGAACATAGCAAGGATGCCGACGATCAGACCACCAATCGTGGTGACCATGGCCTGGTACATACCGCTGGAAAGGGTGGACATCTCAATCACACCGCCCGAAGTCTGCGCCATATCGTAGAAAGTCTGCACCATACCGATGACCGTACCGAGGAAACCGAGCATCGGAGCACCGCCGGCAATCGTCGCCATGATGACGAGTCCTTTCTCCAAACGGCCGACCTCCAGGTTACCTACGTTTTCAACCGCTACCTGTACATCCTGCATCGGGCGACCGATACGCGTGATACCTTTCTCAATCATATGCGCAGACGGTGTGTCGGTCTGCTTGCAAAGGTTGAGCGCGGAGTCAATCTTACCGTCATGGATATAGTCGCGAATGCGGTCCATGAACGATTTGTCTTCGCGTGTAGCCTGCTTGAGCACCACGAGGCGCTCAATGAAGATATAACATGCTCCGGCCAGCAGGATAGCAAGGATGATCATTATCCATCCGCCGTACATGGCCATTTCCAACAGATTCATCGACTGAGTGGTTTCTTCGACTACTGCCTGAATCGGCTCGGCAGCAGCAGTTGTGTCAATTTGCAATAACATAAAACTATGTATGATTTTTGATTTATGATTTTTGATTTACTTCTTCAAGCACTCCAGGTACTCTTGGATCGTATCCTGAATACCGAGATAAAGGGCATCACAGACGATGGCATGACCAATCGATACCTCTGCCGTCCACGGGAAAGCCTTAACGAAAGGCTTGAGGTTCTTGAGGTTAAGATCATGTCCGGCGTTCATACCAAGTCCCAGCTCATGTGCTTTCTCTGCCGCAGGACGGTATTTTTCGATAGCCCGTTTCGGGTCTGTTACGAACAGCTCGGCATAGGGGCCGGTATACAACTCCACCCGGTCAGTACCGGTACGCAACGCATACTCTACCATCACCGGATCCGGGTCCACAAAGATGCTGACGCGGATACGATAGGCGTGCAACTGGTTGACCACACCTTTGAGGAAATCAAGGTTACGACGGGTATCCCAACCATGATTGGAAGTCAACTGGTTCGGGTCGTCAGGCACCAAGGTCACTTGGGTAGGACGAATGTCCTCTACCAGTGCCAGAAATTCCTCGGTCGGGTTGCCCTCCACGTTCAGTTCGGTGGTGACCATCGACTTGAGTTGGTACACATCCTCCTTACGTATATGACGCTCATCCGGACGCGGGTGTACAGTGATACCTTGCGCGCCGAACAACTCACAGTCTACTGCAAAACGCTGAACATCAGGAAGATTGCCGCCTCGTGCGTTACGCAACGTAGCGACTTTGTTGATATTAACACTGAGTTTTGTCATGTCTCCGATTCGCTTAACTCAAAAATTTGCTGCAAAGATACAACAAAAATTGCATATATGCAAGATTTTAATAATTTTTTATTAAAATAATCGTTCGAACGTAATGAGATAAGACGTTTTTAAATTAAAAATTAAAAATTAATCATTCCTTGCAAAGTATAACGAACACCGTTGCGCTCAATGTAGAGCACACCATCCCGAATCACCTTGGTACATTGTACATCGTCGTTTTGCACGTTCTCCATGCCTTCTTCCTTTGGCAATGCGAGCGCGATCGGACCGTCATAAACGAACTCGTATTGTACATCATTCTCTGCAATTATATAGCCTTCGATATGGTAGTTCTCGCCGTTCTTGGTGATAACAAACGCCTGGTCGTATGCATACTCGTAGTCCAGTTCATCGGCACTCAGTTGCACGTAGGTGTAGTCGCCGACGTTGTAGTCATAGAGCGAATACTCGCCGCTTAGATCACCCTTGACGGCAGCATACATATCCAACCAAATCTGCGGATAGCCCTCTGCGGGAGCCAACGAGAGCCAGTAACTGTAGGCTCCTTCTTGGGAATACAGTGTGTCTTCCGAATAGTCTAAAGCCTGCACCGTGGTCATGGTCAGACGCACGGTATCCATCACTTCTCCTTGAGTTGCACCGGGGTTTTCGAAGAAATAGACCTCGACACTGAAGCAGCGCAACTGGTTGTTGCACGTGATGGTGACGGAAGGATTCTCTATATCCGAAATCGTCAATACCGGTTCTCCGATTGTATCTTCGTAATCGTCAGACAGATAGTCGATTGTACCATGATCGCAGGATGCTGAGAAATTCTTTTTCACCCATCCGTTGATAGCGATTCCTTGAATATTTTGCCCGGCACTGATGGTCATCGTTCCACCCACGAGGCACGCAAAATAGGTCTGGTCAATATTGTTATAAGAATGTCCGGCGGGGTACGCGGAACCGTAACTGACACTAATCGTCACGCCCTGATCCGACAGGGTGTATGCCGTTTTGTTAATGACCGTGTCCGGCGCTACAATCACTACCGGATCTTCCTCCTCTGCTTCCTGCGCTACGATCGGCGTGACACCGCCCAGCAACAAACAGGCAGCCAATACAAATGAATAAATGGTTCTCATTCTATACATTATTTATACATTATTTTCAAAATGGGCACAAAGGTACGAAAAAAAACGGATATATGCAAGTTTTTTCGATTAAAATCTTGCGTATATGCAATTTTTGTTGTAACTTTGCAGCCGATTTAAATTAGGATATTGTGGCCTTATGACAATTGCAGTATTTGGAAATGCGATGAAATCCGAAACGCTGGCAGCTGTTCGGCATATTTTGCAGTTTATGGACGAGAAGGGCGTTCATGTGCTCCTTTCCCAGGAATTACGTCAGGAATTGGACTTGCGCGAGTACCCTGTTTTTGATGACGGGTTCATCAACGGAGACACAGCGAAACCGCTGAACGAGGGTCCGATTGATTTTGCGCTGTCAGTAGGCGGTGACGGTACGTTCCTCACCAGTGCAGCGGCGATCGGTCAGAAGAACATCCCTATTCTTGGCATCAACTGCGGTCATCTGGGTTTTCTGGCAGAAGTGCAAACGGACCAGATGGACGATATCATGCAGAAGTTGGTGGATGGCGAGTACACGATTGAGCAGCGCAGCCTGCTGAACCTCAGCGTACTGGACAAAGAAGGCAACCGCCGCGACGGGCTTATCCTGGCCCCGAACGCGCTGAACGAGATCGCGATTCTCAAAGAGGGTTTGAGTAGTATGCTGCAGATCGAGTTGAAGGTGAACGGCGAGTACCTGCACACCTATAACTCGGACGGTTTGGTGATTGCCACTCCGACCGGCAGTACGGCGTACAACCTGTCTATCGGTGGTCCGCTGATGGCTCCGCAGAACCGTGGTATCATCCTCACACCGATCGCACCACACAGCCTGACTGTCAAGCCGTTAGTAGTTCCGGACGATTGGAAATTCGACATCCGTGTCAGCAGCCGTTACGATGCATTCATGGTGTCGGTGGACGGCCGCAGCCAGAGTCTGAGTACCGACATGACGCTGCATATCGAACGCGCCAGTTACACCGTCAAAGTGGTGCAGATAGGCGACAATAGTTTCTTGAAGAGTTTACGAGCTAAATTAAATTGGGGTAAGTAATATGTTAGATGTTATTACATGGGACGTGAGTCCATATATTTTTGGAGACAGCGGTGTCCGTTGGTATGGTTTGTTATGGGCCATCGGATTGTATGTATGTTGGAAGATCAACGAGAGCATGTACAAGAAGGAGAACTGCCCGGCGGAGTGGCCGGACCTGCTCTTCTTCTGGATGGCAGCCGGTGTGATCATCGGTGCGCGTTTGGGTCACTGTTGGTTCTACGAGTGGCATGACTGCACCAACCCGGCTCTGGCAGGGTACTGCAGTATGATGGACATTTCTACGAAGCCTTGGCATTTGTTCGGATGGGAATTTGCCTACCGCAACCCGTATATCGAGCACCCGCTGATGCTGTTTAAAATATGGGAAGGCGGTTTGAGCAGTCACGGAGGAGCAATCGGTCTGATCACCGCAGCGGTGTTGCTCAATAAGTTCAAGTTCAGCAAGTACCCGCAGTTCGGCACCAGTTGGCTGTGGATATTGGATCGTCTGTGTATCGGCGTATGTATCACCGGCGCACTCATTCGTCTGGGTAACCTGATGAACAGCGAGATCTACGGCGAGCCGACATCGCTACCATGGGGATTCATCTTCGTGAACGGAGACAGTTACCGCGATGTGCCGTGCCATCCGACGCAGATTTATGAGATCTTGTACTGCTTGGCCGCCTTTGCTGTGACGTACCCGATGTACAAGTTCACGCAGGCCCGTCGTCGCGAAGGACTACTGCTGGGTGTGTTCCTCGAGATCGTGTTCTTCACCCGTTTCTGCTTGGAGTTCATTAAGTTGGACCAGGAGGCCTTCGAGTCAGGACACCTCTTTAACATGGGTCAGTTACTCAGCGTACCGTTCATTGCGCTCGGTCTATTCCTTATTATACGCGCGTATAAGCGACCGCTAAGCCCCGTCGTGGACCAACAGCCCGAGTCGTTAGATCCCAAGTACAGAAAAAACGAGAAAGCGAAGAAATGACGAAACAAGATTTACGAATAGTCTATTTGGGCACCCCGGAGTTTGCGGTAGCGAGCCTAAGGGCGTTGGTAGAAGGCGGATATAATGTGGTCGCTGTGGTGACGATGCCGGATAAACCGGCAGGTCGCGGCCACCAGATGCAGTTCTCGGACGTGAAGAAGTATGCGTTGGAGGTTGGTCTGCCGGTACTCCAACCGGAGAAACTGAAAGACGAGGCGTTCATTGAAGAGCTACGTTCGTACCACGCGGATCTGCAGATCGTGGTAGCGTTTAGGATGTTACCGGAAGTGGTTTGGACCATGCCTCGTCTGGGCACGTTCAACCTGCATGCCTCCCTGCTGCCTCAGTACCGCGGTGCAGCGCCGATCAACTGGGCCGTCATGAACGGCGACAAAGAGACCGGCGCAACGACGTTCATGCTTAAGCATGAGATCGATACCGGTAACATGATCTTGCAGGAGCGGATTGCGATCGGCGAAGACGAGAACGTAGGTTCGGTACACGACCGATTGATGGAGATGGGAACAGGACTTGTGACCCGTACGGTGGATTTGATTATTGAGTGTGAGAACAAGGGAATCGAAGTGCCGACTACGCCGCAACCGCAGATCGCTGAGTTACGTCCCGCGCCGAAGATCTTCAAAGAGGACTGCGAGATCAAGTTCGAAGAGAAGACAGCACAAGAGGTGCATAATTTTGTGCGCGGGCTCAGCCCCTACCCTGCAGCCTGGGCGAACCTCACTATCAACGGACAAGCGTTTGAGAATGTCAAAGTTTATTCTGTCGAGATCTCGAAATCTCGAGACCTCGAGACCTCGAAAGACATCATCGTACCCTGCCGCGAAGGCGCTGTGCGGATTCTTGAACTACAAGCACCGGGTAAGAAACGCATGGATGCCCGTTCCTTCCTAAACGGTCTGCATTGAATTCGTAATTTTTCATTTTTCATTTTTCATTTTTCATTTTGAATTATCTCTCTCTCATCGATAAATACTACGGCAACTACCCGCAACTGCGAGAAGTGCTGGTGACGCATAGTCGGCAAGTAGCCGACCGTGCGTTGCGTATCATCGATGCGCATCCAGAGTGGACGAATGGCGAAGGGGCGAATGGCGAATGTCTGGTGGATAGGCAGTTTGTCGAAGAGGCAGCGATGTTGCACGATATAGGGATCATCTTCTGCGACGCGCCGAAGATCTACTGCCACGGCAGCCATAAGTATATCGAGCACGGCTTTTTAGGTGCCGAACTGTTGCGCGCCGAAGGCTATCCGAAGCACGCGTTGGTCGCAGAGCGGCACACGGGAACGGGTATAACCATTGAGCAAGTGGAACGGGAAGAGCTGCCGATTCCCGAACGCGACTACTGTCCGCAGTCGCTGGAAGAGAAAATCATCTGTTACGCGGACAAGTTCTATTCAAAAAGCCACCTCGGAGAAGAGGTGGATATCAACAAGATCAAGTACAACATCTGGAAGTACGGTCACGCTGCCTATGTGAGGTGGCAGGAATTAGTTGAACTATGCGGCGAAAATCTGAATGCTGAAAGCTGAAGGCTGAATGCTGAATGCTGAAAGCTGACGGCTGAATACTACCTGAATTTATGCGCAAAACCAATGGATAGCAGTTCGCGGAACTGTATCTTGGCGTGCGTATCCCCTTCCATAATGACCGAAGTGTCATACCGCGGATGCAGCATCAGACGAGCCGACATGAAGCGGTTGATGATGAAGTCGCAATTCACCTCCAGGTCCAGTTCCACGTGCCGGTAATTGGTGTACATGTAGAATTTGGATTCGATGGATACCTCACGAACCGGCTTCCATGTGTACTCGATACGCACGGACGAACCGATGTTATGTTGCGTCTTCTGCCCCGGTTCCAAGCCGTAGTCGGTGACCAAGACCCGCGCCGTGTCGCTCACATGAATCACCTTGTACGAGAGCGGCGAGACGGAGATGGAGAGGTTCTTCACCGGTTTGTAGTCGAGACCGATGGCGGCATTGAAACGCAACGGTGAGAACGGAGCGGACTTGAGTTGCATTGAGTTGGACTTATAGGTCGGCAGCAGACGCGTCTCCAGTTCAACGGAGAACGAGGCAAACAGTTTTGGTACGACTTTGAGGTTCGCCTTCGAATAGACGCGGAACAGGTCATCGGTCGTGTTCACCTTGTGCAGGCTGTCCGCCGAGACGGTCGAACCGCCTATACGCCATTCGCCGGTATTCTCCCAGGTGAAGCGGTCGGTGATATAATTGATCTGCCCTTTGGCTATTCCGAGTCCCGCGAAGGAAGACGAACCGCCTTGGTACCAGTTACGGGTGACGTAGTTCTGCGTGATCTGGAGCATGAGTGTGGCTTCCTTGCGCCAAGGCGTTTTCATGTCCCGGATCGCGCGCAGCACATCGCGTCGGTCTTCCTCCGCATCCTTGACCAGCGATTTCTCCACTTCGATTGTGGGGTTCTCCACAATGATCTGCTCGATCTCCAGTGCCTCGTTGGTAGTCCGCAGCGAATCCAGATACGCCACCTCCCGTGCAATCGAGTCCAGCCGCATCAGATCCGCATAGGTGAGCGTGTCTGCCGTCGAGTCGTTGGCATACAATTCAGCCGTTTGCGCAGCGACCATGTCCAGCAGCAGGGCATCCGCATCAACGGTTTGGTTCATGTCCTGCAACTTGAACGTGTCGGTATATAACTGTTGCGCTGCCAGATGAGTGACAGCGCAAAGCATAACTATGATGAGGGTTCTAAATCTCAAATCTCCAATTTTCAATCAGACTGCAGGCATCTGCAATCTGCCATGACATTGTTTGTATTTCTTACCGGAACCGCACGGACACGGATCGTTCGGACGCGGTTTCTTGTCCGCATGGATAGGTTCGGGACGTGCGTTCTCACGCGTGTCACGCCCTGCTGCAGCAGCAGCGCCGGAAGCCTGAGCGGCTTGTTGCACGGCATCTTTCTGCGTGCGGTACTTGCTGTAGTCCATACGACGTTGTTGCTGTGCCTGCTGTACACGGTCGGGCTCCTGCTGATGAATCTGTCCACGCAGCAGAATAGAGATGGCACGGCGGTTGAGGGCATCCAACATCGCCTCGAAGATATGCGACGACTCCAGTTTGTAGATCAACAGCGGGTCTTTCTGCTCGTACGAAGCGTTCTGAACGGACTGTTTGAGGTCATCCAACTGACGGAGATGCTCTTTCCACTCATCGTCGATGACGTAGAGCAGCATTCGTTTCTCAAACTCCTTCACCACCTCTTTGCAGTGCGTCTCAGCAGCGGCTTTGAGGTTGACAGCGATGTTATAGACGCGTTTGCTATCCGTGATCGGGATAAGAATGTTCTCGTACATCTGGCCCTTGGTCTCATACACTTGCTGGATCACCGGATCAGCGACCTGCATCAGCTTGTCCATACGACGTTTGAAGCTGTCCAATGCAGCCTCAGCCAACTTGTTGCTCAACTCGTCCCGTTTGCCACGGTTGAACTCCTCCTCGTCGAACGGCAGTTCGATTGCGAAGGTCTGCATGACTTCGTACTTGAGTCCCTCGTAGTCGTTGTCCTGACGAGCCTCAAGGAAGATGGTCTCTGCCGTTGAGCGGATCATGTTCGTGATATCCACGCCGATACGCTCACCCATCAGGGCGTGACGACGTTTGGCGTAGATGAGGTTACGTTGCTGGTTCATCACGTCATCGTACTCGATGAGGCGCTTACGGATACCGAAGTTGTTCTCCTCCACTTTCTTCTGGGCGCGCTCAATGGAATTGGAGATCATCTTGTGCTCGATCATCTCGCCCTCTTCGAAGCCCATCTTATCCATCACACCTGCGATTCGCTCGGAGCCGAACATACGCATCAGGTCATCCTCCAACGATACGTAGAACACGGAGCTACCCGGGTCACCTTGACGGCCTGCACGACCACGTAACTGACGGTCCACACGGCGCGACTCATGACGCTCGGTACCGATGATGGCGAGACCACCGGCTTCTTTCACTTCCGGCGTGAGCTTGATATCCGTACCACGACCGGCCATGTTGGTTGCGATTGTTACGACGCCTGCACGACCGGCTTCGGCAACGACTTGTGCCTCCTGCTGGTGCAACTTGGCGTTGAGCACGTTGTGCTTGATGTTACGCAGACGAAGCATCTTACTGAGCAACTCGGATATCTCGACCGAAGTGGTACCGACGAGAACCGGACGGCCCTGGTTGACCATCGAAACGATCTCCTCGATCACGGCGTTGTACTTCTCGCGTTTGGTGCGATAAATACGGTCGTTCATATCGATACGCGCGATCGGTTTATTGGTCGGGATAACGACTACGTCCAGTTTGTAGATATTCCAGAACTCACCTGCCTCGGTCTCTGCCGTACCGGTCATACCGGCGAGTTTGTTGTACATACGGAAATAGTTCTGCAGCGTGATGGTAGCGAAGGTCTGGGTTGCACCTTCAACCTTCACGTTCTCCTTCGCCTCGACAGCCTGATGCAGGCCATCGGACCAGCGGCGACCTTCCATCACACGGCCTGTTTGCTCATCAACGATCTTCACCTCGCCGTTGTCGATGATGTAATCCACATCTTTCTCGAACAGGGTGTAGGCCTTGAGCAGCTGGTGTACGGTGTGTACGCGCTCGGACTTGACGCTGTAGTTGGTCAGGATATCGTCCTTGCGCTGCTGACGCTGTTCGGGCGTGAGGCCGGTCTCATTCTCCAGATCCGCCATCTCGGAGCCTACGTCGGGGAGCACGAAGAAATGCGGGTCATCGGTCGTGCCGGTCAGGGCATCAATACCCTTGTCGGTGAGCTCGATGGATTTGTTCTTCTCGTCGATGACGAAGTAGAGTTCGTCGGTCGCGATGTGCATATTCTTCTCGTTCTCTTGCAGATAGAACTCTTCGGTTTTCTGCAGACGCACCTTGACGCCAGGCTCGGAGAGGTACTTGATGAGTGCCTTCGATTTGGGCAGACCCTTGAACGCACGGAACAGCGCCAACTCACCGGCCTCTTTCTCTTTCGCGTCTTCGGAACCCATTTTCTTCTTCGCCTCGACAAGCAGGTTGGTAGTCAGCGTAGTCTGCTGACGCACGAGTGCGGCTACGCGATCCTTGTATTCGTCGAACATCTGATCCTCGCCCTTGGGTACCGGACCGCTGATGATGAGCGGCGTACGGGCATCGTCGATCAAGACGGAGTCCACCTCATCGACAATGGCGAAGTTGTGTCCGCGTTGCACGAGGTCCATCGGGCTGGTCGCCATGTTATCACGCAGGTAGTCAAAACCGAACTCGTTGTTCGTACCGAAGGTGATATCGCAGGCGTACGCTTTGCGGCGCTCGTCGCTGTTCGGGCGGTGCTTGTCGATACAATCGACCGTCAGACCGAGGAACATATAGAGCGGGCCGTTCCACTCCGAGTCACGTTTGGCGAGGTAGTCGTTGACAGTGACTACGTGCACACCTTCATGCGTGAGGGCATTGAGGTAAACCGGCAGGGTCGCCACGAGGGTCTTACCTTCACCGGTCGCCATCTCGGCGATCTTACCTTGGTGCAGAACGACACCACCGAACAACTGTACGTCGTAGTGAATCATGTCCCAGGTGATCTCGTTTCCGCCTGCCATCCAATGGTTGCGGTAGATCGCTTTGTCGCCGTCTATGTCGATGAAATCGAAACGCGGGTCGGCAGCGAGGCTGCGGTCCATCTCGGTAGCGGTTACCACCACGGTCTCGGACTGCGCAAAACGGCGGGCTGCGGACTTGACGATGGCATAAGCCTCGGGTAAGATCTCCGTCAGTTTCTTCTCATACACTTCCTTGATCTCTTTCTCGAGTTTATCGACCTCGTTGTAGATCTTCTCGCGTTTATCAATCGGTGTCTCTTCGATGGACGCTTTCAAACGGCTGATTTCTGACTTCTGATGGCTGACAGCTTCTTGGAGTTTGTCCATTAACGCGTACGAATGGGCACGCAAATCATCATTGGACAGCGCATCGATGGTCTCGTACGCTGCCTTGATCTGATCTACTATCGGCTGAATGGCCTTCATATCTTTCTGAGCCTTGTTGCCGAATAGTTTGGTAATAATTCCTAAAAAATCCATATGTTTTGTTTCCTATTTTCTCGTTGGTTGTTACGCCCTTTTGTGGGTTGTACACAAAATGCGCTGCAAAATTACTACTTTTTTTCCATATATGCAAGTACAAAATGCATGCCACAGCATTTTTCTGTCATTTTGGCAGTCAAACGGACCGATTATAACCTACTAATCACCTACTAATAACCTACTAATCACCTACTAATATCCTACTAATCTCATACTATTGGACCGAAGGAGGATAGAGAACGGAAAATGAAGGGAAACATGAAGGGGGCAGAGATTCGTAGTAAATGGAAACAGGAATGAAAACAGGAATGGAAATGGAAATGGAAACAGAAAAAAAAATCCGAGGCGCGGGTATGCGTCTCGGATGAGAGAGTTTGGCGAGGAAGCGCCAAAAGTGAACAGCCACGAGCGGGCAATCTGATTGCCCTGTAAAGGAAGAAAGATTATCTCACTTCCTGTCCGGTGAGGGTGTAGGTTTTGTTATTGCGGAGGATGAGGATTTGGCCGTCACGGAAGATGAGCCTACCTTTGTTTCCTCCTTGCAGGGAAGAGGAATCGATTTGGTCGATAGCAGAAGGCATTTGCGATCCACCTTGGATGTTAAACTCACTCCACTGTGCATCATTCAGGTAGGCATTGATGCTCTCGTCCGGAACATAAACAGGAATCTGGCGTTTAACATCATAGAACGTCTTTGCCTGAATAGACGGCGGAACAGGAGCATTGACTACAATCTTTTGCAGTTTGGCACAAAGCGCAAATGTATTGTCTCCTATAGCTTGAACGGAAGCCGGCAAGGTCAAATCTTCCAAGTACGTGCAGCCGTAGAAAGCGCCATCACCGATTTCTGTTACACCTTCCGGGATGGTCAGGTTTTGTAATTCGTGGCAGTTATAGAACGCCCAGTTGCCGATGGTTTGAAGTTGGCTGTTGGAAGAAGCTGGCGCATTATGGTGTCCAGGAGCGCTTGAGGCTTGGCCTCCAAAGGTAATGGTCGTGAGGCTGCGGCAGTTTTCGAAGGCACTTTGCGAGATTTCTGTTACAGAAGCAGGGATGTTAATGCCCTGCAGGTTCTTGCAATCTGCTACTGCCATATAACCTATTCTTGTCAAACCTGCAGGTAATACAAGAGTTTGTAAGTTATAGAAACCTTTAAACGCTTCATCGTCTAACTCTGCATTACTAACGGCGGAAATATCTAAATAACTCAACGTTTTATAAGATCGAGACAGGATACCTAATATATTGTAGGTCAGTTCGCCTCCATTAAATGTAACCGATTGTAAAGAATGAGTGTAGTCCGTCCAGTTGCTCTCTCCTACTTCAAATATACATGCAGGAGCAGTTACAGAGGTAATATTACTGCAACCATAAAAAGCCAACACTCCAATACTTGTGACGCTATTGGAAATCGTTACAGAGGTGAGATTAGTGCACGAAACAAAAGCATATTGTCCAATACTTGTAACCCCATCTGGAATTACCAAATCTGTTATTAATTCTCCGTTCAAATACAAATTTGGGGTATTTAACAAAGGATTCGCTGATTGATCCTCAAATTCTATATTACACCATACTGCCATATCCGAGATATAAACAGCGGTTAAACTTGTGCAACGAGAGAAAGCCGACCTTCCTATGCTTGTGACGCTATTGGGAATAGTCAAAGAGGTTAAACTTGTGCAACGAAAGAAAGCCGACCTTCCTATGCTTGTGACACTATTGGGAATAGTGACAGAGGTTAAACCGGAGCAATTAGAGAAAGTACTCTCTCCAATGTTTGTGACGCTATTAGGGATTGTTACTGAGGTCAAATTGCTACAATCTTGGAAAGCCTGATTCCCGATGCTTGTGACGCTATTAGGAATAGTCACAGAGATAATACCAGTGCATCCACAGAAGGCCCATTCTCCTATGCTTGTGACACTATTGGGAATAGTGACAGAGGTTAAACTTGTGCAATAATAGAAAGCCTGATTTCCAATGCTTGTGACGCTATAGTTTTTGTTGTTGTAATATACCGAAGCCGGAATAATTGCAGTCGTTAAACCGGAATAACTATTGTAGCTAGACGTCACTTCTGCCGTTTGGTTGGTGGCATCTAAACTGTAATACAAATCGCCAATTTGTACTTTTTCGGCAAACATTGATCCTACGCTTGCTGCAAGCGCAAGGAAAAGAGTAAATAGTTTTGTTTTCATAATGATTTTTGTTTTATTTGGTTAATTTAAATAAAATTAATAATATGCTATTTCTCAATGAAATATATAGTTGCTAATTCCGGGACAAAACAACAATGCCTCCACATGCCCCGCTGTAGGTAAAGACAGCAAATTTCTTAGTTCGTCCATTTTGGTGCAATAATCCATATACTCGTTTACGTATCCTTGTGGAGTTTGAAAGCCTATTTTATGTTGGAACTCTTTGTAGACTCCATGCATAACACTATCGTAGATTAACGGTTGCGGATTCAGGCCACAAATGTTTCCTCCTGCAAAATATAGGAGTTTTGTAAAGAAAGACTCTCCAACTCCATCAATTTTATTTGCTCCACCCCAAAGTAATGATTGATACGCTTGAACAACATCTTTGTTTTGCAACAAATCAATAACATTGATAAGATGTTGCTCAATGTCGGCTTTATTATCTTCACTAAAAACCGAGATAAAACATCTTTCACCACTAAGATTAGCTCCAATATTTCCCCAGATCATTGCACATAAGAAACCATCATAATAGTTACCTTTCTGAAACAAATCCATTATCATTTGTCTATTCAAAGGAAAACTGGAATATTTATCTTTCAGTTTTTGAAATGACGTGCCTTCAGCCCAATTATTATATTTTGTTTCATACCATTGATGGTTGTATGGCATACTATAAGCACAGAGAGCGAAATCCTGATAATTAGGAAGTTTCGTTTGAAGCAAATCTGCAATTCGTTTCATAGTATTATATCATTAATATTTTCTCTGCAAAATTACTACTTTTTGTTTATATTTGCAAAGTCCTTATTGGTCCTTTTACATACATACACAATAAAAAACGCGAATAACTGTTGTTATCCGTGCTAGAGGCTGTAGGAATTGCCTTGTGGTCAGATATGCAAACAGAAACTCGCGCCGTGTATATATCCGCCAACACACCATAGGATACACCTATACTGTGGGCGAGTTCAACACTCGTGAGCATCTACTTACTTGTTTTCCGAACCACTGAAACTTCCTACATTTCTAGCATCAGATCACAAGCGTGTAAACGCTTTTAAACATTTAGCGCACACTTGCGCTTGTCCTTGCTGTTTTACGTCGGCAAGCGACGAGGGGTTTTATTTGTCTTCGTAATGACCGTAAGCGGCAATGACAAGCACCACAACCTCGGTCTCGTAAATACGATAAACGAGTCGGTGCTTTTTGCTAATCTGCCTCGACCATCTACCTTCCGGTTTCCCTTTTAATGGCTCGGGATGTCCTGTGCCGGTTTTGGGATGCTCTTTTAACTCTTGAATAAACGATACAACTTTCTTATAGGCAGCAGGTTCGTCTCTTTTGAGTTTAGCGATGTCTAACAACGCTTGCTCTTGATATTCAATCTCATACATAGCCAAGACGTGTTAACATATCGTCTAACGATTCGTTAGGCAACATCTTATACTTTGGTCCTTTTTCAGCCTCGTCAAGCCGACGGAAATACTCCTCTTTCGACATCAATGTAGGGTCATTCGCCATCTGTTTAGCCAAACGACGAACATACTTGACTACCTTATCGTACATGGTCTCGTCCTCAGCGATAAGAGCCAAGTTGCGGTACAGTTCCGCATTTAGTTGTAAAGCGGTCATAATAGTCTCCTTTCGATTTTGCGCTGCAAAATTACATAAAATTTTTGACATGTGCAAATAAAAATGGATTTTTCGACGAAAAATATCGGATAGTATCCGATGACAACAGACAAAGCCCGCAAGAGAGCGGAGCTAACGCTCCTTAAAGGGGACGTACTCCTGACTCTGCGGGACATCATATAGCACTAGACCGACGAGATGGGAATGGGCTACACCCGCATTGAGAGCTCGCGGGCGGGGCGGCGCGGCGGATATGCCCAAATGACATTTGGGACAATAGACGACGTGTCGGACGCGAGGTCGAACGAACGGTGCAGAGAAGGGTTATAGAGAGGGAGCTCCAGGCGAGGGCTAAACCGCCTATGCCGAGCCCATCACCAGCAAAACAAAGCTGCTAATGGCGACAAAAATGTCGCCAAAATGCACGGTGAGAATCAGCGCGGGATAGTATCCCGCAGAAATGGACGCTGTAAGCCCGCATATAATGCGGGAGAATGGACATACGAAAAATTTGCAAAAAAGACAATTTTTTAAAGAAAAGTACGCGCGCTTGCGCTTATCCTTGCTGTTTTACGTCGGCAAGCGACGAGGGGTTTTACGTTGTCGGCAGCAGCGATTTATGCCGACTTTTCTTCCTTAATATATGCCTCTATCTGGGGGCGCAAGTTAGGAAAGTCGTTTTTTACAATATCATATACAATCGGCATTTGGATGGAGTAATATCCATGAACCAATACATGCCTCATCTTAATTATTACGTTCCATGGAGTCTGCGGATGAGCATCCTTAAATTCCAGGCTTAGCATATAGGCAGCTTCTCCTATTATCTCTAGACATTTCACTACGGCATAACGGAGCATAGCATCTTTCTCCAAATCTGCTAATGACTTGCCCTCCATAAACTGATTAGCACGATCTATGTGCTCCAGCATATGCTCTAACCGTCCTAAATCTCTAATGCGCTCTCTCATAAATCATTATTTTATCTTGATCAACATAAGGACGTGCGAAAGATAACAATCCGTCTTCCGACACCAAATCGACTGTTCTGCCGAGTTTGGATTCCAAATCCGTCATCATCTGGAAGTACCGCATTCCGATAGGTTTGGAGTAGTCCAATTTAACCAATATATCTACGTCGCTGTCCTTGGTCTCTTCGCCACGAGAACAGGAGCCGAAAAGATAAGCCCTTTCGACCGGTTGTGTTGCCAGATACGCCTGTATCTGTGGAATCATTTTTTGTACTTCAGCACTTGGCATAACTTATTCACTTAACCTTTGCCGCTGCAAAGGTACAAAGAATTTTTGATATATGCAAATAAATTTGCAAAAAGAGGCAAAAATTAAGAAAAAGTACGCGCGCGCTTGCATATGTCAAAAAAAAGTTGTACCTTTGCGCCCGATTTAGATTGCATAAAAATGTACTTATGAAAAATATAGCTTTTATCATCAATCCGGTTTCGGGTTCGAAGGAGACACAGAACACGAAAAAGAAATTGCCGAAGTTGATCATGCAGACCCTGGACACAGAGCAGTGGTTGCCGAATATTGTGTTCACGGAGTACGCCGGTCATGCGACCGAGTTGGCACATCAGTACGCGCGTATGGGCTTTGATGCCGTGGTAGCAGTAGGCGGTGACGGCACAGTGAACGAGGTAGCACGCGGTCTGCGCGACACCCAGACGGCTCTCGGTATTCTGCCGATGGGTAGCGGGAACGGTTTTGCACGTCACCTCAGCATCCCTATGCGTGCCAACAAAGCGCTGGAGATGCTTAACCACTCGGAGCCGATTCTGGTGGATTACGGTCTGGCCAACGGACGGGTGTTCGTCACTACGTGCGGTACGGGTTTTGATGCGCTGATCGCGAACCATTTTGCCGGCAGTAACAAACGTGGTTTTGCAACCTATTTCCAGGATGTTGTCAAAGATATCTTCTCCTACACGCCGCAGAACTACCACCTGATCGGTGACGGTTTTGATGTGACGCACAAGGCGTTCCTTATTACGTTCGCCAATGCGAACCAGTGGGGAAACGATGCAATGATTGCACCCAAAGCGAGCGTTCAGGACGGTAAGATGGATATCATGATGATGTCCAGCCACGCGTTGTTGGGCGGAGCCGGTCTGGCACTGCGTCTGTTTGCCGGCAGCATCGATGACAGCCATTTCATGAACACGATTCGTGCCAAGGAAGTGACGTTGGAGCGCGAAGAAGTAGCTCCGTTCCATATCGACGGCGACCCGGTAGAGATGGAGAAAGATATACACATTAAAATCGTTTCCGACGGACTAAAAGTCCTCGTGGAGAAACGATTCTAATTGACGATTGGACGATTGACGATTTATTGACGATTGAACGATTGACGATTGACGATTTATTGACGATTGTTTTAAATTGACGATTTATGGTTTTGAAGATCATTAATAAGAGTTCGAATCCGCTGCCTAAGTACGAGAGTGCGCAGGCAGCAGGAATGGATATACGGTGCAACATTGCCGAGGCAATCACGTTGGCTCCGATGGAGCGGAAGTTGATTCCGACGGGTTTGTTCATTGAGTTACCGGCAGGATACGAAGCGCAGATTCGTCCGCGTAGCGGTTTGGCCCTCAAGCGCGGCTTGACGGTGCTCAACACCCCGGGTACAATCGACGCCGACTACCGCGGTGAGGTGGGCGTGATCCTGATCAACCTCAGCGGCGAAGCGCAGACGATTGAACCGGGCGAGCGTATCTGCCAGATGGTGATTGCCAAGCACGAGACGCCTGAAGTGGTGGAAGTGAGCGAGTTGAGCGACACCGAACGCGGTGCAGGTGGATTCGGACACTCGGGTCGGAAATAGGTTTTCGACCTATTGACGATTGAACGATTGACGAGGTACGATTGATTGACGATTTAATGTATTGGATGATTGAAACCTTTTAGATACATATTACTCTTTGTTCTTTGTTCCTTGTTCCTTGTTCCAAGCATGAGTGCAAAGAAGCCGCAGCCGAAACCGGTTGTGCCGTTGAGCACGGAGCAGGAGCAGCAGTTCACGTACTACTGGTACGCGGCGAAGCAAGCGATCGTGGACGAGCGGTACGACAAAGCGTACGTGCTGCTGGAGTTCTGTCATATGCTGGCTCCGCAAGATGCGCAGACGCTGTCGTCATTAGGCGTGCTGTATGGTGCAACGGGACAGAAAACCCGTTCGATGGAGGCGTACAAAGAGGCGTTTGAGATTGCCCCTGCCGACCAGTGGTACCGATACAGCGACGCGTTGCTCAGCCTACGGACCGAAGAAGGCAAAGCGGCTGCACTACAGGTGTTTGAGAAAGCGCTGACGGCACAGAAAGCGGCTGTCAAAGCCAAGAAACGGGACCAGTTGGACGAAGAGTTGTTGGAGCAGTTGCGCAAGTTGTACATGGACAGCAAGCAGTGGAAGAAAGCGTTGGCTGTCCAGGACGACATAGACGGGCTCAACGGATTCAACGACTACAGCGCCTATTACCGATTCCGCATCTACTCGCTGTGGAACAAACCCAAGCTGGCGCTGGAGGTGATTGACCGGTACATTGAGACCGACCCGACGGACACACGTTTCATGAAGTTCCGCCTGGAACTGATGGAGCAAGCCAAAGCGCCGAAGGAAGAGTTGTACGCTATGTACGACCGCGTGCTGGAGGTCGAACCGTACAATCTGGAGATTCTCAATTCGTACGCCTATCGGCTGGCTACGCAAGGCGGGGACCTGAACAAAGCGGAGAAGATGAGCGCGATCACCATTCGTGAAGAGCCGAACAATCCTTATTATCTGGATACGTACGGATGGATTCTGCACTTGCAGGGACAGGACGAGTTGGCGCTGTTCTACCTCAAACGCGCGCTGTGGAATGCGACCGAAGAGAGCGTGCGGGCCGAAGTAGAGAGACATATGAGACAGATTCCCAAATGACAAATGACAAATGAAAGATGAAAACTTATCGATTAAAGGTTATAGTTGTTGCACTGGCGGCATTGGTGCTGGCGAGTTGCGGGGCGAAGAAAGGGTTGGTTAAGCCAACGCAGGACGCCCCGACTTGGCACACTTGTATGATACAAGGGGCTCGTGCAACCGTGAGCAAAGGTGACGATAAGTTGTCCGCCAACGTGACGATGCAGACCGTGCGCGACTCGATGATCGTCATCAGTGTAATGCCGATGTTAGGCATTGAGATGCTGCGCTTGGAAGCAACGCCGGAACAATTGACCGCGATTGATAAGATCCATGGTCAATACGCCGTGACCACTTTTGAGCAACTGAATAACAAGTTGACACCGAAATTGACGTGGAAAGTGCTGCAACAGATGTGCTCCGCCGAATTGCCGACAGGCAGCCAACAGGCGCATTTGCAGTATATGTTCGGTAAGGAGATGATCGATATTGTCATTGACTACTCCACGCCCATCAAAGATGTGCCCGTGCGCATGACCAACCAACGAACAGACCGATATACAAAGATAGATATCAGCCGATGGCTTTGAAAGATGAAAACGGAAAGATGAAAGATGAAATAAGACATAATACTCGGAAAAGTGCAGGACTAATGGTGAAGGGGGTTCTCCTCTTTTCACTTTTCATTTTTCACTTTTCATTTTGCAATGCCGAGAGTGTGAAGGACCTGCAGGCGAAGCAGAAGAAGTTGCAGCAGGAGATTGAGCAAACGAACAAAATGCTCAATCAGACCAAGCGTGACGAGAGTGCAACCCTCAACAAGTTACAGTTAACCGAACGGAACATCCGCAACCAGCGTGAGTTGATCAAGACGCTGGACGGTGAGATCACCGCATTGGACAGAGAGATGTCGGTGTTGGGTTCGACCCGTGATTCGCTGCAAGTGGTGCTGGAGCGGCACAAAGCGGAGTACGCGGAGATGATTCGTCAGAGTCACTACGCGCGTATGCAACAATCGCCGCTGCTGTTCCTGCTGAGCAGTGACAGTTTTCAGCAACTGGCCCGCCGTGCGCGGTACTTGCAGGAAGTAGCCCATTTCCGTCAGGAACAGGTTCGCCGCATTGAGAACACGCAAGCGGAGATAGACATACAGAACGACTTGCTGCAAGCCAACAAACGGGATAAGCAGACGGCATTGGATAGCCGCAAACGGGAACAGGAGAAACTCAAACGGGACGAGCGCAAGCAGCAGTCCATGCTCAAACAGCTTAAGTCCAAAGAGAAAGACCTGAGCAAGAAACTGCAGCAGCAACAGAAGAAAGTGGCGGAGTTGAACAAGAAGATTGACGACATGATCCGCAAGCAGACCGAGAAGGCATCCAAGACCACGCTGACCAAAGAGCAGAAACTGATTGCCGGCGGTTTTGAGGAGAACAAAGGACGTCTGCCCTGGCCGGTCGAGAAAGGAATGATCAGCGGACACTTCGGCAAACAGCAACACCCTGTCTATTCGCAGGTGACGATTGACAACAAGGGTATTTATCTGCAGACGGTAGCCGGTGCCAAGGCCCGCGCGGTGTACAAAGGCGAGGTGACCAGTTGCTTCATGATTGCCAACACGTACGCGGTCATTATCCAGCACGGTAACTACCGCACCGTCTATTCGAACCTCAGCAAGTTGAACGTGAAACAAGGGGACAAGGTAGAGACCAAACAGGTCATCGGCACCATCTTCACCGACCCCGAACAAGACCAGAAAACGGAATTATATTTCCAGATATACAAAGACAGAAACATATTAAATCCTGAATTATGGATAGCAAGATAAAGGCTAAAGGCTATAGGCTAAAGGTTATGGTTCTCATTGCACTGGCGGCATTGTCGATGACCGGTTGCAAGGAGAATAAATGGGCAGATTGGAAAGTGCAGAACGAGGTTTGGTTGGAGAACAACAAGAAGCAGCCGGGTGTGGTAGAGACAGCCAGCGGATTGCAGTATAAAGTGATTGCCGACCCGATGGCCAATAACGGTGAGCCCCAGCCGAACACAACCAGTGTCATCTATTGCGACTACACCGTCAAGCTCATTAACGGCTACGTGGTGGAGAGCAATCATTATGTGGGCATTAATCTGAGTTCCACCATCCCGGGTTTTGCCGAAGGCTGTCACAAGATTCACACGCACGGCGATATCGAGATGTATATCCCCGCGTACCTGGGATATGACTACTCCAAGTACCAGACGAACGAGTACTCCGAAGCGGAAGGATACGGTTCGGAGGGCAATCAGAGTTATATTCCGCCCTACTCCACGCTTATTTATTCGCTCCACTTATGCGGCATATCCGAATAATTGTTTGCCTGCTGTCGTTGTTCCTGGTTGCCTGTGAAGGAACGACGTTTCAGAGTAGCGTACCGGCTTACCCGGTACGTGTGGTGATTGATACCAAGCAAGGCGCGTTCGTTCATTTTCAACCCACCGTCACCGGCTCGTATATCACGATTGACGGCGACGGGTACTACATGAACGGCTCGTTCGTGCTGCCTCTGGGTGCGACGGACAGGTACGGTTACGGCGGCATTGTGGTGTATGTGGATCTGTTCGGATACAGCGCGTACGACATGGCGTGTCCGTATTGTGCCGGACGGGGTCAATGCCGTTCCTGCACCATAGACGGCATCTACGCTACTTGTCCCGAGTGCGGCGAGAAATACGATTTGGCATCCGGGAGTGCGGTCCCGCAGAACGGGCTGAGTCACGAGGCACTGAGACGAATGAACCTCATCAATTCCGACGGTAAGTTAACCATCGCCCAACGATAATGATCACACAAGACGATTTATTTTCCCTCGGCGTGCTCAAACGTACGCATAACGATGACCTGCCGGAATTCGTGTTCGTGCAACGCGACGGTCTGTTCGTACCCTTCCGTTCGGAAGAGATTGCTTCGCTGATGGGCGAAGAGATATGGATTCAACGCAGCGACATCGAGGAGATTGAAGACGGTGTGTTCTTATGGCAGGACCTGGTCGGATACACGGTATTGGACGAAAGAGAGAATGGCGAATGGACGAAAGTAGGTGTGATTGCGAATGTAGACGAGAGCACGATCAATACGCTTGCCACGTTGGAGGACGGCCGAATGATGCCGCTGCACGAAGATTTTATCACCGATATTGATATGGAAGCACATGAGTTACATGTGCGTTTGCCTTTCGAGTTATGAGCAAGAAACTGACGACAGCCGAGATGGGTCGCATGAACGTGGACCAGTACCGTGAGGCGGATAAGTTGCCGCTGGTGGTGGTGTTGGATAACGTCCGCAGCCAGCATAATGTAGGTGCCGTGTTCCGCACGGCAGACGCGATGCGTATCGAGCGCGTGGTGCTCTGCGGAATCTGCTGCTGCCCGCCTAATCAGGAGATTCACAAGACCGCGCTAGGCGCAGAAGAGAGCGTCGAGTGGCAGTATTACAAAGAGACCCTCGATGCCGTACAGGCACTCCAAGACGAAGGATACACCGTCTATGCCGTTGAACAGGCACATGACTCGGTGACGTTGGAAGAAATCGCAGAAACAATCACCAATCACCAATCACCAATCACCAATTGTCCTAAAATCGCAGTGATTTTAGGACATGAGGTATTCGGTGTTCAACAAGAAGTAATTGATCATTGCAGCCAATGCATAGAGATACCCCAATACGGAACAAAGCACTCCATGAACGTCAGTGTGACGGCGGGCATTGTGATGTACCGCTTAGCCTGCTCGCTCCGGCTCGCGACAAAGAAATAGCGAAAGCGGCTATTCAGGCAGGTGCGGACGCGGTGTACATTGGTGCGCCGGCTTTCGGTGCGCGTCAGGCAGCCGGTAACAGTCTGGAGGACTTGGCGGAGGTGGTGACTTATGCGCACACGTACGGGGTACAAGTGCTGGTGACACTCAACACGCTGCTGCACGACGACGAGTACGCGCAGGCCGTCGCGCTCGCGCACGCGCTCTATAAGATAGGTGTCGATGCGCTCATTGTGCAGGACTTGCACTTGCTTGATTTTGATCTACCCCCTATTCGTCTGCATGCTTCCACCCAATGTGACAACCGCACACCCGAACACGTAGCGCAGTTGCGTGACATGGGATTCAAGCGGGCCGTGTTGGCGCGTGAACTGAGCATTGACGAGATACGCGCTATCCATCAAGCCGTGCCGGACATTGAGTTGGAGGCCTTCGTGCACGGAGCGTTGTGCGTCTCTTACTCGGGACGTTGTTACATCAGCGAAGTGCTGGCGAACCGTAGTGCCAACAGAGGGGCTTGTGCACAGTTCTGCCGCATGGCCTATGACCTGTTGGATGCGAACGGGAACGAGGTGCTGGACGAACAAGGGCAACCCATCCATCAGCGCTACCTGCTGAGTCTTCAAGACTTGGACCGCAGTGCCTGGCTGCAGGAACTGATTGATGCCGGCGTGACGACATTCAAGATCGAAGGCCGCCTCAAAGATGCCGACTACGTGACTAATATCACCGCGTATTATCGCGAGAAACTGGACGCCTTCTGTCATCAGCATTCCGTTATCAGCCGCAGCTTCACTCCGAATCCGGAGAAGACCTTCCACCGCGGAGCAACGGACTATTTTCTGCACGGGCGCACACGGCCGATGGCCAATTGGAACACGCCTAAATCGACGGGCGAGTATATCGGCGAGGTGCTGGAAGCACGCGGTAACACCTTGCGCGTACGCCTCCAAGACGGAGTGACGTTGCATAACGGCGACGGACTTATAATGGCGAATGGCGAATGGGCTAATGGCGAAAGCACCGGGTTCTCGGTTAACGGAGTGGAAGGTAACATTGTGAAGATCAATAAAGCCCTCACCAATCACCAATCACCAATTACCAATCCTATCCCCTTATATCGCAATAATGATGTCGAGTTCACGAAGAATCTGCACAGCGAACGGCGTATTCCGGTAGATATTGTTTTCCGCGAGACGGAGAATGGTTTTGAACTAAGTTATCGTTCGGCATTCAGCTTTCAGCATTCAGCATTCAGCTATCCCAAAGAGCCGGCGAAGAATGAGGCCAAAGCGCTGGATACGATTCGTATCCAATTGAGCAAACTGGGTGATACGCCGTACGTAGCGCGGGAGATAACGATAGAGAGTAAACCGTATTTTATACCGATTAGTGTGTTAAACGAATGGAGACGGCAAATAATAAATCGTCAATCGTAAATCGTCAAATCGTAAATCCCTTGATGACATGCCGGTACTGTCTGCTCTTTGAATTAGGGCACTGCCGCAAGACGAATCCTTATCCCCAAGACAAGGAGCCGCGTTACTTGCGTCTGCGTACCGGACAAATGCTGGCGCTCCATTTCGATTGTAAGAACTGCCAAATGACGGTGGATGAAGTGAAAGATGAAAAATGACAAATAAAGATGAAAGAGTTTCTCTGTATATTAGCGTTGGTGTTGCACGTTCATTCGGGCGAGCGAATCAATGATGCGCTGGACAGTGCGCGGGTGGTCTATGCCGAGCGCGGCGAGCGCACCACGATCCTCATTGACCCGGGCACGTACCAGGAAGAGTTAACGATTGATGTGCCTGGACTGAAGTTGAAGAACGCCAGCCGCCATCCCTCTATCGCTTTGCGCGACCACGGGGTTCACTGCGATGAGAACGCCGTGCGTATCACCTGGTACTACGGACACGGATATCAGTATGCCTCGATGGGTCAGACCGTTAACTACGGCGGTCGTCGCACGCGCCGATGGAACGCTTCCGTACTCGTCACCGCTCCGGATTTCTATGCGGAGAACATCATCTTTGAGAACAGTTTCAACCTCTACGTCTCGGAGCGCGAAGCGCAGGACAGTCTGGTGGATATCAGTCAATCCGACCTGCCTTGGACCGAGAAAGAGCGTCCGAAGAAAGTGATGCCTGCGCGTCCCAAAGAAGTAGGGAGTACGGAGGTGCAAGGCAAAGCCTACCGCGAACGTGCAGCCGCTATCTCCTTCACGGAGACGGCGAAGAACGCGCACCTTAAGAACTGCCGCGCCGTGGGACGGCAAGACGTGCTGTACGGGGATCAAGGCGCTACCATCTACTGGCAAGGAGGGATTCTGCAAGGCGGGGTCGATTTTATCTTTGGTGCCATGACCCTGGCTGTGGACCGGGCACTGATCATCGCTAATATCAACGGCGAGAAAGGGGACAAGTGTTATATCGCAGCAGGCCGCAGCGGCAGTGACGGAGGCGGCAAGCAATTAGACAACCCTTCCCGAGGCATGCTCTTTTACCGCTGTCATATTCGTCTGGCGAATGAAGACGAACTCCAAATCACCAATCACCAATCACCAACCACCAATCCCACACCGATGGTGTGGCTCGCCCGTCCTTGGCGCTGGTGGGGTGAGACGGTGTGGGCCTATACGACTTGGGATGAAGGCGTGCTCAATCCCGAAGGTTGGAACACCGGATTAGTAAAAGGAAAAGAAGGTTATAATCCCGAGAACCCGTGTCCGAACAGTTACGAGTACCGTTCCCAAGATGGCACAAAAAACCGTCCGGCGTGGGTTACGGTTTTGACCAGACCCATCTTACCGGACGGTACACACATTCGTGTCAGCAATTGGCGCTGACGTGCGATTTCTTAGTGTCGAAGAATAAGATCAACGCGTTTGTTGTCACCTTTCTTAACAGTTACAGCGACAGAGCCTCGCTCATCTCCAGCTGCATCAAAGACAACGAAGTAAACAGTTGCCTGATTGTCGATGACGTCCAGATCCATCGTATTCAGATTGAATACAGCAACACCATCATCCTCGGTTACAACGTACTTGGATGCTGAAGCCGGGAGAAGCAGTTCCTCAGCAGCCCACTCTTCTGCATCGTACATGTAAACAATAACGCCCGACTGAGGAATACCCAGTTGATTCTTAACGGTTACGCTAACAGTTGCTTTGGTTGCGGTCAGACCGCAGCTGCAGAACATGGTCATTACAAGTGCCAATGCTGCAAAAATAAGTCCTTTTTTCATACTAATTAGTTTTTAAAAGTAAATATTGTTTGTTAATTTTTATCCTTTCACGGCCTTGAAACTCATATCAAGACTCTTGTAACTGTGCGTGAGCGCACCTACGGATACGAAGTCAACGCCTTGGATGGCATAGTCGCGCAGCGTATCGATCGTGATACCGCCCGAAGACTCGATCTCCATATGACGACCTGCCGTCTTCTCCCAAGCACGAATCATATCAACCGCCTCTTTGGTCTTCGCCGGGGTGAAGTTATCGAGCATGATACGATCGGGGATATTGGTTGCCAGCGCCTCGTTGATCTCGTCGAAGTTACGCACCTCGATCTCAATCTTGAGGTTCTTGCCTTTCTCCTTACAATAATCGCGTGCACGCGTGAGGGCGTTCGTGATACCTCCTGCGAAATCCACGTGGTTGTCCTTGAGCAGGATCATATCGAACAGACCGATACGATGGTTCATGCCACCACCGAGTGCCACCGCCTCTTTCTCCAAGTAACGCAGACCCGGAGTCGTCTTACGGGTATCGAGTACATGGCAACCCGTATCCTCAATCAGACTCTGGTACTTATGCGCAGTCGTAGCCACACCCGACATGCGTTGCATGATATTGAGCATCGTGCGCTCAATCTGCAACAGACTCAACTCCTTGCCATACACCTTGAACGCGATATCGCCCGGCTTGACCAGGTCACCGTCATGCAGGAACTGCTCAAAACGGCACTCGGGGTCGAAATATGCGATGATCTCTTTCGCCACTTCTACGCCAGCAAGCACACCTGTGTCCTTGATAATCAGTTGCTGACAACCCATCTGAGTGGGCGGAATACAACTAAGCGAAGTGTGATCACCATCCCGGATATCTTCCTCAAACCAGATAGCAATCAGTTTACGAAGTTCTTCTTTTTTCATAAAAAATAATCAAATTCGCTGCAAAGGTACAATTTTTTTTGCATATGTGCAAATTTTTTTGTAATTTTGCGGCATGAAACGAAAAATTTGTGCTGTTTTAGTTCTATGCGCCCTCTGTTTGGGCGTTTCAGCAGAGAATCAGTGGGACCATATCAACCGTCGCCACGAGGTGCGTATCGGTTGGGGAGACCAGTTGTTTGAGAGTTTGGTGTGGCATAACCCGACCAACATCATGACGAACATGCCGACCACGTGGGAGAAGACCTATCACGAGGACTACCGTCATCACCAGCACTTGTGGGCGGAGTATCAATACCGTGTGACGCACTGGTTCTCGTACGGTGGTATGATTGATATGAGCGAAGTGGGTTGGGACGATGTGACGCGCAACGGTGCGGGAATTGAGATGAGCCGCTCGAAGGACCACTATTTCTACAACGTAGTGCTCATGCCAACAATCCGCTTCACCTATTTCTTCCACGAGAACGTCAACCTCTATTCCGGTCTCGGTATCGGTCTGGACATCAACGGAGGAACAGAGAAGAACGCGTTCGGCAAGAAGACCGAAGTGGGTGCAGCTGTTAATATCACCCTCATCGGTATCAGCGCCAACTACGACCGTTGGTTCTGGACCGTGGACTTCGGCGGCATGTACGCCCTGCAGAACACCAACAAGATTTATATGGCATCATCACGAATAATTAATGTCGGCTTCGGAGCCCGATTCTAAGTTTATGAAATCAACCAATATACACCGCACATCATACATTGTATTGCTTGCAGCAGTACTGCTATCCTCTTGTCAGTTCCGCAAGGATGAAATCGTCGATTTCACGAGTATAGAGGATGCCCAGAATTTGAAGTTCCAAGTGATCAGTCAGCACGAGACAGACCTGGAAGAAGGGCTGCCGTACAACTGTTTCCTGCCGGACGGCACTCCCGTCTGTGAATATACGGGAGAGAACAACCAGCCGGCAGACGGCAAGAACTACATGCCGCAAACGAGCAGCGTCACCGCGACAGCGATCATACAGGAGTTGCTCAAATACGGCAAGCAGGACAAAGTGATTGAGATCGTGGGCACCTACCCCAGCTATGACGGCGATCTGAAACCCGTCACACTGTCCGGTAAGGTTATGCTACCCAAGGGCCGCAAGCCCAAACGGCTCATTCTCGTCAGCCACTACACCGTAGGCTCGAATGCCGAGGCACCGAGTAACTGCTTCTCGCTCGAGGGTGTGCTGGTCAAACTCGGATACGGATTGATCATTCCGGATTACCGCGGATACGGCATCACAGCCAATGATGTGCACCCGTATCTGGTGATGATGGAAACAGCTGTCAATGTGACGGATATGTACTTCGCCGTGCGCGATTGGTTAAAGGCAGCTGACATGGAGCCGGAAGAGCCGGAGATTGACCTGATGGGTTACAGCCAAGGCGGTGCCAACACGATGGCAGTCGAGTACCTATGCGAGATGGCGTACGGTGATCCCGATTATCCGGATTATTACATCCCTATTCACCGTGTGTTCGCAGGCGGTGGCCCGTACGATGTAAAGGCGACCTTTGAGCGCTTTGTCACTACCGACACGGCCGGCTATCCGGTGGCTGTTCCGCTGGTGCTGCAAGGCATGATCAAGGGTAACAATCTTAATATCCAGATGAGCGACCTCATGCAAGATTGGATGTGCGAACAGATGGACGAATGGGTGAACAGTAAGAAATACACCACTGCCCAAATCAACGGTTTCATCGGTACCAAAGTGACCCATGAGATACTCACGGAAGAGGCCATGCAACAGACCTCCAACAAGGTGGCAGAGCTGTACAAGGCGATGACAGAGAACTCGGTCGTTTCCTACAACTGGGAGCCGCAAGCGTCCGTGTACATCTTGCACTCGATGGACGACGAGACCGTGCCGTACACCAATGCTACCAATGCTAAAGCGCGGTGGTCCAACGCCAATATCACCTATAACTTCGGACACTACGGCAGTCACGTCAAGACCTGCCTGCGGTTCATATTTACGGTACAAACATTGTTAAAACAAGAAGAGGAAGAAAGGAAGCTATATGAATAATACAATGAAGACCCATATCATTCGACTAATCATTTTAGTCCTTGTTCCTTGTTCCTTACTCCTTGCTCCGTCCTGCAACCCCGAGGCTAAGTGGACGACCAGTGATGTGGAGATAAACATGGAGGTTGTAACGGTCTCTGCCGGTTTTGTAGAGTGCCATTTCTCGACCAACAAAGAGGCGTATTATCTCATTGCCTGTGTGCCGGCAGTGGAAGGAGAGAACCCGCAGGACCACCCGAAGCAGTTCATGACACTGGCGCTGGACTCGGCCAATGTGGAGTACCTTGCATGGCGTAACAGCCTGCTCAAGCAGGGTGAGTTCAACATCGCACCCTTTGCCAGCCACGCGCTGCAGTACGGTAGTGTGAACCATTTCTTCACCGGCCTGCTGCCTGGCTTCACCTATTGGATCTATGCGTTTGTTGTAGACCCCGGCACGCTTAAACCCAGCGGCAAACTGTATCTGGAGACCGTCACAACCACCGAAGAGAGTGTGTTTGATGTCCATTTCGACTACCGCATCAAAGGCAAGTGGGATTATATCTATCCGGTGGACACGCTCAATAAGATATACGCACGTTTCCCCTATATCACCACTACCTGTGACAGTAACAGTATATCCGCGGCATCATTCGATGCTATTTCAGATAGTCTGATGGTGCTTATTGAGGACGATATCGATGCCTTGGTCGGTAAGCCCATTCGGGAACTGGAAGGCGATTCGCTCGCAAGTATGTACCTGTATCTGTGGACCTTGGACCGCTTCCTTTTCACCGAGAAGGCCGATGTGCTGTACGGCGTCAAAGCCGTGGAGAACGACGGTTGGGCATCCAGTGAAGAATGGAAAGTGGGCCAGACCTACTACACCCTCATCAGCGGATACGACGGCAGTTTCAAACAAACGACCATCTATAAGTTCCACTGGACCGGAGACTCGTGCAACATGTATCTGCGTGACACCTGTCCGGAGAATGTAGCCCGTCAGATCGTGTTTAATTTCTTCTACGAATAAGTTCCACCGATGCGTATCACGCTGTTAACTGTCGGCAAGACCACCGACCCGCGTTTGGCATCCCTTATTGAGGACTACCGACAACGGCTCACACACTATGTGCCGTTCGAGTTAGTCGTGCTGCCGGATCTGAAAAACGCCAAAGCGCTGAGCGAAGAGCAGGTCAAGGCGGCAGAAGGGGAGATGATCCTCCGTGCCCTCACGCCCTCGATGGACGTGGTTTTGTTAGACGAGCACGGCAAAGAGATGCGCTCGATTGAGTATGCCGATTGGTTGCAGAAAAAGATGAGTTCAGGCCGAGACCTCACGCTCATCATTGGCGGACCGTACGGGTTCAGTCCCGCTGTCTATGAGCGCGCCAACGGCAAGCTGTCCATTTCACAAATGACGTTCAGCCACCAGATGATACGAATAATGGTCATTGAGCAGATCTACCGCGCAATGACCATTCTTCGGGGCGAGCCCTATCACCATGAGTGAATGTACAATGTACGATTTACGATGTACGATTTATTTACGATTTAATTTTATGTACGATTTTCCTTCGTACATTATTTCCTTCGTACATCCTTAGTACATGGTACATTTGTCCTTCGTACATCACCTAACTCTGATCTTCATACCGATCTGGAGAATTTTCGTCTCCTTGATGTTGTTCAACCGGCAGAGGTTTTTCACACTTGTACCGTATTTCTTCGCAATTCCGCTCAGCGTATCACCCTGTTTAACCTTGTGATACTTCATTGCGGCCTGCTCGGCACGTTTCTGTTTCATCGCCTTGATACCGATGACGTACTCATTCGGGTTCTTGAGTTGACCGGTCGTGAAATCAATGAACGTAGCCGGGTCGATTGCCTCACCCAGATAACGAATCTCGAGGTGAAGGTGACTACCTGTCGAACGGCCGGTGTTACCACCCAGACCGAGCACATCACCTGCGTTCACCCGCTCGTACTCATCCACTAACGGACGGCTGAGGTGACCGTAGACCGTCTCCAGACCGTTGGTATGACGAACGACTACGAAATAGCCGTAACCGCGCGGATCCCAACCGACAATACGTACCTGACCGTCCCATGCAGAGCGAATCGAATCGCCAATCTGCACCTTGATATCCGTACCTTTGTGCATGCGGTAGCGACGCCACCCGTAACTGCTGGTCACGTAACCCGGAGCCGGCAGACGGAAACCTGCCATCGGGATATGTACATCTTCCTTCAGACTGTCGAACATGGTGCCATAGGGGTTCACACGCTCGTCGGTCCAGATATGATGGTAGATACTATCCGCCGGGTGATTGTTCATCAGCGCCGTATCGTTCATCATGAACTGCGGGGCCATCTTATACACCACATCACCTTCCTTGGTGCGCACCACGATCTTACGCGGCAGCACATCCAGATCACAGCCTAAAATAAGGGTATCATGCGAGAACAGACCTGCCAGACATTCAGGCAGTTGGGATGCTTTCACGTCCAGGTCGTCCAAGTCTTCCAATTCGTCTCCTTCGCTGTCTGCTGCCAAACTGTCAATAGGCTGTTGGCTAGCCGCCACAGCAGGCACTTCCTGCGCATTTAATGGAAGCAGAAACAGCAGAAGCAGAATCCAAGTAGATACAAAATAACGCATACAATAGCAATAATTAAAATGATTATACCAAGAGCCAATAGCCATTTAGCCCAGGTGCTCATACCTTTTTTGAACGGGTCCTTGGTGAAGGGGAACCGTACTTGCTCGGTCAGAGTACGACCGAACGGAACCGAGATGATGGCATCCGCGTTCACTGCCCAACCGTTGGCGTTGAGTACCGGAGCCAGGTTACGACGACGCAGTTTGAGCCAAGCCATGACCATACTCGGACCGCTGATAAGCAGCAATATACCGACGAACACAAGGATCTGTTGCCACCATGTGAGGGTGATCCATCCCTTGGCTACGCTCACTAACATCGTACCGATCATACCTAAGGCCATTCCGATGGCAGCGAAGATACCGGCGAACTTAGCGATGTCGAACGCAGGTTTCGGAGCCTCTCCTTCGGCTTTCACCGTCAAGTTCTCGCCTTTCGCCGTCATGTCGCCCATGACAGCGGCATCCTTCTCGGCTGCGGACTTGTTGATCTTCTCTTCAATCCATTTGGACAGCTTGCGATACGGTGTCCAGAAGGCCTGGCGAATAGAGATCGGGTTGTCCACGATCTTGAATACCGATGCATCGTAGTCCAGCCCGTCGTTGTCGTAGAACACACCGTTCTTACCGACGCTGAGATTGCTGATCTCGCCTTGCGTCATGGCAGCTACTATCTGCATCTTCTTACCCGTCTGCTGGTTCTCGCAGTTGCAGTACAGCAGGTACATGCCGCTCAGCGGAGCCTGTGAATCGTGCTTGGACAGATCGTTCACGCGCACACAGAGGTGACACGCGCGCTGGTCAATAATGAGTGTACCGGCTTGGAACGAAGCAATCGTTGCAGGGTTGTGGTCGTAGAAATCTTCGAATGCCACATAGTTACGCAGCAGACGGTAGAAATCACGATGCAGCAACAGCAGTTTACGCAGCGGTGCATATTCACCCTTGGCTGCAGCCAATGCATCGGCATTCGCCGTCTCGGCAGCCGTCTTGGCGGCTTCCCACTCGGCAATCTGCTTACCCATTTCGATAAACTTCTTCTCCGTCATGCCGGGTTTGGGAGTGTCTTCGGCGATAACCGCCAGGCCCAGTTTCTGCAGTTTCTCCTGCTCGAAGTACGCTGCATACTCAGCGCTCTTCTCTTTGTAGGCTGCGATCACATCGGCCTCCAGCGGAGCTGCCGGAACCGGCTGTTCCTCAATCGTCACAGCTCCGATCGCCGCATCTACATCGGCCAAGTTAACCACTCCGTTAGCCGCTAACTTTTCGCCTATCGCCTTTATAGACTCATCCGCGATGTTATCAATCGTGATGCTGTCTTTCTGCTCCAGCAGTGTGTCGGGGTTCTTGAGGGCCGCACACAGCCACTCTGCGGTAGCAATCACCTCTTTCACACGCAACTTGCCGTCTCCGTCCGTGTCCATCAGGCTAAGAGACTCCGAGCTGATTTCCAAACCGTTAACAGGGCACGAAAGCACCGTCCACTTTTTCTTATCCAACTCACGCAGGTGACGGATATCCTCACCCGATTGGATACGTACGCGGGTCACACCGCCTACGTTGACAAAATTCCATTTGTACTTGCTCATACAATATATTTTTTATATGTTTTTTCAAATAATGCCACGGCTTGTGCCAAGCTGCCGAACAGTTCTCCGCCGGACGCATTGGCGTGTCCGCCTCCATGGAACACCTCATTCGCCCACACGTTCACCGGACGGTTTCCTTGCGAACGGAACGAGATGCGGATTCGCGGCTTGGGTGTGCCGGGTTTGGGTCGTTCCTCGCGCATGAACACCGAGTAATAGACATCGCTGATCTGCAACGGCATATTCACCAATCCCTCCGTATCACCGGGTTGGTAATGGTACTGGTCCAACTCGTCTGCCGAAAGAGTAATGAGCGCGATGTGATGCTCGGGATAGATACGCATCTTGCGGTACAATGCATAGCCCGTCAACCGCACACGGTCGGTCGAGTACTGGTTGAACACCGCATCGTAGATTGTATCTTTCTGCACGCCTGCACGCAACAGGTCAGCAATAATGTCATACAACTCCGCACTCGTCGAGTTGAACGAGAAATTACCCGTGTCCGTCATCAGGCCCGTGTAGATACAGGAGGCTATCTGATTGCTGATCGCTGATGGATGATCGCTGAGTGCTTTAACGAGCCGATACACGATCTCGCACGACGAGCAGGCCTCCGGGAAGGAGAAGACCACGTTCGCAAAATCAACTGGGTTAAGGTGATGGTCTATCAGGATTTTCGGACAGCTGTTCGCCATCATCTTATCTCCCACAGGACCAATGCGTTTGGGGTCATTGAAGTCCGTGCACACGAACAGGTCTGCCTGTTCCAACAACGGATCGCACTCCTGCGCGTGTCCCTCGTAGATCTTGATCTGATCCGCCCCCGGCATCCAGTTGTAGAACGCCGGAAACGCATTCGGCACAATGACCGTCACTTGCCTATCGCCATTCGCCATTCGCCATTCGCCGTTCACGAAGTGATACATCGCCAATGCCGACCCCATGGCATCTCCGTCGGGGGCCATGTGGGTAACAATCACCACTTTACGCGCTTCTTCTAATAGTTTCTGCGCCTGTATTACCTGTTCCTTATCTAATAAACAAGCCATATTCATCCAATTTAGCGTGCAAAGGTACATTTTTTTTTTGATATATGCAATAATATAGGCATATTTAGTAGACTCTTTTTAATAAAAAGAGAGAAAAATTTACAAGTACTTGCATATGTAAAATATTTTTCGTAATTTTGCACGCTTTTTGTAGGCTAATGAATTAAACTAACATAAAACAATGAAAAAAGTATTCTTTTTTATCGCGCTGGCAGCAATGAGTATGAGCGCTTCAGCGCAGCCCGGTTTAGAACCGGAGCAAGCAAGCCATTCGGATATCCTGATGACTATCAACGGCAAGCCGGTGAGTGCAGAGGAGTTTTTGTACATCTATGAGAAGAACAACCAAGCCGGAGCTGTGGATCCGAAGACCATGGACGAGTATCTGGACATGTTCATTAATTTCAAGCTCAAAGTAGCGGAAGCCGAGGCACAGGGAATTGACACCACCGAGGCGTTCAAGAAAGAGTTGAAGGGTTACCGTGCACAGGCTACGCCGAAGTACCTGCAGGACGAAGCCGCGCTGGACAGCATCATCGAGATGAGCTGGCAGCATATGGCCAAGGACCGTCGTGCGGCGCACATCGCCATCCAATGTCCGATGAGTGCAACTCCCGCACAGGTAGATAGCGCGCTGGCGATTATCAACGAGGCACGTATCCGCGTGACAGAAGGCAAAGAGGTGCTGAAAGGCAAAGGCAAAAAAGCCAAATTGGTGCGTCTGCCGATTGAGGCTTTCGACGCAGTAGCTCGCGAAGTGAGCACTGACCCGAACGTACAGGAGACGGGTGGCGAGTTAGGATGGATCACCCCGTTCCGCTATGTCTATCCCTTGGAAGAGGCTGTGTATAACACGGCAGTAGGCAGTGTCAGCCCTGTTTTCCGCACCCAGTACGGTTTTCACATTGTGCTGGTGGAAGAGGAGATCGACCACATGGATGTCAAAGCACGTCATATCATGAAAATGGTTCCGCGTGGCAATGACAGTCTGGACGCTGTGATGCATGCACAGATTGATTCGATTGCCGCATTGGCGAACGCAGATAATTTTGCCGAACTGGCACAGCAGTTGTCCGACGACCGCGGCAGCAGCATGCGCGGCGGTGACCTCGGCTGGTTTGGTAAGGGTATGATGGTTAAGGAGTTTGAAGATGCCGCCTTCTCCATGCAGCCCGGACAGATCAGTGCGCCTATCCGCACCCAGTACGGATGGCATATTGTCTATAAGGAAGGCGAGCGCGCTATCCAGCCGTTCGACTCGCTGCGTACGCAGATTCAGCGTCAAGTAATGCGCGATGAGCGCGCCGGCGAAGCTGAGAAGAGTTTCATTCGCAAGACTCGTGCCGAGTACAACCTGCCGGCTGAGATGAGCGACGCAGAAGTTAGAGCCTATGCGGACGAGCACCTGGAGGCTAAGTACCCGGAACTGCGTCATCTCGTACAAGAGTACCACGACGGTATTCTGCTGTTTGAGGTGTCGCTGCGCGAGGTATGGGACAAAGCCGCCAAGGATACGGCCGGTCTGGAAGCCTTCTTCGCTGCACACAAGAAAGAGTACACATGGGAGCAGCCGCGTTGGAAAGGATACATCATCCAAGCCAAAGACAAGAGCAGCGCCAAAGCCGCTCAAGCCATCATCAAGAGTGCAGATGCGGACTCAATCATGAGTTACATCAACCGCCGCGTCAACCAGGATAGTATCACTTACGTCAAAGTGCAACACGGCATGTGGGAGCAGGGCAAGATGCCGATTGTAGACAAATACGCACTCAAGGTCAAAGGTGCTGAGTTCACCCCGAGCGAGGATCTGCCGTACATCGTCTGCGTAGGTCATAAGCTCAAAGCACCGGAGGTATGGAGCGACGAGAAAGGTCGTGTCACCACCGAGTACCAGGATTATCTGGAGGCACTGTGGATCAAAGCGCTCCGCGAGAAATATCCGGTAGTTGTGAACCAGGAAGTGTGGGAGCGGATTAAGAAATAATTAAAAATTAAAAATTACGAATTATAAGCGAGTTATAGTAGTTCTGGTGGCGTGTGCGGCGCTGGTGGCGCTGTCGCATGTGTATGTCGTGCGTTGGGACATGACGGACGACAAACACTATAGCCTCAGCGAAGCTTCCAAACACCTGCTTCGCCAGACCGACGCGCCCATCGAGGTGACACTGCTGCTGGACGGAGACCTGAATGCCGGCTTCCGCCGACTCAAGAAAGCCGCAGCAGAGACACTGGAGGAAATGGATGTCTATGCTAGGATAACTAGGACTCCTATGGATCCTAGGACCCTAGATTCTCTCGGCCTCAGCCCCATCATCATCCACGAGCGGGAGCAGAACGGCAAGACAGCCCAAACGACCATTTATCCGTACGCCATCATGGAGTACAAAGGTCGCCGCGCCGTGGTGACGCTGCTCAAGAACACACGGGGTCTGAGCGGAGAAGAGAACCTGAACACCAGCATCGAGCAGTTGGAGTTCGCGTTTGCCGAAGCACTGCATATGCTGATGCAGACCGAGACACCCCGCGTCGCCATCCTGGAGGGACACGGTGAACCCGACGAGGCGCACACCTACGACATGATGTCCGTACTGAGCAAGTACTTCCAGGTGGACCGCGGAGCGATCGTAGCGAACGACGAAGGGCTAAAGGTGAATGTGCACCTACTCGACGGGTACAAAGCGATCATCATTGCCGACCCGCAGTCCGCGTTCAGCGACGAGGAGCGGTTCATCATTGACCAATACATCATGCGCGGCGGTACCGTCCTGTGGGCACTCAACGGCGTGCAGTTCAGCGAACAGGTGTTGCAGCAAGAGGGTTTCACGCCCATCATTCCCTTGGAACTGGGCCTGACCGATCTGCTGTTCCGCTACGGCATCCGCGTCAACCCGGCGTTAGTACAAGACGTACAGTGTCTGCCTATTCCGGTCAATGTAAGCAATGACCCGCAGCAGCCCAACTTGCAGCCTATGCCGTGGACGTACGCGCCGCTGCTGTTGACCAGCGAAGGGTCGCCGATCACCCGCGGTTTGGGACAAGTGATGAGCACGTTCGTCAGTCCGCTGGATGCCGTAGGAGGGGAAGACGGGATCGAGAAACGGATCCTGTTAGCCACCAGTACGGCCAGCCGCGTCACAGCGACTCCGGGTGAAGTGGACCTGAACGACCTCAACCCCGACATGAGTGCTTTCGTTTATCAGTACGTGCCGGTTGCTGTCTCGCTGGAAGGTACCTTCGCCAGCGCATACGCACACCGCATGGTGCCCGAGGGCGTGGAGACAGATGAGCCGATCCGTAAGAGCGGTGTCAAGACCCGCCAAGTGGTGATCGGCAGCGGCAGTGTGTTACTCAACGAGACACAACGCAACCAAGTACTGCCCATGGGTTACGACCGCTACAGCGGTATGCAGTTCAGCAACCGCGATTTTATTGCCAATGCGGTACTATGGCTCACCGACAGCGAAGGACTCATCAGCCTGCGGGAGAAGAGTGTGGCGCTGCGTCTGCTCAATGACCAACGCGCGCACCAACAACGACTCAAAGTGCAACTGGTCAGCACCATCAGCCCGATTGCTATCTTGGCACTGATTGGTGGCATTGTTTTTGTAGTAAGAAGAAGAAAATACGCATATAAAAGATGAAAGGTAATAGCTTAAAGGTGATAGGGCTCGCCCTATGTACGCTGTTCTTTGTGCAAGCCAAAGCGCAGGAGTTATTGGATTATCCCTTGGATACGATTAACGGGGAAGAGGTGTACCGCTACGAAGTGGAACGCAGTGTGGGTTTGTACCGTATCGGTGTGAATTTCAATGTACCGCAGAGTGAGATCATTCGTCTCAATCCGCAGTTGCGTGAGCGCGGGCTGCATTACGGAGAGGTGCTGTACCTCCCGACCGGTCGTCCGGTGAATGCCAAGCCCACCAAGAGCACACTCAAACCCAAGCCTGCCATTGTGGAGACCGAGCCGGTAGTGGTCAGCACCGTGATCACAGAGACTCCGGTTGTAGCCGAAGCTCCTTTGACACCCGTGGCACCGATCGTCACCGATACTCTAACGATCACGGAGACCCCTGACACAACCGATACGGTCCTGGACAACCGTCGCATTGTGGAGTTGGCACTGATGTTACCGTTCGAGAGTCATCAGACCAAACGCAGCGCGAATGCTGAACGTATGCTGGAGTTCTACCAGGGTGCGCTGATTGCCATGTATGAGCTGCAGAACGACAGCACCAAGTACCGCCTGCGTGTCTATGACACGGAGCGCAGCGAGACGCGTGTCGGAGCGCTGTGCGACAGCACCGAGATGGATAGCGTACGCGGTATCTTAGGACTCGTGTACCCGATACAGATTGAGCGTGTAGCAGCCTGGAGCGAAGTGCACCAAGTGCCTACCCTGCTGCCTTTCTGCGACGACACGGATCTGAACAACCGCTCCCATCTGTTGCAATTCAACTCGACGGACCGGCAGGAAGCAGACAGCCTGTGCCGATGGATCAAGGCGCAAGACAGCACGCTCCGTTGTGCTTTCGTAGAGGCGCAAGAATCGGAGATCGCAAGTTCTATTCGCACCCTGCATCAACGAATGGATGCGCATCAGATTGCATACAGCACCCTTCCGCTGCAAGACCTGTTGGCGGACTCGGTCGCTTATGCGCTGGATAGCGTCAATGAGAACCTTATCATTCTCCACAGCGACCGCTACCAGAACGTACGCACACTCATTCCGCACCTGATCAAACTACAGCAAGCCGGTTTCCGTATCCGTATTGTCAGTCAGTACAGTTGGCAGAAAGAGAACATCCTGCTGCCACAAGTCTACACCTCCGTCTTCACAGGCGGTAAAGACCGTGAGGCCTACGAGCAGTTGTGGGCGACTTATTTCGGTAGCGAGCATGTGTCCGAGGCACCGCGTTATGACCTGCTGGGTTATGACCTGATGCGCTGTCTGGTCGCATGGATCAACGGAGAGAAGGTTTACAACGGTCTGCAGTCCTCCATCTATTGGAACCAAGCTGACGAGACGAGCGGCTGGCAGAACGCCAACGTTCACATCGTGACAACGAACCTGTATTATCGCAAGTGAGAAAAGAGCGGTGCACATATAGCCATCGTGCGATAGGACTGCTGGTCCTGACGCTTCTCCTGCTCCAAGGCATAACTGCCTTCGCCCAACCGCGTTTGCAGCGACCGGAGTTCTGGCTCGGTGTGCACGGAGGAGTGAGTGCCGGCACGGTGCTGTTCAAACCGGCCGAGTCCGGCATGTCACCCATCACCAAAGCCTGTGTGTTAGGCGGTAACGGAGGGTTCGTCTTCCGTTACATGGGACATAAGTACTGTGCGTTCCAGATGGAACTCAATTACATGCACCGCGGTTGGACCCAGACAACGACTTCCGGCCTGACCGGGCACAACCTGCATTATATCGACCTGCCGATCCTGATGCACCTCAACGTAGGTAGTGACCAATGCCGATGGTTCTTCGACTTCGGCCCGCAGATCGGATACTGCGTCTATGACGAGAGTAAGAGTATCGACAAACGCTTCAATTGGGGTTTGGTGGCCGGCACCGGTATCGAGTTCCAGACCCGCAAGGCCGGTATGTACTGGCTCGGTGTACGGTACGATTTCTCCTTGGGTGGCGTGTACGGCACCTCCGTCACAGACAGCCACTCCTTGGCCAACCCGATGGACCTGAGTGTCACCCTCGGATGGATCATGCCGGTGAAGAAGAAATTAAAAATTAAGAATTAAAAATTAAGAATCACACATATATGAAAACAAATTATGAAGTGCGTTACGCGTCGAACCCGACGGACGCAAAGAGTTATGACACGACACGTCTGCGCAAGGATTTCCTTATTGAGCGCGTGTTTGTACCCAACGAGGTCAACATGGTCTATTCCATGTACGACCGCATGATCGTAGGCGGAGCTATGCCGGTAGGCGAGACACTGCTGCTCGAGGCAATCGACCCGCTCAAGGCTCCGTTCTTTCTGACCCGCCGTGAGATGGGTATCTTCAATGTCGGAGGCAAAGGACGCGTCATTGCCGGAGACGAAGTGTTCGAACTGGACTACAAAGAGGCACTGTACCTCGGTCGCGGTGATCGCGAAGTGAAGTTCGAGAGCGTAGACAGCAAGCACCCTGCTCTGTTCTACTTCAACTCGACTACCGCACATTGCGCGTACCCGAATAAGAAAGTGACCAAAGCCGATGCGGTAGTCGCTCACATGGGTAGCCTCGAGATGAGCAACGAGCGCGACATCAACAAGATGCTCGTTAACCAAGTGCTCCCGACCTGCCAATTGCAGATGGGAATGACCGAACTCAACACGGGTAGCGTATGGAACACCATGCCGGCACACGTACACAGCCGTCGTATGGAGGCGTATTTCTACTTCGAAGTACCTGAAGAGCAGGCTGTGTGCCATTTCATGGGCGAAGTGGAAGAGACCCGTCACATCTGGATGAAAGGCAACCAGGCCGTGCTGTCACCCGAGTGGTCTATTCACTCGGCGGCTGCAACTCACAACTACACCTTCATCTGGGGTATGGGCGGTGAGAACCTCGACTACGGAGATCAGGATTTCAGCAAAATCACGGACTTGAAATAAACTGCAATTTACATGACGTACTTGATTATTCGGTTGGCGACGATAGGTAACGTGGCGATGACGGTTCCCGTTATAGCCTCGGTTAGTCGCCGCTATCCGAATGATCGGTTCATCATAGCGAGCAAGAAAGATCTCGGGGCCATGTTCGCCTCCATGCCCAACGTCGAGTTCTACGAAGTGGACAACCATTTGGATTGGAAGGGCATGTTGGAGTTATGGCGTCGTTGGCGGCACGACGTGGATGTGGTCATTGATCTACAGAGTGTATTACGTACGCGTGTGTTCGGTACGCTGATGAAACTCAGCGGCAGACGCGTCAAACGGGTACACTACGGACGCATACGCAAGCACCTGATCACCTTCTGGGGAATCGGACTCCAACAACTACCGACCGAGTTCGAACGGTACAAAGAGACCTTTCGCCGAGCCGGGCTGGAACCCGATGATTCGTTTGAGTCCCTGCCGAAGAACTACACCGCCGCCAAAGCCGTGAAGGAGAAATACGGCACCAAAACAGGTCGCTGGATAGGGTTGGCACCGTTCGCCAAATCGAAGTCGAACATGCTCCCCTACCGCACCACCAAAGAGATCATTGACCGCTTGAGCCGGGACGAACAGACCCATGTGTTCCTTTTCGGAGCCGGAGCTGTGGAGTGCGAGATGCTCCGCCAGTGGGCCAGCGTCTTTCCTCGCACCGAAAGCGTAGCCGGTCAATTGACGCTCAAAGAAGAACTGGAACTGATGCGGCAACTGGACGTCATGATCTGTATGGACAGTGCCAACCAGCATCTGTCCAGCCTCGTCGGGCTACGCGCCATCAGCGTGTGGTGCGCCACCCACCCGATGATCGGCTTCGCAGGATGGAAACAGAACCCGGAGGATATCATCCAACGGCATGACCTGCGCTGCCGACCGTGCACCTGTCACGGAACCAACCACTGCCGGTACGCGAACTTCGCTTGCCAGCAGATCAATGCAGAAACAATAGTACAACAGATATGAGTAAAATAATTTCATTAGCGAATCAAAAAGGAGGTGTCGGCAAGACGACCACCTCTATCAACTTGGCTGCTGCACTCGCCAAAGAGGGCAAACGTGTGTTGCTCATCGATGCCGACCCGCAGGCGAACACCTCGTCGGGTCTGGGAGTGGAGATACGCGAACTGGACAACACCGTATATGAGTGTCTGGTTAACGGCGTAGATCCGCACACGGCAGTGGTAGCGACCAACACCAAGAACCTGAGCCTTATCCCGAGCCACATCGACCTCGTCGGTGCGGAGATTGAGATGCTGAACATGGAGCATCGTGAGCAGTTACTCAAGAACGTGCTGGCCCAACTGCGCGATGAGTACGACTATATCCTCATTGACTGCAGTCCGTCTCTGGGCTTGATCACCGTCAATGCCCTCACAGCCAGCGACAGCGTCATCATTCCGGTACAATGTGAGTTCTTCGCACTCGAAGGAATCGCCAAACTGCTCAACACGATTAAGATTATCAAATCCAAACTCAACCCGGGTCTGAAGATAGAAGGTTTCCTGCTGACTATGTTTGACAACCGTCTGCGCTTGAGCAATCAGGTGTACGAAGAGGTCAAACGTCACTTCGGCGATCTGGTATTCAACACCGTCATCTCACGTAACGTACGCTTGAGCGAAGCTCCTTCGCACGGTGTCTCTGTGCTCGAGTACGACCCGAGTTCCAAGGGCGCGAAGAACTACACGGATTTAGCTAAAGAACTAATTAAACGCAACAAATGAAAAAAGTAACAGGACTTGGACGAGGCTTAGATGCACTCATCGACACCTCGCATGTAGATACCAACGGCGGCAGTTCCATCTCGGAGATCGAGTTGAGCGCGATTGTAGCGAACCCCAACCAGCCGCGTCGTACGTTTGACGAAGAGGCGCTGCAAGAGTTATCCGACTCTATCCGTGAGCACGGCGTCATCTCTCCGATCACACTGCGTGACAACGGAGACGGCACGTACATGATCATCGCCGGAGAACGTCGATTCCGCGCCAGTAAGTTAGCCGGCTTGGAGCGCATCCCTGCCTATATCCGCACCGCCAAAGATGAGCAGGTAATGGAATGGGCGCTGATCGAGAACATCCAGCGTGAGGACTTGGATGCGATCGAGATCGCGTTGGCTTACCAGCGCCTGATGGACGACTACCATCTGACGCAGGAGCGCATGTCCGAGCGCGTAGGCAAAAAACGTGCCACGGTAGCGAACTACCTGCGTCTGCTCAAACTGCCGGCTGAGATACAGGTTGGTATCAAGGAGAAGAAGATCGACATGGGACATGCCCGTGCTATCTTGGCCACTCCTTCGGCAGAACGCCAATTGGCATTGTACCAGCGAATCCTCAAAGAAGGACTGTCCGTTCGCAAAGTGGAAGCTTTGGCACAGGAAGACAAAGAAGAAAGTCGCGAGACGAAAGTGAAGGGTGCGAACCCGTATCTCGGTCTGCAGAAAGAACTAAGTGCCCAAACAGGACTCAAGGTGAAAGTGCAAGAAGGCAAAGTTGTCATTGCCTTTGCCAACGAAGAGGAACTGCAACAGATCATCAACCGATTGAGTTGAAACATTGGCTGACCATAGTACTCATGGTGCTCCCGCTGCTGAGTTATGCGCATCAGGACACTATCTATCACACCCCGGATACCACATCCGGGGAGGAGTATAAGTATTATGTGGACCTCACCCGCCAACCGGATGCCGTCAAAGCCGTGTGGTTGGGAGCTATCTTCCCGGGCGCTGGACAGATGTACAACCGCTCGTACTGGAAACTGCCGATTGTGTATGGTGCGTTCATGGGCTGCGGGTACGCGGTCGGGTGGACCAACAACCGCTGCACCAATTACAAAAACGCGTACATTGATCTGTATGCCGACATCCAGGCAGGAACGGTATCCGAAGATCCCAGCAAGAGTTATATAGCGGTCATTCCCGACGGCTACACGCTCTCTTCTGTCGGCGGAGAGAACACGTGGATGAACACGCTCAAGAACCAGCAGAGCGTTTGGCGGCGCTACCGCGACTACTCGATTCTGGCGACCGTAGTTGTGTATGCGCTCACACTCATTGACGCGTACGTGGATGCGCAGCTGTTTGACTACGACATCAGTCCGGATTTGTCCCTTAATGTAGAACCACAGATTTATTACGATTTGCAGCATAGACACAGTGCTGAACTTAAATTAGCGATACAGTTTTGAAGAAGATTTTAAGCATACTATTTTGTTTTGCTGCGCTCTGTGCGCAAGCCCAAACACTCGACAGCATCGCCCAACCGGATAGTCTGTCCATTGACACAATGTCGATAGACACATTGGCAATAGACAGCATTCTGACGACAGACAGCCTGGAGATGGAGGAAGAGGTGATTGCTCCCGTTGTGCCGTTTTATGAGATGTGGGATGAGAACAACCTGAGTGACATCGAAATGCGCTCGTTGGATTGGAGCCTGCGCTGGCTCGACACCACGTTCTGCGAAACGGTGCACGACACCACTACCCTGCCCGACTCGGTTTACAAAGCGCGTCTGCAGGCACTGCCGTGCGTCATCGAGCTGCCTTATAACGAGCGCGTGCGCGCGTTCATAGTAAGGTACGTCAAACGCAGCCCCAAACAGGTGGCGCGAATGATGCGCATGGGTGAGTATTATTTCCCGATGTTCGAAGAGTCCCTTTGCCGCTACAACCTGCCGGACGAACTCAAATACCTGCCGGTCATTGAGTCTGCGCTCAACCCGACAGCGCGTTCGCATGTCGGAGCAGCAGGTCTGTGGCAGTTCATGCCGGCAACCGCCAAGCTGTACGGTCTGGAAGTGAACTCACTCGTGGACGAGCGAATGGATCCGCTGCGTGCTACGGATGCTGCATGCCGTTTCTTAAGCAGTATGTACACCATCTATCAGGATTGGAACCTTGTCATTGCTGCTTATAACTGCGGAAGTGGAAACGTCAACAAAGCCATCCGACGAGCAGGAGGCAAACGCGACTTCTGGGACATCTATCCCTACCTGCCGCGCGAGACACGTAACTACGTGCCGATCTTCATTGCCGCCAATTACGCCATGAACTACGGTGACGAGCACGGTATCTGCAAAGCACCGATCGAGAAGATCATGCTCACCGACACCATCCGCACCGCTCAGCGCATCCACTTGGAGCAGGTCAGTGCGACGCTGGACATCAGTATGGACGAACTGCGTCGGCTCAACCCGCAGTACTCACGCGACATCTTACCGGGCGGAAGCATGTACACACTGTGCCTGCCGGCAGACAAAGTGGGTGACTACATCGACATGGAGCAGCATGTGATGGCATACAAAGCTGACAGCCTCATCAACAACCGCCGTGCCGAGATCGACCAAGCCAAGATGACATCCATCACCGGTGCTTACCGCGTCAACGGTGTAACTTATTACACCATCAAACGAGGTGATACGCTCGGTGGAATAGCCAAGAAGTTCCACTGCACGGTCAAACAGATCAAACAATGGAACAATCTCCCGAACGACAATATCCGCGAAGGAAAGAAACTGAAGATTTGCAAGTAAATGACTACTGAAAAAATATATTTCTCGCTTCGCGAAACGGAATTAGAGACCGGAGTGCCGGCTTCTACCCTTCGCTATTGGGAAAAGCAGTTTGAGCAACTCAATCCGCGCAAAGACGGTCATGGAAACCGCTACTACACGCGTGAGGAGCAGGAGCTAATTAAGCGGATCAAGTACATCCGCGATGAACTGCATATCACCCGCATTGAGGCCATCCGCCGCGAGTTACGCGCGAACGATAAGCACTCAGACGAGCGTCAGGCTGCGCTGGACATCCTGCTGCGCGTCAAAGATGAGTTATGTGAAATACGCAAAATGATCAAATAACATGAAGATAGATTGGAAAAAAATTGCCCCATATTTGGTGGCGTTAGTAGTGTTTATCGGCTTTGCTGTCGCGTACTGTTCACCGATGTTAGACGGCAAGGTGCTGGTGCAAGGCGATGTCAATAACTGGAGAGGGGCTGCTCAAGAGGCAATCGAATACAATGCACAGCATGACGAATGCACATGGTGGACCAACTCTCAATTCGGTGGTATGCCTACGTTCCAGATGGCGGGACGCGTAGAGTCAGGACATATTACAAGTTGGTGGAGACGCCTCTTCCAAAACACCTTAGGCGAACCCCCTGCTGCCTTGAGCCTGTATTTCATCGGATTCTTTCTGATGCTCCTTTGCTTCGGTGTCAACCCCTGGCTCAGTATCATCGGTGCGTTGGCGATCGGAATGAGCAGTTATTTCTTCCTTATCATCCCTGCCGGACATATGTCCAAAGCTTTCGCAATCGGAGCCTTAGCGCCTATCATCGGTGGCGTGTATGCCATATTCCGCAAGCGCTATGCGCTGGGTATCCCGATGATCCTGATCTTCATGCCCTATGGCATGTTGTTACACCCGCAGATGACCTATTACGTCGGCCTGCTCATCGGTGTGATGGTGCTGGCGGAGATCATCTATGCTTGTTTCCGCCAAGATTGGAAAGGTTTAGGTATCGCACTGGCCATCCTTATCGCGTGTGTCGGCTTGAGTTACGGTGCCCGGTACACCAGCATGAAGATGAATCAGGATTACCTTAAAGAGACTATGCGTGGTGGTCACAGCGAATTGACACAAAAAGCGCAGGACAAGCCCGCCGAAGGTTTGGATTTGAAATACGCCACCGATTGGAGTTACGGCAAAGCAGAGACCATGACACTGCTGATCCCCGGATGGGAAGGCGGTGCCAGCGGTTACAACGTAGGAACGGATTCGGACTTATACAAAGCATTACGCAAGAACGGTGCGGACAAGAAATGGGCTAAACAGTTCTGCCAAAGCGCTCCGACCTATCGCGGCGATAAGATGTTCACCAGCGGTGCCGTTTATGTGGGTGCGATCATCTGCTTCCTGTTCCTTTTAGGTCTTCTCATTGTACCGGGACCCTATAAATGGGCGTTGCTCTTCGCTACCCTCATGTCTATCTTCCTCGCCTGGGGACGAAATATGATGTGGCTCACCGAGTTCTTCTTCAACTATTTCCCGATGTACAACAAGTTCCGAGCCGTTGAGTCTATTTTAGTGGTAGCGGAAATCGCCATGCCGCTGTTAGGCTTCTTAGGCTTGCAACAAATCATAGAAGGCAAAGTCCAATGGAACAAACTGCGTATCTGTCTGTTTATTGCCGGAGGCATCACTGCCGGCATCTGCTTGTTTGCAGCCCTCTTTGCAGGCACATTTGACATGACCAGCAGTTACGACACATGGAAAGATCAGATGCCACAATGGTTGTACGATGCTATCCTTGACCAACGTACTGCGATGTTAAGAGCCGACGCTTGGCGCAGCCTGCTGTTCGTACTGCTTGGCTTCGGTCTGACGTTCTGGTACGCATGGCAACGTAACAAATCCGGCTTCCAGAAGAAACACATGGCGATTTTCATTGCCGGCTTGGCAGCGATCATATTGCTGGATATGGTTCCGGTTGACAAGCGATTCTTCAATAACGACAATTTCAAGAAAGCCAAAGACAGCGAAGCATACTTCAAGATACAGCCGTGGGAGGAAGAGATTCTGCAAGACAAGACGCTTGACTATCGCGTGCTGAACCTGACGACCAGCACCTTCAACGACGCACGTACCAGCTACCGTCTCAAATCCATCGGTGGCTACTCGGCTGTCAAGTTGCGCCGCTACCAAGATCTCATTGATGCGCACATATCGCAAGAGATCAACGCCTTCTACCAAACCGTCTTCCGTACCAACGGATTCTACGAACCGGATCCGAAGAATGGTGCTGAGTTCCCGGTACTGAACATGCTGAACATGCGTTATGCGATCATCGGTCTGCGTGACGGATCATCGGCTCCCATCCCAAACCCGTACGCGATGGGCAATGCATGGTTTGTCAATGAAGTACAATTCGTTCCGACTCCGGATGATGAGAGTGCGGCACTTAACACGATTGATCTGCACAAGACGGCTGTAGCGGACGAGAAATTCCGCGATGTTCTGACCTGCACCGGTGCGCCCTCGGCAACAGATGAGATCGTCATGACGGAGTACAAGCCGAACGAACTGACCTATACAGCAAACGTAGCGCAAGACCGCGTCGCGGTATTCTCCGAGATCTACTACCCGGACGGATGGCATCTCTATGTAGATGATCAAGAAGTAGCCATCGGACGTGTTAACTATTTGCTCCGTGCCGCGGTCATTCCTGCCGGTGAACATACTGTGCGGATGTATTTCTCCCCGAGTCAACTGAAATGGGAATGGTTATGCATCACACTCGCCATCTTGACGCTAATCATCAGTGCCGGATGTGTCATCTGGGCATTGTGGAAAAAGTTCCGATCCTAAAGAAAAAGAGCTGCTCAACTGAGTAGCTCTTTAAATTTCCGCTCCACAGCGTCGTTGGAATAGTTCTCCAAGAAACACTGCCGTGCAGCCTCATTATACTTCGGTCGCGGATGCTGAATAAAATCCTGTATTGTTTGAACAAACTCCTCCGGGGTGTTGCACCGCCATGCGCTCTTGCCTTCTTCAATCGCATACCCTTCCAGTGCCTCGTCCGTCGCAATGATGTTCTTGCCATACATCAAACTCTCACAGGTCTTCACTTTCATTCCGCTACCCGCATAGATCGGCAACACCATCACATCGGCCCATTCCAGATAAGGCTCCAGGTCCGGAGCGTCATTAACTACCTCAATATCACGCAGCAGGTCCGGCTGTTCCTCATTGAGCTTACCCATCCCGCGACCGACTATCTTCACCTCGACATCTACCTGCGGATACACATTCCGCATGAACCAAATGATACCTTCCGTGTTCGCCAAGAAATAAGCGCCTAAGAACAGACATTTCAATTTAGGACTTGTCAATGCTTTCTTATCGCCCTTCTGACCTTTGCACTTATCCTTCATCGCGACCGGAATCATACTCTCTGCCGTGCGCCCATACAAGTTTTGCAACGAATTCTTGTCCCGTTCGTTCAGCACAATAACCTTATCTGAATACCTACAACTCCATCGATCATTCCGGTCTGCACAACGGATCACCACTCCCCTAAACGGCAGACGCTTGGGCATCTTCGCCTCCATATAAGCGACCTCTGTATTTTGGAACGAGGTAATGATACGTCCTTTGTATCCCGCCTCTTTCAGTCCTTTGGCGACGACGCCAAACAAGCTACGGTCGATGAACACGTAGTCAAATCCCTGCGCCTTACGAGCAATATCTTTTACCTTAGCCGGTGTCAGCCCCAAGAAATAGCCGAAGGGCATCAACGATGCACCCTTCGCATATTCCATCAAGGAACTCTTACCCGCTTTGTCGTGCAGGTAATACACCTCTATATTCTCATCGCCTAATACACGACCTAACATCTCCAAGTTCTTCTTTGTCCCTTGGTCTCCTCCGTTCATCACTGTCCCAAACGGCCTGTATTGTATGAAAAGTAACTTACTCATGCTTATTCAAGGCTTTAACGATTTCTCGAATAATACTACCCAACATATCTCCGTCTCTTAATCGTTCGGACATCTTATAAACGTTTTCCCTAATTGACAACAGATCTTCTGCAGAAAGATTCTTCATCGCAGTCTCAATATCGAACAAAGAATTGATAGTTATACCCAACTTATTCTCTTCAATAAAACCTGCTAATGCAGACTCTTTACTTATAATGACAGGTAGTCCGGCGGCAATATACAAAGAAACTTTATGCGGCGATATATATTTCAAATAATTACCAATAACTCCTTCAAGGGTATTGATACCATCTCCGTCCCACGATAAGCCCCAACTCTCTTGAAGCATTGTAACATTTTCAGGACTAAACCGCCCTGCATATTTCATCCAGTTGGGATAAGTACTTGTGTCTTTCGGTTGATTTCCGTATAAATGTAGTTCTAACTCTTTGTATGGTATACCCTGCATATCTCGCAAGAAGATACTCTTATCCAATGCGCCGGCAAAAGCAATATCATTAGAAGAGTGCTGTTTTACAGATGGTATTTCCGGCGTTATATAATCGAATAGCCAAAGAATACGACACGGGCGATTTATCCCATATGATTTAAACAATTCTTGCATTTTAGGAGTATGCACAATTAACTCATCCGCAGTATTCAGAATTTTAATCTCATACTTATCAAAAACAAGTGTCTCACGATAGTGTACCAAGTCGTGTACCATAAAAATGAGAGAACACTTCTTGAGTTTCAAACACCTACAAAAGAATAAAGTAAAGAATTCCCCAAAAGGTGCAAACGGATATTGGAATAAAACAAGCGTACCTGGCTTAATGGCATATATTGCCCCGCAGAGAATAAATAGTTTTCTAAAATTGTAAACTATCTTCTTCCATAAACTCTTACCGGACGCCATTTGTTCGGTAGTAGTTCTGGTATTGATAAGAAAAGGAGTAAAACCGTTCTTCTCAGCAATATAGTTAACATCCTCGCGAGCTTTGGAGCGCGCGCTAAAGTAATTATTATATTTATAATCAATTACTATCTTCTCCATGTTATCCGTTTAATGCTTTTGCTAATTCTTTAGCTTCAATGATATTATCCTCAATAGAACAATAGGTCCAACTGCCATATCTGCCAATAGAATAAATATGATGTTTCTTCAGGTTGCCTTTCATTCGTTGACAGTGTTTGGTAGAGCGCTCGTTAATATGCACATAGGCCGGATTCATGACTATCATTTCATAATCCGCCAATTGCTCATCATGAACTATTCCGGCTTTCTTCAAATCTGCCAATACCCGCTCCAGATAAGTCTCTGCGCTCACTTTCTGCTCTGGCTTAAAACCTAATTCAACATACAAAGACATTTTATCTTGTCCTAACACATTATCATAAAATCCCACACGATAGAAACAATATTGGTCTTCAGGGAAATAAATCCAATGTGTGTCGGTATTTTGACCCTTTTTGTCAAATCCAAGATTAAAGACCACTACTTTGTTCCATGTATAAGTATCTTTTTCTACCTCTATCAAGCAGAGCGACAATAGTTTCGGAAAAGGAAGAGTGGATATCAAATTATCATAATGATATGCATTTCCTTTGTCGTCTATTACTGTTTGCGTTTTGGTATCTATCTTCACGACTTGCGTGTTTGTACGTATATCACAGTGCTTTATGCCTTTTTGCAATGCATGAACATACTCAATGGAACCATTATATGGATAGTCAAATGTGTTGTTATAGGATGAATTATTACTCTCCTTGAAATTGCGGATAATTTCTTCCTTCTCCGCATATGGAAAGAAACGCCCCATCGCGTCTTTATCCAATGTGTCCAAGTCGCACGCGTATAATTTAGTATTATAAGGAATTAAGAACTTGTCCGCTATCGACTTGCCAAATTTACAATACAACATTTCCTTAAAGGTCTTATAATTGACTTTCGGTGTAGTAAACAAATCGTATAAACAATCAATAAACTCCTCTTTGGGCAACTGGTGTATATTCTTTTGGAAGGGGAAATCAATTAAGCGATCCTTATATTGAATCATGGTTCGTTTCACCACTTTCCGAATCGACCCTTCAGGCAAGTTCTGAGCGATTATAGACTCGATATCTTTATTCTTGAAATGAAAGAAATGTCCGGAATAATCCCATACATAGCCATTCCGTTTCGTTGTCTTGCAATAACCACCAACACTACCCTCCGCTTCCAATATCATTGATTCATTGGAAGTAAATAATGCATAAGCCAATCCAGTTATTCCGCCGCCGATTATTATGTCCATGTTTTTATTGTTTTGATGTCTTCCTTAGAATATTAACTAATTGTTCACAACAATTTCCTATCGGAAGAGGTCGAAATCGTTGTATCTCTTCTTCTGAAGGTGGATAATATGTCTTTTTTTTGAGACATTCTTCCATTTCTTGCCACGTGTACACTCGCTTCGCCTCCATTAGATTATAATCGAAATAAGACTTCCGTGAATGCGCAGAATAATCGGAGTAATCAAATGGAAATAAAATCATTGGCTTCCGCAGACACAAGAAATCAAAATAGATACTTGAATAATCCGTTATAAGCACATCTACATCTTTTATAAAGGTGTATAAATCGTCATAATCAGTGTCGCCTACGACTCGAATACGTTCATCTATGTGAGTCACTCCATTTTGCTGATCCAAGAAGTGACCTTTATATAGTAATACCATATTCTGCGATTTAAGCATTTTCTCTAATCGTTCACGGTTGAATCCTGCCATTTCAAAGGGATTGAACTTTCCAAAATTGGTATCACGAAAAGTAGGCATATATAAGATCTTCAGCGGGTTTTCAAACTGCAAATTCAACTCTGTTGTTATTGAATCTGGTGTGGGGGAAACTAATTTATCTAATCGCGGTTCTGGTGTATTAATCAAATTGAAGTACTTTCCAAAAGCAGATTGAAGGAACGGCTTAAAAAAAGGACTTCCACATACCATTTCTCCTGTAATGAACTCCCAAGGAACAATACACTTTCTAATCCTTGTTTTAATTTTCTTCCACCATGTCTGCTTTACAATCAACGCCCTTTCATCGTCTCCAACTTGTTTAAAGGGAACACCATGCCATAGATTTACATAACGGATTCCATTCATGTAACGCAAATCACCTTCACTTGCATTGTTCAGTCTTCCGTGCGTACAAAAGAAAACTCCGGAATCTTTCTGAATTTGTTGTCCTTCTTTTGTATAACGCATAGCTACTGGTTTTCCTTCAGATTTTAAGCGTTGATAGACATCCGTACTATTTGTTATCCAGACAGCACGGATAGATGGTTCATGAGCCAAAACATACTCGTATAGAGCTCGCGGATTGTCAGAATATCGAATCCCCGACCATGCATCAAATGTCCATAAGTTTTGATCCCGCTTATGCCATTTTTGAGCATGCCATTTAGGCAAAAATAGAATGCCCCTTATTGCGCTTGCAATATCTCCTTTTTTCATATAGTTCTAGTTCTACAGTCTCAACCTGTTTAACGTCTCATTAATCAAAGTACTACTCGTGCCTTTGGTGTATGGGAAATAGACCACTTTTGCACCAACCTGCGCGAGATCAGCTTCAATTTTATTCCACTTGTCGGTTCCTTTCCAATCGTCGCCAACGAACATGACATCAAAATGGTATTTCTTCCATGCACCGAGTTTATCCATATTCTCTTGCGTTACTACCTCATCCACATATTTAATAGCACCTACGATCTCCTTGCGCTCCTCAAACGGAATGACCGAGCGTTTACCTTTGTATTCTACCAAATCATCCGTCGAAACACCCACAATCAAATAATCACATTGTGCTTTTGCTTTACGCAACAAATTTAAATGGCCGATATGAAACAAGTCATACACTCCTGTTGTGTAACCAATTTTTAGCGGTTCATACATATTGAGGAACTGCTCCAAACAATACAACTGCCATTTTTGATTTCCGGTAAGCGCAGACATATCTATATCTCTGCGGAACTCCGGACGCGTCGGGCCTTGCCAATCCTTAAAATACTCATCTACCGGACGAGGCATCGGAGTCTTGTTTGGAACAGGAATCTCAGGATATTTCTGATGCATCAAGGCACGAATGAGGTACTTCGGCTCACCATTACGCACACGATGCAAATCTAACGGATCTGCCATGCGTAGTTTGGAATAAGGATCGGTATAAGGAATACCTGCAGCTCCGAACGCGCTATAGTATGAGGAAGACGACTCAATGCTGAACACATTATCCATGAAGTCCATAAAGTCAAATTTTCCGTTTTTCTGGTATTTCTCAAAGAGATAGTGCATACTTACCGGCTCTTTAAGAACTAACGCCGGATCAAGGAAGGTGTATCGTTTTTCAAATTCCTTCATGGTCCAATCTTTAGCAAGGAGCTTGTCCATACCACCGAAGATTAGATCACTACTCTCTCCCACTATCAAATGAGTTACCCCATCTGCCTTTGCTTGAAGAGCAGCTTGATAGAGTTGAGGCTCGATACTATGAACCGGTGCATTACGGTGACGCATCATAATGGGTAAATATGTCTCCACCGTATTCCAATCTATATCCACATAGTGTAAATGCAGACCATAGTAATTCGCATAATACTCAGCACGTGCGAGTTCTTCTTTCATAAACTCACCGCCCAAGAAACGGAAAGTATATGCATCTTGACCTCGCATATACGATGCTAAAATAGCCGAGTCCATTCCTCCTGAAAGACAAATACCTAATTTTTCTCCCTTGAGGCTATCAAACACTTTTTGTATTTCTCGGTCAATATCTTCGACGGTATGCACATAAGTGAGTTGGGATTCATCCGGTTGAGGAATATTGAAAGTTTTCAATCCCTCATAGAAATTCATATCATCTCGCTCTATATAACGAAATGCAAGATATGAACTCATGCAAAATTGTTTGTCTATCATATATCTTTGGTATTTAGTTTCTTTCTAAAAATTTGCTCTGGCACTTTTGACACTTTGGCACTTTCCAGCTTCATAGTGCCATTTGTGCCATGTCATTTTTTCCCTTTCATCAATCGTTTCGTTGTCCGCATCTCACGTTGCAACAGTTCCATACGCTCTTTGAGTTGCTCTTGCGTTGGCAGTGCGTCCTTAATACGGATGTTATTGTATGTCGCCACACCTATCGGAGTACTGATTCCGCGGAACGACCATTGAACCTCTGCCTTATTCATATCCGAACAAATCAACAAACCTATCGTGGGGTTATCCTCCTTGTCCTTCAACAAGTCATCCACCGCATTAACATAGAAATTCAGCTTTCCGGCAAACTCCGGCTCAAAAGCCTTAGCCTTCAGTTCGCACACCACATAGCAACGCAGACGGATATGATAGAACAGCAAGTCGATCTTACGTGTCGTATCCCCAGCCCACAACTGCTTCTGTCTGCCGATGAGCGCAAAACCGGTACCAAGTTCTAGCAACAAACCGGTGATACTCTTCGTCAGCGCCTCTTCCAAATCATCCTCGTTATATATCTCGTGATTTACGGTTGCAAAGCCAAAATCATAGTTCTCCTTGAACACCTCTTGCACCAATTTACTATGCAGTTCCGGCATATGCTCAGCGAAGTTATTGAGAATCTTGCCCTGATGTTCGAATAGATTTGCCTTGATGCAATTCACTAACGCAGCACGGCTGAGTCCCTGCTCTATCGTCTTGCCGATGTAAAACAGCGCCTCTTCAATGGATTTGCATTTGGAAATAATCTCCACATGATGTCTCCAAGGTACCAATCCAAAAAGTGCCGGAAATTCTCCAACGGGTTGTTGGAGTTTTTCTCCACCAAATCGGTGGAGTTTCTCATCTTCAATTTCTATAACAGGTTGTAATAGAATTTCTGCACCAGCTTGGTGCATAATTTCTTTACCAAATTGGTAAAGTTTTTCATTATCTATTTCTTTACCAGCTTGGTAAAGTTTTCTATCTGGCTGATTATAAAACAGATACCACCGTTTCATATACCACAGATTCAAAGCCGAGAACCCCTCCGCATTCGGAAACTCCCGCTGCAAATCAAGGCTCACTTGCTCCACCACTCCAGCACCCCATTTTTCTTCTGCTTTCTTCTGCACAAGGTCACGACCAAGCTGCCAATTAAAGAGCAACTTCTCTGAGTTCACCCGCACAGATGCCTTCACCTGCGCCGAACGATAACGATGTTTCAACTCCGCTATCCAATCCGCATACTCGCCATCCAAATGTATATCATGCGATTTCACGATACGCGGGTTACCTATAGATTCTATATCTACCATCTATCTTCGCTAATTAGTTTCTTTCTAAAATTTGCTCTGGCACTTTTGACACTTTGGCACTTTCCGGCTTCATAGTGCCAATAGTGCCATTTGTGCCATGTATTTTTTTTCAAATCAAGTTTTCCTGTAGTATTATATACAATGTATATAATACAGAGCGTTCAAATCTTTAGTTATTCCTTATATATTCCTTAATCATTCCTTAGTCATTACCGGGCCGATCTGCTTGTAAGCAGGGTGTACCCCCGACTAAAGTCTAGGATTACCTCGATATTACTCCGATATTACCTCGTAAATGGACCGATATTATTTTGACTTCAAAATCTCATCGCATATATCTCTTACCGCACCTTGGCCACCGGGGGTGTTCAGCACGTGGATACCGGGGATGGCAAGGACTTCCGGCCGCGCATTCGGCGGACAACAGGGAGTTCCTACCGCGCTCAGCAAATCGATATCGTTGATGTCATCGCCCACATAGCACACTTCCTCTAACGTAATACCCAACTCCTCACATATCTGTTGCGCAGCCTGCAGTTTGGTCAAACAATCGGGGTTGACTCTGCTGCCGACACCTAAGTACAAGTACTTCAGTTTCAGTTTCTCCGCACGCGCTTTTACGATCATCGAGTTCTCGGAAGTCAGTATCCCGCACGGAATACCCGCTTGTTGCAGACACACCATGCCCATTCCGTCATAGACGCAGAAACGCTTCATCACTTCGCCTTCAGCGGTGTAGTACATTCCGCCGTCCGTCAAACAACCGTCCACATCTGTCAAAAACAACTTAACCTCTTTCATATTTCTCAATGATAAAACCTTGTCCCCGGCAGACACGAGAACGAATCAATAACTCCACAAACCTTATCTTCGTCCAGCACAACCAGCGTGTGAATCGAGTAGTGATTCATCGTCTCACCGGCCTCTACAATCTTCGCGTCCTTGCTAATCGTCTTCGGGTTCTTCGACATAATAGCACTCACCGGTGTCGCAAAGAAATCTTGTCCCAGCCGCAGCATCGCACGACGTATATCACCATCGGTGATAATACCCACAAGCGCCTCATTCTCCACGACGATTCCGATTCCCAACGTACCTTTCGTCACAATCTCTATCGCCTCGTTCATCGGCATCTCCGGGGTGAGGAACGGCAGGTTCTGCGTGAACATCACCTCCTCTACTTTCGCCAGCAACTTACGTCCAAGGTCTCCACCCGGATGCAACCGCGCGAAATCGGTAGGCTGGAAACGGTTCGCTTCCACCAATGCACATGCGAGCGCGTCGCCAAGCGCCAAGGTAGCCGTTGTTGAAGCGGTCGGAACCAAGTTCAGCGGATCCGCCTCACGCTCCACGGCTATGTTCAGATGGATATCCGAGTATCGTGCCAACAGACTCTCCGGGTTGCCAGACATGCCGATGATGGTAATATGTTTCGCCTGAATCAGCGGCAGGAAACGCAGTAACTCTTCCGTGGCGCCCGAATAGGAGATCGCCAGCACAATATCGTCGGAACCTAACATTCCCAAGTCGCCATGATACGCATCCAGCGGATTCAAGAAGAATGCCGGCGTGCCCGTACTGGCCAACGTAGCAGCGATCTTACTCCCGATATGTCCGCTTTTGCCGACACCCGTTACTACCACTTTGCCCTTACAGTCACAGATAGTCTCTACCGCACGCACGAACGACTCATCCAAACGCGCAATGAGCGAACGCACAGCCGATGCCTCTTGCACCAAGCACTCTGTGGCACGTTGTATAATTGCTTGCTCTTTCATTTCTCCAAGTCCTCTTTGTATGTGATCTTGCGGTTGGTCTCGTCGCCTTCCACAAAATAAACCTCCACGTCGGGATTGTACTCCATCAATATACCGACATCGTCGGTTGCTTTGATTTTGCCTTTCTCGATTGCCCGCATGTACGCAGGGCTAATCGCCAAATAATGAAACGCCTGCGGAGTCTGCGCACGCATGTATTCGGTTCGAGACGGGATATCCTCGACGATCCGTTTCTTGCTTTGTACCTTATACAACGTGTCCGTCACCGGCACAGCAACCGTCACCGCCAGATGGTTCTTTAGTCCTTCCGCCACACGGTTGATGATGTCTTGCGACACGAACGGACGAGCGGCATCGTGGAACCAATAGAACGTGTCCGGATCTTTCTTGTCATCCTTGAGGTAGATAGCGATGCCGTTCCACGAACTCTCCCAACGCTCACTTCCGCCGCTGATGAGGTGTTTCACTTTGCGCCAAGCGTTCTTGTGAATCATCTCCTCCGTCTCTTGCATCCAATCCGGATGCATCACCACCACGATCTCATGAATAAAATGAGATTGCTCGAACGCATCCACCGAGTGCTCCAGCACCGTGCGACCGTCCGCCAAGGGCAGGAACTGCTTCGGTGTGTCACCGCCTACTCGGCTTCCTGTTCCGCCGGCTAATATGAATACGATATTTTTCATTTAACACAAAAATAGCATGCAAAATTACGCAAAAGTTTTTATTTATGCAAATAAAAAGAATGTTTTTCGATATTTTTCACAAAAATTTGCATATATGGGATTTTTTTTGTAATTTTGCGGCCGATTTATAAAATTGCATTATTGTGCGGATAGGTATATTAGGTACGACATGGCCTTATAGAGGTGGTTTGGCGGCGTTCAACGAACGCCTGGCGCGGCAGTTTCAAGCGGAAGGACACGAGGTGGAAATATTCACCTTCACTATGCAATATCCGGATTTTCTCTTTCCCGGAAAGACGCAGTTCTCGGATATGCCAAAGCCTGCCGACCTGTCCATCACCCGCACGATGAACAGCATCAACCCCTTTACCTGGTGCTCCACGGCGCGAAAGATCAAAAAAGCCAACATTGACCTGCTGATCATCAAGTTCTGGATTCCGCTCATGGCACCGTGTCTGGGTACGATTGCCCGCCTATGCCGACACAGAGGTATCAAGGTTGTCTCTATCCTTGATAATGTCATTCCGCACGAACCCCATTTCTGGGACAAATGTCTCATTCGCTATTTCATTCGCAGCGTAGACCGTTTCATCGCAATGTCGGAGAGTGTGCAAACGGACTGCCGGAAGTTCCTTCCCGCCAAGCGTCACAATGCCGTTACACTAAACCCGCATCCTTTGTACGATAATTTCGGACAGGCCGTTCCCAAAGACGAGGCACGTGCGTTCTTGAACCTCCCGCAGGACAAGACCATTCTGCTCTTCTTCGGTTTTATTCGAGACTACAAAGGGCTTGACCTGCTGATGAAGGCGTATAAAAAAGCCTATACAGAAGACTTGCTGTTGGTTGTAGCCGGTGAGTTCTATAACAACGGTGCCCAGTACGGTGAGTTGGAGAAAAACCTGCAACTGGAAGGGACCATCGAGTGGCGCACGGACTTCATTCCCGATGATAAAGTGCGGTATTATTTCTCGGCAGCAGACCTCATTGTTCAGCCCTACAAAACTGCGACGCAGAGCGGTGTCACCCAGATCGCTTACCATTTTGAGCGACCGATGTTGGTCACCAACGTAGGCGGACTTGCAGAGATCGTACCGAACGGCAAAGTGGGATATGTCTGCGCCGTGGATGAAGACGATATTGCCAAAGCCCTGAGTTCCTTTGCGCAGATGGACACAAAAAAACGGGATGAAGTGTTCCTCAAGAATATACAAACTGAAAAACAAAAATACGCTTGGTCAGCTATGACCGCAAAGATATATGAAAATTCGAAGTAAAGCACCCTTACGACTTGGTTTGGCAGGCGGAGGCACCGATGTCTCGCCCTACTCCGACCTCTTCGGCGGAGCGATTCTCAATGCGACCATCTCGCTCTACGCCTACACGACGATCGAACCCCTGAATAACGGTAAGATCATCTTCTCTTCCCCCGATGCAGGGCTCGAGGAGATATACGATGCCGCAGAGGTACTCGATACGAACGGCTATTTTGTACTGGCCAAAGGTGTCTATAACCGCGTCGTCAAAGATTTCGCGCACACCCCCCTATCCTTCCGTATCACAAGCCATGTGGACTCTCCGGCCGGAAGTGGTTTAGGTACTTCCAGCACGTTGGTAGTCAGCATCTTAGGAGCCTTTGCCGAATGGTTAAAACTGCCTTTAGGCGAATACGACTTGGCGCGTTTGGCGTACGAGATCGAGCGTATCGACCTCGGCATGGCAGGCGGTAAACAAGACCAATACGCCGCTACCTTCGGAGGATTCAACTACATGCAGTTCCTGCAGGATGACAAAGTCATCGTCAACCCGCTTCGTATCCGCCAACGCTACCAAGATGAACTGGCGCATAACTTGCTGCTTTACTACACCGAGACGAGCCATGTCAGCGCAGAGATCATCCAAGGTCAGATCGATAATGTCAAAGCCAAAAACAACAAATCCATTGAGGCAATGCATCAACTCAAAGAGCAAGCCGTGTGGATGAAAGAGAGTCTGCTACGCGGCGATATTGATGCGATCGGCGACATCCTCAATTTCGGATGGGAGCATAAGAAAAAAACAGCATCCGGCATCACCAACCCCTTACTCGACGATATCTACCAAACAGCTATCGAAGCAGGCGCGACCGGAGGCAAAGTCAGCGGAGCCGGAGGAGGAGGATTTATGTTCTTCTACTGCCCGGGCACCAGCCGCTATGCGGTAGAAAAAGCCCTGACAACCAAGTTCTCCGGACAAGTCAAACGATATGAATTTACACAAGAAGGACTGAAAACATGGACACTGTAATTCGCTCTATCGAACAGAGTATCAACACCAAACAAGCTATCTTGCACAACGCCGAACTGATCGAGCGTATCGAGGCAGTTGCAGACGTTATGGTCAAAGCGCTGCGCGAAGGCAAGCGTATTCTCTGGTGCGGAAACGGTGGTAGCGCCGCCGATGCCCAACACCTCGCAGCCGAGCTGTCCGGACGTTTCTACTACGATCGACCGCCGCTCAACTCCGAGGCTATGCATTGCAATACCTCCTACCTCACCGCTGTCGCCAATGACTACGGCTACGACCTCATCTACTCGCGTATGATAGACGGGGCGTGCAAACCCGGTGATGTGCTGGTCGGCATCTCCACTTCCGGTAACTCGGTCAACATTTGCAATGCTTTTCGCAAAGCGAAAGAACTGGGTGTCATCACCGTTGCTATGACCGGCGAGACAGGCGGTAAGATGAAAGAGATGGCAGATTATCTGCTCAATGTGCCTTCCTCCGACACCCCGCGTATCCAGGAGTCCCACATCATGCTCGGACATATCATCTGCGAGATTGTAGAAGCCAAAATGTTCCCGCGTGTTTAACGAAGCCGTCATATTAGCAGGGGGATTCGGAACCCGTTTGAGTCACGTCGTCAGCGACGTGCCCAAACCGATGGCACCGGTCTACGGAAAACCCTTCCTCACCTACCTCATCGACCGACTCATCGAAGCAGGTATACGTCGTATCATCTTAGCTACGGGTTATAAACACGAGTGCATCGAATCCTATTTCGGTGCGTCCTATCGAGGTGCGGAGATTGTTTACTCGCAAGAGACCACACCCCTCTTCACCGGAGGTGCCATCTGTCAGGCGGCAGAGAAAATTCAAGCGGACGATTTTATCGTTTTGAACGGCGACACCCTCTTCGATATCGACTTCCGGGAACTATACGATTTTCATGCGCTACGCCATGCGAATCTCAGTATTGCACTACGTCAAGTAGCCGATACAAGTCGTTATGGTTCAGTTACTTGCTCAAACGAACACATCGTAGCATTCAGCGAAAAAACGGAGAGTGTCGGAGCAGGAGATATTAATGGCGGAATCTATGCGATCAACCGTAATTGGTTGCTGAGTCTTGACCTGCCGACCAAGTTCTCTTTTGAGAAAGAACTGATGCAACCGCTGGCCGGTGATCCGTCCTTCTACGGGCTTAGTTTTAACAATTATTTCATCGATATCGGTGTGCCGGAAGACTACTATCGGGCACAAGAAGAATTCAAAACACTTTTCCCCGAGGATGAGTTCCTTTTCCTCGATCGAGACGGCATCCTCAACAAACATCTGCCGGGAGACTATGTCCGGAATTGGAGTATGTGGGAATGGCTCCCCGGTGTCTTGGATGCCATGCCGCTTCTTGCCAAACGCTATCGTCGTATCTTCATCGTCACCAACCAACAAGGCGTAGGCAAAGGTCTCATGACCCAAGCCGATCTGGACGATGTACACCGTCATATGATTGCGGATATAGAAAAAGCCGGTGGTCGCATAGACAGAGTCTATGTCTGCACCGACTTAGAATCTGCACATAGCCCCAACCGGAAACCGGAAATAGGGATGGCTCTCCAAGCACAACGCGACTTCCCGGAGGTTGATTTTCACCGTTCGGTCATGGTTGGAGACAGCAAGTCCGATGAACTCTTCGCGCAGCGATCACGCATGCGTTTCTTCGAATGCATTCCAGCCTTGGGCCTTTAACGGCAATTCCTCTCCGTTGCGGCCAATCAGGTTACATCCGTATTCGGGCTTGGTGATGTGACCGATGATATACAGGTCATCCACCGGAATCAGTTTCTCGTAGTCATCCAGCGAACAGGTGAACAGTAACTCGTAGTCCTCGCCGCCGTTCAGCGCACAGGTGACGATATTGAGGTTCATCTCCTCTGCCAACGCAGCTGCCTCATAATCAATCGGTAACTTATCTTCATACACACAGCAACCCACACCCGACTGACTGCATATGTGCAGCAACTCCGATGACAAACCGTCACTCACGTCCATCATCGCGGTCGGTTGCACACCCGCCTTGCGCAGGGCTTCCAGTATATCACGCCGTGCCTCCGGTTTGAGTTGACGCTCCAGTAAGTACTCCTTGCCGGCAAAATCCGGTTGTTCGGCATTCGCCAAACGCTCCCGCTCCAGCAACTGCAAGCCCATATAGGCCGTGCCCAAGTTACCCGACACACAAATGAGGTCGTTCAACTTCGCTCCGTTGCGATACACGATCTCTTTCGCACTCGCCACACCCAGACAGGTGATCGAAATGGTCAGACCGGTCATCGACGCGCATGTATCACCACCTACGATATCCACATTGTACCGCTCACACGCCAGGCGGATACCCGAATAGAGTGCCTCGATATCCTCTACCGAGAACCGTTTGCTGATGCCCAACGACACCGTAATCTGCGTCGGCGTACCGTTCATCGCATAGATATCCGAGAAATTAACCACCGCAGCCTTGTAACCAAGGTGCTTGAGAGGCACGTATTCCAGATTAAAATGAATACCCTCCAGCAGCATATCGGTGGTCATCAATACACGAACATCTGAGGCATTTTTAATTTTTAATTTTTCATTTTTAATTTGATTATAGTCCATCACGGCACAGTCGTCTCCCACAGCCTTCTTCGTGCTCGGCTGAAGGGGTTTCATATCCTTGGTGAGATGCTTAATCAACCCGAACTCACCCATCGTTGCTATTTCTGTTCTTGCCATTAGCTTCCAATTAAATCATTTGCGGGTGCAAAGGTACGATTTTTTTTGCACATACGCAAGGGTTTAATAAAATTTTATTAAAATTATCGTTTTGAACGTAGCAAAATAAGACGTTTTAAAGCATGTTTTCTTTGTCCATTGTCCCCGCATCTTAGGCGGGTCTCATCGTCTATTGTGTCGGATGTCATCCGGCTTTCGTATGTCCATTCCCCGGCATTTAATGCCGGTTTTTCAAAAAACTTCATTTTTCGCGGTTCAAAATTTGCATATTCCCAAAATTTGTTGTATCTTTGCACTCGATTTAGGAAATATCCTGCTCCGGTTTTAACCCCCTCTCACCCTTCTTTGCAACCAAAATAACGGTAAAGTTCAGAGTGAGTTGAGGGCGGAACATGGTTCTCCTAGACCATGCAAAATTTATAAACTTGTAAACAACATATATACAACATATTACAACGTATGTCTCGACATCTAAAAACACGCATTATTTCCCGTTTGAAAGGCATCGTTTCCCGCTACGTGCCTCCAACGGAAGTCTCCGCCTCCCACAGACGCGGAGTGCGTTATTTGGAGTTCATTCCAGCTATCAAAATGTATTGTGGCAAGATGAATACTTTCAAAGAAGGATCGCATTACAACAAACATATCATCGTTCGCCGTGTTCCGCGTTGTGGCGGTAACCTCTATCAACTCTACACCTACCACTTCCCTACACACTGGTCTGCCGCCTGTGTAGAAAACCGTGAACTCATCAAACTCGCACAACGTCAAGCACATGCGCTAGAACACGACTACTCACCCGAAGCCCTTGAATGGCGTTTGCGCTTCTTTACGCATTATTTCCGTGTGGTTAGAGGCGGAGCCGAACCCGAACCGGGTATGAAACGCTACTCCCGTTTTTACCAATACACCTATGTCGCCATCTATCGCGAACTCCAATCTGCCCGTGACACCCTCCAACAACGTCAAACCACCTCAAGCGACTTCCAACAACTTCAAACCACAGCTGACGACATCTCGTTTGAACCCATCTCACGCCCTCTGCGTGATCGTCGTTCGTACCCCCTTACCGCCCTCCTTCACTATCCTGAACCCGACACCAACCTCACTCTCCAACCCCGAGGCTATTTAATTTGTTAGAAGGCAGTAACTTTGCCCTATTTTACCAATCACTACGCTGATATTGTGCAACATGCCGAACAAAAAAAAGTGAGCAGCACAATAGTACCGCTCACTTTTACATATCTTTCGCCCGCAATCTATCTCATTTCCTATCCGATAGATGTGATGATTCCGTTCGGATTATTCTGCGTTTTTTACAAGACGGACAGACATCCCGTTCCAATTATAGAAGCAGTTCTCTTTGCTCACCACGCCCGAATAAAAGTATAGAATCCACGCACGCTCCGAATTATACAGAGTAGAGGACCAATAGTAGCCTTTCGAACCGACATCAAGTAGTTTGACATTACGACCACCATCTGCGGGCAGAAAAATAGTTTCTCCGCTTTTGCCTTTTACGTTATAGCCGTTACCTTTCCAGGTCCATATACAATTATCTCTCAACTCTTTCCATTGCTCTATAGATGGCAAGTTCTCTCCGTAGAAATTATATGCTTGCTCATAGGTAACGAGTCCGCAATCTTCGTTGGTAGATTTCCAAAGTGTACCACTAGGCAAACCGAGATCCACATAGCCTTCCACCTTTTGTTTTGATTTGCGTTTCAGGCTTATTTCTGACAACATTTCTTTTGCTAATTCCGAGCAAGCACTTGGTAGAAGCATATAATTCTCATCTCTCACATTGACATATTGAGTGGCAGCATTGGTCATTTCGCCGGTTTCTATATTTACTAAATATGCCTCAATATAAAGCTGCGTACCGTATTTGGTGATGGTTGAGACACAAATATATTGCGCTCCGGTCATAACACCAATCTGTTTCCGTTGGGCACTTTCCACCATACCGGATCGTTGGAAACCTTGCTCTTGCATCATAATGTCCACATCAGCACGTGTTAGTACTTGAATACTGGATTCTTTGCTAAATGCCTTTCGCAATTCACCACGCACCATGTTTAGTTCCATGGAAGTACATTGTTCCGAACCATCTGCCACGCGAGGTTGCAGCAACGCTAATTTGACATCTTCTGCGCTTGCCATCATTCCAAGCATGCAGAATAGAATAATAAATAGTTTTTTCATTGTTGTTGATATTTGTTGGTTAAACATAATTACACAAAAAACGTGAGCCAACTGCTTATTGGTTCATTCGGGCTACCACACCCACAGTTTCCAAATATGCAGAAAAGCCCACGTCATAAACGTGAGCGTTTCGCCTATTCTCGGAAAACTGTTATTCAAGTTGTGGTAGTATGAATGAATCCTCAAATAAAGCAAACGCTTATTTATCTATGTAGCGCACACCTGCGCTTGTCCTTGCTGTTTTACGTCGTGCAAGCGACGACCGGTTTTTACGCTGTCGGTAGCAGTGAAGGTGTTATTGTTCGTTCTCGCTCTCCTCTTCGATGAATTTCTCTATCTGCGGACGAAGAGTCGGAAGATCATTCTCGATAACATTCCATACTTTACCCGGAGAAATCATATAATAGCCATGAACTAACACATGCCTCATGCCTTCCATCTTATTCCACGGGGTTTCCGGGTGTTCCTCGCGAAACTCGTTTGTTAATTTATAGGTGGCTTCACCGATAATTTCCAACTGCTTGACAAAACCGAAAAAGATGATATTATCCTTTTCTGCCTGCTCAATGGAATAGCGCTTACTGCCTTCCATAAGGGTATCAATGGCAGTAAGAATGTGAACCAACCGTTCCTTGTCTCTAATACGCTCTCTCATAGATTTTAATTTTATCGCGATCTGCTGTTTTGCGCGCAAAAGGCATTAAATATTCGTCTTCAATTAAATCGACGGGGCGGTGAACAATCTTTCGCAAATCGCTAACCATTCCGCCGATGTCCATCAACGAAATCTTATCACTATCCGTATAAGTAACTAATAAATCCACATCGCTGTCTGGTGTTTCCTCTCCACGCGAACAGGAGCCGAAGAGATAAGCTCTTTCGACCGGTTGCGTTGCCAGATACGCTTGTATCTGCGGGATGAGTTTTTGTACTTCTGCGCTTGGCATAATATCCGTCCTTTCGATTTTGCGCTGCAAAATTACACAATTTTTTTGACATGTGCAAGAAAAAAAAGCAAAAAAGCATTCGAAAAATTTGTGTATGTCAAAAAAAAGCAGTACCTTTGCGCACTTTTTGTGTGTTCGTGCGTGTACGGGCTACGTACACACGACTTATTAAGGATAGAATTATGATTGAATATATCAAAGGAATATTGACGGATTTGAACCCGACGGAAGCAGTGGTAGAAGCTGCGGGTGTGGGATACGCGCTGGCGATCACATTGCCCACCTACTCCGCCCTCATCGGAAAGGAAGAGCCTTCTGCTGTCAGCCCTCAGCCTTCAGAAGTGAAACTGTTTGTGACCGAAGTGATACGCGAGGATGCACATGAGTTATACGGCTTCACGGTCAAAGCCGAACGGCAACTGTTCGAACTGTTGCTGACCGTGAGCGGTGTCGGTGCCTCCACAGCGCGCATGATCATGTCCGCTTTCTCGGCAGAAGAACTGCGTATGCTCATCGCGACCGGAAACGCCAAAGGGATGGCCAAAGTGAAAGGCCTCGGACCCAAAACGGCCCAACGTATCATCGTGGACCTCAAGGACAAAGCCATCAAACTCGATATGGGCGGCGACCCGACCGAACTGCCTTTGGACATGGCTAATGGCGAAGGGTTAGAGACTAATGGAGTACGTTCCGAGGCTGTCAGCGCACTAACGATGCTCGGTTTCGCAGCCGCAGCCAGCGCCAAAGCAGTCGATAAGATACTCCAGAAAGATCCGACACTCAAAGTGGAAGCCGTCATTCGCGAAGCGCTGAAAATGCTGTGAGATTGACGATTGGACGATTGACGAGGTACGATTGATTGACGATTGAAATTATTGTTTGATTGAGAAATAGATTTCTATACATAGTACTGATTGCACTGCTGCCGTTCACGGCGGCTGTTCCTGTTTTTGCGCAGAACAAGCCAAAGACCCTGAAGGAACTGATTGCCGAAGAGAAAGCGCAGAAAGAGCGGGAGAAAGCCGAGAAAGCAGCCCAAGAGGCCGCTGCCGCTGAAAAAGCAAAGAACGCAGCCGCTACACAGGACATCGACAACACCTCTCCCGAAGCCGCAGCAGACATTGTGACGCTCACCGACTCGGCCATATGGGCACCTACCAATGTGCACCAATTAGGCACGCAGAGTTTCGATGAGTTCAACAATCCCGTTTCCTCGCTCGACCTTCGCGACCCGGATAACATCTCCACAACCGTTGAGTACCAGCCCGAGACAGGCACCTACGTGCTGCACACGCGTATCGGGGACACCGATGTCACCACACCCTACATGCTCACGCAAGAGGAGTACAACCAATATGCGGAGCGGCAGATCATGCACCGTTATTGGCAGCAGAAGATAAGCGAGGTGGAGCATAACAACGAGACCAAGTTCGACATTACCGACATGAAGTTCAACATCGGCCCGGCAGACAAAGTGTTCGGCCCGGGTGGTGTACAACTTAAGATGCAAGGGTCCGCCGAACTGCTGTTCGGATTCAAGCACCAATACATAGCGAACCCGTCGCTTACTTTACGCGCGCGCAATAACAATATCTTCGACTTCGACGAGAAGATACAGGCCAGCATCCAAGGAAAAGTGGGTTCCAAAATGAACTTCAACCTCTCCTACAACACCGAGGCATCTTTCTCCTTCGACCAGCAGAACCTCAAACTGAACTACAAGGGCGAAGAGGACGATATCATCCAATCCATCGAGGCGGGTAATGTGACCATGGACCTGAACAGTTCGCTCATCCGCGGCAGCAAGGCCCTGTTCGGTATCAAGACCAACCTCAAGTTCGGTAAGTTCCGTATCCAGGCCCTCATCTCGCAGCAGAACAGCGAAGCGCAGACCGTCAGCAGCAAAGGCGGTGCGCAGATGACTAAGTTCGATATCAGCGGTGACAGTTACGACGAGAACCGACATTTCTTCCTGTCCCACTTCTTCCGTGACAACTACGAGAAGTCGATGGCCAGCGCACCGTACATAGCGTCCGGTGTGACGATTAACAAGATCGAAGTGTGGGTCACCAACAAACGTGGTAACTACGATCAGGCACGTAACATCGTTGCTTTCACCGACCTCGGTGAGAACAGCCGTCACACGCAGAACACGAGTTGGGGCGGTGCACCGAACAGCGCGCCGGATAACAACGCCAACAACCTCTACTCCACCATTCGCACGACCCCATTCCGTGACCTGCAGCAGACCAGTACGGCACTCGAAGGACTCAACGGCATGGAAGGCGGAGCGGACTTCGAGAAGATCGAATCGGCACGTCTGCTCACCGGCAGCGAATATACGCTCAATGCAGCGCTGGGTTACATCTCCCTCAAGAGCGCCCTCAACCAGGACGAAGTGCTCGCCGTGGCTTACGAATATACCTACAACGGACAAGTGTTCCAAGTCGGTGAGTTCTCCACAGACGGTAACGAGGAACTGCGTGCGCCCAACGCGCTGGCACTTAAGATGCTGAAATCCAGTGCCAACGCCCCCACTCAGAAGAACCGAGGCACTTGGGACCTGATGATGAAAAACATCTATGCACTTGGAGCAACCAGCATCAACCAGGAGAAGTTCGAACTGTACGTCACCTACCGCAACGACTCGGTCGGAACAGACGTACAATACCTCAACGAAGGCCCCATCCAAGGCAAGCAACTCATCCGCGTGATGAACCTCGACCGCTTGGACTCGAAGAATAACGCCAGCCCGGACGGACGATTCGACTTCTTGGAAGGCCTCACCATCTACTCTTCCGGTGGTAAGATCATCTTCCCCGTACTCGAGCCCTTCGGTGAACACCTGGCTTCCGCGCTGGGCGATGACCCGCGCCTGGTCAGCAAATACTGCTACCAGGAACTGTACGACTCCACGCTTGTAGTCGCTCAAGAGATTAGCGAGAAGAACAAATTCCACCTCACCGGTAAATACAAAGGTACGAACGGCAGCGAGATTCGTCTGGGCGCGATGAACGTACCCCGCGGATCTGTCACCGTCACTGCAGGAGGTGCAACCCTCATCGAGAACGTCGACTACACCGTCGACTACACCATGGGAACGGTCACTATTCTCAACACCTCCATCCTGGAGTCCGGTACCAACGTAGATGTCAAACTGGAGAACCAAAGCACGTTCTCGCTCCAGCGCAAATCGCTCTTCGGTGCCCACTTAGAGTACGAGTTCAACAAAGACCTCGTGATCGGTGGAACCATCATGCACTTGCGCGAACGCCCGCTGACCACTAAAGTGAACACGGGTTCCGAACCGCTGGCCAACACCATCTGGGGTGTCAACGGTTCTTGGAAAACGGAGATGCAGTGGTTGACCAACGCAATCGACAAGATCCCTTGGATAACAGCAACCGCTCCTTCCACGTTCCAGATCAACGCCGAGTTTGCACACCTCATCCCGGGTCACACCAACGATGTCGGTGCGGTCGGTACGGCGTATATCGATGACTTCGAGGCCACGACCACCAATATTGATGTCCACTACCCCAGTTACTGGTTCCTGGCTTCCACACCGACTGTGTTCAACGAGTCCAAGGATATCAACCTCACCTCGTACAACAAGAACCGTGCACACTTGTCGTGGTATGCCGTCGACCCCATCTTCGGCTACCCGCAGAGTAACACCCCTGCTCACATCCGAAACGATGTGACAGCCCTCAGTGATCACCGCACGCGTATCGTCTATCAGGACGAGATCTATCCCAACCGTCAGGAAGCGAGCAACGTGGACACCAAGCTGTCGGTCCTCAACCTCTCGTTCTATCCCGACGAGCGTGGACAATACAACATCAGCGCAAGCGAGATAGGCGCAGACGGTCACCTCACCAACCCCAAGCAACGCTGGGGAGGTATCATGCGCCGATTGGACAACACGGACTTTGAGAAAGCCAACATCGAGTATATCCAGTTCTGGTTGATGGATCCTGCCCTCACCAACCCCGAGGGCTACGAAGGCGAACTGGTCATCAACCTCGGTGACATCAGCGAGGATATCTTACGAGACGGTAAGAAAGCGTTTGAGCACGGTCTGCCTGTCTCGGCAGCAGACGCCGGTCGTGTCGATTCGACCGTGTGGGGTTATGTGCCGCGTACGACCAGCACCGTCGTTGCGTTCAGCAACGAGACCGGAGCACGCGCGATGCAGGATGTCGGTCTCAACGGTCTGAGCACGCAGCAAGAGTTGAATTGGCCTGCCTATCAGCAGTACCTGACCGAACTGCAGAGCCGCGTCTCTGCGGACGTATGGAACGCATGGGGCAACGACGACTTCTCGCCCCGTAGAGACCCTGCCGGTGATAATTTCCATTACTACCGCGGCACAGACTTCGACGAACAGGAGGTGTCGATCCTCAACCGTTACAAGCACTATAACGGAACCGAAGGTAACTCGCCGGCTACTGAACAGCAGACCGAGAGTTATGGTACTGCCTCCACCCTCACGCCGGATGTGGAGGACATCAACCTCGATAACACGCTCAACGAGTACGAGAAATACTACCAGTACAAAGTTATTCTCCGCTCCGACATGATGGAGGTCGGCCGTCAGCATATCACCGAGAAGAAAGTGCGCCGTGTTACGCTCCGTGACGGTTCGACACAAGATGTGACCTGGTATCAGTTCAAGATACCTCTCCGCGGTGACAGCGCCAGCGTACAGAAGATAGGCTCTATCCGCAACTGGAAATCGATTCGTTTCATGCGTATGTACCTCACAGGCTGTGAGCACGAGACACACCTGCGTTTTGCCACACTGGACCTCGTACGCGGTGATTGGAGACAATACACCCGCGACCTGGCTCCTGTCGGCACGCCGGTCAACGCGTCCGCATCCATTGATGTGCAGACCGTTAACATCGAGGAGAACAGTACCCGCACGCCGGTTAACTACGTATTGCCGCCGGGAGTGAGCCGCCAGACCGATCCGGGTCAGGCGCAACTCATTGCGCAGAACGAGCAGGCGATGGTCATTCGTGTGATGAACCTCAGCCCGCATGACGCACGCGCGATGTACAAGAACACCGGTTACGACATGCGCCAGTACAAGAACCTGCAGATGTTCGTACACGCAGAGCAACTGAGTGCCGTCGATCCGAACCTGCGGGACGGGGACCTGACCTGTTTCATTCGCTTGGGTACCGACTTGCGTAATAACTACTACGAATACGAGATCCCGCTTCACCTCACCGAACCGGGCGTCTATAACAACAACTCCGTCGCAGACCGCGAAGCTGTCTGGCCTACAGAGAACATGTTCGACTTCCCGCTCAAGGTGCTGACCGATGCCAAGATAGCGCGTAACAAAGCCAAACGGGCAGGTAATGAAGGCGTGAGCAACACCATTCCGTACGTCATCTACGACGATGCGAACGACAAACCGCAGAACAAGATCACCGTGCTCGGTAACCCGACCCTCGAAGAGGTATCAACCATCATGATCGGTGTGCGAAACAACGGACAGCACGAGGTCAGCGGTGAGGTATGGGTGAACGAGTTACGCCTCAGCCAGTTCAACGAGCAAGGCGGTGTGGCAGCCATGGCCAACGCTTCGCTGGCCATCAGTGACATTGCCCAAGTGAACGTAGCCGGTCGCTTGGAGACTGCCGGATACGGTTCCATCGAATCCAACGTGCTGGACCGTAACATGGATAACTTCTACCAGTTGAGCGTCAGTGCGGCACTCGAAGCAGGACGACTCTTCCCCGAGAAGGCGAAGATCCAGATGCCGTTGTATGTATCCTATAGCAACGAGACCACCAGCCCCGACTACGACCCGCTCGACACGGATGTCAAACTCAAACAGACACTCGACACGTACGACACCAAGGAAGAACGGGACTCGATCAAGAAGATGTCCAACACTGTGCATGAGTCCACTTCGTTCTCCGTGACAAACCTCAAGGTCAACATCCACTCCAAGAAACGCGATATGTTCTACGACCCGGCGAACTTCGCGCTCTCCGCTTCGTACAACAAACAATTGGAGCACTCCCCGGAGATGGAAGTTAACTACACGACCGACCACAAGGGTTCGTTCCAATACGCCTATAGCTTCAACCCGAAACCTTGGGAACCGTTCTCTAAAGTGGAGAAAGTGCAGAAAGTGAAGTTCCTCAAAGAGATGAACTTCTACTACCTGCCGCAGTCCTGGGCATTCAACACCAACATGCACCGCACCTTCAGCCATTTGAAGATGCGCGACCTGGCAGGTGCTTCGTCAGACGCAATGGATCTCACGTTCAGCAAGGACTTCACATGGGACCGCAACGTCGATATCAAGTATGACTTCACCAAGAACATCAAGTTCAGCTTCCAATCCGCGATGAACGCCATCATCGATGAAGGCAAATACACACCGGAGATACTCAAAGGACAGTATTTTGATGCGGAGTTCAACCACGACAAGTACGAAGCATGGCGCGACACGATTCAGCGTTCGCTGGCTCGTTGGGGCTCGCCGTACACCTACCAACAGGTGTTCACCGCCAGTTGGAACGTACCGTTCAACCGCATTCCGGGATTGGACGCTCTCACCGCCAACGCTTCTTACAACGCGACCTACAACTGGACCCGTACCGCCTCTACCACTTCCGGTACGAACATGGGTAATACCGTAAGCAGCTTGCAGACTTGGCAAGTGGATGGAGGTATCAACTTCGAGACCTGGTACGGCAAGTCCAAGTACTGGAAGACCATGACCCAGCGGTATTCGGGACGAGGATCCAAACGCGCCTTCAAGCCCAAGAACTACACCCAGACCGTTGTGCTCAAGAAAGGGGAAGCGATCGAGATTTCGCACCGTCTGAATAGCGAGTTACTCACCGTCGTAGTTGCCGACTCAACCGGCAAGGCTATCCCTGTCAGCTTCAAGCCGGACGGAAACGCCAAACTGACACTCACGCCGAAAGCGGACTGCGCCAAGGCGACCGTCACCGTCACCACACGTGACCCGAACGAGCGTACGCCGGCACAGGTGGCAGGAGACATGTTCGCGTACGTAGGTACGATGTTCCGCCGTCTGCAAGTCACCTATCGTGAGACTAACTCCATGACCATCCCGGGCTTCGAACCCGAGGCGGGTTTCATGGGACAACGCAGAGTGAACGGACGCTATGCGCCGGGTTATGACTTCGCCTTCGGTTTCATTCCCAACGACATGATCGATCGCGCCAAACGAAACGGATGGCTGTCCGGGGATACCTCGGTCATCCAACCCGCTACCCGTGCCCACACGTCTGATCTCGACATCAAACTGACACTCGAACCGCTGCCCGGATTCAAAGTGCAACTGAACGGTAAACGTTACATCGCGCAGTCCACCTCCATCATCTACTCCTACGACCACTTGCAGGAGAACATGACCGGTTCGTTCAACATCACGCAAGTAGCGATCGGAACGATGTTCAGCCGCGTAGGTTCACAGGAAGAGAACTTCGCCAACTCGGCTTATGATGCCTTCATCGCGAACCGTACCGTCTTGACCAACCGCGTTCAAGACCAGTACACCGGTATCACGCTGCCGAGCGAAGGGTTCATGAGTAACATCCCGTCGGGCACTAAGTATGACCCGAACAAGCATGGACGGGTAACACCCAGCTCAGCCGATGTGCTGGTGCCGGCGTTCCTGTCCGCATACACCGGACGAGATCCGAACAAAGTCAGCCTCAACCCCTTCCTCGGGTTCCTGAGTATCTTACCGAACTGGTCTGTCACCTATGACGGTCTGGGCCGACTGCCGTGGATGCGCGACCACTTCAAGTCCGTCACGCTCACCCATGCCTACACCTGTAAGTACTCCATCGGCTCCTACAGTTCCTACTCCACATGGATCGGAGCAGACGGCACCAACAAACAGATTGGTTTCGTACGCGACGTCACTTCGGATGCACCGCGGCCTTCGTCTGCATACGACATCAGCAACGTGACCATCACCGAAGCGTTCGCTCCGCTCATCGGTCTGAACATGACGATGAAAAACTCGCTGTCCTTCAAAGCCGAGTACCGTAAGCAGCGTAACCTGGCACTGAACGTGACCAGCGTTCAACTCACCGAAGGACACACGAACGAGTTCGTGATCGGTGCAGGTTACACCATCAAGAACCTCAACTTCATTGCCAAGAAGAAAGACGGCGGACAGAAGAAAGTGTCCAACGACCTCAAACTGCAAGTCGATCTGTCGTACAAGGATGTGAAGATGCTGTTGCGTAAGGTGGAAGAAGGTATCACGCAGGCTTCGTCCGGAAACAAAGTGTTTGCGCTCAAGATCAGTGCGGACTATGTTCTTAGCCAGAAGATCAACCTGCAACTCTTCTACGACCACCAGGGCACCACACCGCTCATCTCATCCTCCTACCCCGTCAAGGCAGACAACGTCGGCCTGAACATCAAACTGATGCTTACGAGGTAAAGGTTATAGGTTATAGGTTATGGGTTATAGGGTCGGAATCATAGGACCGGAGAGTACCGGTAAGAGTTCGCTCGCTCGTTATCTCGCGCGCAGATATGAAGGTACGTACGTACCTGAGTACGCGCGCACATACGTGGAGCAAATAATGGCTAATGGACAAACGGACGATTGGACGAAAGTCATTACGTTCGACGACCTATGCGCTATCGCCAGATATCAGATAGAGGAGATGGAGACATTAGCCTTTAGTCACTCACCATTCACCTTCTTCGATACGGAGTTAATCGTCACCAAGGTCTGGTTTGACTATGCCTTCGGACGCGTACCGGAGTGGTTAAACGAAAACATCCACCGTTATCCGATGGATGTTTACTTATTGACGTATCCGGACTTGCCTTGGGTACCTGACCCCGCCCGCTCGAACGGCTCGGATGCCATCCGCAAAGAACTCTTTGATCGCTACGAAGCGGAGATCCAAGCCTTGGACATTCCGTACTACATCATTCGCCACGTTGATTAGACCGTAGCAACGATATCCCAGACGAAAGCGCGGACACCGACCTCCTCATTGCGGAGGTCGAGTTTTTTGATGGACTCCAGCAGTGCCGGCAGTTGTTCGTCTTCCACAACTGTAATCACACAAGAGTTCATCTCCGGCCAAGCGTGGGTACCACGGCGGGGTTCACCGCCGTTCGTACCACGACCTTGTACCTGTTCGAAGAACGTGAAACCGCTGATACCCAGCACGTCCAACATATATTCCACACGGCCCGTATTGGCCTGGTTAAATACGATCATTACAGATTTCATTTCGTTTCCTCCTTCTTTACCTTAATATCCATGAAGATGAACTTCTTGCGCAGTGCCTCTTTCTTATTGCGGTCACCATGACGCGCCATCGTACCGTAGAGAACCGGAACGAGGTACAGCGTCAAGAACGTGCTGACCGTCAGACCGCCGATCACGACGATACCCAGCGGTTGCCACATCTCGGCACCTTCACCGCTGGACACAGCCATCGGCACCATACCGAGGATCGTAGTGAATGCGGTCATCAAGATAGGACGAATACGACTACGACCGGACATCGCGATCGCTTTGTTCAGTTCGTACCCGCGCTCACGCATCAGGTTGATATAGTCCACGAGCACGATACCGTTCTTCACCACAATACCGACGAGCAGAACGACACCGAGGGCACCGATCATATCGAGCGAGCGACCGGTGATCCACAACGCGAGGATAACACCCGTGAAGGCCGGGAAGATGGTCAGCATAATAATGAACGGCATTCGGAGGGACTCGAACTGCGAAGCCATGGTGATATAAACGAGCAGCACGATAAGCGCCATAAGCAGGATCATATCGCCGAAGGTCTCTTGCTGGTCTTCGTACGAACCGGCGAGGTTAACCGAGTAGCCGGAAGGCAGGTCCAGTTGCGGAAGCACATTCGCTTCGATATCCGCAGCCAACTCACCCAGCGAAGTCTTATACGGGGTCACTTTGACGGTGACGATACGCTGACGGCTCTTACGCTCAATGGTAGGCGGAGCCCAGTACTCACCGATCGTTGCAACCTCAGACAGTTTCACTTTGGCACCGGTAGGTGTCGGAATAGTGAGGTCGAGCACATCGGAGATCGAGTTACGGTCCTCTTCCTGAAGACGAACCACAATATCGTACTCCGAACCGTCATCCTTAAGGTAGCCGCAGTTCATACCGGCCACACGGTTACGTAGATACGTAGAGATAGTCGCCGAACTCAAACCGAGACGCGATGCTTTCTCCTTATCCACCGTGATCTTGATATCCGGACGGTCGTCCTCACGGCTGATGTTCACATCGCGGGCTCCCGGCAGTGCCATACACAGACGACGGGTCTGGTCAGCGAGTTGTGAGGTCTTATCGAAGTCGTAGCCATAGATCTCCACATTGACTGTGTTTCCACTACCACCGCCACCAGGACCATTCGAAGCTACCTGACATTGATATTCAACGATCTCGGGGTAGCGT